>MDTB01054851.1_pt1 | contig 52012 bp, 75 predicted proteins | sample 811161 | NCBI WGS metagenome assembly MDTB01 (sample SAMN05326650, study PRJNA326480) | marine metagenome | isolation source: seawater | place: Mediterranean Sea | collected 2009
CAGGGCTGTTCCGTATTAAATGTACGATATTTACCTAATTTGCCACACTTATAAGTAGTAACCCACCTCCGCAGCCATTTATTGGTGTGGTCTACAGAGAATTATGTCTTTTTAGAGGGGAAAATCCCTAGAACCCCGAGATATTCCTCGCATCAATCAATGTGTCGTTGTCACCGAGAACGTACATCTCCTTCACTTCAAGTCGCAGGTAAGACTCGGTGTCATCCAGCACCGTAACCTTGGCCGCAGCATTACTCGCCATCGAGACCAGTATGGCCGTGCATAAAAAAATCATTTTGCTCATTCGTTATCTCACTCCAATCTCGCGACCGAACCATTCCTTCAGGATACCGGCATCGAGAAAAATGCAACCTAACCGTATTACGGTAATTACGGTTATGATAATAACGGTAATATCATAGATCGTCTACTTATTAAAATGTATCTTTGAAAAAGTAGAGATTATAGAGTAGGGTAACTGGTGGTATTGCTCGTTAGAAATTGAGGAGGACGCATTGCCGAAGCAGCAGTTATCGAATTACTGCGTGGCCGAGATTACGGACACGCGGATCATCCTTGTGGACCGGGATGAAGGTCGCTCAGTTACGAATGATGCAGAGCGCGTCGTTCGCCAACTCGACGAAAGCATCAGAGGTGGCATCGGTCATAGGAAGGTTTACTACCGAGATACTGATGGCCGGTTCGATGAGCTGATAACAGAAGGTGGTCGTTTCGTCCGGTTTAGCCCTTGTACTGAAGGCCAGCAGCATCAGCTCAGTGCCGCTCTCGGGACAGTCTCGTTATGAAAGTGGTCACATTTCTAAGTCAGGCGGAAGCGGAGCGCATGACTCCCACACCAGGTAGCGCGATCATCTCCATCACCGACCCAGACAAGCCATTGGCCGCCCTTCCCCGCTGGGAGTCCGTTTACCGAGAATCGTTCTACGATGGGGGTTACTCAGAGTCCACGATAAAGGCGATGAAGGGAGCCTTCAGGCTCAACTACGCCTCCTACATCTGCTCTGGGCAAGCCCGCAAACTGGCAAGCCATATTGATGACCTGGTGGCCGCTGGTCGCGAGGAAATCTTCGTTCACTGCTATTTTGGCGAGTCCAGGAGCGGTGCTGTGGCGAAGTACCTCCAGGACAAGCACGGCTACACCCCGAATAAAGAGATTCGCAAGCCGAACAGAACGGTTTACGAGCTGCTGACGGATCCAGACAAATACGAACCGTTGATACAAAGCCTCGAAACGCAAGATATATGCGCGGAAAGGAGCTTGGCGAGCAAAATGTGGTATTGGGTGCTGGTTGCAGCGGGCGTTAAGAGGTAGCAATTATGTCCCATCAGAACAATGACCGCGGGCAAGAGCCGACCTTCCTACCTGCATCGCCAACATTTGCGGCCCTTAGCGCTGAAGCGGCAGGAACCAGCGTTGGCGCTGTCGAAAAGAATCCCGCAATATCCTATCTAATGAGCCTCCAGGCTGAGTCGAGCCGTTTGTCTATGGGGTCGTTCCTCAACAATATGGCAAGAATGATGGGGTTTGAGAGCCTGCGGAACTGCCCGTGGGGAATGCTTCGTAGACACCATGTTCAAGCCATCCTGACGATGTTGAGTGACGCCGCAAAAGCGCCAGCTACCATTAACAACTACTTGGCGGCCATCAAAGGCGTCGCGCTCGAAGCATGGACCCTCAAGCTCATTGATACCGATTCCTACCAGCATATAAAGCAGGTCAAGTCAGTTCGTGGCTCTCGTCTTCCAAAGGGGAGAGCACTGGATCCTGCTGAAGTCAGGCAACTTTTTTTCACATGTGAAAGCGACACCTCTGCAATTGGGGTCCGCGACGGCGCGATTCTTTCCATACTGGTTGGCTGCGGCCTGCGTCGAGCAGAAGTTGTGGCCCTCAATTTGTCCGACTACGACCGCAAGGAGCGCTCTCTGAAGGTTCTGGGCAAAGGCAACAAGGAACGACTGGCCTTTCTTCCAGACGGAGCTTTCCGACGCCTGGAGGTATGGGTAGAGGAGGTGCGAGGCGATGTTCCTGGACCACTATTTTCTCGTGTGCGCCGGTATGACGACCTGACCTATGACCGTCTTTCAAGCCAGGCTGTCTACCACATCCTTAACACGCGCAGAGTTCAGGCCGGTATTGAAAAGTGCGCTCCCCACGACCTCCGGCGAACCTTTGCGTCCTCGATGCTGGGCAATGGGGAAGACCTCATTACAGTAAAAGACGCCATGGGCCATGCAAGTCTCACGACAACCCAGAAATACGACTTCCGAGGCAACGAGCGGCTGCGAGACGCCAGCAAGCGCCTGGATATTGGCTAAGGCATCGAGGAGCAGACCATGACACACCAAGAAGGTTTTGGGGAAACACTGAAGTTCTATGCCGACCGACACCCGGATCCTGGCAAACGGACAGCGTTGAATGTCCAATACACCTATAGCCGCAGCGGCAGAGAGACGGTCAGCGTTGAGATGGTGCAAATTCAACAAGCCGGAGCGCCGCCTGACTGGGGAAGTAAGGTTATCGTGCAACTGACGCAGGGAGAGTTAACGGCCTTCTGTAGCGTTCTCTTCGGTCTGCGGCCAGAGATGAAAGGTTCATACCACGGCGACGCGCACAACAAGGGGGTGGCCGCGTACAATAACGGCCAAAAAGGTGCATCCATATCCGTGTCAGAGAAGGGCCGCCAGCTTCATCACATGCTTCAACCGGACGACCGGCTAGACCTCGGCGTATTCGTTTTGAGACGCCTTGCAGAAGGCTGGAGGGTTTCCCCATCAGATGCAATAGCGCTCTTCGCCAAGCTGCCTGGATGGAGCGGTCCTCGCAACAGTAAACCATCGACAAACAGGAGAATTCATGCAAATCGACATTCACCCCGAGGTGCTCAAGGAGCTGGAGTACCTGGTGGAGTTACATCAGCGCCACGGAGCCCCAAACGCACAGGCCAACGTGGACGACCTGGTGGCGTTTGTGTTGGCGAGCATAGCTGATGGCAGCCGACGCCCCGGCGCATGGGAACGGCAGTTACTGGAGCTAATGGGCCTTGTGGCCGAATCCGAAGAGCACCAGCAATACCGTTCGCATTATGGTCCCGCTGTAGAACCATAAAAGAGAACCTGAACTCACATACAAGGCCACCGTTCGAGTGGCCTTTTCTATGCGAAGTACCGCCCCTCCATCACTGGGATGTACTTTTCTCGCAAAGTTAGACCATCATGCAAGGTAGAGGGGAAAGCGATCCCAGCCCGAACCCTCGGCGTTCTTACCCGACCCCTTACTGGCTGTCCCTCTTCTTTTCTCTCTCTCTTTCTCTCTCTTTCTCAATCTAATCTCAGCGCGGTCGATCAGGAAAGGCACCCCTCAGCCGGAGCGAAGCGAAGGCTGCACATTGGATTTCCCCCTCGCTGCATGATGGTCTAATATCTGTATAAGAAGCGCCCTTTGCGCTGACAGAACAATTCCAACGGAGGCATCATGACTGTCATTTCAGAACAATTCGACGCAATGAACCGGGACATCCGGGCTCTCAACAACATCCTGAAGCGAATGCGGCCAATGGCCGCCCTCGCCTACCCGCTGCCTAATACTCCCAAAGGCATGGAGGGCGAGCCGGTGAAAACAATCCCTGTTCGTGAGCACACTGGAGAAGAAGCTGTTTCGCTGGCCGCAGCCTGCTACCAGGATCTGCATATCAATCCCAGCTATTCACAAAAAGTCGCTCGGCGGACGGTCGGTGCGATCTGGCTCTCCCCTCTTCGGGACGCATCTGCCCTGGAGATTCCAGACTTGGTGGAGCGAATCAACGCTGCAAAGACCGCCATCGAGGAGTATGTAATCGGTACATTCAGCACCCGGCAGGAGCGCTTTGAAGCGCTGCGGGCGGAATGCCCTGGGATCATGACCATGCACCTCTATCGGCATATCCGATGCTTTACCCATGAGAAGGTCCTTTCGGTGCGATTCACATGGCAACGGAAGGATTCACTATCTAAACCAGTGAAGAATGACCTGGTTCGACGTATCTCTGAAGAACTGGAACGGTCGGGTCCAGACTATAGGTTGCCCCTGGAGCAACTCCTCTCCAGGTTAGACCGAGTTCCAGAATCATCACTTCGGGTGCGCCGACAGGTGCGGGTCCAGCCGGTGGCGAACATCCGAGTAGGTGACGGGCTCAAAACGGTGACCGCTCCAATGCCGTTGCTCTTTATCCAGGAGCAACCGATTAAGCATAAAGCTCTGGCAGAGTTTCGTGCTGAAGATCAAAGAAAGACCCGCTCTGACAAAGTGGCCGCAGAGATACTGGGAACCTTTGGCGGCGTCACGATTGAAGCCTTTCCTGCGTGACGGGAAGGGCTTTACAGCACCCCTCGAAACAACGGTATAACTCTCTCTTGCCCTTCTGACCGCTCGCCTCTCTAACATCCAGCCTTGCTCATAAGACGGTGTATCGCGCCAGCGGTGACCCCATTTGCCCTGACGGGTACTCCAATCTCACAACTCTGTTCCGATTGCACAAAATCAGTGCCATCAAGGTGAATATGCGCTATCATCACCGGTAATTACGATAATTACGGTAATATACGAAAGGAGATGAAGATGGCTCGAAAACTCGTATCTCAAGAGGACGTGTATGAAGCGGCTGATGAAATGGTCCGTGCAGGCAAGACGCCCACGACGATAGGCGTTCACCGGATGATAGGCCGGGGCAGCTATACGACCATAGGGAACTACCTGAAGCAGTGGGAAGTGGAAAATGCCGGTGATGACCAGGTGGAGGTTCCGGTAGAAGATGAGGTTGTGCCTGACTCTATTGGAAAGGACGCTGACCTCTTTATCCGGAAGCTATGGGTGATGGCCCGCAAGCACGAGCACGATCAGTTGCAGGGGGAACGAGACGAACTGAAACGCCAGCAAGCCGAACTCCAGGAGGAAGTCCAGGAGGTCGTAGACGCTTCCAACGATATGCAGGAACGCATTGATGATCTTGAGGAGGCCCTGCGCAACAGCAGCGCCCGGTACGAGAAGGAGCAAGAGGCGCGTATCGAGGCAGAACGGCAGGCATCGCTTTCCGAAGCATCGCTTAGCCGCGCACAAAATGATTTGGTGTCGCTGGAAGGGAAATTGTCAGCGGCCACGAGCAAGTACGAAGCCAAGCTGGAAGAGGTGGCAACCCTCAATGGAGACGTTTCTCGCCTGAACACAGATGTTTCACGCCTAAACCGAGACCTTGAGCAAGAAAAAGAGCAAACCGAGCGTTTGAGCCAAAAACAGGCAAATACAGAGGCGTCGCTTAATGCAGAGAAGAGTAAGAATGAGGGACTGCAAGAACAACTGCGCCAGCTCCAGCAAAAAGAGCAAGAGCAGCGTTCTGAACTTGATGAGGCAACGACAGAGAAAGCCCGCCTGGCATCAGAGAACGCTAACCTTGCGGGCCAACTGGAAGAGCGTTCTCGCCAGATGACCCAGCTTGAAAAGCGCCTTCAGAAAGCCACCGAAAATATTGAGGCACTGAAGGCAGCTCAGCGATCCAAAGCGAAAAAGAAAAGCGATGGAGAAAAGGAGGCTGGCGGCAACACTACTAAACAGGAGTAATCATGCACCGCCAACATCGGCAACCGAAGTATAGAGCCCACTGGATCGCTAGGGCTCGCATTCTACTGAGGCGCATTAATGCGGCCATAGCACTCTCCGAACGGTATGGCCGCACTGCATTGGAGTGGCTGCTCCCTATGCGAGAATGGGTCCGGGAGATTGTCAGCCTCGATGCTCCGTCTTGGTGGAGCGAGGAGGATTGTCTGACGGTCATCCCCAACGCAGAGAGCCGGGTCATCCAGTATGTGAATACCATCGAGTCGCTGCACTCGCGCTATCCGAAGCGAGGCGAACAATGGGCCGCGTAACACTGGAGAAACTTCCGCCTGACACCCCGGAGCAATCGCGAATAACCCAATACAAAGGTTCCAGGCTCGTCGTAAAAGCCTATGCAGGCACCGGCAAAACTTCGACGCTGGTGAAGTACGCCCTAATGAATCCACGGGACAGAATCCTCTACCTGGCGTTTAACCGAGCCATACGGGATGAGGCGCTATCCAAGTTCCCGGCCAACGTGGATTGCAAAACGTCCCATCAGATAGCCTTTTCTGCTATCGGTCGCCAGTACGGCCACAAGCTGAAGAACAACCTTCGCCTGACGGACATTGCTCAGGCACTCCCTTCACCGAACTGGACACTGGCGAAAGACATTTCAGAAGCCCTGAACGCTTTCCTTGCCAGTGCAGACCCGCGCATTCTCGATGTTCACTTTTGCCGCTCCGAGCGAGTCCAGGGAAAGACGCGGAACCAGGTCATGTATCAGGGGCAAGTTTTGGATGGAGCCCAGATGATATGGCAGAGGATGACCGACATCGAGGATAGCTTCCCCATAATTCATGATGCGTACCTGAAGCTATACCAGCTCAGCCTGCCGAACCTGGCACGGAAATACACGACCATCCTTTTCGACGAAGCCCAAGACTCCAACCCCGTGACCAATCACATTGTTCTTCAGCAAAAGTGTAAGGTGATATACGTTGGGGACGACCACCAGCAGATATACCGCTTCAGAGGGGCCAGTAACGCACTTCAAGCACCATTCCTTAGCAATGCAGATACTTTGTACTTGACGCACAGTTTTCGCTTTGGGCCACAAGTTGCGATGGTTGCGAATGCGCTTTTGATGCTCAAAAAGGAGACTAAGCCTGTCATTGGCCGAGGCTCGCAAGACCAGGTGGTGACATCTCTCCCAGAGGGAGCTGGTGGATTTACCGTTCTCTCCAGAACTGTCATTGGTGTAATCACCAACGCCTTGGTGGCGGCCATGAGCGGAAAACGCATTTATTGGGTTGGTGGCATCGAAGCCTACCAGCTCGCTGAACTCGAAGACCTGTTCTGGTTCGCCAGGCGACAAAACGACCGAGTGCGCAACCAAAAATTGCTCAAAGAGTATCGGGATTTCGAGGATTACGAGGACATAGCAAAAGCCACCAAAGATCCTGAGATGTTCCGCTCCATCGCACTACTGAACGATTTTGATGACATCCCCGGCCTGATTGCTCTTATGGTCGAACAGACGGTCACTGACCCGGCCAACGCGGACATAACTGTTTCCACGGCCCACCGCTGCAAGGGGCTTGAATGGCAATGCGTGGTACTGGCTGACGACTTTCCAGACGTATTCGATCCAGAACTTGAACCAGAAGACCGCGAAGACGAGGTAAACCTCCTCTATGTGGCCTGTACCCGAGCTATGCAAACGCTTGTGATCAACCAGTCGGTGGCCCTTATTTTGCGGTACGCCAAAGGGCTGGCAGCTAAAAAGCGAGCAGCTTTGGAGGCGTCGAACTCGAAGTAGGGAAAAACTTATGGTAGGTGGCTCTATTCGCCCGTTTTGGGCGGTTCGACGTGCCTGCCGAAAAGGTAAGCTCCAGTAACATTCTCAGCTAACATCCATGAACTGTGTCCTGGACCTATGCTGAGAATCTACAAAACAATTTTGCTGGCGCTTGGGATAACCCTTATCGCGCCGATGGCCCACGCTCAGGAGCCTGATCCTGACAACCGCTTTTACGACCGCAAGGCCGAAGGCTGGTTTTGGTATAAGGAGGAAATCCCCGAGGAGGAGCCTGAACCAGAAAAGCCAGAACCCCAGGTCGTTGCCGCCCCACCACCACAGCAGCCGGAGCCTACAGCTCCCGCGCCAGCGGTCCCTCAAGGCCCCGCTGTCTTTTCCGCTGCATGGTTTAGAGAGAATCTGCCCAAGTATAAAGACGAGGCTTGGAACAACCCGACCATTGAGAACGTCCGGACCTACATGTACCTCCAGCGGTACGCCATGGACCGTAGCGAGCAGTTTGCTGATGCGACCGAATTGGCAGTAGTTGGCGACCCGTTCCTCGATGAAGAAAGTCGGCGACCCTCAGCCACGTTCGCCTCTCAGAAGCTCGACCGATGGGCAGGCCAGGAAAAAGACCAGTTAGCACACAAAATCGCTCAGAAGGCCGGGATCTTCTTTTTCTTCCGGTCAGACTCCGATACTAGCCGCGTCCAGGCCCCCATCTTGAAGATGCTGGAGCTGCGCGACGGGTTCACCATCTTGCCTATCTCGGTCGATGGAAAGCCGCTTCCGGATGGGATATTCCCAGACTTCCGAACTGATCAGGGTCAGGCAGAGAAACTCGGCGCGGAAGTATTCCCCTCTCTCTACCTCGTTTCCGAGGACAGGGAAGTTGAGCCCATTGCTCAAGGCGTTCTCTCCCTGGCTGATTTGAAGCACCGAATTATCTTGGTCGCCAGACGACGCGGTTGGATCACCGAAGAAGAGTTCAACAAGACCAAGCCCATTATGAATCTGGACAACAACATTGCGGCCATTCTCGATGCTCAATCCTATGAGCTTTCGTCCATGGCAAAAGATAGCAGCGACTCTGAAACAAACTTCATACCTCCGGAGAAGCTGAGCGAATTCATTAAACAAAAACTTCACCAGGAGCGCTGATATGAAGAATGGATTACATCGCGTTAAACAGGTCACAGCCGGTGTAGCTTTGGCTTTCGCCGCCCTTACGGTGCCCAGCATCAGTCACGCCGACATTCAAGATGAGCTGGATAGCTTTTTTGGCGAAATGAGCAACGCCACCTCTCCCGGAGTGTTCGAGACGCAGCGACGGGGTGTGTTCTCTGGTGGACGCTACACAACGAAATCCAAAATCTTTGATGAGAACCTGGTTAGCTTTGCTCCGCCCTCGTGGAAAGGGGGATGCGGGGGCATCGACATGTTCAATGGGTCTTTCAGTTTCGTTTCAGCAGAACAGATTGTTCAGCTTCTTCGCCAGGTGGCAGCGAACGCCAAAGGCTACGCCTTCCAGCTCGCCCTGGATAATGTCTGTCCTGACTGTTCAAAGCACATTGAAGCATTCCAGAAAAAGATACAGGCCCTTAACCAGCATCTCGGCAATTCATGTCAGCTTGCCCAAGGCATCGTAAATGACGCGACCTCAGCCTTTGAGCTGAAGGGAAAAACAGATGCTTCTATCGCAGCCACAACCACCGGCCTTGTATCGGATGTGTTCGGCTCACGAGAAGAGACCGAAACCGGGCGTTCACCTGAAGAGGAGCTTGGAGAGGATGAGCTTCTGCGTCGCGAACTGATTGGCAACATCGTTTGGCAGCAACTGAAGAAGCAAAATGCCAAAGCGTGGTTCACCTACGGCGATGATGCACTGCTGGAAACCATGATGAGCCTTACCGGGACCATTATTCGTAAGCCGCCAGTCATTGACCCCAACCATGTCGGTGACCCCGCTGACGCAGGCAAAACCCTTCCCCTTGAGACCAAGCCAGCCAAGCCTGACATTCTGAGGGCAATCCTGGAAGGTGGAAGTGTCAAGATTTACAACTGTGACACCGACGACAAGTGTTTCGATCCGGGTGAAGCGACCGTCAATATCGAGGGCCTTGGCAAGAAAGTGGAAGACATGCTTCTTGGCACTGGCAGCAACCCAGGCATCATCGCCAAGTTCGCCAGAAACCAGGGGACTCTGAATGCCCAAGAACAAGCCTTTATGTCAAACCTACCTGCTGGCGCAGGGACCATCGTCCGCAACCTGGCGGTGCTATCCGAAGATGCTTCCAGAATCTTTGCGCTGAAAGCCTCGAACACCATTGCTTTGACCATGGTTTACACGACAACCGAGGAGCTTTTCAGGGCTGTAAATCTGGTCGTGAGTCAATCAAAGGCCCCTCACCAATCTGAAGCCTTCGAGCTGATCAGTGAGTCACAAGACAAGGTGCGTAACGACTATCAGGAACTGCGCTCCCAGTATGGCGATGTTGCTGACCTCATAGAGCACTACAACAACATGCTGGATAACCTCCGTAAGCAACGGTACGTGCTGAGCAGCCTGACAACACCGCAACGGACGCAGGAGTAACCGTATGTTCGAGATATTTTCCGTTGGGGACGCAGCGTTCCTAGAGCAAATCCTCATGGCTGTCGCAATGGTGACATCCATGGGGTCGTTCGAGCAGATGGTCAGCGTGGGCCTTTTGCTCGGCGTCATCATGATTTTTGTCCAAAGCATCTTCCAGGGGGCGAAGCAAATAAACTTCCAGCAGGTGCTGGTGGGTTACCTGCTTTACGCCATGCTGTTTGTGCCCACCGTTACGGTTGTCATCGAGGACTCCTATACAGGGCAAGTGCGGGTTGTCGATAACGTCCCGTTGGGGATTGGTGGCGCTGGTGGAATCATTTCTTCTGTCGGCTACAACATCACCAATCTCTTTGAGCAAGGTTATGGTGCCATCGTTCCTTATGTCACCGAGTCTCACTTCGCAGAGTCACTCAAGATCCTGAACGATGCCCGTAGGCGCATTGCTTCAACGCCTGTCTATACAGCCATGAACTTGGCGGTCGGCGGTGATGCAGACGTGCGAAAGTCATGGAACAACTATATTCGGGAATGTTCACTCACTGCGGTTGATCTCGGTGAGAAAAGCCTGGACGACATGATGGGCGGGGAGTTGCCGCAGGCGCTTAGGTTTGATTCCAGCCTATACGGAACCAGGCTTTACCTCGGCAGCGCCAGCGGGACGGATTATACCTGTTCTGAAGCATACCCACGGCTCGTGAATGCCACTGACAGCGCAATCAACAGCGCCCCAATGTCTGATGCTTTGCTCAATGTGCTGGGTGTGGACAACACCTACACCGGGACATCCGGGCAAGGCTATGTTACGAACGCGCTGGGTTCTCTGGGGGTTACCTCTACAGCGGGAACCGCCTACCTCACGGCAGCCGTGCTGGAGCCAATCTATTATGAGGCGGCGCAAGGTCGGTACGCGGACTTCCAGGATATGGCCTCTGCAACGATGATTAACCAAGCTATCCAGCAACGGAACACGCAATGGGCGGCTGAGCAGTCAATGTTCATGACAATTGTTCGCCCCATGATGACCTTCTTTGAAGGTTTCGTGTATGCCATTACACCTCTGATGGGCTTCCTCATTGTGCTGGGCAGCTTCGGTATGGGGCTCGCCGGGCGGTATTTCCAGACATTGCTATGGATCCAGTTGTGGATGCCCGTCATGTCCATCATCAACCTCTACATCCATACTGCGGCCAGCAATGAGATGGCGAGCCTTGGTAGCAACCTGACCTCGATCTACGCACTGAATTCCGCCAGTGACCAGCTTCAGCACTGGATAGCGACAGGCGGTATGCTCGCGTCGGCAACTCCTATCATTTCGCTGTTCGTAGTTACTGGCTCAACCTATGCCTTTACAAGCCTGGCTGGACGCATCAGCGGCAAGGATCACATTGACGAGAAGGTTCAAAGCAAAGACCTGGTTGATAACGGACCAGTGATGCAAGGATCTGCTTCCAATGAGTACACCGACCTAACTGGAATGGCGGCATCAGGGGCTGCTGGACTGATGGGTTCAATCTCGTTCGGCTCAGGGTTGAGCAATATGACATCCTCAGCACAACAGAGGATGTCGTCGGCCCAGCAGGCGTTTTCCAGTTCGTTGGGATCGAGCTTTTCTAGTGGGACCATGAGCGGCCAGAGTTACGACAAAGCAGCTTCTCTCGGTCGGACGCACTCCGCTATGTACGGACGGTCTGAGGGTGTCGTAAATGAGCGTGCAAACCAGATCATGGAAAATACCTCTATCGGTTCTCAACACGCCGATGCAGTTAAGGGGATTGTCTCCGCCGTTGCCAGTGGTGCCATTTCCGGCAGCGTGGGAACCAGCATGATTTCACAGCTTGCCGAGTCAGCCATTACAAGCGACGGGGCCTCAAGAAGCACTCCCATCGACCCAGGCAACGGTGAAGGCTCTACAGCGAATCGTACTGAGACTGCGCAACGACGAGCTGCAAGGCAGAACAGCAGAGGCGGTAAGCTCGGCGTTGATGTTGGAGCCGAGGCAAAACTGTCTGCCGGAGCCAATAAGGAAACAACGGATACCCGCAGCTCTAGCGCCAATGAAAGCACCGCCATTTCGGATGCGCTCCGATTTACTCAGCAAGAGCAATCGCAGGTATCAAATAATTTGGCACGGGCAGTCTCCACCGGCAATACTGAGTCGTTAAGCCAAACGCTTGGACAACAAGAGACGCAGGCGCTTACACAGTCAGCGCAGAACCTGGTTAGCTCCAGCGACTCGTACTCCCAAGCGAACTCAATGAACCAACAGTATGGAAACCTGAACAATCTTCGCCTTCGTGATGTGGGTTCCCAGGTTGGCGGTAACAGCCAAGCGATGTCCGACCTAAACAATTACTGGAATACAGGCGGGGTTGGTGCGGAGACGAAGGCTGAAGCTCAGCGTTTGTACGAACGCTACAGCGCACCCTCTACTGAAGGCGGATATGGGCTAGACAACAATTCCGCTTTAGCGGCTGCGCGAATCAAAGCGCTTCAGAATTCAAACAACCATGCTGGCACTTCCGATCAGCAATACCAGAACAACTTCAATGCCGCCCTCAGTGCTGTAGGCACGGGTATGGGGCTCGCCACAGGACAAGCTGGTGGATACAACAGCAACGCCGGATTGGAGCAGGTTGGCAACAACGGACTGACTGCGGAAGTCCAAAGTGGAACTGCTGGAGTAGAAGCCGCCGTTGCAGGTGCTGGTGCAATCACCATGCCCCAGTCGGGTTATCCAGCTCACTCTGACCCGGCATCCTCCACCGGTACACCTGGAGTTATTGCAAATGAAGGGGCAGCGAACTCGGGGGCCGTGCGCGGTACAGGATCCGACTGGCAAAGCTCACGTAACGCCGAAGCTGAAGCTGGTGCTCGCAGCCAGTTGCTCAACAATGGACCGGAATACAGCCGCATGAGTGCTGCCGAGTTCTATGGTGGTGTAGAAAATGCCTCCGACTGGGTTGGCCGCAGGATGGAAGAAGCGGAGAATCTTGGAGAAAGTGTCTTTAATGCAGCTAACGCTGGCATGACTGCTGGCTCAGCCAATTTTGACCAGCGCCTGGATGAGTTGAAGAATGACCCCGCTCTTAGACAGGAGGTAATCAATGCTGCACGAATGAGTGATGCAGAGCTTGAAAGCTCAGGTGTTGGCGGCTCAATTCTGTCCGGTCTTTCAAGCATGGGGCGCTCCATTATGGGAGCCGCCGCTGCCGGTATGGAGCTGGCGCAAGGTGAGATCGGTTTCGATGACCTGAAGAACATGTCATTCGAGGAAAAAGGCATGGTTTACGAAGCAGCGTTGAGTCATGCAATGGAGACTGGCGGCCAAGCTGCTGTTCAAGCGTTTGAACAAACCCACGGGACAGAATTCCGAGAAGCATTCTATGAGGAGGCTATGTCGAGAGGGCTCACCCACGAGCAGGCCCAAGTCTACGCACAGTCCTTCGATATGAACGTGATGGGGGAAAGCCCTGAACGTCAAGCGGCCATCCAGGGGCTGGCAGCCACCTATGCGGAACGTGACGCTCAAGGGAACGTGATGCGGGATGACAGCGGTGCTCCCGTGCTCACAGAGCAGAATCAGGAATTTGTTGACCAGATGGTACACACCATCACCGAATCAGCTAGGGCCGGGTCTACTATGTCTGGCAGTTACATGACCGGCATTGCCCATTACAACAACTCTACCGGCAGAGGGGGTAGCGGAGTATTCTGATACCAACAAAAAAGGCAGCCTCGGCTGCCTTTCTTTTTTAGTAGAACTCCCCAAACGGGTCGCCTTCCTTGATTATTTCATCCACTCCGCCGCGCCCGTTGAATCCCTCTCCATCCAGGCCGGAGCCATTGATGTTCGTTTGAGTCGAGCTTGAGCGTCTTCTGGTGTTGCCGAAAGCTGAGTCAAACGAATGCGTCATAGGAGACACCTTCGGGAAAGGTAGATCACCTTTAGGAAACGCCGCGTGGAATGCGCCAGCCGCAGCCTTCACGAAACGTAAAATCAGGAAGATTACAAACCCTGCACCACCAAGCACCCATGAAATCGGCATTCCCTTAGCCGTACCCAAATAGATTTCAAGCGTACCAAGCCCCAGCACAAGAAATGCGAGCCCCCATGCGCTCTTCCTAACAGAGTTAAACATTGCCATCGCACAAAATAGTGCAGGTACTGCCACCAGCGCAGCACCAAGCGCCGGATTTTCACGAAAAGCCGAGACGCTCGTCAGCAGCATCAATCCACATGTAAAAAACGCAGCCAGCTTAACCGCACCCTTTAGGCCAAATCTCGAAGTCTTCATACCATTTCTCCCGATTTCTTACTTTCAGTATATCACAGACCCAAAAAATGCAACCCAGAAAATATGGCGACAACAAAATCTTTCACATGTGAAAGTCCCACTCTCCGAGAAAGGCAGTTTTACATACCCTGTTATCAAAATTCATACCCCCTTGAAATACGCCCTTTCTGGAAAGTTTACATTCCGTAAAATGTGAAATAGTGGGTTGACAAAACTTGACAGGGTTGACGAAAGCACAATTCGTCAATATCATTGTAACCAGGTCAATGTTGTACGGCATTCACCCCTCCTGCTTACCGCAAGAAGATTTCCAAAAAACTCCTTATCCACCACCCTTCTGGTGGCACACCAGAACGCCTCTGTGCGCTTCCAATGCTTGGCTTGCTCCTTTCTAGCTTGCTTTGGCATAACGCTATTTCGTTTCTTCAAAAAACGCACTTTTTCAAAAAATACATTCCCATTCTAACCAATTCCAAATCGCTATAAGGCCCGCTCGCCCAGCGGACGCTGTGTATGTTTGTTTTTGTTTCATACGCAGTTTCGGGTATTGACGAAACGCAGTTTCGTGTCTATAAAGAACGCCAAACGACTGTTTCAATTTTACACAGTTTTGCATTTGCAAGTTATGGGCAAATCCAGCCCAAGCTGACAAGGCTCTTGGCTGTTGTGGTAAGAAAAAAAAGAGAGTTACGCAGGATGAAAAACGGAAACACTATCGCCTTCAGCGTTCCCAAAGACGCTGGGAAGCGCCGCGAGTGGATCAAATACCAGCTTAAAATCAGAGGGTTGAGCATCGCCGAATTGGCGAGGGAGCATTCTGCCTCACGGCAGGCTGTTTCCACGGCTCTGGTGCGGAGCAATCCGCGATGGGAGCACGTCATAGCTGAGGCGCTTGAAACAACACCGAATACGCTCTGGCCGGAGCGTTACGATCCGGAAACGCTTATACCTATCCCCAGGAAGATGCTGGAGGCGGCTGTATGAAAAAGCTAATCGCCGCCATAGCTGTAGCTGCATCTGTCTCCTGGACATGCTCGGCGAGCGCCTTTGATGTTCGAGGAACTGACTTTGAAGACGCTGCCGCTCGCTACGGTCTTGACCCTGTACTTCTTTATTCAGTGGCGCTGGCTGAATCAGCCTCCGGCAGAGGTGACAACAATATCTCTCCCTGGCCGTGGACGCTCAGGACTCTGAATGAACCCTTCTATGCAATGAGCCGGGAACAAGCTGCTACACGTTTACAGCAGCTCATCGACCATAAAGGAAACAAGGTTTCTGTCGATATTGGCTTCATGCAGGTCAATCTCTTTTGGCACGGTCACCGAGTCCAGAACCCAGTAGACCTGCTGGATCCAATTACAAACCTCAATACTGGTGCTGAAATCCTCAGCGAAACCATAAGCTCATCCCCCGATGACCTGGAGCTGGGCATTGGGCGTTATCACAACTGGAAAGATGAAGCTCGTTCTCGATCATACGGTAAGCGCGTTCTCTCCATTTATCAGCAACTACTAAACCTTCAGGAGAGCCGCTATGCCGCGAAATTCAATCACTGATCTTGACATGCACGCGCTTCAGGTAACTGAGCAGCGTCCGGACCAAAACATTTACGAGTTCGACCTCACCCTTTGGACACTTCTTTGCGCTCTGGCTAAACACGCGCCGGAGAAGGCGCAGGTGCAGTTCTCTCTTCCCGTCAACGGCATCGAGGCTCTTGCCAAGGCGAGTGAAGACCGGCTAGCTCGCCTGGCATCCGGTGTGCTGATCGGCTTCAAGCTACAAACCGACGAAGAAACTGTGCTCACGCAGCTCAAAGAGGCTTACGTCCCTGTCATTACTCTTTCTGATACAAAAGGGTCCGAGTTCGATACAGCCTACTGGTTGCTGCTGAAGCGCGTTGCTCAAAAGGACCACCTTGTTGCCGCCGCAGCGTTTGGGCTAAGTCCCGCTCTGACATTGGCGGTCAGTGAAGCTACTGACAACCAGCTCCGGCATCTGGTCACGAACACCGTAACGGCATTCACACTGCGCTTTGATCCTCGCCTACTACCTCCTCTACTGATGACTGAGCAAGGACCGGTTAACGCGCAGTTTTTTTTCAGGAAGTATCAGCAATCAATGTCGCAGGTTGCACAACTGGGGGGTAGACAATGAGTAGAAATACAGGAGCAAACTGGCTGAAACGCTGGGTCACAGCAAGGCAAATGGCCCTCATGGGCTACGTTACCCGCATCATCATCCTGGAGACTGGACTGACCGACAAGCAGGTCCGCAGGCTTTATCGCGACCTAGAGGACGAAGGGTTCAAGCTGGACAAGAACAGAACCACCAGGACGACCAGGAGCGGTGCGACTCTGCTACTCAACCAGCTTTCCAAAATCCATGCCTCTCTTCTGATGCAGCTCTACCGCCAGGTAGGAGGAGAGTCTGTAGCCACGTCAATTTCCATCAGTGCTCTGGACCGGGCCTACCGGATGTATCAGGCTCTTCTGTGTGAGATGGCCGTCATTGACCCAGCAATCAGGAACGTAACCTTTACGATCTCTGATGCGTGGTGCCTGGCGTCCGAACTTCGGTCTGAAGAGGCGATGTTTGAGACGTGCGATAGTTGCCAGTGCGACTTTTTCACATCCATTCATCAAAGCACTGGTATCGGATGTCCGTTCTGCTACGAAGCTCCTAACCGTAGCAAGCACAGCACATTTGAGGTATTGAACAATGTCGAGAAAAGGACTTTGGTGACGGTGGCAGGAACTAAGCCGCTGCTCCCCGATGAAAATAAAATTGCTGCTGCATCTAGTAAGGACGAGGTGCTCGCGGTCGCTAAGTAAAGTTGCCAATATGCGAACTTTAGTTTTAAAGCCAAAATAAAAGGCCCCTAACAACAGGGGCCTTTTTTATTTGTCTTCACTTTTCGGTGTCTTTCTATACTTTTCTAGTTCGTAGTCCGAAAGACCTTTAAATGGTGCGGGCCTTCGTCCTTGCCCTGTCCAAGTAGTACCATCTTTAACATATTTAACTTTTGAGGCCGCAGTCGCGGAAGAACCTTGTTGCTGCTGAAGTTCCTTCAGAAGCTCAACATCAATTCCTTTCTGTGCCATTTCACTGAGAATATTCTCAGCCTCTTTTTTTAGCTCCGCATCCTTAGCGGCCTTCTCTTCTTCTTCAGCAATTCTTTCGTCCAAAACAGATTTGAAGCGCTCAAGCATTTCGGCCATATCAGAGACCGGGCAGTCTTTGAAGATTATCCGAATTTTGCTTTTACGTTTAAGTTCAGAAAAGACTAGCTCTCTTCGTTGGGCGACAGTTAAATTCCTTATGCACTCGTCGCACTGCCCGGCTTTGTTAGGTGTTAAACCATTCATAATATTCTCGTAAATTTCTTATCCCACAGATCACACTGACCCAAGTAGCCGCCCTTTTAATTCGTTCTGTGCTTCTTTCAACCTGGGAGTATGTCCTGTATCAGAATGGGGCTCAGACTCCTTTGGGGAAGGCTGAGGCACTAGCGCAGGCGAGCCTTCCCTATTTTGGCCCATAAAATGTAAAGAATAAAGACCAAGCATTGCCAGCGAGCGCAGCCTGTCGCTGCGCTCTTTGTGATGTAGAGACTCAAGCTCCCGGAAAAGCTCCGGGAACGCCTGCTCAGAAATCTTCAGGTTCGAGAACTTTCCGTCCCATGTTTTTGCCATATCAACCTCCACCAGCAGTGCATGACTAGCCGCAGTGCCAGAAACCACGCGCATTGGAGAGGACGGATGCTTCAGTCTCGATGATGCGACTCTTCGGGAACAGCTCCTTGGCTGCATCAGAGTATTCAGATGCTCCGCCACCCGCAAGAAGCACTACGTCAGCGTTCATGCCATCCTCTCGCATCGTTTTGCGCATGGAGGTGAGCGCCTCGCGAGATACCGTGCTCGATGCTTTGGACATGTACTCATCCAGCTCCAGCTTTTGCCCGAATAGATAGGTTGAGTTTTTGCCTCCCCGGATGGCCTTCTCGATCTTCTCTACACCCGGAGCGCCCCCATGGTCGTCGAGGATCAGCTCGTTAGCAACCTGAATCAATCGCGACATGGCCTTCAAGCTGGTGCCAGACGAGCGGTAATGGATCTCGCCTTCCACCAAAGCCACCCAGTCAACACTGTAGAAGCCGGGGTCAATAACGACAGTCTTGCCGTTCTGGATAGCATCTAGTACCTCTTCGTCAGTAGTGCGGTGGACAATATCCATATAAGCACCTGCTGGCTGTGGTACTACGACAACCTCTTTGACGGTAACCGTGCGCTTGGGCGTAATGTAATGCTCACCTGAGAGCAACTCAGCCAGCTCTTTTCTCTGGCCGTCATTCATTGCCTGGTCAACCGGAAGCCCGGTCACCAACACGTCGATCACACTCTGCTCTGAGATAAGCAGTGCAGCATAAAAAAGTGCTTTGTAGACATCGGTGCTTTTATAGTCCTTGTGCAGCTCACGCTCCCACCCCTGGAGGCGGTCAGGCTCAACCCCAGCCGCCCATTTGTTCCCCGCTATCTGGACTTGCAGGAAGTCAGTTCCAAGGCCAGAACCTACCTGACGTGGCATCAGGTCAATGCTGCCTGCGCCAGCAGGCAGGATCCGCGTAGCCATATCGCCGCCTTTCTGCCCCATCGCCACCTTCAGGTTCGAGTAACCAATATCAAGACCCAATACGAACATAAATTTTCTCCATCATAGCAAGGGCTCCAAAAGCCCCCAAAAAAGACTCAGGAGAAAGATTACCTGCTCGCAGCTCGAAACAACGGACGCCGAATTGCCCTTTTTGGGCGCAACGGGACTTTTAAGAGGCTGTCTCGACAAAAAATGCTCCCTCAGCAACCGGAAATGGAGGATGGAGCTGTGTGGAAAGCAGAAATCGCCGCTGCACCCAGGCCCAGATGGAATCCTGCCTTTAGGAAATGCCTAATTAGATCCCAGAAAATACGGTATATAAAGGTATTCTCCCATCCCTAGAATGCTGCATGAGGCATAGGTACGATGGATTCCCAGAAATAAAGGAAGCCCTTGACAGATTCCCAAATCGGGTTACGATCAGGGCATTCGGGTCTCTTATAGTGGAAACCCATTTGTGTTTCCCAGATAGATAGTTATCTGGAAAGTAATTGGATAGTCTCCGTCGGGGGGTGATGTGGGCAGAACAGATGAAGAACTACGACAAATGCTCAAGCGGGATGCTGAAGATGAGCGGTTTGTCTTTACGGAACCGATGCTCGAAGAGGAATCACGCGAGTTCATCCGTACCGCTAGAACATTGTTGGAGCATGAGCTACTGGTATCCGCAGTCGATGCAAGAAAGCAGGCCGACTACTACTGGGAGGGCAATGAGTCAGCCAGAGAGGAAGGTGTAGCAGAGGAGCTTAGCTTTGTGGGCACTCGTGTCCGGATCTTGAACGGGTCGCTCCAGATGGAGTGGTTCCGCAACAGAACCCGACCAGATCAAGGCGCAGGGAAGCAGGTCTTCTCAACGCATCTGAAGAAGGGCAAGGGGTATCGGTATAGCGACTCCCTGTTCAAGAAGGAGCCCAAGTGGGCTCGCGACGCCATCAAGGAGGTTGAGGACCGGTACGAGCTTCTGCGGAGGCGAGCGGCAATACTGTCCTCCATGAGAAAGAACCTCCGGGACTATGAGCAGTTGCTGAACGAGTGCTTTCCCGGCAACAACAGTACAGACACCGAAGCCAAGCCAGGCGGGAATGAACAGGAGAAACCAGAATGACATCAGTATCCGCCACCGAGCTGGCGAAGCTCGGAAAATGCGAAGCCATGGTCACCCCGCGCAAGGCTTCTCGAAAGCCTTCATGGCGCAAGAAAGCGCCAGGTGTGATAGGTTTTGGCGCTAACAAGAAGAACCAGGCAGCAATAGACCGAGGGGATGCGGCGCATGACCGGTTCGAGCGTGAAGCACAACTATTCACGTCTCAAGACTGTAACCACAGAACAATCCTCCCCAACCTTGTTCTGGCACTCGCTGTCGCAGCAGGTCTTTTGACCCTGATGGCCGCAGTGGCAACATAGGAACAGAGTTATGACGAAAGACAATGACACAACAGGACAAACCGGGGACAGAGATCAGTACGTGGAAGCCAACATTCAGCAAAGCGAGCAGATGGACATGTTCTCTGTCCTCGATCTGCCCACCAAGCAACAGCCTGACTACTCGAACACCGTAGACATCTACGATGCTATACCAAAGTACGTCTGGGGTAAGACGCGAGAGCACGAAGATCTGAAAGCCGCGAGCATCGTGCGTTCCTGCACCATACGAGGCCGCAAGCTCACGGTGAAACTCAAGCCCGCAATCATTGAGAAAGGCGATAAGACCGTCCTCATCTACGCGGGACAGCGCGAGGAGTTAGTAGAAGACGCGCTCCGGAAGATTGCCGTGAACGGACAAGGCGTCTACGTAAAGGACAAGGCGGGAGTCAGCTTCACGCTTTACGAGCTGATGAAAGAGCTTGAGAGAATGGGACACACCTACAGCCTCGATGAAGTCAAAGAAGCTCTGTTCGTGTGCCGGGGCGCGATAATGGAGTGCTACTCCGAGGACGGCGAATCGGTGATGAACTCCAGCTTGTTCGGCCTTCTGGGTCTCACCACGAGAAAAGACCTGGAGAAAAAGGGGCGTTCAGCAAAGTGCTACGTTCAGTTCAACCCTCTGGTGAACGAGTCGATCATGAACCTGACGTTTCGTCAGTACAATTACCAGATAGGCATGGACATTCGCTCCCCTCTCGCCAGGTTCTTCTACAAGCGCATGGCTCAATACTGGACGCAGGCCAGCGAAAGTCATCCGTACCAGCCCAATCTCGTAGCCTTCCTGGAACAAAGTCCAAGGGGCCTCACCGGCAAGATGGGCGAGAATCTGCGAGCCATGCGAAGCGCCCTGGACACCCTCAAGAAGCATAAGGTCATCTCTCGCTACGATGAAGAGAAGGTGCTCAAGGGTAAGCAGAAGGTTATAGACGCACGGTACACCATTTTCCCGCACCCGGATTTCGTTAAGGAGGTGATTCGAGCGAACCAGCGCAAGAACGCACTGAAGACACGAGCCCTCCGGAACGACATCGAGTTCAAAGACATCCACGACAAGTCATAGAGAGGAGGCAGCCGCCCTCCTCTGGACCCTCCCGCCATTCGAGCGTCACCCAAAGCCCAGCGCCTGCCGAAACCAGTGCAACCAGTCGGCATTCTGACGCTCTGCTTCCCAGAAAAAGCCCGCAAAACGCCGCAAGTGCCTGAAAACTAAGCAACAATATATAGGTTCATTGCATCGGTTTCCTGTATCAAACAACGTAAGCCACTGATAAAAAAGGGTATTCGCAAAAGATGGGCCGAGCAAAGCAAGCCTGAGTATGTAGGTCCAGTGCATCGGTTTTGCCAAAGCCTTCTTGAAGTGCCCGTAGAACGCAGGAGGAAAGCGGTGTCAGCCCTCGGAATTCGCGGCAAGGGCACAAAAAGGCGTCTAAGTGATTGATACTTAACTGTAGGTTACGTGCATCGGTTTTGCGAGGTTGACACAGGTGGACAAAGGTTGACGCATCAGAACAAGCAGTTATAGGTTCACAATATGAGCTAAAGAGATCAGTTAGTGCTCAATAGTTACTCACAAAACCGGTGAGTAACCCTGGGGAAAGCGGGAAAATCATCTGTAGGTTCGCTGCATCGGTTTATGTAGGTATGGTGCATCGGTCAAAAAACACCCGAAAAACATATAGGTTGAGCGCTTCGGTTTGTGGATAATGATCGCACCGTCAGCACAAACTCTGTAGGTTCGCTGCATCGGTTCCCAGATCGGGTAAGAATCGTCTATAGGTTTAGTGCGTCGGTTGACGAAAAGCGGCGCTAAATCGTGGATAAAAAAGGAAAATCTGTGGATAAGATCAGGACAACTTTTCGGGTATATAGGATTGCTGCTTCGGTTCCGATAGGACGGCTTCTTCGGTTTCGGTAGGTTTGGCGCATCGGTACATATCAAAAAGAGCAGGAAGAACAAAGGCTTGAGGCTGATCGGAAGGGGCCTAACCCTTATTTAGCCCTTTTTTAGTCCTATACAAATAAAAAGAATTTATTTATTTATCCTTTGGCCGCACGAGAAAGCGAACAGAAATTCACCAGCTATGATGTGAGGCGAGGCCAGAACTCCACCAGCGCGAACAAGATCAGCATCAGGATCGAGAGGATCGTCACGAACGCCACGTAGTAACAACCTTCAATGAAAGCCGTCTTCATCGTTGTCCAGATGTCGATCTTCTTACCTGAGAAGACCTGAGCCAGCTTCTGAAAAGCGAGCAGGGAAGCCATGCCACAGACCATCACCAGCGGGATCAATACGTAGAACCGCTCCTTCAGCAGAGAAAAGTCCAACCAACCTGACGACAAACCCATTCCGATCAGCTTTCCCAGAATGAAACCTGCGGTCACAGCAGCAATGCCTCGGGATGCCACCACTCGTACAGCCTGAGACCAGGTAAGCTCAATCCCCATACCTCTCCTTGAGGACCGTCTCACCAGAACAGTTGAAATCATCCCCCCCATCAAAACCAAAGCAACAATCTCCACACCGCCCCCTATAAGCCAAGATCAACATTTGTTATTTCAGTACATTTAATACCATTCCTGTAATCAGAAGCGATCAACATGTGATCCTTTGAGCCAAAACGCACTCAAACGCCTCACATTAGCCACTACGGGAATCAGGAGCCCCAAGGGACAGGTGAAGCCGGAATCGCCACCAGAGACCACTACAGGGCCTTTATGCGCGATCATCTGTGCCCGCGTGGTCGCTTTGCCATGTACTTCAGAACCCCTAGAGTATCCAGGCAGTCAGAGAGGGCTCTGTGAGGCCGCTCTGAACGAACACGGCACATTGCAGCGGCATCGGCCAACGAGATCCACTGAAAGCCTCCTGATGGCCTCTGCTCGCCATTCCAGCGCGAAAAACAGGTCCATCACACATTCAGAGCTGCCAACGACTGGTGATTCGACACCTGCCAGGGATGCAGTCTGCTTCAGGATCCGTAACTCGAACGCTACGTTATATGCCACGACAGGACTATCCTGAATGAGCGATGCAAAATCCGAAGCAAGCTCACTCCAAGTTGGTGCCGTCCGAACATCCTCCAAAGAAAGGCCGTGAACCTCTGTAGCCTCTAGCTCAATTGCACCCACGGGACAAACTAGAGACTCCATAAGCACACGCCCGTTTGCATCGACAGCACCAATCTCGACAATCTCTGCCGAAGGCCCCAGCCCCGTGGTTTCGAGGTCCAAGATAACCGGATCACCGGCCAACAGGTTCTTTGCCCTCTCCGCACATTCCATCCGTCGCTTTTGAGCAGGTCCAGGAAGGCGCTGCCACGGAACGCAGGTTTCAGGGTCGAAGACCGCGTACCAACCCTGGCCTTGCCATACAGTCCCGGCAACAGGCGTTTCGTCTCCAGGCATCAGCCCTATTGCCTTCAACTGCCCCTTGTTGAGCCATCCTTGCTCAGCAGCCTCACTTGGCCGCAGGTGAATTCGCCTATTTCCCATCTATGCCCCCTCAGAACAATCACCCCCCCTCACTTCCACTAAATCTGGACAACATCCCCCCATGACTGAGAATTCAGGATTATCCAAATCAATAGCGGACAACGAGTCGTTTTCTCCAAGAATTTCACCAGCAAAGCTGTGGAAGCGACCCCCAATTTCCCAAATCAGATAAGTACGTGGAGGGCATGACCAAGTTCCAAAGAGACATTTGACCCCTCCTGGAGAAAACAGAGTTTGCCCCTCCAGTACATTCCTCAATACGCCGTGCCAACACAGTGCCCGTGCGAATATCGGTACTCTGCAATTTGCTCATCAGACCAATTGCGGAACTTTTCGGCTGCCTGTTGGATTTTCACTGGCAGAGGTGTAACACCGAACACTCCGTAGTTTCGGTTCACAGTTACGATCTGCCCATGCTTGTTTCTCTTCGGGCGACCGTTCGCATCAGTAACCAGGATGGACGATTTGTCCCGATGCTTCTCCAGCTTCGCAGCTTCCAGCTCTACCCAGTCATTCAAGTCGTCTGGACAGAACCGACGAAGGTACTCCAGTTCTTCCAGCGACAAGAACGGGCAGGCTTTGCAATTCGACGGGATGACATACAGCCCTTTGCTATGGAGGTATTGCTGGCAAGCTGCTCGATCCATTCCAAGGTCCAACAGCGGGTAGACAGGAAGTATGGACTCTCGGAACCATCTTCGAGGATTCTTCTCCGGGTCCGACACCCGGCGCTCCTCACCTTTGGCGATACCAAGAATCATGTGGATCCTGCCATGCAGGGCAGCAAACTCTCTAAGCCCTCGCTTACGACCGTGCGACACGCCATAGCGCTTGCTGACCCAATGCTCCAGGAAGCGATAGATCGGCTGTAGCTTCAACTGGTCAGTGCAAGTCTTCGGATAGGCTTTTGAGCCTATGGCGTCGTGCGTCCTGTAGAAGTGACGAAGGGACTTCCAGTTGGGCGAGTGATACCCCATGTCAGAGGTGAGAAACACGAACTCCACCCCTGCTTCAGCGCACCTTGTTTGTACTGACCGAACATGCTTGTAGGTAGCGTCGAACTCATCACCGGTATCACTCATCAGCACCAGAAAATCGTTCGGTGCATACCGATCACGGAACACTTTGTCATCTAGGTACATCTCAAGAAGCGCCGAACTGTCCTGCCCCGCACCAAAAGAGAGAACCGTGAGCTTAGGGCCGCTCACGAAAACACCCCAGCCGACACTCTGTACCGAACGGACACACATCCAAAACAGGCACAACCATCCAACCTGGTCAGACTCGCTCTTAACGCCTTCGGCAACTCCTTCATGAACACCTCAAAAAAACTTGCTTTATTACAGTATCAAAATATAATACGGTAATGATAAGTAATCAAGAGGGGCTCGAAAAACAGCTTTAAGAGACTAAGGCGCTACCGAGGAGCAAGCGGAACCACCGTGCAAAGCATCCAAAGGGGCTCTAAAAAGCCTCCCGAGAAAGAGGGGGTTGGCCGCGAAATAAAGTAGCGGGTCTCGAAAGGTGGCTTTAGGAGTCCCTAGACGAAGGAAGATAAACGGATGCACCCAAAACAAGTTCGCGCTATCACTCGCTGCCCGAAGGCCACAATGCGGCACCTAATGACTGGGGAAGTACCCAAGCTGGTGGTGCCGCGCTCGCCACTGATCACCCTCCTGGAGAAATACAGCCCGAGGGACCGACTCCACATGATTGGGGTGAAGCTAACTCACACGCTTGGCTACAGCGGAGGAATGACCTTCCGCAACGCTGAGCAGTTGTATACCTGGCTGAAGCCTGCGTCCCACATGCTGGAAAGTGAATACTGGCCTGCGGAGTCGCGGAGGATTAAGAGCTTCCAGAAATCTCTCACAGAGCGTGACCTGGCTCAGTCCTGCGCACAGTGGCCGCAATGGCTGGAACCGAACCTGAAACCCGAGTCGGCAACACAGCACGGAAAGGGGGCGGCGTGAAGGAAATCATGACAACGGCTTGTCTGGAGAGTGAAACGTCTCCTTGGCACGAAGAGCTGGGGATGCTGCTGGCGGCTCTGGATGACTCCCCACTCGAATGTGACGGGCTCACCCATGCTGTGAGCTTCGTGCTGCATCAGGCGGGTATCAAGCACCGTTGCGCAATGGGATTTGTGAAGGACGCTGACACGGGCAACTGCGTGGCCCCGCACGTTTGGGTTGAGCTGGCTGATGGTTGGATCGTGGACTTCAGGCTGCGTATGTGGCTGGGCGATGAAGACAGAGTGCCCCACGGCGTGTTCCACCCAGCCTCCAACAAGACCTTCCGGTTTCACGGTGAATATCGGGACCGCAGTAGCACTATCAATCATCGTGTCCTGGACATGATGACCGAAGGTCGTCTTTCACATGTGAAAGTTTCACGCGAATTCGTAGAGGAGAACCCGAATGTCCGAGTTTGACTTCGACAAGGATGTATCGAGCGCACACTTTACCTCCGCTGACTGGAGTGTGGACCAGTTCAACCACTCCAACCCTTTTGATTGCCACCTGTTCTACATCCGCGACTATCGCACCGGCCACATCCAGGTCTTCACCATCCGGACTTCGCACCTGGAGGAAATGAAGCCTGAAGCCGACCCCCTGACACTGGGGGGTGCCCTGGGCGAGCTGATGCTGAAGGTCTATGACAAGACCGCGACCAACAAAGAGCAGGAGTTGTTGGGGGTGGTGCTCGGTGGCTACATCAAGGGCACCCAGATATTCCAGCAGTGGGAAAGGGTTCGTGCCCACCATGAGCGATTCCACGCATTCATCAACATTTACGGCGGCAGGCAGGCGGCATCCGTTCGTCCCTTCATGGTCCGAGTGCCTGAACCTGTCCTGAGTGTCGATACCGTGCTGGAGAAGACTGACCAGGTGAAGCACATGGATGAGAGCAATCATCCAGAGTGGTTCCGCGAGTAGGTAGTTGAGGCAGGAGGAGACACGATGACTGAAACCATTCTTTGGGTGCTGGCGCTGGTGGTAGCTCCATTGCTGGTGGCTAAGGCCGACCTATGGCGCAAATCGGTTCAGCTCCTCCGGTCCAGTGAAATGAACGCCATCAGAAGCTGGTGGGAAAGCGAGAACATGCCTCGCGAGCTGCGCGGGGCCACGCTTTTCTTGAACGAGCAGGACATCTCAACCACCGAGCCTGTGGCATTGCATGGCCGCGTCGATCAAGTCTTCAAGACCATTAAAGGGGTTCTGGTGCCAGTGGACACCAAGACGCGGGACACGACCTGTATTTTCAAGTCGGACATCATCCAGCTCTCTGTCTACCGAGTGATCCTGGAGGCCCAGTACGGCTCGCAATACAAGGTGAGCAGGCGGGGGTATGTGCGCGTCGTGATCCAATCAGGGAGTGAGGAATCAGTCAGATATATGCCGGTGGAGCTGCTATCAGAGCGCAAGGTAGCCGCTTTGTGGCGTCGATACAACGCATTGAGAAGCGGTGAAACGAAAGGGAAATGTACCTGCGACGGGCATTTGCACTAACCGCACAATCTTTCACATGTGAAAGTTTTAGGTGTTCGCCTGTAACCGCCCGAAATGGGCAAAACGGCGGGCTTGCATTTTTTCAGATTCCTGTAGTGTGGATTACAGGAGGAGCTTATGAACGTGAACCCAAGCAAAGCCATTACCGGAGCAGTGATAGCGGCTACGTTTTTTGCCCTGACCTCCGGGATGACCTGGCTGAGTATCGCGCTCGGTCTGCTGGCTTGGTGCCTCGCGTTCGACGGGTGGCTGAACCCCTTTGCCAAAGGTGAGCAGCTTCGCAGGACGGCGGCGAAAGCAGCCTTTGAGTCACTGGATGTCGTCGGGCTCGGGAAACGCTGGCAAGGCAGTACAGCCGAAGTGGCGCTGGTGAAAGACCTCACCGACATCCGGAGCCCTGCTCCCTGGAAGGTCCAGGTGCTTGCGAGAACGCAGGCGAACGCCTGGTTCATCACAGAGATGCAGGTAGAGGGAGTAAACAAGGTGTCGCTACAGCAGCTCCACCACATTAACGAAGACGCAGCCAAGGGGCTGCTAGGTCAACAGCCAGAAGTCTATGAAAGGTTTTTTGGCAAGACCGACACCGCATAAGGAACGAAAACATGAACAAGACCGCTGAAACTGTTCAGTCAGGACAGATTGATGACGCGAAGCTGATGCAGGCCGGGTTTGCCCAGTGCGCCTTCATCGCGCTTCAGACGCTGGCCTTTCCCGAATTGGGGGTGGCTGGCGGTATCGTTGCCGCCCAGTGCGCGTTGATGCCCTGGTTGGTGCCCGTCGCTCGAAAGGCTCCAGTGATGGCTGTAGCCATGTCGCTGACATCTGCCGTACTGAGCCCTGTCTTCAGTGTGCTGTGCCTCAATGCCGCAGACATCCTGAAGGGTATTGCTGGGGCCTGACATGACAGATATTCGCGCTCCATACGCATATACCCGGCTGCTTGAAGCGGGGCTAACCGAGCAGGAGCTGAAGGAAATTGGCTTTCATCACGGGTACTGGGTCGATAAGGCTGCCGTAGTTCAGGCCGCCGATCAGCATGGGCTGGCGCAAGAGCAGCTCATGCTGAACCCGGAGGAGGTGGCGAACCAGCGTTTCAAAAGTAAGCTCCGGGGGAACCTGACCTCCTATTTGTTCGAGTACGAAGGTGCTTTTCGTTTCTCCGCCTCCCCTGACCACATGCGGATACTGGGAATGGAGAAGTGTGGTGATACCGCCCTGCCCGTCCGGGTGATGGATGCCCTTCTACTGGAAAAAACGCTCTATCAAGTCATCGCCCGCGCAAAGCATTTGCTGGCGGCACTGGACTCCAAGTTTGTTGCTTCAGAACACGCTTCTGTGTTCCGCGACCAACAAGACCCAGGCAAGTTCAAGCCACGGGCTCCTTACCGTCAGGGAGTGAGCAATGGCTTCAGAGTTAACGGCCAGACCTTCCAGACGATCAAGCAGATTGCCAGTGCCTATGGCGTCAGCTACGAACGGCTGCGGCGGCAAATTAGCGAATCCGATGTACCTCCAACCGAGATGTCAGACGACCAATGGCGAGAGTGTATTGACTATGCAAACAAGGAAATGAGGAAGACTACCGATGGTTGATGAAACCAAAGAAATTCCGTGGGAGAGAGATCTCCTGCGGGAATACATGTTCACGCTTCACAAAGAACAGGTGAAAGACCGCCGCTGGCGGATGGCCCTCAAGGTTCTTCGTGCCGTTGGCCTGATTCTGGTCATGGTCGTTGTGTTCAAACTCGGTGCCGGTTCGACCGGGGCACCGTGGGGCGGAAGCGCAGCTCAGACTCCGCATACCGCTTATATCAACATCCGGGGCGAGATAGCTACCGGTTCGGTATCTGACGCCGATCACCTGATACCAGCCATCAAGGCGGCTTTCGAGAGTGATACGGCCAAAGCCGTGGTGCTGCGCATTGATAGTCCTGGTGGAAGCCCTGTCCAGTCTGGGCGCATCTATGAAGAGATCCAGGCACAGAAAGAACTGCACCCGGACAAGAAGGTGTACGCCGTGATTGGCGACATCGGTGCCTCCGGTGGGTATTACATCGCATCGGCTGCTGACGAGATCTACGCAGACCAGGCCAGTCTTGTTGGTTCCATTGGGGTCATCTCTTCCGGCTTTGGCTTTACCGGCCTTATGGACAAGCTCGGCATCGAGCGACGAGCCATCACAGCAGGTGAGAACAAGGCGCTGCTGGATCCTTTCTCGCCACTCGATGAGGGCACTCGCGAGTTTTGGGAAGACGTGCTGGATAAAACCCACCAGCAGTTCATCCGGCGCGTGAAAGAAGGCCGTGGGGATCGCTTGAAGGACGACCCGCGCATTTTCTCGGGGCTTATCTGGAATGGCGAGCAAGCCCTGGACATCGGCCTTATCGACGGACTGGGCAGCATGAATTCGCTGGCGCGGGACGTGATAGGGGAAACCAACCTGGTGGACTACACACCCTCTCGGGACATCCTCCAGAAATTGACCCAGCGGGCGAAGGTGGCGGCTTCCACTTTCGTCAATGAACCATCTATTCGAGTGTATTAAGGGGACAAAGTAAGCCATGAGTAACGAACAGAAGAAGACCAATACAGCGACAATCATGCTGGGTGCAGCGCTAGTGGGGGTGCTCGGCATTGCCGGGTTCGGTATGTATTCAATGACAAGCTCAGTCGCTGGCCTGAAGAACGAAGTTACCGAGCTTCGTACTGAGGTCAATGCCAACGCGCAGGAGCAACTGTCACCGAAGGAGTTTCAGAAGGCGGTTGCCGACAGTCTTGAGCAACTAGCTCAGAAGAAAAAGCAGGAGCAGTTGGAAGCTAAATACGCGCAGTACGAGCAAGCCGCTGAAAAGGTGCCTGGGGACAAGAGCATCTACGGCAACGTCAATGCCCGTTTTACGCTGGTGGAGTTCTCTGACCTTGAATGCCCCTTCTGTAAACGATTCCACGAGACGCCCAAGCAGATCGTGGATAACAGCAAAGGCAACGTGAACTGGCAGTGGAAGCATTTGCCTCTCGGTTTCCACAACCCGGCAGCCAAGCGCCAGGCTATGGCCGCTGAGTGTGTACGCGAGCAGAAAGGCAATAAGGCGTTCTGGGTGTTCATTGACGATGTGTTCCAGCATTCCCGTGGGAACGGCCAGGGTGTTCCGAATCTGGCAGCGCTTGTAGAAGGGGTCGGTGCTGATGTGGACCAGGTACAAGAGTGCATGAGCGAAGGACGCTACAGCGACAAGATTGACCAAGAGGCCCAGCAAGCGGCCAATAATGGCATCAATGGCACACCTGCCACATTCGTCGTAGACAACACTACTGGCAAGACCCAGCTCCTGACTGGGGCGCAGCCTCCCCAAGCCATTATGGCCGCTATCCGCAAGATGATGGCGGAGCAGGAAGAAGCGCAAGCCGAAGCGGGGGCCTCTGGGGAATGAAAGCGGTAGTAGAGGCACTTCTGGGCAGGTTTGGGTTCGTCCCTGCCCATCAGCTCCATTTCGCCCGGAATGTCGCCAAACGACTGGATGAGCACCGAGAGCTGGTTGAAGCCATCAGTGAGCACACCTCGCTGTTGGATGATCGTGAGTGGCATGTAGGGCATCTGGCTACTCAAGACGATTACCTGATGCGCCTCTACTACCTGGTTAACCGCGAGTGGCCGTGCGGCGATGAGCGGCGTATGCAAGAGCTACGGGCGCGGTTCGGCCATGTCAGGCCGCGTCCATCCATCCTGGGTGTCTGCGCACTTCCGGAATTGCCCGCCAGGTTCAAGCCGGATCTTTCACATGTGAAAGAAATGCACCGTCCGAACAAAGCGCAGGAAGGCGACTCATGAGCGCGGTTATCAGCCCATGTGGCGTTTATCGTTATCGCTTGGAGCGGACCATTGGGCTGCAACAAGGCCCTGTCTATGCCTACTTTGGCGTGAATGGTTCAACCGCTACTGCCACTGAAGACGACCATACGGTGAGAAAGTGGATTGGTTTCACCAAAGTATTTGGTGGCAGCCGATTTGTGGTTGGGAACGTGTTCGGGTATCGCGCTACCGATGTGCGAGAGCTGGCGGCGGCCATGGACCCCATTGGACCTGATAACGCCCTGCACCTGGAAGAAATAATCCGAGAAGCGGATGTTTTGGTTCCCTGCTGGGGGAGCCGCACAAAGCTCCCCAAGCAACTACACCTGCACCTGGACAACCTCATGGAGCAGCTTGTCCAGTCTGGCAAGCCTGTCATGACCTTTGGCCTGACGAACTCAGGCGATCCGAAGCACCCGCTGACACTGGGGTACGACACTCCTCTGGTCGAGTGGGAGAGTAGAAGTTGAGGAGTTGCAACGTGACAACAAACACTGAATCCAACGCGGCATTATCGAGCCGCACTGATGAAAAGCGATTCCGGGATATGCTGCTCCCGGCGCTGATTTTCTACGTGGCGTTCACGGCCATGTTCATGATTTTCGATATAACCATTGCCAAGGAACCACTTGCAGACAACCTCCCATTCCTGCCGTTCTTGCTCGCTATTGCAAACTTTGCCGGGGATGCGAGGAAAGAGTGGGGGTGGTGGAACGGCATCAAGGTGGTTTCTTTCATTACCGCGCTGGCGGTAAGCGCGGCTGCCATCTACCAGCTCGCCATGGATACCGTGGACATAAAAATGCTGGCGCTTTACCCATCCACCGCAGTCGCATTACTGGTCGCCTCGTGGCTCGTCAGGGTGATCGGGCGAACGCCACCTTTCCAGTTCATGGGGAGACACCTCTCCCGCCTTGGCGCGGCCAAGTGGTTCCAGCGCACAGTCGCCTTTGTCCTGATCGCCGGGGCCATCGTCATAACCGTTTACGCCTACTGGCTTAGGAACTACCAAGGATAACTAAATGCTTAGAACACTTTTTGACCCCGTAGCCCGTTTCATGGGGTACATGCCTTCTGGGAGTAATCCCGAGGGGACGCCGGGAGAGCTTTCAGTTGCTACCGAGAGTGCCTCAATACAGCCAAGCCGCGCTCACCTGCGGCATGAGGCTGATTTCGATTACGAAAAGGCTAAACGCGGGCAGTTCTACTTCTACCACATTGGGGAAGTCAACGGATTCGCCATAGGGCAGCATGATTGGATTCCCGTATCTGTTCTTATTGGACTCCTCTCTGGCAGGGCCTGGCTAATGTGCAGGTTGGTTGATGGCACCTGGATACAAAAAGAATCCGCCCTCTGGAATGACTGGCTTGTTGCGAACGAAAAGTGCCTGCAATCTCTGGGAGAGCAGCTTCACGACTCTGAGAGTAATGCTGGCGCTGTAGAAGATTACAGCCACATCGAGGACGGAGACGTTGAAGATAAGGTGATGGTTAACGTCCGCTACAACCGATTGGCGATGGAATACCTTCGCGTGATGGCCGTGGCATTTCCGCCTAACGCAGCGGAAAGTTTCTCTCTGGCAGAGCCGCCTGAAGTTATCCGCTACCACCAGGCCGAGATCACCAGAGCCCTATACAGGGCGGTGAAAAATGCCAGGGAGTCAGCGGACCAAATGGCGCTGTCCTGGCTCCAAAAACGCGGCTTCGAGGTAGATAGCGAACATCAACTCGTGAGAGTTCCAGGGTATCAACCATTGTTCTATGTCGGCGCACAAGAGATATGAGGTAGCGCGATGAAATTACGTGATCAGATGACCGAATTGTTCAACCGCTTTGGGGATGTAGAGGTTGTCACCCGCGATATGCTGGTGGCACAGGCGGACATGATCCGCGACATCGGTGCAAAGTGCCGTGAAACGGGCCTGTTCAAGCATAGTCAGGAGCAGTTTGACGAGTTCGTAGCTGCCATCGAGGCAGATACGCCACCGGAAGACCGACTCGTGCAGTCCTGGACGTGGTTGATGAACCGCATCGTGCAGGCTCCAACAAGCCTGCACATGAACGGAGCCATTGTCCTGACAATGCCCATAGTGGAGCGCTACCTCCCTGAAGAAACCGGACCAGGGCTTATTGTTATCCCTGAATGCGACGCTTACGCGCCAGTAGGGTGCATGGCATTGAAGGAAATCGTCAGCGAGCGCCAGCAGTGGCCGGAGGGTGCCACTTGCGCCACGCAGGAGGCCGATGGCGAGGTGCTCTACTGGGACGCCCCTGTCGAGGCCGTAATTGAAGGTCGCCACAAGGGAGTCAAGGATGGAATGATTTCCCATATCGGCATCAAGCATCAGGTGGATGCCTGGTATGCGGATGACGACAAACTACAACTGGCGCGTGACTGGATTACCGCAGTTGTTACACCAGAACAAATCAACTTCTCGTAACCCACAACCAAGAGGAACCTATTGAGTGGCTACAAAAAACGACTTTTTCTTTGGGGAATACTACACAGAGGGAGGTGCGTCCATCTCCCTTCGCAAAATTGAAGATGTTGCCGGTATGGTGGAACCGGACTTCTTTGTCCGCCAACTAAATCGCTTCTTGGCTCAGCACGGCGGACAGGTCAGGTTGTCGGACGGCACGTCTCACCCTCCATTCTGGAAGTTCATCGACAGCATTCCTCCCTCATCGGTGGGCTACATCGAGATTTATGCACGGACTGACATCAACAACAACGTGGACGCCACTCTGGCCTGCGACATTATATTGGAAAATGGTGTCGTGTCCGTGGTCCCCCACTGGTGCGCGTACAAGGACATCCGGGCGGATGAGATTGTCTCGACGCTACTGGTCCCGCTATATCTGAAAGGGCTTCATACCCGAACCTATCTTCGCTGGGAAGATGGCAATACCGACAAGCTGACCAGTGGGATGGACTGGGGCCATGAGGAAGTGTTGAAAGCGGTCTTTAAGCTCTCCAAGTACCCCTCAGCAGCCGTTGCAATGTGTACTGACGACGAAAGGCGGGTTCGTTATAACCTCCGGGAGCTGAAGCTCGCCAATGAGGTGGCAAAAGAAAACCTGAGCGGCGAGGCAGCTTGGGAAAGCCTGCGTAAACGCCGTGAAACCCCGGCTGACGCCGAATAATCCACAACACCCAACGAATTGGAGCAATCCTATGAATAAAAAAGAACTCGTAGAGAAGGTCGCAGAGCAAGCTGACCTTAGCCTGGCGCAAGCCGACCGCGCCATCAAGTCCATGACCGATGCCGTAACCAAGGAATTGGCTGGCGGTGGGAGTGTAGCGCTGACAGGTTTCGGCGTCTTCCAGGTGAAAGAACGTGCTGAACGCTCAGGCCGTAACCCGCAAACAGGTGAAACCATCAAGATCGCCGCAGCTAAACAACCCAGCTTCAAGGCGGGCAAAGGGCTGAAGGATGCCGTAAACGGCAAGTAGATCTTTCACATGTGAAAGAAAAGGCCGGGGCAACCCGGCCTGAACCCATGGCAATTCCCTTAGCGTTTTTCTCTCTCGGTTGCATTTTCTGATGCTGTGATATTCTGAGAGTAAGAAATGAGTTGAGGAAATCGCCATGAAAACTAACCGCCCAATTTACGCAGTAATCGCTCTGACCGCTGGTCTGCTTGAGCTGTTCTTTATCGGTGCAAGCGAAGTGCCAGTGACGTGGGTTATCGGCCTCCTGTGCTGGGGCGGTTCTATGGTGGCGCAGATGGTTCGCTCAGTGGTGACTCCCTCTGCAATCTCAGAGCCTCGCGGATGGACCGCGAGCTATGCCGGTGCTGGCGCAGTTCCTCGCAAAACCGCTTTCAGGTCCACCAGCGTCTTTGATGAGTCTACGAATGGCCGTGGCGGCATCAATGAAGTCTTTTCTGGTGACGACCCGTTTGGTGAGTTCCTGTGAGCTTTCCGTCCACCAGCCATGCTCAGAGGTTGAACATGTCGAGAATTCTTCACTTGCCAGTAAAGGCGGTGTACTTCCATCAGATTAAGGCCGGTACGAAGCCCTTTGAATACCGGCTGGTCACGGACCACTGGAGGAAGCGAATCGAAGGGAAGGAGTTTGATGAAGTTCATATCAAGCTCGGCTACCCAAAAGCTGGCGACCGCTCCCGAACCCTTATCCGCCCCTGGAGAGGGTACGAGCGTCAAACGATAACGCACCCGCATTTTGGCCCGGACCCGGTCGAGGTCTTCGCTGTGCGGGTTAACTGATTTTTTGCAATGGAGAGACCTATGAGTGAATTTAAGCGAGAGCGCCGCTATCTGGTAGCAAAGGTGCGTGATGTTGAAACCGCGCTGAGTGATGATGAAAAGCGCCAGCTATCGGCCCTGATGGAAAAGGTTGAGCACCATCGGGAGCAGCAGGGAAAATCCCCTCTGGAATGTGTTGTTGTGGAATCCGACTGGCCCAACTACCAGGAGACGTGGGATAGCGTCCGGGAAGTATGGGAAACCAACCAGGGCAAAGCCTGAGATGTTGCGACGTGACAACTTTACGGGACAGCCGGTTCGCGATGGATTCCTGGTAACCTGCCTGCTCGTGCTGCTGTGGCTCTACTGGTCCAGTCTGGACAGTTACCTATCTTCTTTATCGAATCCCCTTCCAATGAAGTTTGTTTTCGCCACGTCCCTCCTGGTTGCGGTGATATACGAGGTGAAGGGGAGTCGGCGGCGGGAAGCGGCCATTGCTGTACTCACAACGGCGGTGATCTTCGCTATCGCCCCGTGGCTGGCCGCTGAGTACCGGGAGTGGTATCTGGGCATCATTGAGGAGCTGAAGGCTGCGGAAGGTGCTGTAGACGTTATAGGGGCTGAATACGTTCGCGCAGTTGATAACCCAGCGGTTGGGATTGGTGCCTGCTTTGCAATGGCTCTGGCAACCGTAAGGATGCCGTTCCAGCGGGTTATCAAGTCAATTCTATGGAAAGTGTTCATCGTCGGTAAGCGTGAAGCTCTTTGCCCCCACTGTGGGCAGCATATAGAAAGCAAAAGTGTTGCAACGTGACAACACAGAAGGGTGAGTATTTCAAACACCCGGACACCGGCTTAACCGCTGCTTGCCGCACACGAGCATGGCAGGTCTTGACAATAGCCTGCGACCTATATAGGATACAACCTATAGAGAAAGGTAAGAACCATGTGGGAGATAAGAACTACTGACACGTTTGATGAATGGCTCGATGCGCTGGACGACACCGACCGGGAAAACGTGATTGCGGCTATGATTGTGTTACGACAGAAGGGGCCGCTGCTGTCACGCCCCTACGCTGATACGGTGAAGGGGTCGGCACACAAGAACATGAAAGAACTCAGGGTGCAAAGCAAAGGAAATCCAATACGGGCCTTCTTTGCCTTTGACCCAAACAGGGCAGCCATTCTGCTCTGTGCCGGTGAGAAAACCGGAAAGGAAAAGCGTTTTTATGAGGAGATGATCCCGGTGGCCGATAGAGAGTTTTCGGCTCACCTGGACACACTCCATGAGAGGTGAGTGACATGGCTAGGACATTAGATCAGATCCTGGAGACCGAAAAGCCCGAAGTAGTGGCAAACGCTAGAGCCAAGGCCGAAGCAATTCTGCTGAACATCCACCTGGGGGAAATCCGCTCCCTGATGGAAAAGACGCAAACAGATATGGCTGAAGCCCTCGGCGTCAAGCAACCAACCGTCGCTGGCATGGAGAAGGCAGGCAAAGACCTGAAGCTCTCCAGCCTGAAGCGATACATCGAGGCAGGGGGAGGGAAGGTACGGCTCGACATCGAGCTGCCCGATGGAAAGCATCACGGCTTTGTTTTGTAGCCATAGTTGTTGCAACGTGACAACTTAAATCTTTCAGATGCCATGGTTAACCAGCCGTGGCATTTTTGTTTGCCCCTCTCGGAATAACCCCAACTCGGTACTGGCGTAGTGGGCTTTCACATGTGAAAGCTGCTGGCCCTTTTACGTTTATAGGCGCATCATAAAACGAGCCTATGAACAGGAGGAACAAGTATATGGTTCAACAAAGTGGCCGGGGCAAGTTGACCCCCGAAATCGAGGCTAAATCCGAGGAGCTGCTTGGGTATGCCATCACCCAGCGCGAACTGCGGCTGATGCCATACATCCAGCACGTCATGATGAACGACCAACGACTAGATCTGAATCGCATCAATAGCGAGGAGCGAGAAATCGTCAGTAACTGGCGTAAGCGCGGGTTTCTTGAGGGCGGGGCGGGACCAATGGTGATTTCCCGGCGTTTCTGGGATGCCATCAATGACCTGATGTGGATGGCATACGTGAATTATCACGGCGAAGTTGACCCCGTTCATGTGGGAGGTGGCGATGCTTGAGACCAAAGAACTGGTGGCGCTCCGAGACGAGATAAACGAAGCCATCAAAACGTCGCGTCGGTTAGACCGGTGCCACCAGCAATTTCTCGCCAGACGGAAGGACGGTATCACTCGCGCCAGACAAACAAGCTATGCGGCACAAAGCGCAAGCCTGGCAGCCAGCCTCAAGGCGGAAGTGAACGGTGTTAAGCAAACGGCTTGCACAGTGCTGAATCTGGTAAGGGGGTGATATGGAGACGAGCATTCAGAACTATGCGGCGTCTGCACAGACGCTCCAAGCGAAACAGGCAGAGCATCAAGCTCAGGTAGATGCAGCGCTGGAAGAGTTGAATCGGCTGGTAACCGCCCGGACCCAACTGGGTTGGTGGGACAAGATCAAGTCCATGTGGGGTTACAACCGACTGGTGGATCTGGATCAAACGCGGGGTGGCGAAGGGACATTCTACTGCGGGTGTGACTGGCGCTGGGTTGGCGAATCCGGTGGCCGGGTAGATGCGTCGTCCTGCGGATATGAAGTCCGGGCTCAGGAGAATCGTGCTGAGCGAACAGAGTGGGAGCATGTTGTCCCAGCCTGGGTGATGGGTCACCAGCGTCAATGCTGGCAGGATGGTGGTCGGCGAAATTGCCGTTCGACCGATCCCGTCTTCCAGGTGATGGAAGCGGATCCGCACAACCTGGTGGTGAGTGTAGGGGAGGCGAATGCTGACCGTTCAAACTTTGAGTATGGTGTGCTGGCAGACAAACCAACCCCGTATGGCCGGTGTGATCTTGAAGTGGACTTCAAGCAGCGTGTTGTAGAGCCTCGGGATGCCGTCAAAGGGCAAATTGCTCGAATCTACTTCTACATCCACGACCGTTACGACTTACGCATGAGCCGTCAGCAACAGCAGCTTATGATGGCTTGGCATCGTCAATATCCCGTGACGACCTGGGAGCGCGAGCGGGACGCGAGAATTGCAAGGATGGTCGGCCACAACAACCCGTTCGTCACAGACGAACAACAGTGGACACTCGGCCACAAGAATACGGCTGAAGGGCTCAAGTCTTTTGGAGAGACGACTCTGGCTTCGTTCGATGCTCCTGAAGTCCATGGGGGTGGGATCCGAGGCAACCGTAACAGCAAGATTTACCACTTACCGGAAGGTTGCCCCAGCTACGACCGGGTGAGTCCCCGCAATGTGATTGAGTTCTCCTCCGAATCGGAGGCCCAATCCGCTGGTTATCGCAAAGCTGGTAATTGCCGGTAAGGGGGCGACATGGCCGCAAGCGCTGAACATGACAAGCTGGTCTCGATGACAGCCAGGTGGTTCAAACGCCAAGGTTTCGCAGTTGTCGCGACTGAACTGGCGAGTTACGGCAACAGGGAGCAACCAGACGTATATGCCTGTCGGCAGTCGTGCTCTGCAATGGCTGAGATAAAAGTCAGTAGGGCAGACTTCTTTGCCGACGCTAAAAAGCCTGAGCGAGCGCAAGGCGGGTTGGGGCACTACCGGTTCTATGTCTGCCCGGAGGGGATGATACAACCAGGGGAATTGCCGCAGGGGTGGGGGCTGCTGTATGCCATAGGCCGCAGCATCTCCCCGGTGCTCATGCCGAAGGGGAACATGTGGCCGGGTCCAAAGAATTTGGACGACAATTGGGGACCGTTCGCGCATGATGAAGACGGCGACGCCGCCCGAGCAGCCCTGTTTTCGATTGCCCGTAGGCTGGCAGCCGGGAAACCGACCTACACCTAAGTACGTTACGACAGAACAAAGCGGCCACTGAGCCGCTTTTTTTGTGGCAGGATTGTCATAACAGAACTATAAAAAGATATTGTAGTATCATAAAATGGGTTGTAGAATCTTTCACATGTGAAACTCGGAGGGGGCTGCCCCTGCAATTATTAACGAGGTATGTATGGCAAAAGTGATTAGCTACGCCAACCAAAAAGGGGGCGTAGGCAAGAGCACTCTTTGTATCCAGACAGCCTTTTATCTTTCCCTCAAGAGGAAGAAAAAAGTTCTTGTTGTGGATATGGACGGGCAGGGGAACACCTCCAGTCGATTGGCTCCCAGAGTGGTTGATGACGATGGCTCCTTTGAGCCCATTCTGTCTGGGACCAAGACAGCGGAGCTTTTCCAGGATTCATTGGAAAGTATCGAGGTCATCAAGTGCCCTGCTGGTATGGACCTGATCCACACGCCGAAGAATGACCCAGCGCTGTTTGAGATGGAAGCGGTCCCTCTTGATCAGGCGATGAACCCGGCAAGGAACCTTGCTGCGCTGTTTGAGCAGTACGATTATGTGTTGATCGACTGCCCGCCAAGCCTTGGACGTAAGCTGGTGGCCGCATTAGCGATGTCCACCCATGTCGTCTGTCCAGTAAAGCTCTCCGGTTTCGCCGTAGATGGCGTGGAAGGTCTCCTCAATACGATTCTGGGTATCCGGGAAGGCTACAACAACCATTTGAACATCCTGGGCATCATCATCAACGACATGGACCGCTCAGTGAATCACGACCGCTCACTGAAGGAGCTGGAAGGTTCGGTTCCGGAGCTGCTGTTCAAGCACAAGATTATGCACCGCCCACCTCTGGATTCCGCCATCACTGAAGGGATCCCGGTATGGCAACTTCGCTACGGCCACGTAGCAGCCAAAGAGGTTGAGGCGGTATTGAAAGAACTGTTAGCTAAAGTGGGGTAACACATGGCTAAAATTGGAAATTTGCAGGGGTTGTCCGACCTGGCAAAAGCTGCCACTGGCAGAAAGGGCAAAGAGGTCATCACAGTTACACTGGATGATGTCGAATCGAAAGAGCAGGTCCGCAAGAAGTTCAAGAACATCGAAGAACTGGCGGAGACAATGAAGGTGGAAGGGCAGCAAAGCCCGATCATCGTTTTCCCGAAGAATGACAATGGGAAGTACGTCATTCAGAAAGGGGAGCGCCGCTGGCGGGCTCTGCGGGTCGCTGGGATTGAAACCATCGACATCATTGTGAATGAGAAAGAACAGTCAGACCTGGACGAGACTGCCGGGGAGCTGATCGAGAACATCCAGCGCGACGACCTGGCACCGCTAGAGATAGCAAACGCTCTCAAGAAGTTTGTTGATGAAGGCTGGAAGCAAAAGGACATCGCAAAACGCCTGGGCAAGAACGCAATCTTTGTATCGACGCATCTTTCTTTGCTGAAGCTGCCTGAGTGTGTCCAGGAGCTGTACGACGAAGAGGTGTGCAGTGACACCGAAACTCTGAACAACCTGCGTCTGCTCTATGACCTCAATGATGATCGGTGCCGCGCAGTATGCGCTGTCGCATTGGAGGAAGGGATCACTCGTAAACAGAGCCGTGACCTTCTCAATGACGCCAAGCGTATCAAGGAAGAAATGGAGTCTGGCGTGAAGACACCGCCACCAGCGGAAAGTGGAACTGAAACTGGTTCATCTGACGGTGATGGCGCTGGCCTGATGGGGGGGGACGAGTCTGGTGGTTATGCGCCACCTGAAGAGGATTCCAGCCCCGAATCCGGCGAGAGTGACTCTGGCAGTGAAGACGACTCTGCTGGCGGTGACGAGGAAATGGAGGACGGTTCCTCACCCGAAAAAGGTGGCGACAAAACCGAGCCGAAACAGAAGGCTGAGCCGAAGAACCAGGACGCCATGTCACCAATCCCTGAAGACAAGGATTGGAAGTTCACCGAGCCCAAAGAGCTTATCGTCGTCGTGAATGTGGCAACGGATAGCGACGTAAAGCGTGGTATCCTCCTGCTCGACCGGGTTTGCAAGGATCCGAAGGAGGTGTGGGTTAAAATTGCAGACGGGAAGAAAGAGAAGGAAGTCCGGGTGCTGGCTTCTGAAATCGAACTCGTCAGCATGGAAGCCTGATAACGGGATTCATCCTCCGGCCCCTGTGAAGGGGCCGGGAATAGAAGGTGAACATGAGAATTTCCAAAGATATGAAGCGAAAGTTCGACCTCATCAATGTGTTGTCGAGAACGGAGAAGCCGAGCCTCCATGACCTGCATCGAGCAACTAAAATCCCTGAGTCAACCATCAAGCGCCAGTTGGCAGCCATTCGTACCGAATTCGGTATGAAAATTTTGTTCGTTCGTGAAACAGGGGGAGAAAGGGGGGCTACCGGCTATTACATGCTGACCGACTGGGGGATCATTGACCGAGACGAATTCATTAAACACTACATGATGCTTTAAGCCCCGTCCTTTGGGGCTTTTTATTTCAGCGGAGGGACAGTCCTTGTCCCTTGCAACCTCCCCCCTAAGACGCCACCGCAATTGTATCAAGAGAACTTTTTCCAGAAGGACGCCTTTGCTCCGCTGGTTTGGCGGTGGCGTAGTATGCAACCCCCATTGGTTTCCGGGTGATAGTGTTCAAAGCCACGATGTTCATGGAAGCCGGAGAGACGCCGCGAGAGTCGAAGTAATGGAAAAGCTGAAGCATACAGCCCTTGACCATGAGGCGGTCCACGTCTTCCAGGTACAGGTGGGCTGACTCGATCCCGGCAGCGCCTCGGGTCTCCAGAACCCTTTCCAGCCAGTGAATAGTGTTAATCCCAGTCCCGCAGCAAGGCTCATAGAATTCTGCATCCGGACGGGGTGTGTCTGCCAAGTTGATTTGCGCCATTAGCCTGGCAACTTCCGGAGGGGTGGGGTAGAACTGAGTCCCCTGCTTATAGAACCCAGACTCGCTCAGGATATACCCCAAAATATCGCTGGTGGGGTCTGCTTTCATCGCGGATGACAATAGGTGTGACAGCTTGCTGGCGACGGCTCCAAGGTCGTAAGGGAATGCCTCCGTGGGTGAATAGAGCCCCGTTTGTTGGTAGGCCCAGTGGTCGATAAAGACGGCGATGAAGCGCGATACCCCCATTCGGTAACGGGCGGTCTCGATCAGCGATAGCGCTTGCCGGGTGAGTTGTCTTGCATTGTCGTTCATGTGATTGAAATCCGTACTGGAGAAACAAAGAACCCCGCGTCAGCGGGGCTCCGGGTGGTCAGTGAGCGTGGTAGCTTTCTCGGAGCAGCGAAGCCTTGATGAAATCGGGGCTGTTAGGCATCTTCTGGGCTACGAACTGCTGGCGCTTCTCCAGCGGCCAGCGGCAGAACTCGACAATGGCAATTCTTTTTCTGGTAACATGTTGAACACGCATACCATTCCTCCTCTATGTAATGTGGTATGTGCAGAGGGCCGCACCGCTCTTCTACCTTCGTTGCGGCCCTTCTTTTTTGATATTACAGTATCATAAAATAATATCAAGAGATCAAAAAAAGATTCTGAAAGGTCTTGTTGATAGCAGCGGGTCATATTATGATCCGGAGAAAATGAGACCGAATAAGGTGATATAGCTATGGAAAACGAATGTATTGGGTGTGGCTGCACAGACTCTCGCGCTTGCGCCAGCGGTAATGAGCCCTGTCACTGGTTGGAGGTCGATGAGGCAATGGGGTTGGGTGTCTGCTCTAATTGCCCGAGCCATGTAGAAGAACTCAGGCAGCGCCAAGCTAATTTGGCTGAATTTGCGAAGGAAGAGATGAGCAGTGGCGCATCGGCAGAATGAGGTCGCTGCATCAGGAAGCTATGCTCTAATGTTGCGACGTGACAACTAAGGGGGCCGCATGGACCAGCAAGAATTCAAGACGCTGCCGGTTATCAAGCGCATCGAGGAGGTGGAGCTGCGCCGAGACCTGGGCGAAAGCAGCGCTGAGATTAAGGAAGCTCTGGGGCTTACCCGTTATGAGCTTTCACACCTCAACCGGTTGAGCAAAAAACTTTGCCCCGAGGCAAGGAAGCTCATCAAACGGAACAATCTGTCAGAGGGTCATGCCCGCGCCCTTGTGAGACTTCCTCAGAAAGCACAGGAAGACATCTTGAGGGATTCGCTGCACCGGAAGTGGAGCGTGAGAAAGCTGGAACAGCGGGTTCGAGACTACATTGCTGGCCGGGAGCCCACGCCCGACGCTTCCTACTACGAGCAATTGGCGACTCACATTTCAGACACCATTGGTCACCCCGTACAAGTTCGTCCCGACAAGACAAACACATCCAAAGGAAAGATCGTCATTACCTACCTCGGGCTGGATGCGTTCGATTCCGTGATGGAGAGAATGAACGTGAAAATCGGGGACGAGTAACTTTCACATGTGAAAGTTTTTGGTAGCGGTGTGTAAATGCCCGAAATGGGCAGAACGGCAGGCGTGGTTTTTGTCTGGTTGCTGTAGGGTGAAGCCAGAAGGGGAGCTGCCTTCTATAGCTTACCAACGCAGCTTGAATAAAACCGGGTTTTTTGTGCCTTGTAGTTTACAGTATCATGATATGATGCTATAAAGTTGACCAGGACATAGAGGAGCGAGCCAAAATGGCACAAGTAAACTCACTGAAGTCGCTGAACCGAGAATCAGCCGATGTATCGAAGAGCGATCTGTTTTCTGTAGCGCCGCAACTGTTGCTGGAAGAGGAAGGCTTCAACACCCGTGGTGCGTTCTGCGAAGACTACTACGAGCGCCCGGACATCAAGGCCGGTATTCGCTCGCTGGCGGACGCCTACAAGCGGGGTGACTACGTTCCGCCAATCATCGTGAAGGTTCGCGATGGAAATGTCTTTGTCCGTGAAGGGCACCGCCGTCGCCGCGCCATCCTTCTGGCGATTTCAGAGGGCGCTGATATTCGCAAGATCCAGGTTCTGGAACACAAGGGCGACGAGGCAGAGCAGACCTTACTGATAGCCACCAGTAACGATGGTCTTCCGCTCACTCCGCTGGAGAAAGCCGTTATTTACGGTCGGCTTGCTAACTGGGGGTGGAGCGATCAGGAAATTGCCGAACGGGTTAGCCGCACTGCTGAACATGTTCGCCAGGCTAAAGCCCTGCTGGAGCTACCGCTTGAACTGAAGCAAATGATCCAGGCCAACGAGGTCGCTGCCACCTATGCGTCGGAACTGTTCCGTGAGCACGGCGAAGCAGCGGTTCAGGTGCTCAAGGAGGCCAAAGCTGGAGAGGGAGAGGAAAAACCCAAGAAGCTGACTCGCAAGAAGGTCGAGAAAAAGAGTTCGCCCAAAATGGGTAAAAAGGTCGTTGAGGCTATGCACAAGAGCGTCAGCTCCCTCACCAAGCGTCTGGACACCATCAAGGAGGACGGGGACACCTTCACCCTCACTTTGACCCGCGATGACGTAGAAGAGCTTCAGGCGCTCCGGGAGAAGCTGGCAGAGCTGGAGGGCGAGCCCGAGGGGCAAGCCAGCGAAAACCAGCAGGAGTTGAGCTTGTGAGTAGATCCGCGACGGATAAACACAAAATCGCCAATCAGATAGCCGCGTTCATGAATAATCACGGCTCTGAGGAAACGGGGAAACTGCTCTGCCGGGTGTTACTCAGTATTGCTGAAGCCTCAAACGCTTCGGAGATCCAATTTTCTGATAGCACGGGCGAGGTTCATGTCCGTGCGTTTCGCACTGATGACAAGAAACTGCACTAACCGTGCAAAGTGAAAACGATAAGGATAAAGATGGTTCGTCAAGTATCTCGATTTTTTGGAAGTCTCCTGCTGCTGGCATTCATGGTGATAAGCCTGGCGGGTGGAGCCAACCGCATGTTGTGGGTGAACGATGACAGTGCCATGAGCTATGGCTCTATGTCTGACTCCATAGTTAGGGACCGTCTGGGAGTGGAGTTGCCGTCAATCTGCCTACATGACGAACCGCAGCATGTCGAATTCAAGAGGCTTCAGGGTGATGTCCTGGAGTTCCGTTGCTCGTGGCTGAGTGGGGGCGGACTGACCTGGTGGCCGTTCTACTCCGAAGTTGAAGTAAACGACGCACAGTCCGTGGCCGCCTTCAACGCCTTATTCAGCGGCGGTGAGCGCGATGAGTAGCCAGCTCGAACTCTTCCATGTCCAGGAAGCCTACTCACGGGCACAAAAGCCACTGTCCAATGAAGAACTTTATGAGTCCGTGGCTGAAATAGCCGGGATTCCTCAATCTGCACTGAGCGAACAAAGCGAGATAGGCAAAGCTCGCGTCAAACGCAGTAAGCTCAAGCGGAAAATCCGCTGGTATCAGCAAACACTGAAAACATTGAATCTGCTGGAGCGTGTCGAAGGGGAGCGGGGCGTCTGGCAGCTATCACAAGAGAACAAGAAGGGGTTGCATGAGGCCCTTGGTGGGGTACGGCTCCTGGCCTACTCAACCAATCTGGGCCTGGCGGTTTGGTCCAGCAACAAGACGCTGTTCGCCGATCTGAACGAGCCGGTACACCTCTGCGTCACGTCTCCACCATACCCTCTGAGGATTCAGCGCGGATATGGCAACGTGGCCGAATCGCAGTGGGTGGACTTCATCACCGAGGCATTGGAGCCAATCGTCAAGAACCTGGTGCCCGGAGGTTCGGTCGTGCTCAACATCAGCAACGACATTTTTGAGCCCAAGCGCCCGTCGCGTTCACTTTATGTCGAGCGCATGGTGATAGCCCTGCATGACCGCCTTGGCTTGTCCCTGATGGATCGCTGGCCGTGGGTGAACCTCTCCAAGCCGCCGAGCCCTACGCATTGGGCCTGCGTGAATCGTCAGCAGCTTTGTTCTGGATGGGAACCGGTGTTCTGGTTTACCAATGATCCTGAGCGAGTTCGTTCCGACAACCGCCGAGTCCTTCAGCCTCATACCGAAAAACACCAACAGCTCATGAGGCAGGGCGGAGACAGCCGGGTCGCCAGTTACGGGGACGGTGCGTACCGGTTGCGTGGTAATGCTTTCTCAGCGGTGACAGAGGGCCGCATCCCGAAAAATGTAATTCATCGCGGCCATCGTTGTGCCGATACCATTGAAGTGCGCCGGGTAGCCAAAGAACTTGGGTTGCCTCCACATCCAGCAATGTTCCCTACGGACATTCCTGAGTTCGCCATCCGTTTTTTGACCGAGGAAGGTGACCTGGTAGTGGATCCGTTCAGCGGTTCTAACAAGAGCGGGCTGGCGGCTGAAAGAAACAATCGGCGGTGGGTGGCTTGTGATTTGGTGCTGGAGTACATCCGGACGCAGGCGGAGCTGTTCACTTCGTTTCCCGGATTCTGGTTGAACCCTGCGCTGGCTATGGTCGGCAGTAGCGCAAAGAACTGAAGGATGACTGTTTTGCCCGAGAAAATATCTTATGAAGAGATGCTCCAGCAGCTTGAGAGCAAGGGAATCAAGGTCGTAGATGGCGCTCGACGCCTCTATGCAGCTCTCAATAACGGGGTGGCTGCGGACGTAAACGGCACCACTGGCCCTGTGAGAATTAAGCTGGTGGATGGCGCGGTCGTCGTAGAAGAGCAAACGCTCCACTAGGCAGGGTGAGAACGTCATGAAGCGACAGAAATACCCTGCATCCATAGTGAAGGTCGGCGCTGTCCTCTACAGAGCCCATGGCTACGAATATGACGGGCGGATCAAAGTGGACGTGGACGAATGGATAGTTCGCTCTATCCAGCGCAAGCGGGGAGCTAAGTCGCGCTTTGGAATGACCTTGCCTCGATCTCTCCAGGAAGATGCTGTCTACGTGAACGTGACCGAGAGGGTACAAGGTATTACCTGGGGAAAGCGGTCTTCCAAGCATGGCGATGTAGGTTGGCTCAAATCCATTTCTCAAGAATTCAGAGACCAGTTCAAGGTAGGCGAAGACCTGCCACCGGGGCTCTACACAACAAAGCTGGCCGCTCTGAAGTATGCACTGGCAACAGAATTGGAGTCAGTGAAGTGGTATGAGAACAAGCTGAAGGAAAAGCTGCCAGTTGATGAACGGCAAGAATGTGAAGAAGAACTGGGCGAAGTGAGGCGGGTTATAACGGCGTTGAAAACTCGAATTACTAAGGCCCGGAAAACAAAATAAAAAAACGCTTTATTGAGCAAGAGGAGTAATAGCATGTTGATTTTGACACGCCGTATAGGCGAAACACTGATGGTTGGTGACGATGTAAAAGTTACCGTTCTCGGGGTTAACGGCAACCAGGTACGGATCGGCGTCGATGCCCCGAAAAACGTAGAGGTTCATCGCGAGGAGATTTACCAGCGAATAAACGCAGAGAGAAGCAATGTTCACCAACAACAATGAGCAATACCATTCGCTCGTCGTGGGGACTTCCGGAAAAGGCAAGTCTGTCATGTCAGAACGAGCGAGAACGAGGGCAAGACTCGAAGGACACCTGCTGGTGGATACCGAGATGTTCCGGGACGGGAAGGGTCTAAAGCCCTACGAGTATGAGTATGCACGTCGCCTCGTCCATGGATTGGATGGACGCCTGCCGCGAGAGCTGCGGAATAAGCCGGTAACCATCATTTCGGACATATCCAGGCCCCGGAAGCGCAAGTGGGAGCCCAAGCATCTGGTAACCACCGTGAATGGCATTACCTTGGACAGAAGGCTGATTCGGGACGCCTGCATCCAACTGGAGGCGTTGTCAGGGATTTGGCTCAATCAGCCGCAAATCATCAAGCTAATGGAGGGAGCAGGCATTGATGAAACGCTGGCGGAATACGGTGAGACCGAAACCCAGATAAGAGAAATGCTCGCTGAGGCGCTCTCTATGGAGCTGATAGGGCGTTCGTGGCCCAACTGCGGCTCTCTCTACAACAGCGCGGAAAAAGCTGATACCGGCTTTGCTGAGGCGCTTGATAAAGCAGCGGAAGCTGCCGGTTATCAAGTGAGGTAGGCAATGGTGAAATCGTATTGGCTCATGGATCAGCACGGAAATGTGGCAAAAGAGAATGTGCAGGCTAACTCGCACGTTGAAGCGCTAACGAACACATTCAGTGTGGCAGGTCAGGATTTAATTAAGTGCGGCCCTTTCAGGTACGACTATGTGTCAGAAACCTTGGATAGAGAGGCAGCAGTAGTCGAACGTTTCTATTGGAAGCGACGCAGCAATAAGGGCGGCAAATGAATATGGTAAATCTGAAAAAAATAACTTTGGTACTGCTGGCGGTGGTAGCGACGTTTGCGCTGGTCACTGTTTTTGCCGTATTTCGGGTCGGCCACCAGCACCAGGAGGCCGCTATCGCGTTCTGGGGCGACCAGTACGCACCGGATGAAGACGATGGCAGCGTGGACTGGGGGTTCGTTGGTAATGTCGTGATCCCCAAGGGCGGCCCGATGATAGCGACCGACATTGCCGGTTGCACGGATACACCCTTGCCAATGGTCCCCATCAAGGTCAATGGCGAGGGTAAGGGGCAAGTGCTTTGCGGTGTCGGATCCGATGCCATTGTTACCGGCTTCGATGTGGAGAACATCCAGGATGCCGAACTTCGCGATGCTGTGATCGAGGTGCTCAATTCAGAATTCGGAAAAAGCGAGCTGGTCCAATGAACGTCAATAAACTCGCCGCAACTATAGTTCAGCTATTTCTGGTACTCGCCTTCGTTCTCGCGGGCATCGGTATGTTCGGAAAGTTCATTCAAGGCACAGATGCCGGATTCTACGCGCTGGCAGGGTATTCCCTGCTGGCCGCTATTGGCTGGCTTGTAGTGTTCTTCGCAATTGCCGCGACCGCGCAATGGTTTCGCCGGAGAAGCATCGAGTCGGCTTGCAACAAGGGTAAATGAGATATGACTGATAAAAAGAACCAAACTGGAACCATCCATGTCGAGCCAGTCAACAACTGGCGAGAGCTGGTGGTGACATTTCTTGCTCGCGCAGTCGCACTGACTGACGATGAAAGGAAGAAAATCGAGGAGGCCCTCCCGGAAGATGGGAAGGAACGAGCCACGGTGTCGATGCTGCATAAGAACCTTCGGGCAGGTGGTCATGATGAGCTGGCGGAGAAAATAGAGCCATTCATGCTTGAAGGCACATTTGGCCCGATTTTCGATAATGCAAACATGAAGGTGAAAATGTCCGTTCGCGACGAAGCTCCGAACTTCTTCATGGATGAAGCACACCTCCTCCACGACCCTGGGACATCGAAAGGATTCAACCGGCTTCGGATGAGAAACACCTTTGTCTCTGGTCTGGGAGGCTGGACCATTGGTGAGGAGTACGATGACCGCTATGACACCGAAGTCGGCGGAAACCAGCTACTCGTTAGCCAATCAATCAACGAGCAGGGCGAGATTGAGGGCGGGTTACCCACCTCGATGAGCATGGATGAACTTGCAGCTATCCCCAAGCGGCCAACTCCGCCTCAAATCGTGGACTACCAGGAAGACAAACGCTACACGCTTGAAGAGGCGGAAGGGATCGAGGAGTTGGCTCCTGTTGTGCAACGCCTTAAAGAGCGCATTGCTGAGTACGACGTTAAGCTGGCCGACAAGACCAGTTGGAAGATTGCTGAAGCCTACCAGCGCGACTTGGAAAAGCCTGAGCTGAAAGCCTTCAAGGAAGTTTCTCGCTATAGCCGCAAGTACGGTTTCCCCGTGGTTTGCACCTTGGGTGATAAAAGCGAGGAGCAGCAGCTCCATTGGGCCGCTTGCTTGCTTCTTGAAGTCGCTGGGACGTGGCCCAGAGAGGACATCCCAAAACAACTCACCTTTGAGCGAGGCACAGCCTTGTTTAACGATGCTCAGCAGCTCCTGGCTAATGGCCTTGGTAATGCTCGGCAAGTATCGGGAGGGTGAGTGTAGTGGGCATCTGTAGAACCTATGGAACAAGCACTCAGGCACCGGAATACAGTTCGACGAGCATAGGCACTCCGAGCTGGTCAGGTCTGCCTGAAGCCGAATTTACGGCGGAAATATCCGAAGACCTCCGGGTCTTTATTGAGTTTGAAGCTGCACGACAAGGACACAACGACAGTGTTCAGAATCGTGTTGGCGAGAACAGAGCATTTTTTCACGATGACTTCCTTGGTGGGTGGCCTCAGCGCATGTGGTCGAAGCATTACGAACAGGGCGTGGTGTCCCAGCGCACCCCAAGAGAACAGAAATCTAAGGGGCTTTGACCATGCAGTACGCTTACATGCAATTCACGAAAGACAGAAACTTCCTGGTGGATGCCAGGGAGCTGAGATACATAGAACAGATAATGGATGCTGAAGACCGTCAGAGAGCGGCAGAGCTGTCTGATACAGCGCCCTCAGAAGAGAAGGGTGACTACCGGCTTGCCGTTGTCTATGGGTGTTACATGCCGCAAGCAGATCTTAACTTCCCAACCAACGAAAAAGTGCGCCAGGTTGAGGAAGCGGTTGGCTTCGCTATGGTGACAGTACAAGATGCTGAAGTCAGATACCTTACGATTGAGGCGGTAAAGGTGTTTGATAACCCGCTCATCTCTACCTGCGGGCATAGCAAGGAACTCCACCGCTCGCAAAACATCGGATTTGCCGCGCTTGTTCAGATCCCAAAGGAAATGGTCATAGGCTCAGCCAGCACCCAAGCAGTGTCTGCGTTTCTTCGTTACAAAGAGCAGATGGACCTCATGAGCAACGTGTTAAATCGAAAAGGGGTGTTCGCGCTAAAGGCTGAAGAGAAAAGGATCCCCAAAGGCATAACACTTACCAAAGAAAATTGGTTGAATTATTTAGACGTTAACCGAGCGCTAAAAACAGCCAGAGACATTATATAAATCTAACAGGAACAAGCGTAAATGAAGTATTTGTGTATAAGCCGAGATAAACTTGGCTTGATGGTTATTGTGGGCTGTCTGCTCGTGTTCGGATATGACATCATCCTGTTGATTACTGGAGCTGAAGATGTCCGCAACCTTTATACTCCCAATAACCTGCCTGCCTCCGCCGCCTATTTTGAGTACAGAACAATAGTGACGGCAGAGATATTCGGACATCTGCTGTTCTTTTTGGCTGGATTACTTGAAGCTGCCAGAATGTTTTCACGGGCTCTCAAGGCGAGGCGTACTAAGCCAAAAGAGGTTTAGCCTCAAAGGTGCCATGCAAAGCGACTGAAGACCTGGTTAAGCAATGCCAGGTTTTTTTGGGTATACGGATTTAATGGTTGATGGGGTGAAGGTGCCCCATCAACCATTAAATCCGTATACCCTTTATTTTTAAGGCAAATGTTTTTCACTGAGAACACAGCAAAATGAATTAACGGCAGAAAAAAGGGCTCTTAATGACGCGGCAGGCTTCAGAAAGCATGCAAAATGCAATCATCGTTTAACAGAAAGGATAGATGCATACATGAACGCAGAAGAAGCATTACTTCAAATCTATATGAGAGAATTAGATACAAAGCGTCAAATAAAACATAATTCTAAATTTGACATATTTATGAGTACGGGGGCGTACCATTTAGAATTCGCTGTGTTGTCGTTGGCTATTAGCAAAGTAAATCAGGAATTAAAGAGTGCAGGTGTTGATATCGCGTCTTTCATAGACGAGATCCATAAATACATAAACGACATCATGGTAGATAGCATGGAAGGCTCGAACCAAGTTAAAGAGTTTGACCCGAACAACCCTAAGGAAGTAGAGGTGTCATGTTATAGCAGAACATTGAAAATGGTGAATGATAACCTGCTTAACCGTTACTACAACGCACTGCA
>MDTB01137653.1_pt1 | contig 52008 bp, 49 predicted proteins | sample 811161 | NCBI WGS metagenome assembly MDTB01 (sample SAMN05326650, study PRJNA326480) | marine metagenome | isolation source: seawater | place: Mediterranean Sea | collected 2009
AAATGGCGGTGGGATAGGGATTCGAACCCTAGATAGGCTATTAACCTATGCCGGTTTTCAAGACCGGTGCATTCAACCGCTCTGCCATCCCACCTCACTGTTCTTAAATTATACAGCCATGCTTGGATAGAAAACGACACTAATTTCAATCAAACAACAATCTTTCCAGCGATATTGAGTCCTTAATATAATTTTTAGTTCTCATCTTTTTCTCTGACCGTCGTTTTCTTTCGCTTTTTTCTTGGATCATTAAGAGCTCGAACGACTTCCTTTAACGGCCGATTATCATTTTGTTCAGAAATTGGCGCGGCTTGCTGTGACTCTGACTTGAGTTCTAAGGTGCTCACTTCAACATCGGTGACCGGCTTTGGTTTCTGTCTAGGATCATTCTTAGCTCTCGGATCAACTTTTCTTCTGGGTTTTTTCGAAGCATTGTTTTCGGTTGTCAACACACTGTCGGACTTTTGGATATCTGGATTATGCAAAGACTCCTCAGGTATAGATGGTTTCCCTGATTCTGCTTTCGACGGTTTTTTCCGATTATTAGTACCATCAATGTCGCTGGTGGTTGTTTCATTTGGATCTCCATCGACTATTTTTTTAACCTGTTGCAAAGAAGAATCTGTAGCTTTTTTTCCCGGACGTGAAACTTTCTTTATTAATTTATCCTTCGTTGCAGCAGGAACAGGAGCCTCCTCGATGGGGCGGTTAATGTCTTCTTGTCCGTTGTTTATTTTTTTAGCAGGCTTTGAAGTCCTCCTTTTTGTGGGAGATTCATGTTTTTCCTTTGAGGACGTCAGCTGAGAATTAGGCACTACCTCACCGTTGTCTAAGTTTGGTATGGGTGTTTCATGCGTGCTAATGTCTTTCACGTTTTCCACGCTCTGTGACGGTATCGGCTTTCTTTGCCTCCGACGACGCGGGCCCCGCCTTTGGTCATCAGGTCTACGTTTTAGCTGTTCATCATTTGCACTTTTCGACTTCTCACTCGATGTCTCAGAAGATCTATCTGATGAATCAACGAAATCTTCTTTATTAACTTTAGAGGCTTGATGTTTTGATGAGCCAGAATTTTTGATCCGCGATTCAGCGCTTCGCTCATTTGACGTGGGTCTGCGTTTTCTTTGGCGATTACGCTGTTGTGTGTTACCGCTACGATCTTGGCGATTTGACTGAGCTCTCGCTGAGGTGGGTACTATTTCTTTGGCTTCGGTTTGTTTTTTTCCTAAAAGTCTATTGATAACACGTTTTAACAAGGAGTCTTTTTTGACAGTAGTCTTTCCGGATCGTTGACTTTGAATTTGCGTATTAACTCTTCTTCTTGGTGGGATGATTGTTTTCACTGCGGGCACTGATAAATTTTCATGTGACATCACGACTTCATCAGTTTTTTCGGCCGCTTGAGCATCGAGTTGCTCTACCAAATTATAGCTAAAATCAGACGTCTCTTCATCTTGATGTCTTATTCGTGCTACCTCAAATTTCGGCGTTTCTAGGGAGCTACTGGGTAAAATCAGTAATTTAGTAGAATGTCGATCTTCAATTTCTGAGATTTCTGAACGTTTTTCATTTAGTAAAAATGTCGCAACTGAAACGGGAACAGCCGCCCTTATCTCTTTGCTATACTCTTTTTGCGCCTCCTCTTCAATTAGTCTTAGGATCGATAATGCAAGTGAGCGGGTGCCTCTAATTGTACCCTGACCCTCGCATCTTGGGCAGATTCTTGACATGGTTTCCTCAAGTGAGGGCCGCAAACGTTGTCTCGACATTTCTAACAAACCAAAACGCGATATTCGCCCAACTTGAACCCGAGCGCGGTCTAACTCCAACGCATTACGCATGGTGTTCTCTACTTCTTTCTGGTGTTTACTGTTCACCATATCTATGAAATCAATAACTATCAGGCCGCCCACGTCTCGTAACCTAAGTTGTCTAGCAATTTCCTCTGCGGCTTCTTTGTTGTTGTTAAAGGCTGTTTCCTCAATATCGCCACCTTTAGTCGCACGAGCAGAGTTAATATCTACTGCAACTAGCGCTTCTGTAATATCAATCACTATTGAGCCGCCGGATGGGAGTTTTACTTCTCGACAGAAAGCTGTATCAATTTGATTTTCTATTTGGTATCGGGTGAAGAGCGGTATTTCGTCTTGATAGTACTTAACTTTGCTTTTGAAATCTGGCATTACCGAGCTTATGAAAGCGTCTGCTAGTGCTTGTGCTTCGGCACTGTCAATAATTACCTCGCCAACATCCTGACGCAAATAGTCCCGAATTGCGCGAACAATCACATTACTCTCTTGGAAAAGAAAATGGGGAGCGACTTTCTGATCTGCCTCAGTACTAATTGTTCCCCACAGCTGAGTAAGATAATCGAGGTCCCATTGGAGCTCGTCAGTGGATCTACCTATACCCGCAGTTCTTACTATCACCCCCATGGTGGAGGGTATTTGAAGCCCCCTCATTGCTTCTCTCAGCTCGGAACGCTCATCGCCTTCGATTCTTCGAGAGATACCACCAGCTCGAGGATTATTCGGCATTAACACTAAATACCGGCCTGCCAGGCTGACGAAAGTAGTGAGTGCAGCGCCTTTTGTACCGCGCTCTTCTTTTTCTACTTGAACTAAGAGCTCTTGACCCTCTTTAACCGCATCTTGAATCCTCGGTTTAGAACCTTCCGCAACTTTTTTGTAATAACAGGATTTTGAAACTTCCTTCAGAGGCAAAAAACCATGCTTATCGGCGCCAAAATCTATAAAAGCAGCCTCTAGACTTGGTTCAACTCTTGTTATCTTTCCTTTGTAGATATTTGCCTTTGTTTGTTCTCGCGTTCGATTTTCAATATCTAAATCATATAGCCGTTGGCCATCAACCATGGCAACTCGCACTTCTTCGTTGTGCGAGGCATTTATTAACATTCTTTTCATGCGCTATCATTACTCCGTTTTTCAAAACCGGGCATAAGCACTTGAAAAGAGGGTAAAAATTATATTTTTGCGCAGAGTCTATAAACTTTTTAACAGCCTACAGCTGTGAAGTAGCACAAAACGCTCTGCGTGTCAGCCAACTATTCATGTTCTGCTGATATTCATTGCCCATTACAACCATCACGATTATGTACAGTTCTCGTACTCCACTTCTCACCCACCAATCGGATGATGATGTGATGCTTCAACGTGAACAGGCTCTTAATTTTTTATCCTAAACTTTGCTTGCTGATCCCGGCCAGCCAATTGCGAAGCCAGTCGAACTCCATTTGACTGAGCTTCTTGTGTTTTTACCCTGCAATGCTAGGGTTTCATCGCTCTACTGACTTTCGCATATCTGTCGTTTCGAAAGCAGGAACTAGGAACAGACTAACAAGATTACACTCAGATTTCAATTTAATCTCGAGCGCGGTTGAGAATTTGCTGTTGCAATCGATATACTACGTAAATTAAAGAGTATTTTTATCGTGTATGATCATAGTCGAAACAATGTTTGTTTTGTCACAGTCGACGAAGAATATATCGATCAGCGAGTCGATAATTTTTTGTTCCGCGAATTAAAAGGTGTCCCGAAGTCACGTATTTACAAGTTAATTCGGATAGGTGAAATCAGGGTCAATAAGAAGCGTGTGCGCCCAGATACTAAACTTTTGGCAGGAGACCTTCTAAGGATAGCACCTATTCGAACTGCAAGTCGAACATTACATTCGCAAAGCGAAAACAAAGAAAGCAATATGATAGGCACTTCGATTTTGTATGAAGACGACGGGCTTATTGTTTTGAATAAAAAAAGTGGGCTCGCGACACATGGTGGAAGCGGCATATCGCGAGGAGTAATTGAGTCAATCAGGCAAGAACGGCCCAAAGCAAAGTTTTTAGAGCTCGTCCATCGCCTCGACAAGGACACTTCTGGATGCCTAATGATCGCAAAAAAACGCTCCGTGTTATTGGCTCTTCAGGCGGCAATAATCTCTAAAAACATAACTAAAACATATGAACTTTTAGTGAAAGAAAGATGGCCTACTCGTCGGGAAAGGGTTTGTGCGCCACTTTTGAAAAATCAATTAAAATCTGGGCAAAGAGTTGTTGTAGTGGACTCGAGAGGAAAGCATTCCATTACAAATTTTAAAATCCTTCGATTGTTCAAACACAACACTCTGCTTCAAGCCTCTATTGTTACAGGTCGAACTCATCAGATTCGGGTGCATTGCCAATCTGTTGGGCAACCAATTGCCGGAGATCTACGCTATGGCGAAAAAAAATATAACTCGCAGTTAAGACTGGCTGGATTACGTCGATTGTTTCTCCATGCAAGTTCATTAAGTTTTAATCATCCGACAAGTGGAGAATTTTTCACTGTTAAAGCTCCGTTGCCGGGAACTTTAAAAAAAGTCTTGGGCAGGCTCTAATGTGTAGTACGAAATTGATATCAGAGGACCTCATAATCGAATTTTCTAAGCATTCTAATGACGGATATAAGAGGAAGGCCAATAAGCGATGTGTGATCCTCACAAATGATAAGTTCACAAAAGGCAATACCTAAGCTTTCTATTTTAAAACTCCCCGCGCAGTTAAACGGCTTGTCTTTGCTGATGTATCGATGGATCTGTTGATCTGTGATCTCTTTGAATAGTATATTGGCGACGGTAACTTCAGCTTGGATTACCGGTCTTCTATTATTTTTAACCGATACGATAGCACAAGCCGTGTGCAGAGTAATATTCTGTCCGCTCTGTTTTTTTAACTGTGCAACTGCATGATCATAATTGCCCGGTTTTCCCAGCATGAATCCATTAACGTCAACTACTTGGTCAGCTCCAATCACTAAGGCATTTGGATTTTTAGCTCCGACGGCTAATGCCTTTAATTTTGCTAGCCGAAGCGCCATTGACTTTGGACTTTCGCCTGAGAGCATCGATTCTTGGACGTTTGGCTTAATAATCGAAAACTCGAGACCAATACTTTTTAATTGCTTTGCTCGATAAATTGATCCTGATGCTAGGATAAGAGGCTGCATTTCTTCTCTTTAGGTGATGCGAATTAATGCTTTATCGCTGACTACCAACTTCAATTATTTTTGACAGCACATATTGTTGTCCCTATCATGCCTATGCCCAAATTAAGTGAACTATTTGTATGGTTATCCCGGCAACCATAAACCCTCGATCACTATCATCGCAGAATTCGCGTCTGGAGGGTATGGTTCCTCGAAAAAGTCTTTCAAGGCTCAATGATGCGGTTTGTGAATTATTGAGAGATGCATCAGCGAAGATCTGCTTTAAAATCTCAGAGGAGTCTTTGTGTGAGCTGAGTGGGATTGTGGAAACTGAGGCGGAAGTAATTTGCCAGCGATGTTTGGAAAAATGTCATATTAATCTCTCGTCAACATTTTCATTTGTCATCGTGGACACCGAGAAGAGAGAGAAACACCTGAGCAAAATACGAGATGCATGGGTGGTTGTTGGAAGAACCGGCGACCTTCACACGTTGCTTGAGGACGAATTATTAATGGCTCTTCCTCCAGTCAGTTATCATGAAAATTCTGCATGTAATTTGGAGCTTCTAAAATTTCGTCAAAAATCTCAAAACGAGATCCATAGCCCATTTAATGTATTAAAAAACTTCGACTTTTAGTAAGGGATTATTATGGCGGTACAGAAAAGTAGAAAAACACGTTCTAAGCGGGGTATGCGAAGGTCTCATGATTCGCTCTCCAGTCCAACGATATCCACTGATGAGCTCACAGGCGAGAAGCATCGGAGGCACAATATCACAGCGGATGGTTTTTACCGAGGAAAAAAAGTCGTTGAGGTTCCGGTAGAATAGCGAAGCGTCTGCAATTGGGAAATTTTAATATCATAGCAGTGGACGCCATGGGTGGTGATCAGGGCCCGTTTGTCGTAGTCGAGGCAGTGGTAGCTTTTTTAACCAAGTATTCCGATGTAAGAATTATTCTTGTCGGGTCTTCGATTGCATGTGAGTTCTTTTCAGCATCATGCTCGTGCCCAAACATAAAGGAAAGGGTTGAATTGATGTTATGTTCAGTGCAAGTGGATGATTCAGAAAAGCCCACAGTATCGCTAAGAAATAAGCGGGATTCATCAATGGCTAAGGTCATTGAATTAGTGGCGCTCGGTGACGCGCACGCATGCGTGAGTGCCGGAAACACGGGTACGATGATGTCCTTTGGTAAGCGAATTCTGAAAACACTGCCTGGTATTACAAGACCAGCGATATGTGCCTCAATGCCAACACTAAATGGATCAACTTTGGCTCTGGATTTAGGAGCAAACTTAGAATGCTCGGCTGAGCAGTTACATCAGTTTGCGCGCTTAGGCTCTCTAACAGCAAAGTGTTTACACAAAATTGATAATCCATCAATAAAATTACTTAATATTGGCGTGGAGGCCATGAAAGGCACCCCTATCATACGCGAAGCCGCCAAGCAGATTAGCCAAGACGATACAATTAACTATTGCGGTTTCATTGAGCCGAACCAAATTTTTCTTGGCAATGTTGATGTCATTGTATGTGATGGTATCTCTGGGAATATCGCTTTAAAGGCTAGTGAGGGCGTTGCTGAAATAATAACAGAGTTATATCAAAAAATGTTTGATAGAAATTGGATTTCTCGATTCGGAGCATTTTTCTTCAAAAGATCGGCATCGGCCTTGAAAAAAAAACTTAAATCCCTCAGATCACAACGGCGCTTTTTTTTTAGGCCTGGAAGGAATTGTCATCAAGAGCCATGGTTCTGCTAATACGAACTCTTTTGGTAAAGCTCTCGTCACTGCGAAGCAAGTTTTGGACCAAAATATATTTCAAGTGCTCAAAAGTAATGTTATTGCTCAATTTGTCACAACCACAAAATCATAAGTGTGATCCCATGAGGAAAACTGCATTTTTATTTCCCGGACAAGGTTCACAATCAAAAGGTATGCTCAGTGAATTTGCTGACAAATTTGTGGTAAGAGAATGTTTTGAGGAAGCCTCTGACATCCTAAGATACGATTTATGGGGTGCAATACAACATGAATCGTCAATAGACATTACAGAGACCCATCGGACCCAACCGATAATTTTGACATGTAGTGTTGCAATTTGGCGCTTGTGGGTCTCAAATGGAGGCCAGAAGCCTGATTATCTAGCCGGCCACAGCTTGGGTGAGTGGTCGGCTTTAGTGTGTAGTAATGTAGTTTCGTTTAATAATGCCGTTGAAATAGTTGAAAAAAGAGGGCAGCTAATGCAGGCAGCGGTTCCTATTGGAGAGGGTGCAATGGCAGCGATATTGGGAATGGATGATGCCTCAATTATTGATATTTGTGTGAGTGCGGATAATAACGACAAAGTGTCAGCTGTAAATTTTAATGCTCCGGGGCAAGTTGTTATAGCCGGAGAAACGGCCAGCGTACAACGTGCGATTACATTGGCTAAGAAAGCTGGAGCTAAACGAGCGATTCTTTTACCGGTAAGTGCTCCGTTTCATACTAGTATGATGCGTCCAGCAGCTGAAATGTTAGAGCGAGAGCTAGAAAATGTTCGGTTTTCTCCGCCGGATATACCTGTAGTTCATAACTTGAATGCAGATTTCGAAAAAGATCCAGCGAAAATACGCTCGCTAATTTTAGATCAAATTTATAATCCGGTTCAATGGGTGTCCTGTATGAGGACACTTAAAGCTTTAGGAGTATACACCTATGTCGAGTGTGGTCCCGGACGAGTGTTGAGTGGACTGGCGCGAAAAATAAATTCGGTATTCGAGTTATTCTCAAGTCATGACATAGCAAAATTCGAGTCCGCATTAGATGCGTCGCTAGAAAAAGGCTTATTTCATGAATAAAAAACAAAGAAATGTCCTCGTCACGGGCGCGAATCGGGGGATCGGTCAGGCTATATCCGAATCTTTTGCCAAGGAGGGTTATAATATCATTGGAACCTCCACCACGTCAGAGGGAGCTGAAAAGATAACGTTATCATTAAAGGATATCTCTCCAAAAGCTATTGGGCTTCAACTAGATTTTGGAGATGGTAAATCGATAGAAACTTTTATTAGAAAGTTGATAGACGAGCATGAAAGGGTTGATATTTTGATTAACAATGCGGGTATTACTAGAGATAATTTGGCGTTACGCATGTCGAATAAGGAGTGGCATGACGTCATCGACATAAACCTTAATTCGGTCTTCCATATAACTAGGGCCTGTTTAAGAGGTATGATGAAAAACCGATGGGGACGAGTTATAAACATTAGCTCAGTAATCGGTTCAATTGGCAACTCAGGCCAGATTAATTATGCTGCCTCGAAATCTGGGGTGGAGGGCTTTTCTCGTGCTCTTGCTCAAGAGATGGGATCTCGAAACATAACTGTAAACTCTGTTGCTCCCGGATTTATAGAGACTGATATGACCCAAAACTTGCCAGATTCTCACAAGGGAGCTGTTTTAGAAATGATACCGCTTCAACGTTTAGGAACATCTTCTGAGGTATCGGACGTAGTCAAATTTCTAGCAAGTGATGCAGCGAGTTACATAACAGGTGAAATTTTTCATGTGAATGGCGGTATGTTTATGAGATAACTAATTGATTTATATTATTTTTCATAGTTTTTAAAATCGGTATTAGCTTTTTTTAGATTGTAAGGTAAAATGCGCGCGGAAAGATTGCCCTTTTACCGGGAACTTTTGTTTATGTTGAATTAAAAATGATCCTACATTTGGAGTGATATATTTATGAGCAGCATAGAAGAACGTGTTATTAAAATGGTGGCAGAACAACTTGGGGTGAAAGAAGAAGAGATTCAACTCAGTTCGTCTTTTGTTGAGGATTTAGGTGCTGACTCTCTGGATACTGTAGAACTTATAATGGCGCTAGAGGAAGAATTTGACGCTGAGATACCAGACGAAGAGGCAGAGAAAATCACAACTGTAGAGGATGCCGTCAATTACATTAATGCCCAGAGTTAGTAACCAGCTTTTCATAGAGGCCGCTCAAAGGAGCGGCTTTTTTATGTGGTTGCAGAACGAATTCGTCGGCTAAGATGTCCTCTCGATACGAAGCGGTGATGATTGGCCGTAATTTTATTTCGGAATCTTCGGTGTTTGATCATTTACATATGTTTGGTCATGGCGTTTTTGAAACCATGCGTGTGTTCAAACGCGACATTCCTTTACTGTGTTACCACATGGAAAGGATTCACAAACATGCGAAGAGAATTTATATCCAGACCGAGATTCGAGATATAAGAAAACAGATCATAAATTTTTTAAGTAACATAAGTATGACCAATTCTGAGAACGGCATCTTGAGGCTTATTGTGACTTCAGGAAGATCGGCCAGCGGCTACAGAATTGATAAAACATGTAAGCCAACTTATATCTTTAGTTACCGCACATTACCGACAGAGTCCTCGTGTGGATCATTGAAGGGTATGAAAATGAGAGTGTGTGATTACCGACTTCCTGGCAATCCTGTTTTATCAGGTATCAAACATTTAAATAGATTAGATCAGATTTTGGCGAGATCTGAATGGGATGAGCAGTTTGATGACGGTGTCATGCTTGATCAAAATGATTTAGTCGTAGAGACAACTTTTGGTAACATATTTCTTTTAACAACGAATGGATGGGTGACGCCACTTATTGAGGAATGCGGGATAGAGGGAGTAATGAGGGATTTAATCGTCAAAAAAGTCATGCCAGTGCTGTCGGAAGCCGTTGACATTCGAAAAGTGAAGCTTAATGAGATAAAAAATTGCTCAGAGTGGTTTGTTTGTAATGCAGTTCGGGGCATCATGCCTGTGAGCTCACTGTTCCCAGATCAATCTTGGTTAATTGGCAAGGAAACAAAAAAACTTCGTAAAGCGCTCTTTGAGTTATACCCTTGCTACGCATGAAAAAAAAGATATTTCATGCTTCAATTGTTTTGGGTATTTTATTTGGAATGGCAATAAGCTTTTTGGTTGCTAACTTTTATGCCACACTACATGAATCGATACTGATCAATCACTTGTCAAAAATTAATTCCTCAGACTCGTCACTGTACTCTTTCGATGATCGGTATCCTTGGATTATAAAAAAGGGAAGTTCTTTAGCACGGGTTGCGAGTGAACTTCATGTAGCTGGTATAATTTCGAACCCTGATTCTTTGATTCTTTACGCTCGACTTTCTAATAAGAAAGTTGTGCAGGCAGGCGAATATTGGTTACACCGTGGCGACACCTCTATATCAATCTTAAAAAAATTTAACGAAGGTAGTGTGATCGTCCGACAAATCACATTCATAGAGGGCTGGAATTTCTCTCGGTTTCGTAATCACTTGCACAGCCTTCCACAATTCGCTTATGAAAAGTCTCTAACTGATGCTGAGATTCTCGAAGCTTCAAAAATCTCGGTAGATCATCCAGAGGGTTGGTTTTTCCCTGATACCTATCGTTACTCAAGTGCCGATGAAACGGTTGACATTCTCTCTAGGGCCCACTACAAAATGCGTGCTCAACTTGAAGAGCTTTGGTCTCTGAGGGCACCTGGGTTGCCTTATGACGAGCCTTACGATGCTTTAATAATGGCTTCAATAGTTGAAAAAGAGACTGGCCTTGCGGCCGAAAGAGCACAGATCGCTGGAGTGTTTGTTAGGCGATTACAAAAGAAGATGCGACTTGAAACCGATCCGACTGTGATATATGGGTTGGGTGCACGATTTAATGGGAATATAAGACGGTCTCATTTGCGAGAGGAAAATGCTTATAATACTTACAAGATTAACGGATTACCGCCTACGCCAATATCGATGCCTGGTAGGGCCGCTATAGAAGCGGCGCTGAATCCGCTTGAAGGAGAAAGTTTGTATTTTGTCGCAAAGGGTGACGGCAGTCATGTTTTCTCTGCTACTTACAGTGATCATAAGAAAGCTGTGCGAAAATTCCAGCTAAACTAGTAGCGGAGACACAAACTCGTTGGGTTATATTAGATAATATTTTTGAGCACAGACGCAAATATGGATCGAAATAAAAACACAGGAATGTTTATTACCCTTGAAGGGATTGAAGGGGTCGGTAAAAGCACGAATATCCAATATATTAGCGAATGGCTGACAGTGAGAAAAATTTTACATGTCACTACCCGGGAGCCCGGCGGAACGCCGTTCTCTGAAGATATTAGGTCGCTCTTGTTAGGCTCCCAAACTGAAGAGGTCATGCCGATGACTGAACTTCTATTGGTTTTTGCAAGTCGAGCGCAGCATCTTGAGCAACTTATAAAACCGTCCTTAGTCAAAGGCATATGGGTTTTGTGTGATCGATTTACCGATGCAAGTTATGCATACCAAGGCGCAGGTAGAGGTATTTCTGATGCTACTATCCAAAGTTTAGAGTCTACTATCCAACAAAAAATGCAACCTGACCTCACTATTATTTTGGATCTTCCAGTAGCAGATGGTCTCAGGCGTGCGAGAGGTAGGAGTAATCCAGATAGATTCGAACAGGAGGATATAAGTTTTTTTGATCGAGTTAGGGAAAATTACCTATTAAGAGCGAAAAGCTACTCGGAGCGATGTAAGGTTATTGATGCGTCAAAACCTCTTAAAGATGTTCAGGCTCAACTTAACAATATACTTCTAGATTTCACAGATGATCGGTGATTTTATGCAGGCATCAGAAGCGCTAAGTTGGCAAAGGAATATCTGGGGAGAGATTGCACGCCAAGTCGATAATAATCGGATGCCACATGCAATTTTGCTAGAAGGCAGTGCGGGCCTAGGAAAGCTATATTTTGCAAGGTTATTGGCTAAGTACCTTTTGTGTCGTAACAGAATTGGACTGCTTCCCTGCGGTGGTTGCAAAGGATGCGATTTGATGAGAGTTGGTAATCATCCAGATTTGTCAATTGTTGAACCAGAAAAAGTCGGCAAGTCCATCGGTATTGGAGATGTTCGAAAACTGTCTGATCGTCTTAATAAAACTGCTCAACAGGGAGGGTGGAAAATTGCGTTAATAAACCCAGCGGACAGTTTAACACTTCAGGCAAGTAATGCGCTATTAAAGACTCTTGAGGAGCCCACTGGTGACACCACAATATTACTAACCTCTCAGTTTGTATGGCGGTTGCCTAATACCGTAAGAAGCCGGTGTCATCGTATTCTATTCACCACTCCGTCCAGTAATATATCTATAAAATGGATTGAACAATTCACTAAAAATCCCTCTTTAGCCCGAGAGGTTCTAGAAATAGCTGACGGTAGACCCTTTCTAGCGAAATACTTTTTGGACACCAAAATGTATAGACAAAGAGTAGAATTTGAAAAATGGATTGGAAGAGTAAGCCGATTTGAAGGCTCTCCGTTAGATGCCGCGCGTTTTTGCCAGCGCAATGATCATGTTCAGCTTGTCGAGTGGTTTTTGACTTATTTGGCAAAAAGGGTAAAACAGGACCTCGCTAATAAATGCGTGCCCCCAGTATTCATCTTTTATGACAAGCTATTTCAGGCACGTAATTGGTTCCTTTCGAAGGCTAATCCAAATCCCCAGTTAATATGGGAGGAAATTTTTTTTGACTTTAGAACGTTATGCCAAAAAATGGATAGTCAATTAGACTGGAGCACTAACGCAACAAAATTAAGCTAAATATACGTGTAACCTTGGAGGTGTTAATGACCGACGAAAGAAATCCTCAGTCGTCTTTTATTATTAGATCTTTTCCTGTAGGACCCTTTCAGTGTAACTGTTCAATTATTGGAGATTCGAATACAAAGAGGGCCTTGGTCTTTGATCCAGGCGGGAATCCAGAGCTGATACTCTCGACACTGATTGAGTTGCAATTATCAGTAGTTGGAATAGTTCATACTCATGCTCACCTTGATCATATTTTAGCAGCAGGTGAAATTAAAAGAGCGACTGGAGCCCCCATTTTTTTGCACCGAGAGGATAAATTTTTATGGGATATGTTAGATCAGCAATGTGCAATGATGGGAGTAACTTATCAACCGGTACCGGAGCCAGATTACTTTTTAAATGATGACGATGACTTGTCCTGTTGTGGAGGCGTCGCTATACATACACCTGGGCACAGTCCCGGATCTATGAGTTTTTGGTTTGAGCAATATCAAACCCTAGTGGCGGGGGATACGTTATTCCAAGGAAGCATCGGGAGAACGGACCTTCCGGGAGGCGATATAAATGCGATTACAAAGTCAATCAAAGAACGCATCTATAGTCTTGATGATTCCGCTTTAGTTATCGCAGGTCACGGACCAAATACGCGGATCGGGATTGAGAAAAATTATAACGGTTTTGTAAGAATATAATTTGTGTTGGTTAGTTGAGGTTAAAAAAATGCGGCAAAAAATAATGATGATGTTAACTATGCAGGAGGCTATGAACACTAAAATACATCCAAAATGGCGCGATCAAAATTTTGCATGGTATCGAGCGATATGGATTGAATGCGCGGAATTATTAGATCATCATGGTTGGAAGTGGTGGAAGAAACAAGAGCCTAATCGCGATCAAATGTTACTCGAACTGATTGATATCTGGCACTTTGGCCTCAGCCTACTCTTGGTAAAAAACTCTAGTGTCGAGATGATAACGGAGATTTTAGAGCAGGAACTAAATATTCGTCTGGATACTGACAATTTTGGAGAGGATCTCGAGGCCTTTGTGAGCCATACGTTGAAAACGAAAAACTTTGATGTGGCAAAATTCGCATCCTTAATGCGCGGAATTAATATGAATTTTGAGGATCTTTATGTGGGTTATGTTGGGAAGAATGTCCTTAATTTTTTTCGTCAAGATCATGGGTATAAAGAGGGCTCTTATATGAAACAATGGGGAGATCTTGAAGATAACGAGCATCTGATTAGGATCGTTGAGGAAATGGACACGGATTCTATTACGTTTAATTATGATTTATATAATCGTCTTGAACAAATATACATTGACAAGTTAGGATGATTAAAATGTTAACTAAAATACTTAACTTTTAATTTGTAATCACAAAGAGATTTTTCTTATTGGCTGGGCAAAATCTGCAATCAGTCATATACTAGTACTGAAAATAAATTCAAGGGAAAGTGAAATTGAAAGAACCTGTAGGTGTGACAATTACGGGCGCTGCTGGCCAAATAAGTTATTCACTGATCTTTCGCGTTGCGTCAGGTGAAATGTTAGGATCTGATCAGCCCGTCATTATTAAGCTCCTCGAGATAACGCCTGCGCTCGGAGCATTGCGGGGGGTGAGGATGGAGGTAGAGGACTCTGCATTCCCTCTATTGAGGGATATAATATGTACGGACGATGCTGAAATCGCTTTTAAAGACAGCCATTTCGGGCTGTTGGTTGGCGCGAGGCCACGTGGAAAAGGAATGGAGCGCAAAGATCTTTTGGAGGCAAACGCCAATATATTTTCTTTACAAGGCAAGGCGATTAATGAAGTAGCATCTAGAAAAATAAAAATCTTGGTAGTCGGGAACCCGGCCAATACCAACGCCTTGATTGTGGCAAAAAATGCTCCAGGCATCGATTCAAAACAAATTACTGCGATGACGCGTTTGGATCATAATAGAAGCTTGACTCAACTAGCTCAGAAAATTGATAGTCAGATAGATCTTATAAGGCGTGTCACTATTTGGGGCAATCACTCCTCCACCCAGTATCCTGATTTACATCACTGCTTAGTCGGAGACATTCCAGCGCTATCTCTAATTGATGATGAATGGTACATAAATAATTTGATTCCGTCAGTACAACAGAGGGGTGCAAGTATCATTAAGGCTCGTGGAGCCTCGAGCGCTGCATCTGCAGCGAATGCGGCCGTAATGCATATGCAAAATTGGGTGCATGGCTCTAGAGATGAAGATTGGGTCAGCATGGGCGTAGTGAGCGACGGTAGTTATGGGATTGAACACGGATTGGTTTACTCATTTCCATGTACTTGCGCAGATGGCGACTGGAATATTGTAAAAAACTTAAAAATAAATGCTCTCTCGAGGCAGAAAATGACGGCAACTCAGTTAGAGTTAATTGAAGAGCGAGATGCTGTAGCGCATTTATTTAAATAAGCTAGTAAGCATTGAAATGTCGGATCCAAAAAGCGAACATATGTATAAACCAAGTTTACAAAAAAAGTGAGGTCAATTAATTATGCTACCAGCGATTGGTTCTATGGCGCCAAACTTTTCCCTGTTAAATCAAGATTCTGATTTGATTTCTTTAGATAGCTTTCGTGGTCACAATTCAGTGCTCCTTTACTTTTACCCAAAGGCTATGACACCAGGTTGCACGACGCAGGCATGCGGAATTAGAGATTCAATAGATAGATTTGATCGAATTAGCGCTAAAGTGTTGGCAGTGAGTCCAGATGCACCTGACAAGTTGAAAAAGTTCGCTGACAAAGAGGCTTTAAACTTTATACTTCTTTCTGATACAGACCATGCTGTGGCGGAAAGTTACGGAGCTTGGGGGCCTAAAAAATTTATGGGCAAGGATTATCTAGGTATTTTGAGATATACCTACATAATCGATATTGATGGTAGGGTCAGTCACATCATTCAAAATGTTAAAACGAAGACACATCATCTCGATAGCTTGCAGTTGATTTCGGATGTTTAATTTATAATTTGGATGCTTTAATTTTAGAGTTTTTACTACCGTTATAGGGTTTCTTTTGGGAGAGTTCTATGTTGTTTGTTGAAAATGTTCATGCGCAGGCAGCCAGTTCTGCGGGGGAGCCTAACTTAATGTTCCAACTTCTCTTGTTTGCGGGCTTATTTGGTCTCATGTACTTTATGATTATCCGGCCGCAAAGAAAACGTCAAAAGGCTCATAATGATCTTCTTTTAAGACTCGCAAAGGGTGATGAGGTTCTGATGACGAGTGGCTTATTAGGAAAGATTATAAAGCTCGATGGTGACTATGTTTTGCTGGATGTCGCCGATAGCTTACAGTTGAAATTCCAAAAGTCTGCGGTACACGCAGTACTTCCAAAGGGAACTTTTAAGGCGATATAGAAAAAGTTTGCGCTTGAGTATCTGTGTCAGATGTTTCGTTTACCAGTGACGCAAGCTTAGTTACCTTTATGCATTATTTCGATCAAAATAGGCTTTTCTATCATGGAATCGGTATTAGATAGTTTAAACGCGATTATTTGGGGTCCATTGATGCTGGGACTCATCCTTGGCACTGGGTTTTATTTAACCGTTGGTCTCAGAGGGGTTTCTCTTACTCGTATTCCACATGGATTTGGATTATTGATTCGTGGTAGAGATGGCGATGGGGACGGTGAGATTAGTCCCTTTAATGCTCTTATGACAGCGTTATCCTCAACCATCGGTACGGGCAATATCGCAGGAGTGGCAACAGCGGTGGGTATCGGTGGTCCCGGTGCATTATTTTGGATGTGGTGTGCTGCGGTCCTTGGTATAGCGACGAAATATGCAGAGGCAGTTTTAGCTGTGAGGTATCGTGAGACAGATTCAACCGGAAAAAAGGTTGGAGGTCCAATGTATTACATAAAAAATGGGTTGGGCTCAAGATGGCATTTTTTGAGTTTGTTATTCGCCTTCTTTGGAGCCTTAGCCGGATTTGGTTTGGCCAACACGGTGCAATCAAACACCGTATCCCAAGCGTTGATGTCAACTTACTCCATACCGACCATTGTCAGCGGAGTGGTAATGTCATTCTTGGTGGCTTTGGTTTTGTTGGGAGGGTTGAAAAGAATTGCCGAGGTAGCCGGAAGATTGGTACCACTTATGGCAGCATTATATTTAGCTTGTACTTCTTTAATTTTGCTTATAAATTTTTCGGAAATACCAGGCGCTTTTGTACTAATAATTGATAGTGCTTTTAATGGATTAGCGGCAGGCGGAGGTTTTGCTGGATCAACACTTGTATTGGCTTTGAGAATGGGTGTGGCACGAGGTATCTTTTCTAATGAAGCCGGTCTCGGTTCTGCTCCGATTGCACACGCGGCAGCGGAGACAAGAAACCCTGTCAGGCAGGGTAACATTGCAATGCTCGGTACATTTATAGATACGTTGATAGTATGTACTATGACAGGCTTGGTGCTTGTGGTAAGTGGAGTTTGGGATGGTGAGGCGGAGGGTGCGGCGATGACGTTAATGGCTTTTAGTGCCAACTTACCTTATGGAGAATTTCTACTCACGATGTGTATCGTACTTTTTGCATTTACTTCTATGTTGGGTTGGAGTTACTACGGTGAGCGCTGTGCAGAATTCCTTATAGGGCCCAGGGTAATCATCCCTTTCCGTGTACTCTGGGTGGTTGGTGTTTTTTTGGGTACTCAGTTAAGTCTTGGTGTGGTATGGAAAATTTCGGATATACTAAATGGACTAATGGCATTTCCCAATCTAATTGCACTAATACTGCTCTCTCCAATAGTATTTAAATTGAGCAAAGAGTACTGTGTGGAGGAAGATGAAACTAATCCCGAAAGAGCCTGAAACGTTTGGGTTAGGGTGATTGTCATAGATGCCCGAACATTCTAACCTAGTCATAGCAATCTCCTCTACAGCATTATTTGATATGCGAGATAGCCATGAGATATTTGAAAAGGAGGGTGTTGATGCTTTTGCAGAATACCAACGTCGTAATGAGCAAGTCGTTTTAGCTCCCGGAGATGCATATCCGTTAGTAAACAAGTTGTTGCGTCTCAATGAAAGATTAGTCGGCAAACCACAAGTAGAGGTCATTCTCTTGTCACGTAATTCTGCTGATACGGGGTTACGCGTTTTCAACTCTATAGCTCATTATGGATTAAATATATCCAGAGCAGCCTTTTCAGGCGGTACCTCCCCTTATAGGTATGTGTCAGCGTTCGCTTGTCACCTTTTTTTGTCAACAAATAACGAGGATGTGCGAAATGCACTGAATAATGGCGTCGCGGCTGCGACTCTCCTATCATCGAATAAATCATGCAATGAGTCGGATCAACTTCGCTTTGCATTTGATGGAGATGCGGTACTTTTTTCAGATGCCTCAGAAAGAATATATAAAGAGCATGGTCTTGAAGCCTTTACCGAGAATGAGGCTCGAGACGCCAATCTTCCTTTGGATCCCGGGCCATTTAAAAGCTTTTTAGAGGCGCTTCATCGTCTACAGTCTCAATTTAAGTGTGAAGATTGTCCAATAAGAACAGCACTTGTTACAGCACGATCTGCCCCCTCGCATGAGCGGGTTGTATTGACGCTCCGTGAGTGGAATATAAGAATTGATGAAAGCCTGTTTCTAGGTGGCTTAGATAAGATTGATTTTTTGAGATCTTTCGGAGCGGATGTGTTTTTTGATGATCAAAAAAAAAACTGTGTTCCAGCAAGTAAGTATTTGTCAGCAGGCCATGTCCCACATGGAGTAGCGAACGAAATTTATTAATCCCTACCTACGATTTTTTTAATGGTCATTGTCATTATGTTGCAGAGATGAACTTACGAAAATTGGACTCAAAATGTTGCACGTTGGCCTTATTAAATTATGGCTATCACTACTAATTGCGGATAAAGTGAAAAATAAGTAGAGTCATTCATCATTATGTTGGAGTATATTGGAGTGGAGATTGCGTGTTTAGACTTAGAGGGGGTGCTGGTCCCAGAGATTTGGATCGCGTTTGCAAAGAAAACCGGAATCGAAGGGTTCGCTAAAACTACAAGAGATGTTCAAGATTATGATGTTCTTATGAGATATCGCTTAAATTTATTGAATGAACACAACCTGGGTTTATCTCAGATAAAAGAGGTAATTGAGACACTAGAACCATTGGATGGCGCAATAGAGTTTACCGAATGGTTGCGAGAACGTTTTCAGCTCTTGATATTATCAGATACTTTTTACGAATTCGCGCAGCCTCTGATGAAGAAGCTTGGATATCCAACTTTGCTCTGTCATACCCTGTTTGTAGACAAACTAGGTATGGTGGTTGATTATAAATTGCGGCAAGCAAATCACAAGCGTCATGCTGTAATCAGTCTTAAGAGCTTGTACTACAGAATCATCGCGGCTGGAGATTCATATAATGATATCTCCATGTTAGGTGAGGCAGATGCTGGTATTCTGTTTAGTGCCCCAGATAATGTAAAAAAGGAGTTTCCAGACTTTCCAACAGCTCGAACATATACGGAGCTTAAACAAAAGTTCCTCAGCGCAAGCAACCGAACACTACAGATTTGACACAAGTTGGTTATGGTCATAAAAGAGGATAAGTTATCCTTTGAAAAAAGCATATAACAATAGCACGCATCAGATCCGATACAAGAAGAAGCTTTTTAAGGCGAGAGAAAATAAGATTCTTGATGTTACCAAGGCCCTTCTTTTGGGTAGCCACAACGAAAGTGTGACGGTATCTAAAATTGCTAACTGCTCAAAGATTGGCAAGGGTACAATATACAAGCATTTTTTGACAAAAAATGAGATTCTGGCTCAAATAATTATTAATCATGAGAAAGAACTGGGTAAAAAGCTCAGTATGGGCATAAAACGCACTAAGGAGGGACAGTTGCACGCTGCCTCCAAAGCCTATTTTGAGTATCGTCTTGCAAAACCTGAGCTAGATAGCTTAGTACAAAAGCTAGAGAAAGAACTTATCGACATAAATGATCTTGCACCCCAATTTGAAGAATTATATAGAATTCGGAAGGAAAACCAAGTCACCCTCAATCGTATTTTCAAAGAGAACCAGACAGAAGACGACGGTCGTGAAGAGTTATGCTTTGATCTCCATCATTTTGCTTGTTGGGCTCTTGCGCAAGGAGCAATTGAGCTTTACTTGAATAAATCTAATCAACAAGTTGATATGGAACAGTTGATGAATTTCATTATTAATATAGGTTCAACGATTGGCATCAACAAGAGACATAGAGGAGCGTTACAAAATCAGCAAGAAAAACATCATCCTTGAAAAAAAATTGTCTAATCAGGTTTTCCAAGTCATTTCCTCGAAGGAATCTTCTTTGCCCCCAGTGCACACTTGGAATACGCCTCTAAATGGCGATCTCGATATAAACATTGACCGAGAGGGAGTCTGGAGACATGAGGAAGACCTAATAAAAAGGCCGAGTCTGGTAGCCTTTTTTAGCTCACTTCTCCGTCGGGATGGCGATGAATATTTTCTTATTACTCCCGCAGAAAAATGGCGCATTTCAGTGGACATTGCCCCTTTTTTTATCATTTCGGCGGAGCTGGAAAATTACGCGGAGCAGAGCGCTGTTCGCATGACCACACGCACTGGAGAATCCTTTCTTGTAGGTCGAAAAAATCCGCTTTGGTTGAAGAAAATAGCGGGCGAACCTAATCCGATACCACTAGTACTCGTTAGGGATAATATGCCCGGGATTGTTAGCAGACCGGTTTACTATGATCTAATTTCTTGGGCAACCACTAGCCCAGACAATACTGTGTCATTAGAGAGCCTAGGGCAGACTTATGATATTGGAAGTTTCTGACATGGTTTCTTTGTTTTTCCCTACATACTCGAGTAGTTTGGCCCACCTGCACCCTCTGGGACCGTCCACTCAATATTCTGACTCGGCTCCTTAATATCGCACGTTTTACAGTGGACGCAGTTTTGAGCATTGATTTGAAATGAAACCACTCCCTCAGAATCTGTTACAACCTCATAAACTCCAGCAGGGCAATAGCGCTGTGCAGGCTCGTCATACATCGGTATGTTAAACTTTACCGGGAGGTTTTTATCTTTCAATTTAAGATGGCAAGGCTGATTTTCTTCATGATTGGTGTTTGACAAATACACCGAGGACGCCTTGTCAAAACTTAATTTATTATCGGGCACTGGATACTTAATTTTTTTACATTTGCTTGCCGGCTTTATTGATGAGTGATCTGGGATACAATCTCGCAAGGTAAATGGCACTTTTCCGAAGAACATATTCTGTTCTATCCATATGAACGCCGATGCAACTAGCAAAGGAAACTTGTGCATCCACCCTGAGAAGTTTCTTGACTTGTAAAGCTCGTCATAGAGCCATGACGATTTAAAAGCGGGCTCATACGTAGCCAAATGCGCAGGCGTCGAGTACCCAAGCTTGAAAGCTTCGGTAATACACTCCGCGGCAATCATACCACTCTTCATCGCGGTATGATTTCCCTTAATTTTTACGCTATTGAGAGTACCAGCATCACATCCTATTAGAACGCCTCCCGGGAAAGTCATTTTTGGAAGAGAGTTAAGACCGCCTTTGATGATAGCGCGAGCACCATAACTGACACGCTCTCCGCCCTGTATATGCTTTTTGATCTCAGGATGATGCTTCCAACGTTGAAGTTCGTCAAATGGGCTCATATGAGGATTTGAATAATTTAGATCAACTATGATCCCTAGATATATCTCAAAATTATCTGCATGGTAAAGAAATGTCCCACCTCCAGTCTTGCTTTCCGTAAGTGGCCATCCTAAACCATGGATTACAAGTCCTGGACAATGCTGTTCCGGCAGAACTTTCCAGACTTCCTTAATCCCAATTCCATAGTGCTGTGGGTCAGAATCGTTATCCAAACCAAATTTTTCAACTAACTGCTTTCCAAGGTGACCGCGACATCCTTCAGCAAAGAGAGTATATCTGCCGCAAAGCTCCATTCCTTGAGCATAACTTTGTTTCTGGACTCCATTTGCGTCAACTCCCATATCTCCAGTAATAATACCTTTAACAGAACCGTCTTCTTTATAAGAGATTTCTGATGCAGCTATCCCCGGAAAGATATCTACTTGTAGCTGTTCGGCTTGATCAGCGAGCCACCTACATACATTGCCCATAGAAACAATGTAGTTACCTTTATTGTGGGTGGGCCTGGGAATCATGAAATTTGGCAATAGAAAAGACAATGCGCTTGTTAGAAAAAAGATGAATTTATCTTCTTTGACCTCATTCTTAACCGGGGCATCAAGTTCTTTCCAATTGGGAATCAGCTCGTCGAGCGCTTTTGTGTCGAAGACTGCTCCGGATAAGATATGAGCACCGACTTCACTACCTTTCTCAATAACACATACCATTAGCGATGGGTCTAACTGCTTCAAACGGATTGCCGACGACAACCCTGCAGGTCCGGCGCCCACAATTACCACGTCATACTCCATAGATTCTCGATCCAAACTGTATCTCGCTATTATCTGGTGGGTTGCTAAAAGTGTACCTTGATGCTGTCTATGCGATCCAAGGAACCGAAACATCGCCTCTTATTTTGATCCCGGTTATGATATACTTTTCTTAGGGCTTGTTACCAAACTTTTACGACAGTCGTGTCTATTCGGTTGAGTGCAATCAAAACTAATCAATTTTATCTGATTGATTGATTTAATTCAGATACATTTGAATAATATCCCGCGGTTTGGTCGGCTGCTTATATTCTGTCGTATTAATGTCTTTAAAAGTGGGATAGCAGTTACAGTGAATGTGTGAGGTTTTATATGAAGGCATTAGTTCCAGTTAAGCGAGTGGTGGACTATAACGTAAAAGTTAGGCCAAAGGTTGATGGCAGTGCCCCTGAGGTTAACAACCTCAAGATGTCCATCAATCCATTTTGTGAAATCGCGGTAGAAGAAGCAATTCGGCTTAAAGAAAAGGGCCTAGTTGAAGAGGTTGTTGTTGTTACTGTAGGGCCACAACAGGCGCAAGAGCAGCTCAGAACAGCCCTTGCCTTAGGAGCAGACAGAGCGATTTTGGTGCTCACTGACATATTGGTAGAGCCTCTTGGTGTTGCAAAGTGCCTGAGGGAGCTGTGCCACAGAGAGACACCAGATCTTATTCTTTTAGGCAAGCAAGCAATCGATGGTGACAATAACCAAACTGGACAAATGTTAGGGGCTTTAACAGGTTTCCCGCAAGGTACCTTTGCTTCTGAGCTCACGATCGAAGGAAATCGGGCAATAGTGAAAAGAGAGGTAGATGGTGGACTGCAGACTGTCTCATTAAAGCTCCCCGCTATCGTGACCAGCGATCTGCGTTTAAACGAACCTCGTTATGCGTCCCTACCCAATATAATGAAGGCAAAACGGAAGGAACTTTCGATAGCTACACCAGAGGAACTTGGGGTCGATGTGTCGCCTAGAACGCAATTACTTAGTGTAAAACTCCCACCTGAAAGGAAGGCTGGTGTTGTGTTGAGTGATGTAGAAGCCCTTGTTGACAAACTTAAAAATGAAGCAAAGGTGATTTAATGACGGTATTAATTTTAGCAGAACACGATAACTTGTCGCTTAAACCTGTCACTTTGAGCTCTGTGACCGCGGCAAAACTGGTCGATGACGAAATCCATATTTTGGTTGCAGGGAGCAATTGTAAGTCAGTTGCTGACCAAGCCGCGGCTGTGCCAGACGTTACGGAGATCGTTATTGCAGATCACCCTGCATATAAAGATTTTTTAGCAGAAAATGTTGCTCCCCTGGTTGCAAAGATTGGTAGTAATTACTCGCACGTGTTTGCGACTTCAACAACAAATGCCAAAAATATATTGCCTCGAGCCGCTGCTCTGATGGATGTGCAAGCCATATCGGATATTAGCGGAATCGTAGATAATGAGACCTTCGAGCGCCCGATATATGCAGGAAGTATGATTGCCACTATAACGAGTGGTGATTCCACTAAAGTTATAACCGTTCGTGGCACGGCATTCGATGGTGCCTCAGAGACGGGCGGTGGAGCTACTATAACCCCATTTACGTCATCATTTGAGGAAGCTTCATCAGAATTCATCAGTGAAGAAGTAATTAAGTCGGATCGTCCCGAGCTTGCTGGAGCAAAAGTCGTCGTGTCGGGAGGGCGGGCTTTAGGTAGTGAGGAACAATTTTCGCTAATTTACGATTTTGCAGACCAGTTAGGGGCAGCAGTTGGGGCGTCGCGAGCAGCTGTTGACGCAGGTTACGCGCCAAATGACATGCAAGTGGGGCAAACCGGAAAGATTGTAGCCCCTGATTTATACATTGCAGTAGGTATTTCTGGAGCTATTCAGCACCTCGCTGGAATGAAGGACAGCAAGGTAATTGTTGCGATTAACAAAGACCAAGAAGCTCCTATATTTTCTGTGGCTGACTACGGTTTAGTTGGAGATCTCTTCACTGCGCTACCAGAGTTTGAGGCCGCTCTCTAGCATCTTTAAAAGAATGGTGGTGGACCGTTAACATCAGGAACTGCACAGCTTCTGTGGCATAGGTATCATAATTAGGCATTCTCGCTTGCGTTGTTGCACGCTGTGTCAATCGAGAGAGCTTGCTATCTAATCTTGGTTAGCCAATTTCGTCAAAAAAGACTCCGAAAATAGTGTTGCTGGCGATGGATCCCAACTCAGACAGAAAAAATTTGAAAGAATGTTTGGGCCTTTCTCTTTAATAGGCGTTGGCATTACTGGCTTAAAGAGTCAAGCGGTTAAATTTACATTAGACCTTCATTCATTATGGTGGAAAGAGAGAAGGGTGGTCGGATTCGAGCTGAAGTGCGCGGGATCCCCATGTGATGCCTCGACAAATCTCTTTCTGCAATTTACACAAAACTGCAACTTTCTCAAATAATATTGGTAGAGGATCTGGAACCGATGAATAAGCGGATCGTTTTAGGAATTTTCTTCTTCTGTGCTCAATCATCCGGCGAGCTCTCAACCACAGTTAATCATCAAAACGAGCACGTGTCTGCAACTTCCAAGATTTCAGTGACAAGTGCGTGGACACCGGCCTTGCCGCCAAACTCAAATTTAATGGCGGGTTATTTTTCACTAACCAACAAGGGAACACAGACTTTGACAATAGTGAATGTGGCCAGTCCAGCCTTTGGTAGTGTTGAGATTCATGAGACAACAGAGAGCCGGGAGACTGCAAGAATGTATAAGTTGCTTGATGTAGAGATCAATGCCAAAGAGACGATTCGTTTTGCTCCTGGTGGAAAACATTTAATGTTGCGTGACCCTAATTTTTTGGAAAACGATTTAAGTAGCTTTATTGTTATACTGACGTTTTCGGACGGGTCAATACACAAATTCTCGATGGACATCAAACAAAAAAAAAGTGTCTCTTCATGGCATATAAATCCACATGCGGGACACTAAATTAGTAATTAGTTGTGATGTCAAATAATAACGTCCGCTTGTTGTCTGCGAAACGAATATCTTTCAGTCGTTATTGATTATTGTAGCTATGATCGATGGGGAATGAGCTTGAGGGATTGATATACCTGCCGCTTTTGTATTGTGCTACCAAGACCAACTAGATCTTCAAATTTTCTAATTTAGTGGATAAGAAGGGGCACTTTGTTGAGTAGGTTTATTACTTTTCCAGTGAGATGGGTTTCTAGGCCCAATATTTGATCTGCTTTTGAAGGATGAGTCATTACATAGCCAGAGAATAAACTTTCCATGAGAAAAGGAGAGAATAAAAAATTAGCTTATGTTAGAGAAAATCATTAAAGAGCTTAATTATGGCAATATTAATGACCAAAGGAAAATTACCCAAGTGAATCATTGGAACCAGTAACTCTTTTCAGTTTTAAACCGACGAGACATCGTGCCTTCCGGTCAAAAAGTGGCCCCTTTTCGATGATTGCACTTGGTAACGGTAATATACTATTACCACGTGCTCACGGTATAGTCAGCGCAATCTACGATGTTGAGCTAGAGTTGTCAGCATAAAAACAACCAGTCCGCTTACATCGAAACTTCCACATATGAAATTCTTATGGAATGACAAAACGACTGCAAGCTTTACCCTTAATAATCTTCGACTCGATAAATAATCATACTTATTAATGATGAGTATGTAATAAAAAGTTAAAGTTCCTAGTAAGCTATAAATATATACCGCATTCATTACATATTACTCACGAATTGATAGGAGTGAATGAGACCAGCATCATTGTTAGTTAACAAGCTTCATATCGAGCTATGTTTGAGATTTGGGTCAGCTGTTTATCTCTTATATTGTAAAATAAGCATCATGGCGCTATATCATATCAATCCAAATAGGACAGTGGTCAGATGGTTTTTCATGCGCTCTAGAATCGACATCTATGCCACTGTCTATAATAAAGGAACGAGCAGCACTTGATGCTAATATAAGATCAATGCGTAAACCGCGTTTTGGGTTCTGTTCGAATCCTCGACTCCTGTAATCATACCAGCTATATAGGCGCTTATCAGGACCCCATTGCTCTCTAAAAGTATCTGTCAGCCCGAAAGCTAGCAGATTTTTGAGCCAACCGCGCTCCTCAGGAAGGAAGCTTGTTTTACCTGAACGTAACCACCTTTTTATGTTTTCCTCTGTTAATCCGACATCGGCATCTGCTATGGCCACATTCATGTCACCCATCAATAAAAGTAAGTCACTAGGCATGAAGCTGGTATTTAAATAAGATCTTAAATCCTCATAAAAACGTCGCTTTGCGGGAAATTTTAAAGGATGACTTCGGCTTTCGCCCTGCGGAAAATATCCGTTTAAGACATGGAGATTACCCTCTTTAAAAGCATACTTTCCGTGAATAAACCTTCGTTGCGCATCCTCGAGATCACTAGGAAATCCTTTCTTCACCTCCACTGGTTTTTCTTTACTTAGCAGCGCAACGCCATAGTGCCCCTTTTGGCCAAAAAAACTGGAGTAGTACCCTAAGTTATTGATCTCATCAATCGGGAACGATTCATCGTCAACCTTTGTCTCTTGTAAGCCTATGATATACGGCTTGTGTTTTTCCAAGATGTATTTAAGTTGTGCTGCGCGCGCTCGAATACCATTTACATTAAAACAAACTAATCGTTTAGACATTAGTTACCTTGCAGAAACCGAAAATAATTGTTGCGATTTTACACTTTCTGACTGCAGAAGTATTTGATCAATTAGTATCTGACCTGCCTCTTTTAAGATTGCATCTGGTTTAAATATACTCTTTTGTTTGCCTAATTTGAGTATATCGCCAATTGCTAGATTATCGTCGACTGTAATCGAATTGGCTTCGATGATTTGCTCAACCGAGACTTTATATCGTTCAGATATCAACGGTAGACTATCACCTTTCTCAACTAGATGAGTGTTAGCATTTTTAATATCCTCAGCTTCATTCCAAGCGTCAATTGTCGCGTAGGGTGGGAGTTGAAGTTCATTTCGTCGATGATTCTCGAGGCCCAATTGTGCAGCCTCCCATTTGTTAATTCGCTCACGCCGGGCATTCAGGCTAAGCGACAGCATATCTTCATCTCTCCACTCTTTGCTCAAGGAGAATTGCTTTTTTAGATAGCTAAAATCTGGTTCTGAGGAAACACGACGATCATGCCGCAACTGCAGCTCTCCGAGATATCGCCTCAGATTTCCCATACTATTGTGCCGCACCGGGAGAACTCTGTCCCAGGGGAGTGCCGTCTCTCTGTGTGATTCTCCGACTTGTTCTGGGTCGAAGGATGATGGAAATTTAATATCAGGCAAGACCCCGCGGTGCTGCGTGCTGTCTCCAGAGATACGATAGAATTTGGCATTAGTAACTTTTAAATCCCCAGTCGTGAGAGGCGTAACATTTTGGACGGTGCCCTTACCGAAAGTTTGACTTCCAACGACTAATGCTCTCCCATAATCTTGCAGAGCGCCTGCTGTTATTTCAGAGGCCGAAGCACTCAGCCTATTCGTTATGACGATGAGAGGACCGGTGTACGCACTTCTTTGAACAGCTTTACCCGCTGGATAAAATTTGCGTCTGGCGTCTCTAATTTGCACAACTGGACCAGGATCTATAAAAAGGTCAGTCACGTTGATAGCTTCTGTTAGCGAACCACCTCCGTTATTCCTCAAATCGAGGACAATTCCATCAACTTTGGCCTTTTTGAGTTCTTTGAGTAGATTTTTTACGTCCCTTGTTGTGCTTTTATAATTTGGATCTCTATTCTTGAAGGCCTCAAAATCCATATAAAATGCTGGAATATCAAGTACTCCTAGACGAAAAACATTACCATTTCGATCTACATTAAGAATGTGTTTTTGAGCTGATTTTTCTTCCAAGTTTACTTTGTCACGCGTAATTTCAATAATTTTGGAGGCACCTGATCCATCCTTACGGGCCGGTATTACCTGTAAGCGCACGAGTGATCCCTTTGGTCCTCGAATCAGACTCACCACGTTATCGATTCTCCATCCTATAACATCAACGATTGGCGTTTTATGCTGACCCACACCAATTATTTGGTCTTCAGGTTTAAGGATCCCCTGCAAGTCCGCTGGACCGCCAGGGATGACTCTTATAACTTTTGTGTAGTCATCCTCGGTGCGCAACTCTGCCCCGATACCTTCCAAAGAAAGAGACATATTTATCTGAAAGTTCTCACTCTTTCTGGGAGAATAATAGGCGGTATGGGGGTCATATAGCTCAGCAAAAGAATTTACATATTGCTGAAACACGTCTTGGCTGTTCCTTTGTAAATATTGTTTTATCTGATTTTTGTACCGTTTTATTAATAAATTTCTCGCATCGCGAGGGTCTTTATCGTTGAGCAATAATCGGATCATTGCGTCAGTTATTACGTCTCTCCAATATCGCCGAGCTTCATCCAGGTTTTTTGGCCATTTTCTTTTTTCAGCACCGATAACTAAAAAAGATGCGCTTTCAAGATCGAAAACAAAATCGCTTTCTAAAAGTTTTACGTTGTAGTTTAGCTGGTCGATAGCTCTCTTCACGAGGCGATTGTAAATCTCATAGCCTGGTGTGATATCTCCCGATCTCATGAGATTATCTAATGAGAATTGCCATTTATTAAATTCTTCGATATCTTTTTTTATTAAAAACGATTTATTAGTATCAATATTCTCTAGATATTTCATGAGATAGTTTTTTGAAAATGAATCGTCGATAACAGCGCTTTTATAATGCTGATTTTGCAATTTTTCCACAATCTCAACATACAAGTCTTCATATTCGCTTGGAATCGATATTTCCGGGGTAACGGAACCGACTACATTTGAAGTACCGATGGTTATCAAGATAGCACAGAAGATTTTTCTCATACTTTGGTCCGTTATTTATTCCCAAATTTTATCAGAAGCCTGAGACGTTGTTATAGTGTAAAGTATTTATTTTGTTGATGGACTGTTTTGCTTCAGGTGCCTTACTGCATTTTTTGTGAGGAGACAGTTCGTAGCACGGAAAGATAGTTTTTATAGGAGGATGAATTATGTAATAAGCCAAAATGTCCGCTAATCTTAATTAAAGGTCTTAGCGTAATATAATGAAAGTGTATCATGTTTGTATATTGGTGATTAGATTCTATAGGCAAAAAGATGAAAAAAAAATTCAATGCAAAAGCGCTTTTTGACTCTCATCGGGTGTTTGTGCGGTTACCAAGTGGTATTTCCATGCTCAATGACTACCCTGACTCTGATCTTTTTATTCAAAAATTGAGCGCGCTTGTGCCGAACATTGAAGATGATTTTGTACAGGCTCAACAGTTTTTAAAGAGTTATAGTCGTAAAAATGAAAGTACCTATCGAGTTTACAGGAATGAGATTGAACGACTTCTCCTTTGGTCTTGGACTTTTGCAGGCAAATCAGTTGTAACACTTACTCGATCTGATATTGAGTTGTTTTTTGATTTTTTAAATCGCCCGCCTTCTGATTGGGTCGCTACTGCAGTTCACGATCGTTTTCAATTAGTCTCTGGTTTCAAATGTCAAAATCCCCTTTGGCGCCCATTTGTGGTAAAGATCTCCAAACAGGATCGTTTAATCGCTTTAGAAAATGGAAATAATCCCGTTCCAAACAGAAAAACACATAAGTTATCAAATCAGGCAATGAAAATATCGTTCTCAGCGATCGCATGTTTTTTTGATTATTTAACCGAAGAAAATTATGCCTTTGGGAATCCTATTCCCGCCATACGAAAACAGTCTCCTTATCTTGTAAAAGGCGCTACGCAAAAAAATATAAAACGTTTATCACAAACTCAATGGAAGTATGTCCTTGATGCAGCCTTGCGAACAGCCGATCAGGATTCAAGAAATGAGCGTACTTTATTCATAGTGGCCATGCTAAAATCCCTATATTTAAGGGTTTCAGAGCTATCGGAAAGGCCTCATTGGACACCCATATGGAATCATTTCTGGTCCGACCATGATGGAAATAATTGGTTTAAGGTTTTTGGTAAAGGAAACAAAATGCGGGACGTTTCTGTTCCCAATGCACTCCTTCCATATATTGAGAGATACAAAAATTATCGACAAGAAACCGACCCCAGCTTCAACTCAAACTCCGCTCTTGTGACAAAAATACGAGGTGTTGGCGGCATGTCGTCACGACAGATACGTCGCATAGTGCAAGCTAATTTTAATGCGGCTTATTTACATATGAGAATCCAAGGCTTTCGGGAAGATGCAGAGGCATTGAGGTCGGCATCTACGCACTGGCTTCGCCACACAGGAGCCTCTCAAGACATAGCAATACGCCCTTTGAAGCACATGGCCGACGATCTCGGCCACGCTAGTATGGGTACAACCGATCAAGTTTACATACATTCCGATATGAAGGAACGCGCCTCTAGTGGGAAAAAACGTGGGGTCTAATACCCGTCTATGGCTTAAATCGATTTCCAGCAATATATATAAAGAACGAGTTTCTACCTGATTTTTTCGAGACCATTCATGAACGGTCGTAGAACCTCGGGAATTGTGATGGTGCCGTCCTTAGATTGATAATTTTCTAAGATGGCCACGAGAGTTCTGCCAATTGCAAGACCGGAACCATTCACCGTGTGCACTAAATCAAGACTTCCAGTATTGATATTCCGATATCTTGTTTTCATTCTACGCGCCTGAAAATCGGTAAAATTACTACATGACGAGATTTCTCGGTATGTATTTTGTGATGGTATCCAGACCTCAAGATCATATGTTTTAGCGGAAGCAAAACCAAGATCGCCACCGCATAGCATAACGCATCTATGGGGTAATTCTAATCGTTGCAGAATTGTCTTAGCATGATGTGTCAACTCCTCAAGAGCAGACCATGAGTTTTGTGGTTCGACGAATTGTACCAGTTCAACTTTATCGAACTGATGCTGTCTAATCATGCCCTTTGTGTCTTTTCCATGGCTACCAGCTTCACTTCTAAAGCATGGTGTATGCGAGACCATTTTAATTGGTAGTTCCTGGATAATTTCTCCACGAAAAATATTGGTTACTGGAACCTCGGCAGTTGGGATTAGATAGAATTCACGTGAATCCTCCAATTTAAAAAGATCTTCCTCGAATTTAGGGATTTGACCTGTTCCAAATAATGATTGACGGTTTACTATAAATGGCACGTAAACTTCTTCGTAATTGTGCTCGACGGTGTGTACACTCAGCATGTAGTTGCTAAGTGCTCTGTGTAGTTGAGCGATTGCTCCGCTGAGAAATGTGAATCGAGCACCAGTGATTTTTGCGGCTCTGTCAAAATCTATGCCCGATAATTTGGCACCTAAGTAGGAATGGTCGGCTGGCTCGAACATAAGGTTTGGCACCTTCCCATAACGACTTATCTCCAGATTGCTTGATTCATCGTGACCCAACGGCACCGTTCGGTCCGGTATGTTTGGTATTGTTTCCAGCATTTCTTGTATCTCGTTTTGGATTTCCACCATTAAGTTTTCAGATTCAGCCAAATTCTTTTTTAGCACGTCTCCCCTAGAGGTAAGTTCTTCAACACTCTCCCCTTTAATTTTGGCGGATTGGATTAATTTTCCAACCGTCTTCGCATAATTATTTCTTTGAGCTTGTAAAGACTCGGTTATGATTTGCCTCTCTTTTCGTAGCTTATCAAGCGCTAAGAAAAGCTCAGTATCTAGAGTAAAATTTTTCTTATTTAATTCAGTAGCTATTTTCTGAATGTTTGTGCGCAACAATTTAATGTCAATCATTTGTGTTCCTAATTCTCGTTTAACTATTATATTCGTGAGATTACTAACCTACTTATTCTTATTCCGGAAGAACAGTTCTATCGATTACATCAGTATCAGCTGGGATTTCGAATGAAAAAACAGATGTGTCTATCATTGAATTGACTTTTTGCTTGGAAAAGAAAAAATTGCTAACCTGATCATAAGTGCGTATTGAAAGCGATGTTAAATTTCCCGCCATAAAACTTATCTCGATCTCTCTTATCGACTCATCTGGTGTTTTTGCATTTAATTTAAAGGTAGAGTTCTTCTTATGGTTAAAAGATCGTTGGATTGAGTACAGAGTACCCAGGTTACCGTTGGTGCTAAGTAGGATAAAGAGCGGTGAAGTCGCGATCTCTGCACTAAAATTGTCAATTAAAACTTGTCTGAGGTCCGGATCATAAACCCAGACTTTTTGCCCATTAATAACGATATGCTGTTCCATGGGATCATGTGTTATCCAACGTACTAAATTCGGTCTTTTATATTGGAAGTTACCAGACCCTTCGCTAATTACATCTTGATGCTGATCAAAGGTACGCTGAGTAAATTGGGCTTCAAGATTTCGAATTTGTCCTAGAATCCTGTACAGTTCTTCTTCGCCATTTTTTTGGGCTGCTAAAGTAATAGACGACAATAAAAGTATGCCAGTATATATTTTTTTAATGATATAAATCATAGAGTTAAATCATTATTGTCAGTTAAAACTTCACGCGTTCCATTGGTGCCCATTGGGCTAATAATCCTACTGTCTTCCATTCTTTCTATCAATCTTGCTGCTCGATTGTATCCGATACGTAACTTACGCTGAACGGAGGAGATTGACGCCTTTTGTGATTCGATAACAAATGAAACTGCCTCAACATACAGTGGATCAACTTTTTCCTCTTGATCTGTATCTTTGTCACTCGTGACACCAGGCACTCCAATATCGATCATCTCTGACTCGTCAGTGATTTTTGATACATAACTTGGCGTACCCCTCCGTTTTAGCTCACCAACAACTCTATGCACTTCAGAGTCATCGACAAAAGCACCATGAACTCGTTCGGGTAGATTTTTTCCGGGCGCCAAGTACAACATGTCCCCATGGCCAAGTAATTGCTCCGCACCGGCCTGATCGAGGATGGTTCGCGAATCAATTTTTGAAGAAACTTGAAAGGCAATTCTTGATGGCACGTTAGCCTTTATAAGACCGGTAATAACGTCCACAGATGGACGCTGAGTTGCGAGGATAAGATGTATACCGGCTGCCCTAGCTTTCTGAGATATACGAGCTATTAATTGCTCAACTTTTTTGCCAACAATCATCATCATGTCAGCGAATTCGTCGATAACAACAACAATATATGGGAGGGGATCTAATGCCGGTGGCTCGAATGAATCATAGTCATCATGTGCTATATGTTGTTCGTGATCCGCGTTCCATAGTGGATCTGGGATAACAAGGTTATTCTTCTTAGCCTCTTCTATTTTTCTATTAAATCCTGCAATATTCCGGACACCTAAAGAAGACATTAATTGATAGCGATGTTCCATTTCGCCAACACACCATCTCAAACCAACCGATGCATCTTTCATATCTGTTATAACAGGCGTTAGAAGATGCGGAATACCGTCATAAACGGACAATTCCAACATTTTTGGGTCTACTAATATGAGTTTTACCTCTTCTGCTGATGACTTAAATAATAGACTTAGTAGCATTGCATTGATTCCTACGGACTTTCCAGACCCAGTGGTTCCAGCAACTAATAAATGTGGCATTTTAGCTAAGTCTGCAATAACAGGCGATCCTGAGATATCATGGCCTAAAGCAAGTGTTAATGGTGACGAAGCAACCTCATAAACTTCACTTAATAAGACCTCACTTAACCGAACCATTAATCTAGCATCATTAGGGATTTCGATCCCTACCACTGATTTTCCGGAAATGACCTCGACCACTCGGACGCTCGGAACCGCCATCGATCTTGCGAGGTCTTTCGCCAGTGCACTTATTCGACTTACCTTGACACCCGGTGCTGGCTGGATTTCGAAACGCGTGATTACAGGCCCGGGAAGTACTGAGACAACATCAACACTTATTCCAAAATCATGGAGTTTATTTTCAAGGAGTCTCGAATAGTGTCCAAGGGAGTCTTCAGAATAGCCCCTATTCGTAGTGGCCTCAGGTGGATCTAAAAGGCTCAGTGCCGGTATTAGTGCGATTTCTTCGTCATGATTAAACAGCATGCCCTGCTTCTCACGTGCTGAACGATCACTGTGCTTTGTCTGAGTTAAAGGCAACTTTATAACAGGTGGTATTCTTCCCGCTTTTTTAATCATTTTTTCCACTACTCTGGTTCTTCGAGCTTCTAGATTATCTTTTGTTTCTTTTAATTCCTCCCGCTTAATTCTTTGCACATTTATAAAATTTGAGATTTCCTTAGTAGCTCGAAAAATTATGAAATAACATTTTGAAACTATCGATAACCAGGAAATATCACCGAAAACGCTGATCCCAAAAAGAAATAAAGAAATCAAAATGAGTATACTTCCAGTCCTATTAAAAGCCTCTATTAAGGCGTTACCAAAAATTTCGCCAGTAATACCGCCAACTCGATCGAAGGTAATCTCAAGGTTAGCGAGCAATAAATGAGCAAGGGCTGTAGCGCTGAGCATTATCAAAATAAAACCGAGTAGCATTAGAAAAAAGGACTCAAAACTGAACTCATCATTTTTCAACTTAAAGTATTGTCTCAATTTTTGTGCGGCTCTCAATGCGAGAGCTCCGGGAAATAGGAACGCTATTATTCCGAAGAGATTATAGAATCCGTCTGAGATGTGTGCCCCAAATGGCCCAATAGCATTCATTACATTTTCTGCCGCTCCCGTGGTACTCCAACTCGGATCGTCTGGCGAGTGAGTAATCAGAGCAACAAAAATAACGGCGCATAATAAAATTAAACCAATAAGTGCACCCTCTGAGAATATCCGTTGCAATCGGGAATCATTAAACGAAGTTTCTGTGTTATTCTCTAACTTGGATTTACGCTTACCTTGCAAAGGATTACTCCTGGTAGACATATTAACTTTTTATTATTTCACATAGACTGCAAAAAGTGGGGTACGGAGACAATCCGTCGATATCAAACGCTTTTAGGCGACGTAATAGGTCTATCCGACCACTCAGTATGCTAATAATAGCATTCCTTAAAGCATTGGTTAATCGAAGATCGATTCAATTTGTTTTTTAATACGCACTTGGAAAATACATGAAAAACCATTATCCCCTCATCATTTTAGGTTCAGGACCAGCCGGTTGGACAGCAGCCGTTTATGCGGCAAGAGCTAATCTTCGACCAGTTGTTATTACAGGTATTCAATTAGGAGGACAACTTACAACTACCACTGATGTCGATAATTGGCCCGGTGATGTTTCGGATCTTCAAGGTCCAGAGCTTATGCAACGTATGCAAAAGCATGCTGAGCGATTTGATACGAAAGTTGTATATGACCATATTGAATCAGTAGACTTATCACAAAAGCCGTTCACCTTGGTTGGTGGTGATATTTATACCTCCGACGCATTAATTATAGCAACGGGTGCATCGGCGCAATATCTCGGTCTGCCATCGGAAAAGGCCTTAATGGGCAAGGGCGTTTCGGCGTGCGCTACGTGCGATGGCTTTTTTTATAAAAACCAAAAAGTCGCGGTAGTAGGTGGAGGTAACACCGCTGTTGAGGAATCCTTATATTTATCGAATATTTGTTCCGAGGTGTTATTAATTCATCGTCGAGATAAGCTCCGTGCAGAAAAAATGCTTCAAGAGAAGCTTTTTCAAAAAGTAAGAGATGGAAATGTGACAATATATTGGAGCCACACGTTGGAAGAGATATTAGGAGATGACAATGGAGTCGTGGGTGTGGAAATTCTTGATGTACAAAGTCAGGTTAAAAAAGAAATAGACCTATCAGGGGTATTTATCGCTGTGGGACATAAACCAAACACAGAAATATTTAAAGGCCAGCTTAAAATGAATAATGGATATATTCAATTGGTTGGAGGAGCTAACGGTAATGCTACGGAGACTTCGGTCAGCGGAGTATTTGCCGCTGGTGATGTGTCCGATCATATTTATAGGCAGGCAATTACGTCCGCAGGTAGCGGATGCATGGCTGCACTCGATGCAGAAAAATTTCTCGATAAATAGACTTTTATGGGGCTGGTCTATTTAGATGAAAATGATCCAATCTTTCCAGATTCTTGCAATGCCCTAAATGATCCTGATGGATTACTTGCGTTTGGCGGAAATCTCTCTCCTAAAACACTCTTGAACGCTTACAAGAAAGGAATTTTTCCTTGGTACCAAGCTGGCGACCCCATTATGTGGTGGTCTCCATCTACCCGTTGTATCCTTCGATTAGATAAATTTCATGTCTCAAAAAGCCTTGGTAAACTAATTCGAAAAAATAATCATACCATTACTGTAAACAAAGCATTCAAGGAGGTTTTGAACAGTTGTTCTGCGCCTAGGGATAAACAGGCAGGCGGAACTTGGATAACAAGTCAAATGCATGAAGCTTATTATGAGCTTCATAAATTAGGCTATGCACATTCATTGGAGGTCTGGAGCAATAGTCTTTTAGTGGGCGGATTATATGGATTAGCAGTGAATGGAATATTCAGTGGTGAATCAATGTTTAGCAAAATACCAAATGCATCAAAATTAGCACTGTATGTATTGTGTCGCCAGCTCAGGTTGGCGAGTTTTGCGTTAATAGATTGCCAAATACAAACCAATCATCTATTAAGATTAGGGGCCGAGGTAATATCGCGAGATGCTTTTCTGGATATTTTAGGATCACGAGAAGAGCTTTGTCTCAAATGGAAGGCGCCTCTCGAGATTATATTGTGATTAGTAGAGGTTTCTTTTTATGGATAATGTGAATACTATCCGTCGTCACAGTGCTCTTTAGTTCTTAAAATTAAACTTTTTCCGTAAGTAATTGGTAAGAAATTGCTGTCTTGCAGAATTAATGCAATTGATTTTGCTAAAATCATAATTTTAAGGCACACTGCGCTCGTTTTTTTACAAAGGATTACTTGTAGCGTTATGCCAAAAGAAGAAAACATAGAGCTCGATGGTGAAGTTGTTGACACCTTGCCAAACACTACCTTTAAGGTAAAATTGGAAAACGGACATACAATCATCGCGCACATATCAGGCAAGATGAGGAAGCACTACATTCGGATTCTCACAGGTGATAAGGTGAAGGTCGAAATGACACCATATGACCTCACAAAGGGTCGCATTACGTTTAGGGAGCGATAAAACCCTATGTTTGAAGCTATCAAACATTAAAAAATTAAAGAAACGTAGGCCAGGCTAAGCTGCCACTTGTGGAGCACTATTCCGAAAACTTAGGTAGCTGATCGCTTTGTTCTAGCTTTATTCGTTGCAGGAAACGCAAAGCTCGTCGTCGGCAACAGTGATATTCACTGTGCCGCCACCGTTGCTCAGCACGCCGAATAGTAAATCTTCAGCTAGGGGTTTCTTAATTTTTTCTTGTATTAACCTCTCCATCGGCCTAGCACCCATCTTCCGATCATAACCACGACTTGCAAGCCATTTTCGAGCTGATTGATCAACATTGAGGAATATTTTTTTCTCGTCAAGCTTCGTTTGAACCTGAATCAGAAATTTGTCGACCACCGTCAAAATAACATTCATTGTCAGCGGGCTGAACTGTACTATATGATCGAGCCGGTTGCGAAATTCCGGGGAAAAGGACTTTTTTATTACCTCTAAGCCGTCGCTTTGATGATCTTGCTCCGTGAAACCAATTGACGCGCGACTCATTTGCTCCGCGCCAGCATTTGAGGTCATTATCAAAACGATATTCCTAAAATCGGCTTTCCTTCCATTGTTGTCGGTGAGTGAGCCGTGATCCATCACCTGAAGCAATATGTTAAAGACGTCTGGGTGAGCCTTTTCGACTTCATCAAGAAGCACCACACTATGAGGCTGTTTATTAACGGCTTCGGTTAACAATCCTCCCTTATCAAAACCTACGTAGCCTGGCGGTGCTCCTATTAAGCGCGATACTGTGTGGCGTTCCATGTATTCAGACATGTCAAAACGAATTAGCTCTACACCGAGAATTTTTGCAATTTGCTTACAAACCTCAGTTTTTCCCACACCAGTTGGTCCGGCAAATAAGAAACTGCCGATAGGCTTGGTGCTATCACGAAGTCCAGCCCGGGAAAGTTTAATTGCCGTAGCCAAAGCATCGATTGCGGGATCTTGACCAAATACCACCCTCTTCAGATTCTCAGCAAGCCCCTTCAACTGCTCTTTGTCGGAATTAGTCACACTCTTAGCAGGGATTCTAGCGATTTTGGACACGACTAGCTCAATATCACCGACGGAAACAGTTTTTTTCCGCTTACTCGGCACCTGAAGCCGTTGAAAAGCTCCTGCCTCGTCGATTACGTCAATTGCTTTGTCAGGAAGAAAACGATCATTTATATGCTTTTCAGCCAAAGAAGCCGCGGATTGTAATGCCGCGTCGCTAAATTTAAGCCCATGGTGCACCTCAAAGCGAGATTTAAGCCCCTTTAAAATTTTGTACGTGTCATCTACGCTTGGCTCCGCTACATCAATTTTCTGAAAGCGTCTTGATAAAGCATGATCCTTTTCAAAAACTCCTCGATATTCTTCATAGGTGGTTGACCCAATACAACGAAGCTGACCCGAAGACAAAAGCGGCTTGAGAAGATTTGAAGCATCCATCACCCCCCCGGACGCCGCTCCCGCACCAATAATTGTGTGAATTTCGTCAATAAATAGTATGCATTTATCGATTGATTTTAATTCAGAAACTATGCCTTTTAGACGTTTTTCGAAATCACCTCGGTATTTTGTCCCTGCCAACAGAGATCCCATATCAAGCGAGAAAACAGTGCTCCCCATCATTGGCTCAGCAACATTTCCATCTTCAATAAGTTGCGCGAGCCCTTCAGCAATTGCAGTCTTTCCAACGCCTGCATCTCCGACCAGCAAAGGGTTGTTCTTTCGTCTTCGAATCAGAATTTGACTAACTCTTTCAACCTCTCTTGCGCGCCCTATTAGTGGGTCTATCAAACCCTGTTGAGCATGATCATTAAGATTCGTTGCGAACTGAGACAGCAGACTAGAGTCGTCGTTTTTGTCACTGTCCTTTTGCGTTTCTTCTTCATGCGAGGACTCACCCTTAGAAGGGTCAGAATGGTCCGCGTATTTTGATATCCCATGAGAAATATAATTTACCAAATCAATACGCGCAATATTTTGCAGTCTTAGAAAATAGACAGCCTGACTTTCCTGTTCGCTGTAAATCGCTATGACCACATTTGCCCCCACTACTTCCTTGTCATTAGAGGCATTTACCTGAAACACAGCTCGTTGCAAAACCCTCTGAAAACCATGCGTTGGTCGGGTCTCATGTTCTTTATCGGTAGCTGGGATTATTGGAATTGTCGATTCTATGAACTCAGCCAGGTCACGCCGCAAAACTGAAAGATCAGCGCCACAGGCCTTCAAAAGCCCAGTTGCCGACACATCATCCAATAAAGCCAACAGCAAGTGCTCAACCGTCATAAATTCATGGCGATGATCACGCGCGGTTTTAAACGCCAGATTTAAGGTAACTTCCAACTCTCTACTAAGCATAATTAGGACCTCTACTCATCACTGCAGGGCTCTGCTTGACATAGCAGAGGGTGTTCAAATTGACGAGCATATTTGCTCACAACCGAAGCCTTTGTTTCAGCGATGTCCTGAGTGTAAACACCGCAAACTCCACGACCCTCAGTGTGTACTAGAAGCATTATGCGTGTCGCAACGTCGCGACTTTTATTAAAAAATTTTTCTATCAACTCAACTACGAATTCCATGGGTGTAAAGTCATCATTGAGAAGTACCACTTGATACATCTTTGGTTTGCGCACCTCGGGTCGCGTTTCCTCCAAAACAGGGGTTGGACCACTGTCCCAATTTGGCGCTGATGGGTCAACTGCCATACTATCGCTCCCGAATGATATTTTGTACTACACTCTATGTTCCTACGCGTTATTTGTGGACTATAGACCAAAGAAAACAGAAATATTACTGAACATGTACCTACTCTCAAGACCTTGTTGTTAAGTAATCGAGCGTGGCAAATATTACCGGCTAATTGATATCAGTAAACTCGTGATCATTGGGTCGATTATAATCCGCAAAATCACATATGCTCTATGATTGCATCTCCAAATTGTGAACATGATAGTAATTCAGCATTTTCCATGAGTCTCTCGAAGTCGTAGGTCACCTTCTTTCTTGATATGGCACCCTCTATACCTTTCACAACAAGGTCCGCTGCTGAATCCCAGCCAAGATGCCTTAACATCATTTCCGCTGAAAGTATTAGTGACCCCGGATTTACTTTATCTAAGCCGGCATACTTTGGCGCTGTGCCATGGGTAGCCTCAAAAATTGCAATATTATCTGACAAATTTGCGCCTGGAGCGATGCCAATCCCGCCGACCTGTGCGGCTAACGCATCGGAGATGTAATCGCCATTGAGGTTCATTGTAGCAATCACGCTATACTCGCTTGGGCGCAAGATGATTTGCTGAAGCATGGCATCTGCTATTACATCTTTAATTATAATGTCCTGTCCATTGTTCGGGTTCCGTACCGAGTGCCAAGGCCCCCCATCTAATGGGCTACCGCCGAACTCATCTCGCGATAACTCATAACCCCAATCGCAGAATGCTCCTTCAGTAAATTTCATGATGTTGCCCTTGTGTACTAGTGTTACAGAGGGCTTGTTTTGATCAATTGCGTACTGGATCGCTTTAGTTATTAATCGCTTGGACCCCTCTTCTGATACTGGTTTAATTCCAATTCCACAATTATGTTCAAAACGAATTTTATTTACATTCATCTCATCTTTAAGAAATCGTATGATTTTATGTGCACCCTCACTGCCTGCACTCCATTCGACTCCAGCGTAAATATCTTCTGAGTTTTCACGAAAAATACACATATCGACTTTGTTTGGCTCTTTTACAGGAGATGGAACGCCTGAAAACCAACGTACTGGTCTTTGACACACATATAGATCCAATTCTTGACGAAGCGCAACATTTAGTGATCTGAAGCCACCACCAACCGGTGTCGTGAGCGGTCCCTTTATTGAGACACAAAATTCTTTCACAGCGTCTAGAGTCTCTCTCGGAAACCAATCGCCCTCATATAATTCTGCAGCTTTTTCACCACAAAATACTTCCATCCATGATATGCGTCTATCGCCCTCGTAGGCCTTAAGAATCGCGGCATCAATCACTTTGATCATGACCGGCGTGATGTCAATGCCTATTCCGTCTCCTTCGATATAGGGAATAATGGGTTGAGAGGGTACGTGTAATGACAAGTCATCGTTGACACTTATTCTTTCTCCTGAAGTTGGAACGCGTATTTTCTTGTATGCCATGCTTTTCCTCTTTAATGTTGTTTGGACAGATTGAATTTGAGACTATGTCTGGTATGTTAACATGTTTTCTTTTAGGGAAAGCAGCGCAGTTGAGCAAAAACTGATGGCTACAGGACGAAATAGACATTGCTTGGTGCTTTTCAACAAACCCAATGGCGTGCTATGTCAATTTTCTGATACCCAACGTCGGCCTACTTTGGCAAACTATATTAATATTCCCAATTTCTACCCCGCTGGTCGTCTGGATTTTAATACAGAGGGATTGGTGTTGCTTACAAACAACGGCATGATGCAAGCGAGAATCTGCGAGCCTAGATTTGGATTACAAAAAACTTATCTTGCTCAGGTCGAGGGATCTCCATCTCGGACGACAATCTCAAAATTGAATTCAACTCTGGAGTTAAACGACGGTCCATCAAAAGTAATTTCAGCCAAAATAGTCGAAACCCCTTCTGTATGGACTAGAATACCTCCAGTAAGAATCAGAAGGTTAATTCCGACCTCATGGCTTCAAATCGTAATTGATGAAGGTCGTAACCGTCAAGTGAGGCGAATGACGGCTAGCGTTGGCCTCCCGACCCTTCGACTCATCCGAACACGAGTAGGACCTTGGCACTTATGGGATATTCCGACAGGAACTTTCAAGGTCATTTATACAAATTTACCATCTTTCTAAGCATACGCACTGTTGAAAAGGCACAATATATGACTTATGACAAGGTACGCTTGACTGTAGCAAGCGTGGTTGAAAAAAATGAATCTTACCTCATGGTTGAAGAGATAGACTCTGGAAATACCGTGATCAATCAACCCGCCGGGCATGTTGAAGCGGGGGAGGATATCGTCCAGGCATCAATTAGGGAGACGTACGAAGAAACTGGCTGGCATGTAAAACCGATTGGTTTTTTGGGGTTTTCGCAGCATTTTGTAATGAAAACTGGAGTTACATACTACAGAGCGAATTTCAGTGCAAAACCTATTCAGGAAGATTTAAAAGCTAAGATCGATAGCGATATCGTTCGAGTAATGTGGCTATCTTTTGAGGAAATAGAGGCTCGTCAAAGGTTTTTACGTAGTCCCATGGTTTTAATGGCAATCAAACGATATAGGCAAAAAACGATTTTTCCTTTGGAACTGATTATTAACAGCCTATAATGTGAGTGGATGTTATTAATCGCGAAGTAATGAGTAATTATGACAAAAGTCATCGTAGGTATGTCGGGTGGAGTGGACTCATCTGTCGCGGCCTTGTTACTGAAGAAACAAGGCTTCGACACACAGGGGTTGTTTATGAAAAACTGGGAGGAGGATGACGGTACAGGTTTTTGCACTGCCAATCAAGATCTCGATGACGCGAAAAGAATTTGTGATCGGATTGATATTAACCTGAGCGTCGCTAACTTTGCTGTAGAGTACTGGGACAGTGTGTTCTCTTCTTTTTTGAGTGAATATGCAGAAGGACGTACGCCAAATCCAGATATACTCTGTAATAAGGAGATTAAATTCAAAGTATTTCTCGAATATGCACAGAACCTTGGCGCTGATTATATTGCAACAGGGCACTACAGTCGGTGTACTTTGAGAAATGGGCAGAGTATGCTGTTAAAAGGGTTAGATGCAGTCAAAGATCAGAGCTATTTTCTTTATGCTGTTCCAGAATCTTCTCTTTCGAAAACTATTTTTCCTCTTGGTGCACTCTCCAAAAAGGAGGTTAGGCAAATTGCGGAGGACAACAACTTCGAAAACTCCAAAAAAAAGGATAGCACTGGTATCTGCTTTATAGGGGAACGAAGATTTCGTAATTTTTTGTCTAACTACTTCCCCATCAATAAAGGTCCTATTGTCAGTGATAAGGGTGAGAAAATTGGGGAGCATCATGGTCTGATGTATTTCACGCTGGGACAACGGCAAGGCCTGGGAATTGGGGGGCTCAGAAATGCTGGCTGTGGCGCCTGGTATACGCTAGAAAAAATTGTTGAAACAAATACCTTGGTCGTGGGTCAAGGTGCACATCATCCACGTTTATATTCAGATTATTTGAGTGCTGTCAACGTACATTGGATCAATGGTAATCCCTCTAAGTCCTCCTTTAGGTGTAATGCTAAAAGCCGATATCGACAAGCGGACCAAAATTGTCGCGTTGATGTAGCTGATGATAAATCTTGTAAAGTTTTGTTTGATCAGCCCCAACGCGCCCTGACTCCAGGACAATCAGTAGTTTTTTATGAGGGTGAGCATTGCCTCGGTGGAGGAATTATCAGTCATGTGTCAACTGGGTCTGGCAATTGGTCTAACACTTGCTCATGATAGGCGTCCGGCAAATAAGGGGTTTGTGTAAAACTATTTTTTATTAGTCATCATCCCAATCCTTCCCAATACCCAGGCGGAATCGATATGAAAATAAAATTGTCTCCACTGTCTGCTGTTACGCCTCTAGACGGTCGGTATGCGGATAAAACAGAACACCTTCGGGATGTATTCAGTGAATTCGCTTTGATTCGTTATAGAGTCATAGTAGAGGTTCAATGGTTTTTACACCTCGCAAATATGGAGCCGATATTAGAGTTCAAAGGATTATCAAAGCAGTGTCAGGATGAGTTAAATAGCTTAATAGAAAATTTTTCATTACAAGATGCGGAAAAAATCAAGAAAATAGAGAGTATCACTAATCATGATGTTAAAGCTGTAGAATATCTACTCAAAGAATTTATAGAATCGATTACTGATCAAAGAGATACTGTAGAGTTTATTCATTTTTGCTGCACGTCCGAAGACATTAATAATATTTCTTATGCCCTCCTTTTGAAAGATGCAAGAAAAAATATTATTATTCCGGAGCTCCGAGGTATCACCAGCAGTTTGCTTAATTTAGCTGAGGCGCAGGCTGCCACCCCAATGCTGTCTCGGACCCACGGCCAACCTGCCTCTCCGACGACTCTGGGAAAAGAGATAGCAAATGTTGCTTATCGGCTTAGTGCTCAGATATCTAGAATAAACTCGATCAGCCTCCTCGCCAAAATGAATGGGGCAGTAGGCAACTACAATGCTCATATTGCAACATACCCAGAAGTTGATTGGGAGAATGAGACGGATAAGTTTATCAAAGAATTAGGCTTAAGTACTAACCCACACACTACGCAAATCGAGCCACATGACTATATGGCAGAGCTGTTTGACTCGCTCGCGCGGGCAAACATCATATTAATAGATTTTTGCCAAGATATCTGGACATATATTAGCTTGGGATATTTCACGCAAAAAATTGTGGCTGACGAAATTGGCTCGTCTACAATGCCACACAAGATTAATCCTATTGATTTCGAAAATGCAGAGGGAAATTTAGGTCTTGCTAACTCAATTTTTAAGCATTTATCATCTAAATTACCGATATCTAGGATGCAGCGCGACCTTTCTGACTCAACAGTCCTGCGGAATATTGGTGTTGGCTTTGGATACTCTACCATTGCATTTCAATCAGTCATTAAGGGGCTAAGTAAACTAGAAACTGATATCTCTCGGCTCTCAGCAGATTTAGATGCGAATTGGGAGGTTCTTGCTGAGCCAATTCAGATGGTTATGCGGCGCCATGGGATTTCCAAGCCTTATGAAAAACTCAAGTTACTGACGCGTGGCCGCAAGGTTGACAAAACTGGTGTGAGAGAGTTTATTGATGATCTTAATCTTCCCGAGGATACAAAGAATTCCATTAAGCAACTTGCCCCTGACAACTATCTGGGTAGCGCAGAGAGTCAAACTATCAAAATAATTAAGCAAATTAAAACAAATGACACTCACAATTAGTGTCAAGTATCACTAAGTGTCGAATCGGGCGGTGAATCTTCTTGGTAGTATGTCCGCGGACGAGTTCCTTCTGCATTACTGGCAAAGGCGGCCATTACTAGTTCGCGGGGCATGGAAAAAGTTTAAATCTCCTATCGGTGAAGACGAGCTAGCAGGCTTGTCTCTGGAGGATGAGGTCGAATCGCGTCTAGTTACCGGACCCGATCACACCGTAGAGTTCGGCCCGTTTCCCCCCGATCGCTTCTATGACCTCCCCAGTGATCAATGGACACTCTTAGTGCAAGCTGTGAACTTATGGATTCCGGAGGTGCATACCATGCTTGACGAGTTTTACTTCCTCCCACGATGGCGAATCGATGATGTGATGGTAAGCTATGCATGCAAAGGGGGTGGAGTCGGGCCTCATTATGATGATTACGATGTGTTTTTATTGCAAGGAAAAGGTCAGAGGCATTGGCAAATAGGCTCAGAAAAGTGCGAACCTAATGTGGCACTGATAGATCATCCAGATCTCAAAATTCTTGCAGACTTTCGACCAGAACAAGAGTGGACATTGAACGAGGGGGATATGTTGTATCTGCCTCCTCGTTGGGCGCATAATGGAGTTGCTTTAGATGACTGCATAACCTTCTCGGTTGGATATCGATCACCCTCTGTGGGCGAAATGCTAGATGATTTAGCTACAGAGATTATCGCAAGAGGTACTCAAAAGTTTCTCATAGATCCGCCGCTAGCGCCCCCAAAAGATTCTAATGAAATTCAGTCAAACTATTTAGCGGAAGTAAAAAACTTGCTTCTCGCAGTCTTGAATGACGACACGCTACTTGCAGAGTGGTTCGCTCGTTACATGACTCAGCCAAAATACCCGCATCTACTCGAGCTGACACACGAGACAAGAAAGGCAACAATTAAGATTCCGCTGGCACTCGATGGTGAGGTTACTAAATACGAGACCCGAACGTTCTGTAACGCAGAAATGATTGATGATCATGATGTTAGCGAGTAGCACCTGTTTTTATTTAGATAAGACTCGGGAAGATTGAGACTAAGTAAGATATTTTGTCGAAACCACAATACCATTATTGTCCGCATAAAGGTGATCACCGGGTTGGAAAGAAACCCCTGCAAATGAAACGGGCACGTTTACTTCTCCGGCTCCTCGTCGATTGGTTTTCTTAGGGTAAGCCCCCAAGGCTTTGATTCCAATATTAATTTCAGATATTTCATCCACATCCCTTACATACCCATTAATAACAAGCCCCTGCCAGCCATTTTTGGATGCTTCAAGCGCGATCTGATCACCTAGGTAAGCGCATTGGTTGCTACCTCCACCATCCACCACGATTATCCGACCACCCCCGGGTGAAGCAACCAACTCCTTGAGCCGCGAGTTGTCCTCGAAACATTTGATCGTAGTCAGGGGCCCCGAAAAATTAGAGAATCGGCCAAAATTGAAAAATATTGGGGCTAATATCCTTAAGTTTGAATTATACTCATCGCACAAATTTGGTATCGATCGCACTTCTAGAACTGCGAATGTTGGAGAGATTTTGAGCGCTTCCGGTACTGGTGTAACGTCGGCTCAGTGTAACCACTAGGTTGAGTGCCACCCTCAAATATTAGCTTTCTTGCTGCCATGAGAGCCAGATTCTCAGATGGATTTTCAAGCATCCGCTTATAGGCTGGATCACCCTCATTCTGTTTGTCAACTCCCCCTGCCATACGATGTAAGGCACGCTCCACATCCTCACCGGAGCAGATTCCGTGATACAACCAGTTAGCAATGTGTTGACTCGATATGCGGAGGGTAGCCCTATCCTCCATTAAAGAGACGTTTTCGATGTCTGGGACCTTGGAACAGCCCACTCCGTTATCAACCCACCTCACTACGTAGCCGAGAATACTTTGAACGTTATTATTTAATTCATAGGCAATTTGGTCTTTGGTCAGAACAGTTTCTCCCAGCAGAGGAATATCCAACATACCATCGTGAGATCCCGAAACGAAATCATAAATCTCTTTCTGTTGCCTATACACATCAATCAAATGGTAGTGTATTGCGTGCAAAGTTGCTGCTGTTGGTGATGGGACCCATGCAGTCGTCGCTCCAGATCGCGGATGTTCAATCTTGCTAATCATCATGTCTTTCATATTATCCGGGATTGCCCACATCCCCTTCCCTATCTGAGCTTTAAATTTAAATCCGCAGGAGAGCCCCACGCTGACATTTTGTGCCTCATAGGCTTCAAACCAACTCCGATCCTTTAGCTCTTTCTTTGGTGCAAATGCGCCTGCATTCATATTGGTATGAATTTCGTCGCCTGTTCGATCAAGGAAACCAGTATTTATAAATACGATTCGATCTTTAACCTTTTCAATGCATGCCTTGAGATTGAGAGATGTCCGACGCTCTTCATCCATGATTCCAACTTTGATAGTATGTCTTGGTAGGTTAAATAAATCTTCTATCGCATCAAATAAATCATTCGTAAATTTCACCTCATCAGGACCATGCATCTTTGGTTTAACGACGTACAAACTACCCCTCTCAGAATTTTTATATTTACTTTTTCCGCAAAGATCGTACATGCCTATCAGACAGCACATGAAGATGTCCAAGATACCCTCGGGAATCTCTTTATTTTCTCCGAAGAGCACTGCTGAGCTTGTCATTAGGTGCCCTACATTTCTTACAAACATGAGTGCTCTACCTTTTAGAACCAATGGTTGAGCTGCCCTACCTAGGTAGCTACGGTCTCCGACCAATTTGCGTTCAAAATAACTATTTCCCCTCTCCACTCTCTCGGTAAGGTTACCTTTGAATAACCCCATTAAGTTACGGTAACCGAGAACTTTATCCACTGGATCCACAGAAGCAACGGAATCTTCAAAATCTAATATGGTAGTGACAGCTGACTCTAAAATAATATCTTTGATACCTGCGCTATCATTTGAGCCGATATTGCTCCTAAAATCAACATGGATTTCAATATGAAGTCCATTGTTTTTTAACAATATTATAGATGGACTTTCTTGATCACCCGTGTAGCCAATCCACTGCTCCGGAGCCACCAGAGTGACTTCACGCTTGTCTTTCAGGATCATCACTAAACATTTTTTGCGGATACAATACTTTGTTACATCACGATGTAATGCATCAATTATGGGTACCGCAGAATCTAAAAACCCCTTCCCATAGTCGATGACCCTCCGACCACGTATTGGGTTATAGTTTGTCCCTTTCTCTGCACCGCCTGCCTCCGAAATTATATCATTTCCATATAATGCATCGTATAGACTGCCCCATCGTGCGTTGACAGCATTTATTGCAAATCGAGCGTTACTTATCGGCACTACCAGCTGAGGGGCAGCTTGAAATGCGATTTCAGAATCCACATTCTCAGGAGCAATTTGGAAATCAGGTACCTCGGGGCATAGATATCCTATATCCTTGAGGAATGCTTTATGTTGGGCTGATGTTTTTGGTTTGCCACTTTCTAAGTGCCACTGATTGATTTCTAACTGCAACTTTTCCCGTTTCAGGAGTAACTGGATATTTCGTGGCACAAAACTCGTTATGATCCTTGAAAGCCCTGTCCATAAAACCGCGCAATCTAACCCTAACTCGACGCAGAGTTCCTTCGATATTAGGTCGTGTAAAGAGCGCGCAACCTTAATATCCCCACAATTAAGATATTTATCCATTTCAGATGTCCAAATCTTTTCGATTGAATGATCATAAGTTCAACACTTATACGAGTAAAAACAAATGCCTAAATCTTCTCTATTCATGAAAGTGATACCACTGACTCTTGAGGACCGTTAGCCAGAAATTCCACCCGCTATTTTTTTAATACTCTGACGCATCCAGATGTGACCTGAATCGTGGTGTACTAGCGGACTCCAAACCATCTGTAGCCGCATCGGTGGAATCTCAAAAGGAGGCTGTTTGATCACCACGGCTTTATTTTGCCTGATAGCTCTCGTAGCCATCGACGGCACCGTGACAATGAGGTGCTCCTGTTCCGCAAACATCAACGCGGCCTGATAATGCCTAGTAAAAATAGCAATATCTCTAAATCGACCTAATTCCCTCAACGCCTCGTCGACCCAGCCGAGATGCTGAATATCCTTAGTTGTAATTCCAATCCCTACTCCCATGCCCGTCTTACTCACCCACACATGCTTGCATGACAAGTATCCGTTCAAGTTCCAATGGTTAAGGACTGGATTTGAAGCGTTTACCAGACACGAAAAGCTGTCCTCCCAAAGCTTTAGCTGATGGAAAGACTGGGGAAGCGTATCAAACCTATTAATGATTAAGTCTACCTTTCCTTGCTCAACGTCATAGAAGCTCACGTCGCTGGGCGTCATAATATCCAACCTTATTCCAGGTGCCTGGGCACGCAACATGTTTAACACTGCAGGTAATAAAGTAACCTCCGTGTAGTCACTCGCCATGATCCGGAAAATACGTGAGCTTTTAGTAGGCTTAAATTTCTCTTTGGGCTGCATGGCCATTTCGGCCATGGATACGGTTTTACGCACTATTGGCTTTAGTTCCAAAGCCCTCGGAGTGGGCGTCATTCCATCACTTGTTCTTACTAAAATTGGATCGTTAAAATATTTTCTTAGTCGCCTAAGACTATTTGACATGGCTGGCTGGCTTATTCCCATCATTTCCGCTGCTTTTGTAACGTTGCACTCATTTAGCAGAACATCTAGCGAGAGCAGTAAATTAAGATCGAGGCGCGCAATATTCAAATTATTTATACCAAGTATAAAAATCATCAACTAGAATAATAACGATAGCTTACCTAAACTCACAGTCTTGTCAACGATGGCCATCTAAAATACAAACAAGTAAGGGGACGAAATGGCAAATTATATGAGTGATATCAAGGAATTTTCCGAGTTGATCGCCTCAAAAGGTGAAACTTGGAGGGGTCTGGATGCAAAGTTCGCGGCACGCATGCGTGCACAGAATCGTTTTCAGACCGGGCTTGAGATAGCCAAGTATACTTCAGCAATAATGCGTCAAGATATGAATGATTACGATCAGAACCCCTCAAGCTACACCCAATCGCTTGGTTGCTGGCATGGTTTTATTGGTCAGCAAAAGCTAATCGCCATTAAAAAGCATCATGGAACAACAAATAAGCGATATTTATATTTATCGGGTTGGATGATTGCCGCATTACGCTCCGAGTTTGGCCCTCTTCCGGACCAATCTATGCACGAGAAGACTTCAGTGCCAGCGCTTATATCAGAGCTTTACACATTTTTGCGCCAAGCAGATGCTAAATATTTAGGTGAACTATTCAACGCATATGACAGAGCAGAAGAGATGGGATTTGAGCAGGAGAGGAATGCGATGGAGGAAAAAATTAATAGTTTTGAAACCCATATTGTCCCAATTATTGCTGATATTGACGCCGGGTTCGGAAATGAAGAGGCAACTTATCTTTTAGCGAAACGAATGATTGAGGCTGGGGCTTGTTGCATACAGCTGGAGAATCAAGTATCAGATGCTAAACAGTGTGGTCATCAGGACGGGAAGGTGACCGTCCCACATGAGGAGTTCCTTGCTAAAGTTAATGCGGTTAGGTATGCGTTCTTGGAGCTGGGGGTACCTGAGGGTGTAATTGTTGCAAGGACAGACTCTCTTGGCGCAGGCCTTACGCAAAAAATTCCGGTGTCTAAATCCCCCGGTGATCTCGCGTCACATTACAATCAATTTCTTAAAACTCGTGCTGTGGAGTCTGTCTGTGATATGAATGAGGGAGACACCGCTATAAAAATTGGTGGTAAATTAGTTGTGCCGGAGAGACTGCCGAACGGGCTTTTTAGGTTCAAAGATGGGACAGGAGAAGCAAGATGTATTCTCGATGGTATAACAAGTCTTCAAAATGGTGCAGACTTACTCTGGATAGAGACTGAGCAGCCACATATTGGACAAATCGGGGCTATGGTTGAGAAAATTCGGGAGGTAGTCCCCAATGCGAAGCTTGTCTACAATAACTCTCCTTCCTTCAACTGGACCCTTAATTTTAGGCAACAAATATATGATTCATGGTACGCAAATGGCCGAGATGTATCCGATTATATTCGGGACGAATTAATGCAAAGCCGCTATGACAAATCGGCACTCGCCAGTGAAGCGGACGAAAAAATTCGTTCTTTTCAATTGGATGCGTCTTTGCATGCAGGAATATTCCATCACCTCATCACACTCCCTACATACCATACCGCGGCATTATCCACGGATAATCTTGCGAAAGGATATTTCGGTGAAGACGGTATGCTAGCGTATGTTGCAGGTGTTCAGAGAAACGAGATAAGGCAACAGATAGATTGTGTAAAGCATCAGGCGATGGCTGGATCAAATATCGGTGATGACCATAAAGAATACTTTTCAGGAGAACAGGCTCTAAAGGCAGCTGGAAAAGATAACACCATGAACCAATTTTAACATCTGCCATTTCTCGTTGACTCGATGTGGACGAAAAAGTATGATTCACAGCCAAAAAAATGTCTGCAAGGCGAAATTCGGGGATTAGCGCAGTCTGGTAGCGCGCCTGCTTTGGGAGCAGGATGTCGGGGGTTCAAATCCCTCATCCCCGACCAAGTCGAGGCTCTGTTTATGCGCCCGTAGCTCAGCTGGATAGAGCAACGGCCTTCTAAGCCGTGGGTCGCAGGTTCGAATCCTGCCGGGCGCGCCAGTGGACCCCGGTAATGCCAGCGGTTTGTCATTGTTTATGTTATGGTGGGCGTAGCTCAGTTGGTAGAGCCCCGGATTGTGATTCCGGTGGTCGCGGGTTCAATCCCCGTCGTCCACCC
>MDTB01102565.1_pt1 | contig 51988 bp, 56 predicted proteins | sample 811161 | NCBI WGS metagenome assembly MDTB01 (sample SAMN05326650, study PRJNA326480) | marine metagenome | isolation source: seawater | place: Mediterranean Sea | collected 2009
GTTTCCCTTTAGAATTTCAACTCTCTGAACTTGGCCAGTTAAAATATCATCAAAATAAAAATCATTTTTTGGTGTTGATGCATCAGATTTTTTTACTCCATCTACATACACTGTACTATAGGCTTTTGGTAATCCTCTAAGTTGCAAACCCATTTGAGTTCCAGCACCACCGGTTTGAAAAAAGTTAAGGCCAGTAGTTGAATTATTTAGTGTATCTCCTAGAAAAGAGTTGGCAGTGTTTTCTAGATCACCTTGTTCAAAAACTTGGACTGAAGTGCCTACAGTTGATAAAGATTGTGTTGATTTACTAGGTGCTATTACTATTACAGGTACATCCTCAGCTTTTAAATAATTAAAGCAGATTAGATGCAACAATAAAAATATTTTATATAAGTTTTTAATACTTATTAGCATAGCAATCTTTTTGTTTGCCACTGCTAATTTTTCATCGCAGAACTAGACTTTTCCTGGTCATCATTCAACAGCGGGCTATACTGGGTGGCGCTCCGACTTTAACGGTTGCAGGTACAGCGAGTGAATTACACACTCATTTCCCACCATGCATTTCAGTACAACTTTCGTATAGCAGAAAACTTCATTTTGTAAAGTGGCTCTAAAGCATCAGGTTTAATAAAATTTATAGAAACGTTCATTAATATTAGGCAAGATTAAATTCTACATATAGTTGTAATTTAATTTATGACACATCATGGTGTAATTCATAAAAAACAATCTTTACTGTTCAATGGTTGAACGTTATAACGTTCAACGTTTGAACATATGGAAGAAAATCAAGATAATTTAAATATTCTCAGAAAAATGAGAGACAAACCTGTTACAAGCCAAAGGCAGCTTGCTGAAGAGCTTGGTTTTAGTTTGGGAAAACTAAACTATTGTTTAAGAGCTCTTCAAAAAAAGGGGTTGGTCAAAATCAAAAATTTTCAAAACAAGGAAGATAAAATTGGATTTATACAATACGTGATAACACCTAAAGGTATTTCAGAGAGAACTAAGCTCACAATTAATTTTATGAAGAGAAAAATGCAAGAATATGATGAGCTTAAAAAAGAACTAAAAAAAAATAAATAATATGTGGAAAGTATTAAAATTTGATCAAAAAAGTTTGGGCCTTCTTAAAGAAGATTTGAAAAAAAAATTAGGTCAAGACTTCAAAATATATATACCTAAATTACGTATCCAAAAATTTAAAAACAATAAGTTAATAAACAAAGAGATAAATTTGCTTGGAGATTACCTTTTTTGTTTTCATAAAAATTTTGAATATGAAAGTACCCTAAATTCTTTAAGGTTTGTAAGAGGATTAAAATATTTTTTAGGTGGTTTATCTGGCTCGCAAAATGATATAGAAAAATTTATAAAAAAATGCAAAGATTCTGAAGGTCGGGAAGGTTTTTTATCAAGAAATTTTTTCGATTTAGATTTACACAGAAATTACAAATTCTCCTCAGGACCTTTTGCAGATAAAATATTTAAAATTATTAATTTACAGAGAAATAGAATTAAAGTTTTGATGGGTAATATAAAAACAACTATTAAAAAGAAAGAATTTTTATTTACTCCAGTATAAATTTAAAATGAAAACACAAGATGTAAAAGTGGTCTTTTTGCAAAGTGCGGAGCTATGTTTTAATAATAATATTAAATTTACAGAAATAGAAAGAGATAGAAAAGATGTTTAATAACAAAATTATATTTATATCAGGCGGTACTGGTTCTTTTGGTAATAAATTTGTTGATGTTATAAGTAAAAAATATAAACCAAAAAAAATAATTATATTTTCAAGAGATGAATTTAAACAATTTAATATGCAATCTAGATTCCCTGTAGAAAAATTTCCATTTTTAAGATTTTTTCTTGGAGACGTAAGAGATCTAGAAAGACTTAGATCAGCAATGTCAAATGTTGACTATGTTGTACATGCTGCTGCTTTAAAACAGGTTCCAAGTGCAGAGTATAATCCAATAGAATTTGTAAAAACAAATATTTATGGTGCAGAAAATATAATTAGGGCCTCAATTGATTGCGGGGTTAAAAAAGTATTAGCTTTGTCTACTGATAAAGCCGCTAACCCAATCAATTTATATGGAGCAACAAAGTTTGCCTCAGATAAAATTTTTTTGACTGCTAATAATATAGTAGGAAAGCAAAATACCTTTTTTTCTGTTGTGAGATATGGAAATGTTTTAGGTTCAAGAGGTTCAGTTGTCCCTTATTTTAGTGAATTTATAAAAAATAAAAATTATTTTCCTATCACCCATAAATCAATGACAAGATTTTGGATAACTCTTGATGAGGGTGTTAAGTTTGTAATTAATAGCTTTAAAAGAATGTCAGGTGGGGAACTGTATGTTCCTAAAATTCCATCTGTTAAAATTACTGACCTAGCTAAGTCTATGGCGCCAAATTTAAAGCAAAAAATTGTGGGAATAAGACCTGGTGAAAAAATTCATGAAATAATGTGTCCAAATGAGACAGCTCATTTAACCTACGAATTTAAGGATCATTTCTTAATTAATTCAACTGATTTAAAAAAAAACAAAAATAAATTAAAGAACAAAATTGGAGAAGTCGGAATTAAAGTAAACAAAGATTTTGAATATAGTTCAGGTAAGAATAAATTTTTAACTTTAAAAGAAATTAAAAAGCTTAACGATAATCTAGAAATTGATTCCCTATAGTAGACAAAGTATAAGTAAAAAAGATATCTTAGAGGTTAATAAAGTCCTAAGATCAGATTTTCTTACCCAAGGAAGCAAGGTTGGGGAATTTGAGAAATTAGTTTCAAAAATATCAAAAGCTAAATTTGGAGTGGCTGCCAATAGTGCATCTAGCGCATTACACTTAGGTTGTTTAGCTCTTGGAATAACAAAAAATGATATAGTCTGGACTGTACCAAATACTTTTGTAGCTTCTGCAAACTGTGCAATAAATTGTGGTGCTTCTATTGATTTTGTAGATATTGATAAAGATACTTGGAACATTTCACTAGAAGAACTGAAAAAAAAATTAGTAAAAGCAAAAAAGAAAAAAAAACTACCTAAACTAATAATACCAGTTCACTTTGCTGGACAAACATCTGAGCAAAAAAAAATATGGGAACTTTCAAAAAAATATAATTTTAAGATACTAGAAGATGCCTCGCACTCAATTGGGGCTTCTCATAAAAAAGAAATATCTGGAAGTTGTAAGTGGTCTGATATAACAGTCTTTAGTTTTCATCCTGTAAAAATTGTTACTACTGGAGAGGGCGGCATGGCGCTCACTAATAATCCTAATTATGCAAAAAAAATGAGAATGTATAGAACTAACGGTATCACACAAAAAAATTTTTTATTTAAAAACAATAAAAACAAACCTTGGTATTACGAGCATCAAATTACTGGATACAATTATAGAATGAATGATATTTCAGCTGCTCTTGGAATAAGTCAGGTTAAAAGGATAAAGCAATTCGTAAAACAAAGAAATATTATAGCTAAAAAATATAAAAGATCTTTAAAAAATTACCCTGTTAAATTTCAAAAAATTGAAAAACATAATTTCTCAAGTTATCATTTGTTACCAATTCAATTCGATTTTACAAAAACCAAAAAAAATTATATTTCAATTTTTAAAGCATTTAGGGCAAAAAAATTTCATGTGAACTTACATTACATGCCTCTGCACCTCAGTCCTTATTTTAAAAAAAAAGGTTTTAAAAAGGGCGATTTCAAAAATTCAGAAAACTACGCAAATACAACATTAAGTATTCCTATATATTATAATCTAAAAAATTCGCAAATTACTAAAGTAATAAATTTGATTAAATCATTTTTTAATGAAAAAAAATAATAATATTATAATCATACAAGCTAGACAAACTTCAAAAAGATTACCAAATAAAGTTTTAAAAAAGATTGGTAAAAGAACTGTTTGCGAAATAATTTTTGAAAGACTTAAAAAATCAAGGTTTACAGATAAAATTGTTTTTGCCATACCTAATAATAAAAAAAATTATCATTTAAAAAAACATTTAAAACAAATTAATGCTGAAATATTTCTTGGAAGTGAAGACAATGTGCTTAAGAGGATTTATGGTGCAGCTAAAAAATTCAAATCAAAAAACATCATAAGAATAACCGCGGATTGCCCACTAATAGACCCAAAATTAGTTGATGATATGTTGATTAAGTTTAGTAAAAATAAATTCGATTATATTAATAACGCAGAATTTAATGGTTATTCAGACGGTTTTGATATCGAGGTTTTTACGTTCAGTGCACTTAAAACAGCATATAAAAATGCAAGAACTCAACCAGAAAAAGAACATGTAACACCTTTTTTAAAAAATAATAAAAAAATGAAAATTGGAAGATTTAAACAGGTTGAAAATTTTAGAACTAAATTGTCAATTGATCATTTAGAGGATTATCAGAATGTTACAAAAATTTTTGAATATTTTAAGCCAAATATTCATTTTCCAATAAAGTCTGTATTCAAAAACAAACTTCATATTAAAATATTAAAAAAAATTAAATTTAAAGAAGATTTACTTAAAAATAAGACTATCAAAGGCCAGAAACTGTGGTTAAAAGCCAATAAAATAATTCCAGGTGGAAGTATGCTTTTGTCAAAGAATCCAGAAAGATATTTACCTGACTTTTGGCCCACTTATTTTAAATCCGCGAAAGGATGCAAAATAAGAGATTATGATAACAATAACTATATCGATTTATCTCTTATGGGAGTAGGCACAAATGTTTTAGGTTATGCAAATTCTCAAATCGATAACGCTGTAAAGAAAAACATTTCTAAAAGCAATATGTCTACTCTTAATTGTAAAGAAGAAATAATTTTAGCTGAAAAATTAATTGAACTTCACCCGTGGGCAGATATGACAAGGTTTGCAAGAGCTGGAGGCGAAGCAAATGCTATTGCTATAAGAATAGCTCGTGCTGCAACAAATAAGGATAACGTAGCATTTTGCGGATATCATGGATGGCACGACTGGTATTTATCTACAAACCTCAATAATAAAGATAAAAATAAAAATCTTGATACTCATTTAATAAAGGGCCTTAAAATTAATGGCGTTCCAAAAAGTTTGAAAAAAACCGTATTTCCATTTGTTTATGGGGATATAAAAGGAATAAACAATCTGATTAAGGAAAAAAATATTGGTACAATAAAAATGGAAGTATGTCGAAACACAGAGCCCGATAAAGTTTTTCTGAAACACATTAGAAAAATTTGTAACGACAATAAAATCGTTCTTATATTTGATGAATGCACAACTGGTTTTAGACAATCACTTGGGGGACTGCATCAAGAAGTAGGCGTCAATCCTGATATTGCTATTTTTGGTAAAGCACTTGGTAATGGATATGCAATTACTGCCATTATTGGTAAAAAAGAAATTATGGAGAACGCTAAAGAAAGCTTTATAAGCAGTACCTTTTGGACTGAAAGGATTGGACCAACAGCAGCACTAGCAACTATAAATTTTATGGAAAAACACATGACATGGAAGAAAATTATTAAAATTGGAAAAAAAATACAAACAAATTGGAAAAACCTAGCAAACGAGAATAATCTCAAAATAAAAGTAAATGGAATCCCATCTTTAACTAATTTTGTTTTTCAAAACTCTAAACATCAAAGTTATAAAACTTTAATAACCCAAGAAATGTTGATTAAAAATATTCTAGCAACAAATGCTGTGTATCCCTGTATAAATCATGAGGATAATATTCTGAATTTTTACTTTGATAAATTAAATGACATATTTAAGTTAATTAAAAAATGTGAGGATGGTTATGATCTAAATAAATTTTTAAAATCTAGAGATAGCATGAAAGAATTTAGGAGATTAAATTAAAATGAGAAAAAAAATACTTGTAGTCGCTGCACATCCTGATGATGAGCTTCTCGGATGTGGTGGAGCAATTTTATATCATTTAAATAGAGGAGATAAAATACGGATAATTATTGTTGCTGAGGGCTTGACCTCAAGAGACAGTAAAAGAGATAAAGTAACCAGATTTAATGATTTAAACAAATTAAAAAGTACAACAATAAAGATTTTTAAAAAAATTGGAGTAAGAGAAGTGGATTTTTTAGATTTTGCTGACAATCGTCTAGATAGCTATAATTTAATAGATGTTATTAAACCTATTGAGAAAATAATTCAAAATTATAAACCTAATATTATATACACACATAATCCTGGAGATTTAAATATCGATCACAATATAGTCAACAGAGCAGTTATGACAGCTTCAAGACCGAAACCAAAAATCTCTATTGAGAAGATTTATGCATTTGAGGTTTTATCAAGTACTAATTGGTCAATAAATCATACAAATTCAAATTTCGAACCCAACTATTTTTTGAATATAGAAAAATTTCTCAAGAAAAAAATTAAATTATTAAGTTATTATAAAACTGAGATGGAAAAATGGCCACACACAAGATCTTTGAAATCAGTAGAGTATCTTGCGAAATATAGAGGGTCGTCTGTTGGCTTCGAAGCTGCAGAGGCATTTTATCTTTTAAGAGAAATAAAAAACTAGCACTAATGAATATAGTATTCAGGGTTAATGCTTCAAATATTGAAGGATCAGGACACTTTAATAGATCATTTTTATTAGCAAAATTTTTTAAGAAAAAAAAATTTAAAATTTATTTTTTGAGCAACAGTCTTCACAAAAAGTATATTAAATTATTAAATAAAAATAATTTTAAATATTTTATTTCAAAAAAAAGTTCAGGTAATTACCAGTCAAGTGATACAAACTTCACGATTAAAACCTTAAAGAGAATAAATAAAAAAATTGATTTTATAATAGTTGATTGTTATCGCCTTGGAATTGAATGGGAAAAAAAAATAATAAAATATACGAAAAAACTTGTAGTAATTGATGATATTGATCGGAAGCACTTTTGTGACATTTATATAAGCCCATTTATAAAACCAAAAAAAAAAATATTTTTAAACAAAACTGTAAAATACTTACTGGTTTAAAATATCTAATAATAAAAAAAATTAGATTTAGAAAAAGTAATAAAAAAAAAAGAAATATTCTTGTTTATATGGGCGATTCTGATAATAAAAACTTCACATTGAAAATATTAAAAGCTATTAAAAAAAAAACATTTAAAATATTTAACTTTAAAATTTTAGTTGGAAATTCTAATTTAAAAAAACATGAAATTTTCAAAAATATTAAAGATATTAAAAATGCATCTTTTTTTAATTTTCAACCATTGTTTGCAAAGTTTTTAAATAAAATAGACATAGCGATTATAAGTGGTGGTTCGACTATTTTTGAGTTAACGGCAGGAGGAATACCCACTTTATCTATATGTCAAAATTTACAACAATATAGATTATTAAAACATAATAAAATTTTACGTTCAGAAAATATTTTTAAATACAATACTTTTGCAGTTAAAAATTTAGAAAAGTTTTTTGAAAAAAAACTTTTAAAAAATAATATTAAAACAAATAAAATCAGTTTTGATTTTTTGGGTCCGAAAAGAATTTTTAAACATTTTTAAATGAAAGAAAAAAAATTAATTATTATCGGGGCTGGTCAAACTATGGATGAGTTATTTCCAATAATTAAAAATTTAAAAACAAACATAAATTATAAAATTTTTAAGATTCTTGACGATGATCAAAAGTTCTATAAAAAAAATTATAAGGGGATTCCAATTGAAACAGATATTTCAAAAGCTAAAAAATATAAAGATTGCCATTTTGTATTTGGTATTGGTTCTTATAAAAACAAAAATAATAGAGAGAAAATTTTAAAAAAAACTGGTTTAAATAAAACTTTTTTTCCAAATATCATACATAAAAATACAATCATTGAAGATAAAGTGAAATTTGGTTTTGGTAATATTATTTATCCTTTTTCTGTTTTATGTTCGGGAACAATATTAGAAAATTTTTGTATTATTACTCACTCAGGAATTTTGGCACACAATGTTAAAATGGGTTCTTTTTCTATATTAGGGTCAAGAACATCAATTTTAAACGAAACAAAGATTGGAAAAGAAGTCTTTTTTGGAGCAAATGTTGTTGTTGGGGAGAAATTAAAAATTGGAAACAAATCTAGAATATTATTTGGAAGCGTAGTTATTAAAAATGTTAAGTCAGATACAACAATTTTTGGTAATCCGGGGATAGAAATTGCAAAATAATTCAAATTTTTTTGAGAAGACAGTGAATAATTTATATTTGGATAAAAAAATATTCACTCCAAATTTAACTACCAAACTCAGTTATGAGGTTTCAATTAATCATATAAAGAAAAATTTCAAAGTTTTAGACTTAGGCTGTGGAAGTGGAATATTAGGGATACTTATTAAAAAAAAATATCAAAATATAAAATTATTTTCATCTGATATAGATCAGAATGCTGTCAAATTTACAAAAAAAAATTTTAAAAAAAATAATATAAAGGGAGATGTAAGAGAAAGTAATCTTTTTGGGAATTGGAAAAAAATGAAGTTTGACTATATAATCAATGACGTTTCAGGAATCTCAAACAAAATTGCAATAAAATCTCCATGGTTTAAAAAAATTGTGCCTTGTGATACTGGGTTAGATGGTACTAAGTTATCAAGTGAAATTCTTGAACAATCAAAAAAATATCTTAAAAAAAAAGGAATAATTCAAATTCCACTTATTAGTCTATCTAATATTCCAAAAATAATTGCGTTAGCAAAAAAAAATTTTAAATATGTTGAAACAAAAAAAACAATGAACTGGTTTTTGCCCGATGATTTAACATTTTTAAAAAAAGATTTATTTCTATTAAAAAAAAATAAACATATATTTTTTCAGGAAAAATTTGGTAAGATAATATGTTATACCTCTATAATGATTTGCAAGGACATTAAATGAAAGAAAAAGAATTTGAAAAGATCGTTCTTAAGTCAATTGATAAAAATACTAAAAATCCTAAAAATAAAGAGTGGGATTCATTAGCTCATTTATCCATTTTAATGAATCTAGAAAAAAAATTTCCTAATAAAATTACATCAATTAAAAAGATATCAGAATTAACTAATTATAACGACTTACTGAATATTTTAAAAAAAAATAAGATTGTTAAAGATGATTGAAGGATTTTATAAACTTGGGTCTAAAAAAATAAATCTTAAAAAGGAATTTTTAAAAAATAAAAATTTAAACTTTGAGCAAGTTTTTAAGAAAACGGGAATAAAATTTATATATAGATCATCAAAAAATGAAAATACGCATACGCTTGCGTGCGCAGTCGGAAAAAAAAACTTAAAGTCTATTAAAGAAAAAGTTGAAAGCTTAATATTTTTAACTCAATCACCCATTTCGACAATACCTTCTAGTGGAAGTCTACTTCATAAAGATTTAAACCTAGATGAAAATTGTTATGTGCTGGATGTAATACAGGGATGTTCTTCTTTTCCTTATGCATTTAATTTGGCAATCAATCTTATAAAAAATAGAGAGTTTAGCAATTCCTTAATAATATGTTCAGAAACATATACAAAAAATATCTTGAAAAATGATAAAACGTGTCTTCCAATTTTTAGTGATGCAGCATCAAGTTTATTTATTAATAAAAAATCAGTTCCCAAAATAATGTCATCAATTTATCTAACTGATGGAACAGGACACAAAAATCTTTGTCTAAATAATAAAAAAGAGCTGTATATGAATGGATTAGAAGTTTTTACATTTACATCAGAAAAGGTCCCATTTGCTGTGAATGAACTTCTAAAAAAAGCTAAATTAAAAATAAATGATGTATCTTATTTTATTTTCCATCAGGCTAGTCATATCGTTTTAAAAACTATCCAGCAAAAACTTAATATCCCGAATGAAAAATTTTTTAATAATATTGAGTTTATTGGAAATACAGTATCTTCTACTATTCCAATAGGTGTAATCGAATCTTTAAAAAATAATAGAATACCCAAAAACAAACCATTTCTGCTTATGGGATTTGGTGTTGGTTATTCTTTAAGTGGTGGAATTTATAAATTTGAATAGAAAAAATATAATAATTACAGGTACTTCAAACGGGATAGGTTTAGAGTTAGCGCGAAAATTCTTAAAATCTGGAAACTTTGTATGGGGTTGTTCAAGATCAAAATCAAATATTTCTCATAATAATTATAAGCATATTGTATTGAATTTAGAAAAAAAAAACGAAATAGAAAGGTGGATTAAAAAAGTATCAAAAGAATCATCTAATATTATTGATTTGCTGATCCTTAATGCAGCATATTATGAAAGAAATCTGAATTATTTTGAAACTGAAAAAAATATAGTAAAAACTATTTCTATCAATTTAATATCTTCAATCTTAATCGCTAAGAAAATTTCAAAATTAATGATTAAAAATAATAGTGGTATGATACTTTTTTTTTCTTCATCAGCAGTTGTAGTTAAAGATATCGGAACCTCAACATACTCTTCATCTAAAATCGCAATTGAAACTTTTGCTGAAATACTAAATAAGGAATTAAAAAAATTTAAAGTAAAAACGTTTATTTTTAGAATTAATTATTTAAAAACAAGGTTGTCAAAAGATATGAAAAAAAATGATATCAAAAGACTGTTAAATAAGTTCAAAACAAATATTTTTAGTAATACTAATAAAGTTTATATAAAAATTACTAAATTATTTAATAACAAAATACAAAACCAAAATATTTTAATATCAGACAAATTAAGATAAAGTGAGTTCATTTAAAATTTCAAATTTTTTATTAGGAAATCGAGCCAAGGTTTTTATCATAGCTGAAATTGGAATTAATCATGGAGGTAGCCTTAATAAATGTCTAGAAATGATAAAATTAGCAGCTAAATCTGGTGCAAATGCTGTCAAAATTCAAACAGTTGACCCAGAGGAGAGTTATTTAAATACTACAAAATCATTTAGAGAATTTAAAAGTAAAAATTTTTCAGATAATCAAATTAAAAAGATTATTAAGTTATCTAAAAAACTTAAAATTGTTTTTTTTTCTACACCAGGAGATTATACTAGTCTACAAAGATTAATAAATTTGAAGGTACCAGTTATAAAAGTATCATCAGGGCTTTCAAATAATTATCCCTTGATAAGAGAGATAATAATAAAAAAGATTCCTTTGATAATATCAACAGGTTTGTCAGACAAAAAAGACCTTATCGAATTAAAAAATTATTTAAATAAATTTAGATTTAAGAAAATATCAATTTTAAAGTGCACATCAAAGTATCCATTGCCTATTGATAAAATAGATATGAATAATATTAAACATTTTAAAAAAATATTTAATTTTCCGATAGGTTATTCAGATCATTCAATTAGCTTATTAACTCCTGCGATTGCAGTATCAAAGGGAGCAAAAATTATAGAAAAACATTTTACTATAAATAATAAATTAAAAGGGGCTGATCATAAAATTTCACTTGAACCAAATCAATTTAAAAAAATGGTTGAAAATGTCCGTGAGACAGAGAAAATTTTAGGCTCAAGTAAATTAAAATTATTAAAAGGATTAAAAAAAAATAAAAAAAAATTTCAAAGAGTTTTGGCAGCTAAAACGAATATAAACTTAGGTGAAAAAATAACTCTTAAAAATATAAAATTTATTAGAAATTTAAATCATCAGGGTAGAAATCCAAAATATTTCTTTAAGCTAGAAAATAAAAAATCTAGAAAAAGAATTCTTAAAAATCAAATCATAAATAAAATTTAGTATGAATCTTTTGTTTACAAGCAGTGGTGGAATGCATGCTCAAAAACTTTTTTACTTAATAAAAAAAAAAACTTTTTATAAAAACATTAAAATTCATGCTGTCAATAGTAATTTTATACACTTTAAAAATAAAAAAGTTTTTCATGATAGTTTTACTAAAATCTCGAAACCAAAGAACAAAAACTTTTTAAACGATATTAAAAAGATCGTAAAAAATAAAAACATAAATATATTGTTTCCTGGATCAGATGAAGAAGCTATAAAATTATCTTTAAATAAAAAAAAAATTAATACATTTATTCCAAGTCCTGAAATAAAAAAATTAAAATTTATATATAATAAATTTAATACTCTTGAAAAATTAAAAAAAGAAAAGCTAATTGATATTAAATTTGACAAAGTTTCATCAATGATAAATCTAAAAAATAAAATTGAAAGTTACAACAAAAGTAATACTGATTTCGTTATAAAGCCTATTTTCTCTAGAGGTGGGAGAAATGTAATTGTAGTTAAAACATCTCAAAAAACAAATGTATTATACTTTAATAAAAAAAGAGAAGTTCAAATTAATAAAAATTATTTTAATAACAATCAAAATAAGTTTTTACTTCAGTTTAAAAAAAAATTTCCTGTGATTTTAATGGAAAGAATGTTTGAACCAAATTTAGATATCGATATCCTTTCTTGGAAAGGAAAGTTGATTAAATACGTCATAAGACAAAGAATTGGATTTCAGGCATCTAAAGGAAGCATAATTCTTAAACCAAACAACAGTATTAAAAAATTGTTAAAAAAAATTACTAAATTATTTAATTTAACAGGTATTTATGATTGTGATTTTATGTTTACTAAACAAAAGTCTCCTATTTTAATCGAACTTAATCCAAGAATCAGCGGAAGTCTGTATGCTAGTATCTCTGCCGGAGCTCATTTAGTTGACGATTTAATCTCTTTAAAAATAAACCGATCATCATTAGTAAAAGATTTTAAATTAAAAAATAAAAAAAAAATTTACTCAAAAAATATTCTTAATTAATGTTTTATATTTCATCTAGAGGACACTCGGCTACAGGATGGCTCGCAAAACAAATATCCAAACACAATAAAGTAGTTTGTTGGCATGGAACAAGATCAATTCCACCGTCTGACCCTGGCGTGAACGACCTTTCACCAAGTGATTTTATCAAGGGCTTGAAAATACTTGAAGATCAAAGGGACGAAAGAATTTATGGCGCAGTTCATGGATTTCATGGGGTAAGTATAAAAAATGAAATAGAAAAAGAGGGAGGAAAATTTGCGGGAATATTTAGAGACCCGGTCTCTAAAATTTCTTCATTCTTTTATGCCTATCTTTGGGCAACACTTAGCCAAGGCGCTTTACCCCAAGATTATGTAGGGCCAACAATTAAATTATTTAGTGATGAATTAGATGATAAAATGATGAACCAATTCGAAGTATTAAAAGAAAAACTAGATGAAAAAAAACAGAATATTTTTAATAAAATTTTTAATTTTGTAAATATAAAAATAAAAGATAGAAACAAAAATAGTTTTAGTAATAATAAATTAGATCCCAATAAAATAGAGCAAATTATTTTATCTGATGATAATTCAGAAATTCTTTCAGAATTATTCTTTAATATTTGCAGACAAACATTTATGTATGACACTGAAATTTTTCAAAATTGTAGATCAGAACAATTTGTAATTATGGAAAATATGGTCTCTGAAAAAGACTACTTTATTAATAATGTTTGGAATTATATAATACCAGAACTTAAAGATAAGGCAGTTGTTGATGGTTTTGAAAAAAAAGCTAAAAACCATAATCCAAACATTAATTCAAATTCTGAAGAAAAATTTGAACAATTTCCTAAATCATTTCAAAAATTAATGAGTTGGTTTTTTGCGAGACAGAGTAAAGAATTAATAAAATTCTATCAAAAAAATAAATATTTTATTTCCTAATTATGAAAAATAAAATAAATAAAACTATTATCACACCTTCAAATAAAATAATTAACTTTAGATTTTTTGAGGTTATTCAATATATCGATCTTATTGCAATGTTTATTAAAAGAGATTTTACTGTTTTTTATAAACAGACACTTCTTGGACCACTTTGGTATTTAATACAACCCTTGGTTAACACATTGGTTTTTACAATTATTTTTGGAAAGCTAGCTGAGATTTCTACTGATGGCTTGCCTCAATTTATTTTTTATATGTCAGGTACTATTTTATGGTCTTATTTCAATGTTTGTGTTTCAAATATAAGCTCAACTTTTCTTTCTAATAAAGAGATATTTAGCAAGGTATATTTTCCAAGAATCTCAGTCCCAATTTCAACTGTTATTTTTTCCTTTTTGCAATTCTTTTTACAATTTTTTATTTTTTTAGGTTTTTATATTTATTTCATTGCAAAAGGATCAGAAATAAATCCATCATTTAGTTTAATTTATTTTCCGCTATTATTAATTTTTATGGCGCTAATTTCAATTGGTATTGGTTTAATTATATCTTCAATAACATCAAAATATAGAGACTTAAATTTAGCTCTGCCATTCCTTCTTCAACTTGGAATGTTTGCAAGTCCAGTGGTATATCCATTTAGTTTGATACCTGATAATTATAAAATTTTAAGTGCATTGAATCCAATGACATCTGTTATTGAATTATTTAGAGGAATGTTTTTTGGAGTAACTGATATTAACATGTTTTATGTTTCTATTAGTTTAATTGTTGCGACTGGACTATTTTTCTTGGGTTTGATTTTATTTTTTAAAGTTGAAAAAAATTTCATGGATACAGTTTAGATGTCATTTGATGTAATTAAAATTGATAGTTTGTATAAAGAGTACCATCTTGGAAGTGTGGGAAGAGGTACTTTGTATAGAGATTTACAATCACTTTGGGCAAAAATAAGAAAAAAACCTGATCCAAATTCCCTTATAGACTCTCAAAACTTTAATTTATCGAAAAAAAACCTAATCGCACTGAACGATATTAATCTTACAATTAAAAAGGGAGAAATAGTTGGAATTATTGGAGAAAATGGAGCAGGTAAATCAACTCTATTAAAAATTTTGTCTAGAATTACTGGTCCTACAAAAGGAAGAATTGAAATTACAGGAAAAGTAGCGAGTTTATTAGAGGTAAGCACAGGTTTTCACCCTGAATTGACTGGGGCAGAAAATGTTTTTTTAAATGGCGCTATTTATGGCATGAGAAAAAGTGAAATCCAAAAAAAAATGACTTCAATATTAAAATTTGCAGGAGTAGAAAAATTCAAAGACACGCCTATAAAAAGATACTCATCTGGAATGACAATACGACTTGGATTTGCTGTAGCAGCGTTTCTCGATCCTGACATATTAATGTTAGATGAAGTTTTGGCGGTAGGTGATGCATCTTTTAATAATAAAGCTTTAAGAAAAGTCGATGAAATAAGTAAAGAGCAAAATAGAACTGTGTTGTTTGTAAGCCATAATTTGTCTTCAATTAAAACACTCTGTAATAGAGCAATTTTAATTGATAATGGTAAAATTGTTTATGATGGATCACCAAATGATACCGTCGATTATTATATAAAAAGATCAACTAAAAAAATTGACTCAAAAATAAATTTAGAGCTCGAAAAGAGAGAAGATAGAAAAGGAAATAAAAACTTAAAAATCGTAGATATAAAATTCTACAATGAAAAAGGTGATTTAATTCAAGAAGGTAATTCAGGAGATTTTATTGAGATTAGATTTTTTTACAAAATTTTCAGCCAAATTAATAATAAGAATTTTAATTTTGGAGTAAGTATAAACAGTTCTAAATTTTACAAAGTAGCAATCTTTGAAAATGATGAGATGGGCACTGTATTTAATAAATTTAATGGCAAAGGTTATTTCTCACTTAAAATTAATAAATTAAATCTTAGATCAGGTAGATATTTTTTAGACTTTTCAGTTAGGGAAGGAGTGAGAGGTCATGGTTGGAAACATATAGATGAAATGTCTAATGCTAAAGAACTTATTGTAAATGTTGGAGATTTTTGGAAGAATGGTATTAAAAATTATCCTGGAGAATTTGGACTATTAGAGTCTTCGATGGCTAAAGTAGATCTCGATAATTAATTTGATTAAAATTTTAGGTCAGAAATCATCAGAAAACATCTTTTTAGCAAAAGACACTTTTGATTCAAACTTTAAAGATAAGGACTATTTTTTTTTTAACTTTAACAAATATAAAATTAGTCAAATTTACGAAACAGTTTCTAAATACAAAAAAAAAAATAATCAAATAATAATAATGTTAAAAAATTATAAAATAAATGATTTAGAAAAACTTAAAAAAAAATTTACTTCAAATAAATTTAATATTAAAATTATCTTGCCAATATTTAAAAATTATAACAAACAAATAATAAAGATTTTTATTTTTTCAAAAGGAAATATATATATAAATAATTTTTATATTTATAATTCATCTAAAAAAACATACCTTCAAAGAGTTTGGAATTTTCGAGGATCCTTTCCATATGAAACTGACTCTACACCATATTCACCAGAACAAATTAAAGAGTATGTTACTACACCAGAAATTAAAGTTTATGATGATGTTACTAATAATCTTATTTTATCACTATTCAAAATAAAAAACAATTTTTTTACTAAATATAAAATTAAATTTTTAAATATTTATTTTATTTTAAAATTTTTTCCGAAACAAAGATTTTTAAATCAATTATTCTACTCACCTGTTAGACTAATTATGAGAACAAAAAGAATAACAAAAAGATACTATGATATTTTCATAATGACTTTTTTAATATTTTTATCTCCGAAATATCTTTACAAGTTCTCTACTAGAAATGTTTTTCCATCAAATAATAATAAGTTTAAATTCGATAAAAAAAAATTAAATAATTCGATTATTGTTGATACAAAAAATTTTCAGAATATAAAAACAATTAATGAAGCCAATATCATTTTAAGAGGAAGTAGTTTAAAAAATTTTAAAATTAAAAATAAAAAACTACCAACTTTTCTAGTAAGTTGTTTGTCCCCAAATGAGTTAGAAAATTTAAGCTCAATTATTTCTAAAAATTTAATAATTAAATCAAAGATAGTTTACCCATCTCTCAATTATTTAAAAACCTTGATCAAAGTAAATTATCTAAAAAAAATGCACTTAGGAAATGCTAAAGAGAAATTTAAAACTCTTTTTATTGATGGGAATGAAAGTATTCATTATTCAAAAAAAAAAGAAAAATTAATGGTTAAGAATAAGCAATACTGTAAAAAAAACCAAATACAGTACCTAAGAGCTTACAAAAACTTTTTCCCTAAAAAACCTTATGAGTCAGACTATCTTCCCAGTGGTAGTGGGCTATCAGGTATTTACGCTATTAAATCTTTTGTAAAAAAAATAAATATATACGGTTGGGATTATCACATGAGGTCCGATCCAAAAAAGTACAGTAGCAGTTTGCTATTTTTAATAAGTAATATAAATTATGATTTAGAGTATAGGGGAATGAACTATTTTGAAGGTTTACTTATTAACTTATTTTATGGTTTAGAGCTCTCAAAAGATAAAAATATAAAAATTTATAGCCCTTTAGGTCATTTACAAAGACATCAGTATCTGATTAAAAACATTGGAAAAGTTTTATTTAAGTATTGAGAAAGCAATATGTACATTATAGCTGAAATAGGAATTAATCATAATGGTGATTTAAATATTGCCAAGAAGTTAATAGATGTTGCTTGTAAATCAGGTTGTGATGCTGTTAAATTTCAAAAAAGAACTATTGAAAAAGTTTATTCAAAAGAAGAATTAGATAAGCCAAGAGAAAGTCCTTGGGGAAAAACTAATAGACAGCAAAAAAATGGTTTAGAGTTTAAAGAACAAGATTACGATATAATTGACAAATATTGTAAAGAGAAGAAAATAGACTGGTTTGCTTCATCGTGGGACGAAGATAGTCAAGAATTTCTAAAAAAATATAATTTAAAATTTAATAAAATTGCTTCAGCGATGATTAAAAATTTTCCTCTGATGGAAAAGGTAGCTAAAGAAAAAAAACACTGTTTTATATCTACTGGAATGAGTGAATTAGCGGACATAGATAAAGCGGTTGAAATTTTTAAAAAACACAAGTGTTCTTTTGAACTAATGCATTGTAATTCAACGTATCCCGCAAAAGATGAAGAAATAAATTTAAATTGTATAAAATCACTTAAAGAGAGATATAATTGTAATATTGGTTACAGCGGACATGAAAATGGAATTGCAATCTCAATAGCCGCCTCTGTGTATGGCATTTCCTCTTTAGAGAGACATATTACTTTAGACAGAACAATGTATGGAACAGATCAGTCAGCCTCTTTGGAGGAGAATGGATTAAAAACTTTAGTTTCATCAGTAAGAAAAATTTCAAAAGCACTGGGTGATGGTAAAAAAAGATTTTACGAATCAGAAAAAATAGTTGCTGAAAAACTAAGAAAAAATTTGAAGTGAATTTAAAGTTAACGAGTAAAGTTTTTGCTATCATTCCAGCAAGAAAAGGTTCTGTTGGAATAAAAAATAAAAACATAAAATTAATTGCTGGTCATCCACTTATCGCATATAGTATTGCAGCAGCAAGGCTGGCTGGAATAAAAAAAATTTTCATAAGCACAGATTCATTAAAATATAAAAAAATAGCAGAAAGTTATGGAGCATCAGTACCGTTTTTAAGACCGAAGAATATTTCAAAAAAAGACTCTACCGATTTTGATTTTATATTACACTTTGTAAGATGGTTGAAAAAAGAAGGAATTGGTTTTCCAAAGTATTTAATTCATTTAAGACCAACTACGCCTATTAGAAATCCAAAAATTATAAAAAAAGCTATAAAGTTTATAATTAGGAAAAAGAAATCGACCTCATTAAGATCAGGTCATATATCAGCTGAAACTTTTATGAAGTGGTTTTATAAAAGTGACAAAGGATACTTCGAAAGAGTACATAAATCAATGACAGCTGAAAATATTGATAAACCAAGACAAAAATTTAGACCCGTTTATATTCCTAACGGATACGTAGATATTTATAAGCCAGAATTCATTATAAAAAAAAAAAAATTACTAGGATCCCAAATGCTAGTATTTGAAACCCCAAGATGTATTGAGGTTGATGAGATTTATGATTTAAATGTAATTAATTCATTGAAGGAAAAAAATAAACAGAAATTATTAAACTTTTTAAATAAGATTAAGAGAAAATAAATGAAAAGAGCATTCAATCATATTCCAGTTAAGGTTGACAAAATTAATACGAAATTCAGAAAAATAACAACTAGTATCCCAGTTCCACAAAGCATACCTGTTCTAAAAAAAATCTATAAAACAGAAAGTAGATCCATGCATGGCCAAATGCCTATTATTTGGAAAAAAGCTAAAGGACATCAGGTTTATGATAAATGGGGTAATAAATGGATTGATTTTTCTAGCACTATATTTTTAGCGAACGCAGGACATGGAAATCAAAATATAATTAGATCAATAAAAGCAACATTAAACAAGCCCCTATTACATACTTACACTTATGCTTCGGAAGAGAGATTAAAATATTTAAAATATTTGATTTCTAATACGCCAAATAACTTTGAGAAAGCTTATCTTCTATCATCTGGTACAGAAGCTACAGAGGCGGCTCTTAAATTAATGAGATTGAATGGAAAAAAAAATAAAAAAAGAAAACTCGGTATAATTTGTTTTTCAGGTAATTGGCATGGAAGAACTTTAGGTGCTCAATTTATGAGTGGAAATCAGAAAGAAAAAGATTGGATAGGATATCATGATCCAAACATTATTCACTTACCTTTTCCTTACCCATGGATTGAAGAGGTTAAAAAAAATCCAAAAAGTTTTTTTAATAAATCTTTAAATAAACTTTTAAAAAAGAAAAAACTTAATCCTAAATTAGATATTTGTGGCTTCATGTTAGAGACATTCCAGGGTTGGGGTGCAATTTTTTATCCTGAACAATTTATAAAAGAATTATCTAAATTTTCGAAAAGAAATAAAATATTACTAACCTTTGATGAAATTCAAGCAGGGTTTGGAAGAACAGGAAAACTTTTTGGCTACATGCATTACAAAGTTAAGCCAGATATTATTTGTTGCGGGAAAGGTAGTAGTTCGAGTTTGCCACTATCAATGGTTTTAGGTAGTAAAAAAATCTTAGACATTCCTAATACTGGATCTATGAGTTCAACTCATTCCGCAAATCCCATGGTATGCGCCGCAGGCTATGAAAATTTAAAATTTATATTAGATAATAACTTAATTGCAAAATCAAAAAATTTAGGAAAAATCCTAAATAAAGAATTGCATAGAATATCAAAAAAATATAATTCAATAAACATTTCAGTTTACGGAAAAGGTTTAATTGCTTCATTAATTTTTAAAACAAAAAAACAAAAACCTTTAGGCAATCTTTGCTCTAGAATTTGTGAGCTATGTTTGCAAAGGGGACTTCTACTAGTTCACACTGGTAGAGAGTCGTTAAAAATTGGCCCACCACTTGTAATAAGCAAAGAAGCTTTACTCGAGGGAATAAAAGTAATTGAGGAAGCAATAGATATAGCATTAAAAGATTTCCAAGGATAATGAAAAGCCAAAAAAATCCTTACGAAGGTGTCGAAGATTTAAAAAGATTTAATAAAAAAACTTTTATTAAATATTGCAATGAGAAAATTCATTCAGTTGATAAGCATATTGTTTTTTTAAAAAAGCACGTAGTAAATAAGGATTATACAGGAAGAGTAATTGAAATCGGTTCTGGTAATGGAAAATTACTTTTTAGAATGGAAAAAGAGGGAATTTTAAAAGAAGGTTTCGGGTTTGAGACAAGTAAATCAAGATGTAAATTTTCTAATAAATTTAAGAATAGTTTCAAAATAAAAAATACAAAAATAATTAATAAAGACTTTCTAACATCAAAACTTAAAACAAATTATTTTGATTTAATAATTGGCACAGATGTTGTGATAAATTTAATTGGTGGATTAGGTAAGAATAAAATTCAATCCGTCATAAAAAAATGTGAAAAATACCTTAAGACTAACGGTAAGCTAATCTTAGAATTTATGACTTTTGAAAAAGAAAAAAAATTGATGAAAGTTAACAACAGCAAAAAAATTCTTATATGGAAAAAATTTAAGAGTTCAGATCCATTCATTTTTGGCCTGGACGAGATGAGTTATTATAGAGGTGTTATTCTTTGGCAAAAGTATTTTATACCAAGAAAGTTTAACGATATTAAAAAGAATAATATTGAGTATTTTAGACATAAAATACTTCCTATAAATAAAAATTTTTTCTTAAATAAAAAATTCTCTATTTTTAATGAATGGAACAAGAATGACGATACAGATCTTCATGAATTTATAGCAATGAAAAAAATAAAAAATGAGAATAAATAAAAACAAAAAAATCAAATGTACTTTGTGTCAGTCTTCCAGATTGAAGGTTATATACAATGGGGATATAAGATCAGGATTATTTTCTATTCAAACCAAAAAAAAATATAAGGTTCTAAAATGCTTAAAGTGCAATTTTTCTTTCCTTAAAAACCCACCAAAAATTGATTATTCAAATAAAAATTACAGGAAAAATTATAACAAAAGCTCAAATATTAAAATTTATAGCAAACTACACAATTTGCTTCAGAGGGAATTAATATCAAAAATAGGAAAAAATTCTTTCAAAGACAAAGTTGTTCTGGACTCTGGATGTGGTGGAGGAGACTTTCTTGATCTTGTCAAAAAAATATCAAAAAAAACAATAGGAATTGAACCATCAAAACATTTTCATTTAAACCTTAAAAAAAAAGGTCATCTAATATTTAGTTCATCTAAAGAAATAATTAATCAAAAACTTAAAGCAGATGTTATAATTTCTTTTGGAGTAATCGAGCATACAGAGGATCCAATAGAGTATCTATCACTCCTAAACAAAATACTGAAAAAAAATGGTAAATTATTTTTAATTACCGAAAATTCAGAGGATATTTTGCTTCAATTAGGTATCAAAAAATTTGATAGTTTTTTTTATAGAACTGCACATACTGGCTATTTTAATAGCAGCTCGCTTGAATTCGCTTTTAAAAACTCAAAATTTAAAAAAATAGTCAAAGGATACTGGCAACATCACGATTTTTCTAATATTTTTTATTGGATACAAAATAACATTCCAACTGGTAATAAAAATTTAATGAATTTTAATTCAAGCACAAACAATGAGTGGCGAAAATTTCTTGAAAAAAATTCATTAGCACAAATGCTATTTTTTAGTTCAACAAAGTAATTATCCTATGAAATTTATTATTACAGGTGGAGCTGGTTTTATCGGAAGTCATTTGGTTAAGTTTTTAGTAAGAAAAGGTCACAAAATAATTATTATTGACGATTTTTCAAACGGAAAAATGTCAAACTTAAAGGAAGTTAAAAAAAAAATTAGTATAATCAAAAGCGACATTCTTAACTTAAATAAAATCAAAACTATAGATAATGTAGATTGCCTCTTTCATCTTGCAGCCAAAACTTCAGTGTTAGAGAGTATTAAAAATCCAAAAAAATATTTTAAAGTTAATTATAAAGGGACAAAATCTGTGATGGATTTTATTAAAAGATCGAGAATTAAAAAAATTATTTTTTCAGCATCTGCCAGCTGTTATGGTAACACAAAAAAATTGCCAACAAATGAAAAACAAAAAATTGAACCAACAAACCCTTATGCTAAATCAAAAAATATGGCAGAAAACTATATAAGAAAATATTCTTTAAAAAATAAAGTTAATTTCATTTCTTTTAGACTTTTTAATATATTTGGTCGAAATACAAACAAAACAAGCCCTTACTCATCTGTGATAACAAATTTTCTCAATCAATTTAAAAAAAAATTACCTCTCCTAATTTATGGTGATGGTAATCAGACTAGAGACTTTCTACATGTAAATGATCTTTGTGAATGTTTCTATATTGGTGCACTTAAATGTGAAAAAGATTATATTTTTAATTTAGGATCGGGTAAAAGATTAAGTATAGTTAAACTGGCAAATTTGATTAGTAATAAAATAATATATAAAAAAGGGATCAAGAATGAGATAAGAGACTCTGAGTCTGATATATCAAAACTTAAGAAAATATTTAAATGGAAACCAAAAATATCAATTTATAAAAGTATAAACGAACTAAAAAAGACTTCTTAAATGAACAAAATACTAAAAAGTGAACAAATTTCTAAGAAAATAAAATCTATAAAAAAAACTAGTAAGAAAATTGTTTTATGTCATGGCGTTTTTGATCTTTTACACATCGGTCATATTAGGCATTTGAGAGAAGCAAAAAAAATGGGAGATATTTTGATTGTTTCTGTTACTTCAGATAATTTTGTTAACAAAGGTCCTAGCCGACCTATGTTCAAAGACGATCTTAGATTAGAGGCTATAGCCGCTCTTAAATTTGTAGATTTTGTAACTTTAAGCAACAAATCATCAGCTGTAGATATAATTAAAAAAATTAAACCCAATTATTACTGCAAGGGAAGTGAATATAGCAATAGGCAAGACGATGTAACTAAGAAAATATTTGAAGAGGAAAAAATTGTTAAAAAATTTGGTGGAAAAATGATTTTTACTAACGAAGTAACATTTAGCTCAAGTAATATACTTAATAAAGTCAGTGATATTTTATCTGAAAAACAAAAAAAAGTTATTAAAAGGATTAAAGAAAAAAATAATAAAAAATCAATTATAAATAACCTTAAAGATTTTCAAAAATTAAAAATTCTTGTTATAGGCGAAACGATAATTGACCAATATTCATTTTGTGACCCTCTCAACAAGTCAGGAAAGGATCCTATGCTTGTTTTAAAACATAATAAAACAGAGGAATATTTAGGAGGAGCAATCGCTATAGCAAAACACTTAGAAAATTTTTCTAAAAAAATTACTCTTCTTACAATGTTGGGAGAGAAAATGGAGTATCAAAATAAAATAAAAAAAGAAATATCTAAAACTACAAAAATAGAAATTATAAATAAAAAAAATTCTAATACTATAATTAAAAAAAGGTATCTCGACGAAATAACTAACAATAAACTTCTTGGAGTGTATGAAATAAATGATGATAATCTTAATCTATCTGATGAAAAAAAATTACAACGAAAACTAAAAAGTATTGTACCTAAATATGACCTAGTGATAGTTTCTGATTATGGGCATGGATTTATATCCACAAAATCAGCAAAATTAATTAGCAAACTATCCAAATATTTAGCATTAAATGCACAAATAAATTCAAGTAACGTTGGATATCACACCTTAAAAAATTATAGAAACACGGACTGTCTTATAATTAATGAAAAAGAAATCAGACACGAATTAAGGAATAGGACTGGCAAAGTTGAAATTTTAATGAAAAATCTTTCAAAACTACAAAATATCTCTAATTTAATAGTAACACAAGGAACAGAGGGTTCTATATTGTATAATAATAAGCGCAATAGGTTTCATTACTGCGATGCATTTTCAAAAACAGCAATAGATAAAATAGGTGCAGGAGATACAATGTTATCCGTTATTGGTTTATGTCTTAAAAACAAAATTGATTTAGATTTATCATTACTGCTCTCGTCTTTAGCTGCAGCTCAGTCAGTAAAAACGATGGGTAATAAGAAATCTTTAGATAAAATTAGTCTTATAAAGTCTTTAGAACACCTACTGAAATAATGGGTTTTTTTAAATCAGCGGTATTAGTCAAACAAAATAAGCCTTTAAAAATTTTTGATATTAAAATACCTGAACCAGTTTTTGGTCAAGTCTTAGTTAAAATATTATATTCAGGGTTTTGTTCATCACAGTTTGGAGAAATAAAAGGCGTAAAAGGCAAAGATAATTATTTGCCCCACTTACTTGGACATGAAGCTTGTGGAATTGTTCTAAAAGTCGGAAGTGATGTTAAAAAAGTAAAAAGAAATGATTTAGTTGTTTTACATTGGATGAAGTCTAAAGGCAAAGAGTCTCAAAAAATTAAATATACAAGTAAAAATGGACTAAAAATAAATTCTGGTAAAGTTACAACTTTTAGTAATCTTTCTTTAGTTTCAGAAAATAGAATAACAAAAATAAATTTTAAAAATAAAAATCAAATTCAATATTTACCACTTATGGGTTGTTCAATACCTGTTGCACTTTCAACCATGGAAAAAATTCTTGAAGTAAAGAGAGAAAAAAATATTTTAATATTAGGATCTGGAGCTTTAGGTTTACCAATGATACATTATTGTAAACAAAAAAAATTAAAAAATATTGATGTATTAGAAAAAAATACAAATGCAATTAAAAAAGGGATAAAATTTGGTGCAACAAAAGTATTTAATAAATTAGAAAATAGTAACTTAAAAAAAAAATTGAATGAAAACTTTTATGAATATATAGTTGATACAACCGGTTCTTCAAAATTAATAACAGAGATTTTAAAATATCCAATTATTTGCAAATTTGCATTTTTAGGTGTTCCACATTTTAGAGAAAAAATTCAGTTCAACTCTTTGAAAATTAATTATGGACTTAAACTTTTAGGATCATATGGTGGTAATTTTAATCCAGATAAGGATCTAATAAGATATTTAAAATTTTTAAAGGATACAAAATTTAAATTTAAAACATATATAGATAAAATTTATAATTTTAAGGATATAAATATTCTTATTAAAGATTACCAAAATAAAAAAATAATAGGTAAAGCGTTAATTAAATTCTAATACTCATGAGGAAGAAAATACTAGTTACTGGAGGATCCGGATACAAAGGTGTTGTTTTGATCAAAAAACTTATTAAAAAAAATTTTTTTATTATAAATATAGATAAAAATTTATTTGGAAATAATACTATTAAACACAAATTTGTTAAAAATTATAATTTAGATATTTCAGATATAAGAAAAATAAAATTAAAAAATGTTTATGCATGTATACATCTCGCATCTATCGCAAACGATCCAATGGTTGACTTGGATCAAAAATTAAGTTGGGAAACTTCAGCTTTAGGTACAAAAATATTAGTAGATTATTTAATCGAAAGAGGAGTTAAAAAAATAATATATGCTTCTTCAGGATCTGTTTACGGTATAAAAAAAGAAAAGCGAGTTTCAGAAAATTTAAGTTTAAAACCAATATCAACTTACAATAAAGTAAAAATGGTAACAGAGAGATTATTGATTTCTTACAAGGATAAAATAGATATTATTATTATCAGACCCGCAACAGTATGCGGCGTATCTAAAAGAATGAGATTAGATGTTGCTGTTAATGCACTAACTTTTCAAGCTTTGAAAAATAAAAATATAAAAGTATTCGGAGGGTCACAAAAAAGGCCTAATATACATATCGATGATATAACAGACTTATATATATTTTTTTTGAATAAAAAATTTAAATATGGGATATACAACGCAGGCTTTGAAAATTTATCAATACTCAATATAGCAAAAAAAATTCAGAAAATAATTCCATCAAAAATTAAGATTTATAAAAAAAATTTTGATCCACGAAGTTATAACTTAGACTCAACAAAGCTTTTAAAAACTGGATATAAACCAAAAAAAAATATTATTAAAGCTATTCAAGAAATAAAGTATCAATTTCAAAAAGGAATTTTAAAAGAAAAACCAAATTTTTATTCTGTTCAATGGCTAAAAAGAAAATTAAAAAAGTCTTAATTATAGGATCTAATAGTTTTTCCGCAGGATCTTTAATAAATTTCTTAATAAGCAAAAACTTTAAGGTTTTTGGTATTAGTAGGTCTAAATTAAATTCTGAAAAATTTAATGCATTCAAATTATCAGGTAAAAAATTCTTTTTTAAAAAAATGGATATAAATAAAGATTGTAAAAAAATTATTAAATATATTAACAAAATTAAGCCTAATTATATTCTAAATTATGCATCTCAAAGTATGGTTGGTGAAAGTTGGGATGACCCAATTGATTGGTATCAAACTAATTCTTTAAGTATGATTAAGTTGTATTACGCTATATCAAAATTAAAATTTAAATTAAGACTAATTCATATTTCTACTCCTGAGGTTTATGGAAATTTAAGTAAAATAACGTTTGAAAACAATATATACAAACCAACAACTCCTTACGCAGCTTCTAGAGTAACAGCAGACCATTTTTTAAATCTGCTTTACTCACAAAAAAAAATAAATTACTCATCTGTAAGAGCTAGTAATGTTTATGGTGAATATCAAAGATTATATAGAATTGTACCAAAAACAATTTTTTCGATTTTAAAGAATAAAAAAATAAATTTACATGGTGGTGGTATCTCAAAAAGGAATTTTATACACATAGACGATGTTTCTTCAGCAACTTTTAAAGTTATGACCTCTGGTAAGAGTGGTGAATGTTATCATATTTCAGGTAATAGTATGATTTCCATAAGAAGTTTAGTAAAAAAAATTTGTAAAAAGATGAATTATAATTTCAAAAGTTTAGTAAAATTTTCAAATGAAAGAAAAGGAAAAGACAAAACATATATTTTGTCCAGTAAAAAAATCCAAACTCAACTTAAATGGAAACAAAAAATTACACTTGATAAAGGTTTGGCTAGATGTATTGAGTGGTTAAAAAAAAACGTAAATTCTTTTAACAATAAAGATCTTGAATACAAACATAAAAAATAAATATGCATAACAAAAAAAATTCTATAGTAAGATGCAAAATTTATAGAAAGAAAATTTTGGAAATCTCTAGAAATGTTTCTGCTTTACATATTGGAGGTTCTTTCTCTGCAACAGAGATTTTAGATGTGATCTATAATGATTTTTTGAAAAAAAGCAAAAAAGACAAGTTTATTTTATCTAAAGGTCACGCAGGCATACTTCAATATGTCATTTTAAATTACAGAAAAATTATCAATGACAAAGCCCTTAGAAGTTATTGTAAAAAAAATAGTATTTTAGGTGTCCATCCAGATTATGGTATACCCGGTGTAGAAGCTGCTACTGGTTCTTTGGGCCATGGACTTGCAATTTCTGCTGGTATGGCAATAGCAAAAAAACGATCGAATTATTATGTGGTAATGAGCGATGGTGAATTACAAGAAGGCTCTGTTTGGGAAGCAGCGCTTTTTATTTCCTCAAATAATTTAAAAAATATTGTTGTAATTGTTGATTATAATGGTTTTCAAAGTTCGACCAAAACATTGGACACTCATCCAACATTACACCCAATTGATAAAAAATTTAGATATTTTGGATGGGAAACTCAAACTTGTAATGGTCATAATTCAAATGAAATTTTTAAAAAAATTTTAAAAAGATCAGGAAAAAAACCTTTTGCATTAATAGCTAATACCAAAAAAGGTTTTCCGGTTAGTTTCATGATGCGGGACCCCAAGTGGCATTACAGATCACCAAATAACAAAGAGTATCTAATGGCTCTGAAAGAAATAAATAAACTATGAGAAACACTTTTGCTGACGAGATTTATTTACAATCTATAAAAAATAAAAACATTTATGTATTAGTTGCAGATATATCACCTGCCGGAAAAATAAATAAATTTCAAAAGAAAAATCCAAACAATTTTTACAATGTTGGTGTATCCGAACAAACTATGATTGGAGCGAGTGCAGGTTTGGCAATGGAAGGAAAAAAAGTTTTTGCTTATACTATTTCAACATTTTCTTTATACAGGCCTTTTGAAATGATTAGAGTTGATTTGTGTTATCAAAATTTACCAGTAACAATTGTTGGTATGGGAGCGGGTACTATTTACTCAAATCTAGGAGGAACACATCTAACACAAGAAGATATTTCTGTAGCAAGATCAGTTCCTAATTTAAATATCATTGCCCCATGTGATCCTTTAGAACTCAGAGAAGCAATAAAATTTTGTATAAATAAATCAAAAGCGCCAGTTTATTTACGAATAGGCAAAACAGGTGAAAAAATTTTTTCAGATAAATCAATTGATAAGTGGAAATTTGGTCAATTAAGAAAAGTAAAAAAAGGTAGAGATTTATGTTTTTTAACCTTTGGTCCAATTATCAGTAAAGCTTTTACAATATCTGAGAATTTAAAAAGCAAAAAAATATCAACAGAAATTTATAGTTGTCATACTCTTAAACCGTTTGATTACGTAGGTCTTAATAAAGTATTTAAAAAATTTAAAAGGATAATTATTGTTGAGGATCATTCAAAAATTGGAGGCTTAGCATCTATTGTAAAACAACACGCTTTTGAAAAAAATTTTAGAGGAAAAATTACTTCATTTTCATTGAAAGACAAATTTTTAAATTGTTTTGGTTCTCAAGAAGATCTTTTAAACCTTCATGGGATCAACAATGAAAAAATTTATAAATCGATAATTAATTTTATTAAGTAATGGGGAAATTAAAAAAAATAATAACAAGTTTGCACACTTCTACAAAAAGAAATTATCTTTCAAGGATGAATGATAATAAAGTAAAATGTATGAAAAAAGCAAATAAATTTGATTATAATTACTGGGATGGCAGCAGAAAGTATGGATATGGTGGCTATAAATATATCCCTGGCAGATGGAGCAAAGTTGCAAAAAAAATTATAAGAAATTATAAACTAAATTCTAAATCAAAAATTCTTGATGTTGGTTGTGGTAAAGGTTTTCTTTTAAAAGAAATTAAAAATATTTTACCTAGTATAAAAATAGTAGGGTTTGATATATCAAAATATGCAATAAAAAACTCTCACCCAGATATAAAAAAGTTTTTATTTAAACACGATGTAAGAAAACGGTTTCCATTCAAAAAAAAATATTATGATTTAGTAATTTCAATAAATACTTTACATAATTTAAGTTTATACGACTTATCATTCGCATTAATGGAATGTCAAAGAGTTGCAAAAAATAAATATGTAGTTGTTGAAAGTTTTAGAAATGAGGAAGAACTTTTTAATTTGCAGTGTTGGGCACTAACGTGTAAGTCTTTCTTTTCCCCAGAAGAATGGAAGTGGATTTTTAAAAAAAATAGTTTTAACGGAGATTTTGAATTTATATATTTTTAAATTTTATGAGGAAAAAAAATAAATCACAAAATGCACAACTAATATTTAAAGAAAAATATGGTTTAGAAAAACTAGGTCTTATGTCAAATAAACGATGGCAAGAGGATCCAAGAGGATTATTATTTAGTTTATCAAGATATAAGTTTGTATCCAAAATGTTCGAGGGAAAGAAAAATATTCTTGAAGTTGGTTGTGGGGACGGTTGGTATTCAAAGATTGTGGCACAGTCAGTCAATTCTTTAACTATTTCAGACAGTGATTTAACTTTTATTAAAGATTTAAAGACAAAAAAACAAAAAAAATTTAAGTATAAAATTATCTTTCACGATATGATTAAAAATCCAACCAAAACTAAATTTGAAGGTATCTATTTACTTGATGTTTTTGAACATATTCCAAGAAGCAAGGAAATGATTTTTTTGAAGAATATAAAAAAATCAATTATAAATTCTGGAGCTGTTTTAGTTGGTGTGCCATCACTTGAATTTCAAAAATATGTCAAAAATCCAGACCCTACACACGTTAATTGTAAAACAGCAGATCAACTAAAATTTACATTAAAAAAACATTTTAAAAATGTCTTCATTTTTTCAATGAATGATGAAATTGTACACACTGGCTATAAAAAAATGGCCAGTTACTTTTTTGCACTCTGCACAAATAAAAAATAATACGCATGAAAAAAAATAAAAAGTTTTTATTAAGAAACTTTTATAATCCTAATACTGAGACAATAACTAAAGGTACTGGGGTTTACCTGCACACTAAAAATAAAAAATATTTAGACACTACCTCAGGTCTCACTGGAACATCAATTTTAGGCTGGTCAAATCCTACAGTAAATAATGCTATTAAAAATCAAATTAAAAAAATTGGACATATTGATTATAAATATTTTAATGATATTAACCGAGAAAAACTTGCAAAATTACTTCTTTCAAAAGCCGAACATAATTTAGACAGGGTTTTTTTCGTTGGTGGATCTGGTGGAGAGGCTTGTGAAGCCGCAATGAAAATGAGTTATCAGTACCACTGCGCTTTAGGAAAACCAAACAAGAAATGGTTCATATCAAGAGACCAATCCTATCATGGCTCAGGTTCTGATGCCATTTCTCTTGGCGATAGACCAAACCTCAGATTTTATAAACCATTTTTTCCAAAATTTAGAAGTAAGATTCCAGAGCATAATATTTTTAGAAGAAAAAAGAAAAATGAAAGTGTTCTTGATTATGAAAATAGATCAGTAAATGAATTAGAAAAAAAAATTAAGAAAATTGGACCTCAAAATATTTCTGGTTTTGTTGCTGAAACAATAATGGGTGGTCTTGTCGGTGACGTTCCTCCTACAAAAAATTATTGGAAAAAAATAAGAAAAGTATGTGACAAATATAAAATACATTTAATAATTGATGAGGTTTGGTGTGGAACAGGAACCTCAGGTAAAATTTATTGTATAGATTGGGATAAAATTACACCCGATTTTTTGTTTATGGGCAAAACTCTTGGTGCTGGTTATTCTCCTATTAGTGCTTTTTTAACAAAAAATAAATTCGCAGAAATTATTAAAAAAAAATACAAGTCAATTCAATTTTCTACTACACACCAAGGACATTCACTAGGAGTTGCGGCAAGCTTTGCTGTACAAAAAATTATTCATAATGATAAATTTTTAAGAAATGTATTAAACAATGGAAATCATTTTAGAAGCACAATTGAGAATGAGCTTAAAAATCACGAGTTTTTCCTAAATATAAGAGGAAGAGGATTAAGAAATAGTATCGAATATAATTGTTTAGACAAACACCTATTTGGACTTGCTTTGACAAATTATGCAAAAGAAAATCATAATATGTTAATAAGCGCAAAATGGCATAGAGTATGTTTTTCGATGGCGATTAATTATAAAAGAAAACAAATAGATAGTGTAATAGAAAAATTTTTAAATACTTTTAATAAAGTTTCTTCAAATTGGACCTTCAAATTGAGAAAAAAATATAAAAATTTAAATAAATTTAGATCTTTTTATTAATTAAAAAAATGAATTATAAAGTCTCAAGTCACTGTAGATTGTGTCTAAGAAACAAAATTAAAAGAATTTTTTCTTTGAAACCAATACCTTTAGGTGAAAAATACTTCAATAATAAAATTAAATCATCAAAAATATTAAGATATCCATACAGCATTGGTTTTTGTAAAAAATGTAAAAATATTCAAACAATGGAGGTAATTAAAAATAAATTTTTATGGAAAAATTATACTTATTTTTCATCCCAAACAAAATCAATAGTTTCACATTTTAAAAACGTAAGTAAAATAATTCTTAAAAAATATAAAATAAGTGAAAAGAATTTAATTATTGATATTGGAAGTAATGACGGAAGTTTATTACAAAATTTTAAAAAAAGAAAAATAAGAGTCCTTGGTATTGATCCTGCAAAAAATGTTGCAAATTTTGCAAACAAATTAGGTATTAATACATTGGTTGGAATATTTAATAAAAAAATAGAAAAAAAAAATTTTAAAAAAAAATGGAAAAGCAAAAATTATTACTGCTTTTAATGTATTTGCTCATGCAGAAGATTTAAGGGGTATGTTAAGTTCAATTAATAATATTCTTGATGACAATGGTGTTTTTATATTTGAGGTTCAGTATTTAGGTGACATTCTTGACAGAAGAATATTAGGAACTTTTTTTCATGAGCATATGTACCATCATTCTATTACTTCATTAAATAATCTTTTTAAATCATTTGATCTTAATTTTTATGATGTGATGAAAGTAAAAATACAAAAAGGGTCTATTATAGGCTTTGTCAAAAAAGACCAAAAAATAAATAAAAGTAAAAGATTTTTAAAATTATTAAAAATGGAAAAAAGAAATAAATATTGCACAGAAAGTAGATTGATTGATTTTAAAAAATTTATATTAAATTCAGAAAAAAAAACCAACAAAATAATTATAAAACAAAATTTTAAGAAATTAGCTGGTTATGGAGCAGCAAGAAGTGGCCCAAATTTAGCAATAAATTTTGGTATTGAAAAAAAACTTAATTATTTAATTGATGATCACCCTATGAAAAAAAATAAGTTTTCTGCTCTAAATAATTTAAAAGTTTATCCATCAAATAAACTAAATTTTTTAAAACCGGATTTATGTGTAATTTTGGCTTATTTACACCAAAGAAAAATTATAAATAAAAACAAAAATTATATTAAATCAAACGGAAAGTTTTTAAGTTTGTATCCATATCCTAAAATTATAGATAAAAAAAATTATACAAAATTTTTGTAGTGAAAAACTTTAAACAAATTAGATTAGGCTTGGTTGGTCTAGGATTTATATCACAAATTGCTCATTTACCGGAGTTGAAGAAAAATAAAAAGGTAGATCTTGTTGCAGCAGCTGAAAAAAATCCTTTACTCTTAAATAAAGTAGGAAAAAGATTTCACATAAATAATTTGTATAAATCATTCAATCATATGATAAGAAAAGAAAAGCTTGATGGTATTATTGTATCTGTACAAAGAGGCAGCACTTATCAAGTAGTAAAACAGATTTTAAAGAGAAAAATCCCAGTATTATCAGAGAAGCCAGCAGCTTTAAATTTATCTGATGCTAAAAATTTAGTTAAAATATCTTCAAACTTAAAATCGCTTTATTATATAGCGTACATGAAAATTCATGATGAAGGAGTGAAATTTGTAAAAAATTTTATTATCAAAAAAAAATTTGGAAATTTAAGATCCGTTTATTATACAAATTTTTCAGGGGAATCTTATTTTGGTAATGATAAATACTTTAAACAATCATCCAATTATATAAAGAGATACTCTCTTAACAAACAAAATCTAGTAGGAGAAAAATTATTTCAAAAGTTTTTAAATTCGAACTGTCATAGCATCAACCTGCTAAGATATTTTTTTCCAGATTTAAAATTAAATATGAATGAACTTAATAAAAAGGGTGAAGGTGTCTTGTATTTTTTAAATAAAAAAATAAATATTATTTTTAACAATAAATACAGTAAAATAAAAAAAAATTGGATTGAAGAAATCGATTTTTATTTTGAAAAAGGGATAGTAAAACTCAAGCTTCCTCCACCGTTAGTAAAAAATAGATTTTCTAAAATATCAATTCAAAACTACAAAAAAAATAATGTTCAAAATGTTAGCTTAAAAAAAGTAAGATCTTTTAATAATCAAATAAATTTTTTTTTAAATCAAATAAGAAAAAAAAAATTATCTCATCACTGTAGTGGAAAAAATTCTCTAGCAGATATTAAGATAATTCGAAATCTATTCTAGTATAATGTTTTATATTGTTGGATCTACAGGTTTAATCTCAAAACAAATTAAAAAAATTTTAAAAGATAAAAGTTGTTATTTTTTATCCTCTAGAAAGAAAACATATAAAATATTAAAAAAAATAAAAAAAAAGATACAATTATTTTACTTTCCAATTTAGGGAATTTAAATAAATATGAAAAAAATAAAAATAAAGTTAAAAAATTTCATTCAAATTTAATCGCAAATATTATCCAAAAACTACACAAAGAAATAAAAATTATTTTTTTTTCAACAGATATGGTTTATTCTGGAAATAAAAAAAAAATATACAAAGATAATTCAAAAGTTGGGCCAATAAATAGCTATGGAAATAGTAAAGTATTTTTAGAAAATATTATAAAAAAAAACTTTAGAAACTATTTAATTTTGAGATTAACAAAGGTATACTCTACTAAAAAAATACACAAAACATTTCTAACACAACTTTCTAAAGTAAAAACAAACTATCTTTTTTCAGATCAAAAAGTACACTATTTAAACTATTTAGATTTAGGAATAATAATCAAAAAAGTTTTATCAAAAAAAAATTTAGTAGGAACATTCAATGTACCAGGCAAAATATTCTCAACTCGTTATAATTTTGTTAATAAATATTTGAAAAAATATGAAAATAATAAAATCAAAATTTATCCTATTAGTGTTAAGTTAAAAAAAAACTTACCAGTACATCTGAAATTAAAAACTAATCTATATAAAAAGATAAATTATTATCCCGCAAAGTTATTTTGATGAATTTAGAAAAAAGTTTTATAAAGAATAAAAATAAAATAGCAATTATTTCAAAAGGAATAAATATTTCTTACAAAAAAATCTATGAAGATACAAAAAAAATATTTAAGAAAATAGATAAAAAAAAATATTTGATATTAATTGAAGCAAGTAACAGTGAAGAGTTTTTTACTATTTACTCTGGATGTATTATTAATAAAAAATCTATTCTTTTAGTAAATAAAAATATAACTCAAAAATCATTAGATTTAATAGTTAATCTGTATAAACCTAAATATCTTTTTTTAAATACAAAAAAATACAAATTTAATTATAAAAAGATTTATAAAATTAAAGATCATGAATTACTTGAGACTAACTTTAAAATAAAATATCAAATTAATAAAAATCTTGCTTTACTTCTGAGTACATCAGGCAGCTTAAGCTCACCAAAATATGTTAGAATTTCCTACAAAAATTTAAACGATAATACAAACAAAATTATTAATTATTTAAAAATAGTGTCATCTGATAGATCAATAACAACATTGAATCCTAGTTATAGTTTTGGGCTTTCAATTATAAATTCACATTTTATTGCTGGGGCATCTTTAATTTTAAATGAAGATTCAATCTTAAAAAGAGATTTTTGGGATCTATTTAGAAAATACAAGCCCAATTCATTTAATGGTGTACCATATATGTTTGAACTCTTACAAAAGTTAAATTTTGATAAATTACCACTGAAAAAATTAAAATACATGACTTCAGCTGGAGGAAAATTAAATGAGGATTTACAACTAAAATTAATTAACTACCTAAAAAATAAAAAAACTTTGTTTTACATCATGTATGGACAAACAGAAGCAAGTCCAAGAATGTCTTATCTTGAACCAAAATTTTTTGAAAAAAAAATTGGTAGTATAGGAAAACCTCTTCCGGGTGGTCGTTTTATTTTAAAAGATACATTCAAAAACATTCAAAACAAAATAATAGGCGAAATAGTTTATAAAGGAAAAAATGTATCCTTAGGATACGCTTCATCTTTTAAAGATTTAAAAAAAGGAGATAAGAACTTTAATATACTTAAAACTGGGGATTTAGCTTCTAAAGATAAAGAAGGATTTTATTATATTGAAGGTAGAAAAGGCAGGGAAGTTAAATTATATGGTAACAGGTTTAATTTGGATGAAATAGAGAAAAAACTTTATATTAATGGAATTAAATGCGCTTGTCTCTTAAAGGAAAAACAGATTTTAATTTTTTTAGAAGAGGAAAATAAAAAAATTTCCGAAATACTAAAAAGGTTATTTAGCTTTAATATCTCAATATTTTTAATAAAAAAAATTAAGAAAATTCCAGTAACAAGTAACAAAAAAACTAATTATAAACTTTTAGAGAAATCCTATGTTTGAAATTGAAAAATTTATTTCTAATCCACCATTTAATCTAACTTCCTTAGAAAAAGAAAAGAAATTCTTAAAAATTTTTATAGATATCATAAATTTTCATTATAAAAATTGTAAAAACTACAAAAAAATTTTAGATGAAATTTATTCTGATTTTAGAAAATCCGAGTCTTTAATTGATCTTCCATTTCTACCTACCAATATATTTAAAAACCACAACATGTTAAGTGTTAAAAAAGATAAAATTATAAAAACTATTTCGTCTTCAGGTACTTCAGGAAAAACTGTATCTAAAATTTTTTTAGATAAAAAAAATTCAATTAACCAGACCAAGGTTCTTAATAAAATTGTGTCCCATTATATTGGAAAAAAGAGGTTACCAATGCTTGTATTTGATAAAAAAAACATATTAAAAGATAGAAATTTATTTTCAGCAAGAGGTGCTGCCATATTAGGTTTTTCAGTTTTCGCAAATGATATTACTTTTGCTTTAAACGGAAATGATCAATTAAATAAACAGAATATTAGAAATTTTTTAAATAAATATAAAGATCGAAATTACCTTATCTTTGGTTTTACTAGTATAATTTGGGAGAAATTTTATAAAGAGTTAAAAAATGGTAAAAATAATTTTTCCTTTGAAAATGGAATTTTAATTCATGGTGGTGGTTGGAAAAAATTAGAAAGTAAAAAAGTAACCAATAAAATATTTAGGCAGAAAATAAAGAAAAAACTCAAAGTTAATAGAATTCACAATTATTACGGTATGGTTGAGCAAACTGGATCAATCTTTTTTGAATGTGATAAATGTGGTTTTTTTAATACTCATAATTTTTCTGAAATTATTATAAGAGATTCGAATTTTAATTCTGTAGAAGATGGTAAAAAGGGCATTGTTCAATTATTTTCTGTTTTACCCTCTAGTTACCCGGGCCATATTTTGCTTACAGAAGATATTGGATATATTTCTAATAAAAACGATTGCAATTGTTCTTATTTAGGAAAGAGGTTTAAGATCTTAGGCAGAGTTAAGAATGCTGAATTAAGAGGATGTAGCGATGTTTAATAAAGATATAAAAATACTTGCTGGACCGAAAAAAATTATTAAAAAAATTGATCAACCATTTAATAAAATTTCAATAGAATTTTTAAATGAGTTATCAAAAAATATTTTAACAAACAATAAAGCAAAAGAGTATCCTGATCTAATTACATTTGCATTCTGGGCTAGAAGAAAAAATATTTTGAGTTTATCAAAAAATTATTTAAATAACGAGATTAGATTAGGTCTTGGAACTATTTTTCATATTACCCCATCAAATATGCCAGTAAATTTTATTTATAGTTTTGCATTTAGTTTGCTCTCGGGTAACTCAAATATTGTTAGGGTTTCAGATAAAGATTTTCCTCAAGTAAAAATATTTATAAACACTTTTAAAAAAATTTCTAAATATAAAAAATTCAAAAATGTGGCATGTTCTAATTTATTTGTTAGGTATATAAAAAATATTGATATTACTTCATATTTTTCTAGTCTTTGTGATGGAAGAATTATTTGGGGAGGAGACAAAACAGTGGAAGAAATCCAAAAAATACAATTACCAGCTAAGTCAAAATCAATTCATTTTCCTGATAGATTTTCATTATGTGTTTTAAAATCTAGTGATATAAAAAAATTAAAAACACAGGATTTAAAAATCCTTGTTAAAAAATTTTATAATGACACATATGTTATGGATCAAAACGCTTGTACTGCACCTCAATTAGTAATTTGGGTTGGTAAGGTATCGCATACTACCAAAAGTTTATTTTGGAAAACTTTAGAGATAGAGGTTAAAAATAAATACAAATTAGAGAATATTTTTTCTTTGAATAAGTACAATCAATTATTAGATGATATTCTCAATAAAAAAATAATAAAAAAAACTTTTAAGCACAAAAATTTTATCTATAGAGTTTTGCTAAATAAAATTCCAAATAATTTTAATATTGAAGATTTAAGGGGCAAATGGGGTTATTATTATGAATACGAGGTGAATAAACTTGATAAGATTGCTTCGTTTGTGAATTCAAAATTTCAAACAATGTCTTATTTTGGTTTTAGCAAACAAAGTCTTAAAAACTTTGTTAAAATGAATAAGATATCTGGAATAGACAGAATAGTTCCAATTGGAAGAACATTAGACATGGGAATAGTTTGGGATGGCTACGATTTACCAAGAACATTATCTCGAGTGATTGATTTAAAATGAAATTAAATAAAGAACAAATTTTGGAGTATCAACAAAATAGACCTCCATACTTAATGATCGATATGGTTGAAAATCTTAAACCTGGTGTTAGTTGTGATGGATTTAAGGATTTAAACCAAGATGAGTGGTTTTTTAAAGTCCATTGGAAAAATGATCCAAACATGCCAGGAATGCTTCAAATTGAAGCGTTAGTTCAAATGGCTGCCTTAAATATTCTTTCTTTACCTGGTAATAAAGGAAAAGTTATGTATTTAGTAGAGGCAAATAAATTAAAATTTTTAAAAAAAATACTCCCTGGAGAAAGACTCTATATACAAACCAAAGTTCTTGAATATAAAAGAGGAATTGCTTCATTTTCAGCAAAAGGATTTATTGATAAAAAATTAGCTTGTGCTGCTGATTTTAAATTAGTATTGCCTGATGAAATAAATAAATATAAATTAAAAAGTTAAAATGCCAATAGCATCATCATTATTAAATAAACCTAGATTAGTAGAAAAACTTAGATTGTTTTATGAATATGTTCAGAAAAACGGTGGAAAAGTAGGAACTAAAACAAGAGGTATTGATTTAAATTTTAATAACGCTTGCAATTTAAGATGTAAATATTGTTTTACAAATTCTCCAAAAGGAGATCATGTTAAAGAATTTTTAGATATTGGTGCAATTAAAAAACTTGCAGACGATGCTGATGAGCTTGGATACTTTGAATTTGATCTTCAAGGTGGAGAACTTTTGCTACATCCTGAAAAATTATTTTCAGTACTAGAAGCTATAAGGCCAGAAAGATTTTATCTTTATTTGACAACAAATGGCTTTCACTTAGATGAAAAAATGGCAAAAAAATTAGCCCAATACAAAGTAAGTAGAGTTTCAGTAAGTATAGATAGTATGGATGAAAAAGTTCACGATGAGATAAGGGGACGAAAAGACTCATGGAAAAGAGCCATTGAAGCTTTGGAGCATGTAAAAAATGCTGGAATGGATCCTTATCTCAACATTACAGTAGGTCACTATAACGCCAACACAGACCATTTTAAAAAATTGTTAGACTATTCGAAAAATAAAAAATATAGAACACTTCTAAATGTTGCAGTTCCGTCAGGCATGTGGCAGAACATGTCAGATATTATTTGTGATGATAAAGACAGAGAATATTTGAGAAATATAAGAAAGGAATATAAAAATTTAGTAAGAAATATTTGGAATCCATTTGATAAAAATCACGAAAAGATTCTTGGTTGTACTACAGTGAATAGATTGTATATTACCCCAATAGGTGACGTTTTAGTCTGTCCTTATGTTCATATAAAAATAGGAAATATTTTTAAACAATCACTAAAAGAAATAGTAGATTATGGATTTTCAATTAAATATTTCAGAGAACATAGTGATCTTTGCTTGGCAGGAGAAGATAAAAGTTTTATAAGCAAATTTATGACAAAGACAGGACAGTCAATTTTTAATCCTGCAAAAGCCTCAGAAATATTCTCAAAAGACGATTTTTAAATGTTGTTTAAAAACAAAACTGTAGTTATCACAGGATGCAATAAAGGAATCGGTTATGAAATATTAAAAAAATTTCACAATCATGGTGCAAATATTTACGCTTGTGTAAGAAGTAAGAATGAAACATTTTTAAAAAAAATAACAGAACTTCAAAAAAATTCAGAAAATAAAATTTATATTAAATCCATAGATTTGCAAAAAGAAGAATCTACAAAAGCTGCTGCTAATGAAATTCTTGCTGAAAAAAAGAATATTGATATTCTTATAAATAATGCTGGGGACATATATACAAATCTTTTTCAAATGACTTCAATATCTAAATTTAAAACATTATTTGATATAAACTTTTTTAATCAAATTTATTTTACTCAAATTATCCTTAAATCAATGATTAAAAAAAAGGGAGGAAATATCTTGTTTATATCCTCAAGTTCTGCCTCCGATGGGACTTTAGGACGAAGTGCTTATGCGTCAACAAAGGGAGCAGTCAATTCATTTGTGAAAGTTCTTGCCAGAGAATTAGGAACTAGCAATATCAGAGTAAATGCAATTTCCCCTGGTTTGATAGATACTGATATGGCAAACAAAAATACAAAAGAAGAATTTAAAAAAGATTTTATAAAATCTCTATCAATTAATCGAATTGGAAAACCAGAAGAAATTGCAAGCACAGTCCTTTCAATTTGTTCTGATGACAATAGTTATTTAACTGGCCAAATAATTAGAGTTGATGGTGGAATATGAGCAAAGAGGTAAAGGATATTAAAGAATTCGCCAAAAATATGAGAAAAGACATTTTAGAAATGTCCTTAGCTGCAGGGGCTAATAGTTCTCATTTTGGTGGAGCTCTATCAATTGTTGAAATTATGTCTGTTTTGTTCAAAAAAGAAATTAACTTTAGCTCGGACCCTCAATGGGAAGATAGAGACAGGTTCATACTCAGTAAGGGACATGCTTGTTTAGCTTTTTATGCAGTATTGCATCAAATTGGTTATTTAAAAAAAGAGGATCTAGGCTCTTTCGAAAAGAATGAGTCTGATTTGATGGGCCACCCAGTTTTAAATAAAAAAATTGGTATTGACTTCTCCACAGGCTCCCTTGGAATGGGTCTTTCAATAGGTATTGGGATGTCCATTGCTGCAAAAAGGAAAAATAAAAAATATAAGACCTTCGTGATAATAGGAGATGGCGAATGCAATGAGGGATCTGTATGGGAGTCAGCTATGGCCGCACCCAACTTGAATTTGGATAATTTAATAGTTGTATTAGATAACAATGGTTTCCAACAAACAGGTCAAAATAAAGAAATAATGAATTTAAAAAATTTAAATCAGAAATGGGAAAGTTTTGGATGGGATGTGACTACTATTGACGGGCACGATATTGAAAAATTATTAAATGTTTTTAATAAGAAATCTTCAAAAAAACCAAAAATCATAATTGCCGAAACTATAAAAGGAAAAGGTTTTTCTTTTTCTGAAAATAATAATTCTTGGCATCATTCAATACTTTCAAAATCTAATTATGAAAAGGCTTTAAAGGAGTTAGAAACGTAACAATATGAATATTAATGAAAAACAAATAAAACTTTGGTCCGCAATAGGTCCAAGAGCGGCATTTGGTTTATCTGCATTAGATTTTGCAAAAGAGTTTAATGATTTGATGATACTAACTTGTGATGTATCTACATCTGCTGGGCTGGACCGTTTTAAAAATCAATTTAAAGATAAGTATTTAGATTTAGGTATCGCTGAGCAAAATTTGATCGGAGTTGCGTCTGGTTTAGCTAGTGAAAATTATAGAGTTGTTACAACAACATTTGCTCCTTTTCAAACTATGAGGTGCAACGAGCAAATTAAAGTTAATCTAGGTTATATGAAAAAAAATATATGTATGGTTGGGATTGCAAGCGGACTTGTTTTAGGAACATTAGGTTATACTCATTGCTGTATAGAGGACATTGGAGCAATAAGATCAATCCCTGGCTTAACAATTGTATCTCCCGCGGATAGTTTGGAAACTGTAAAATCAATAAGAGAGATAATAAAAAATAAGATACCTGCTTATGTAAGATTGACCGGTTCTTCAAATAATCCAATTGTATATGAAAAAGATTATGAATTTAAAATTGGTAAATCAATATTACTAAAAGATGGAGAACAGGTTGTTATATATTGTAATGGTGCATCAGTTTATAGATGTATCGAAGCTTCAAAAATCCTGGAAGAAAAAAAAATAAATACGAAAGTTGTAAACATGCACACCGTAAAACCTTTAGATGAGGAAGAAGTTAAAAATAGTTGTAAAAAAGCAGAATTAATAGTTAGTGTTGAAGAGCATAATATAATTGGAGGTTTAGGGAGCGCTATATCAGAAACAATTTCAAAATTAAAAAATTCTCCAAGACACTTATCATTAGGAGTTAAAGATGCTTATGGAAAATGCGGTAATTACAAATTTATGTTAGAAAAACATAGACTAACACCTGAGAAAATTGTAGAAGACATCTTGTACTCACTTAAAAACTAAAGTCATGTCTAAAGAAAAATATAAAAGTATTTTTAAGAAATCTTTAAATATCGAAAGTGATTTTGATGAAAATCTTAAGTACAATGATATTTCAGAATGGGACTCTATTGGTCACATGAATTTAATATCAGGCTTAGAAGAAGGCTTTAATATTAGTATAGATACAGATGATGTGGTTGATTTTTCTTCGTTTCAAAAAGGAATGGAAATCTTAAAAAAGTATAAAATCAAATTTTAATAATAAAAATGCAAAAAAAATTTAACAATAACGGTTTCTTTATTAAAAATTTAAATAGTCCAGTGGTAATAAAAAAATTGCTTAAGATTGTAAATAAACATTTTAATAAATCCAAAAAATATTATCTTAAAATTAACCGAAGAGAATTTAGCCAAATAGTTTTAAAATGCCAAAGAGATATTGATAAATCTAATATAGTTAAATTATTCCATAAATATGAAAGCAATTTTTTCAAGAAAATACTTAATGACAATAAAGTTTTTTATTCTTCTGGTGGTTATCTAAGAGCTGTAAGACCATCAATCAATTTACCCAAAAAAGAATATTTAGACTGGCACAGAGAAACATTTTATGGAAGAAAGAAAAAATTTATTAAATCGTGCGTAAATGTTTGGGTTCCAGTTAAGCACGTAAATAAGTTAAATTCCCTAAAATACATTCCAAAATCACATAAGATTAAAGACAATTTAATTAAAAGAAAAAGATATAAAGTTGAAAATGGATCTATAAAAAAACTTTCAACAGAACATAAGATTGGTTTTGCTTACGCACCTAAAAAAATAATTTCAGGAATTAATCTTAAGAAACAAAAAACTTTTGACTTTAAAAAAAATCAATTTGTATCTTTTTCTGCAATGTTGGTTCATGGAAATGCTAAAAATCTATCAAAAGATATTAGATTTGCTTTTAATTTTGGAATAGTAGGTGGATCAAAATTGCAAGAGAATTATAAAAAAATTGATAGTAGAAATCACAGATATATTTCGTTCGATAATTAAAAAAAAGTTATGTTAAAATTTAAAAATTTGAGTAATAATATTTATAGTGGTGGAAAGATCTTACTTCTTAAAGGTAAAAATTTAACATTCATAAAAAAAAATAAGCAAACTCTAATTAGTTTATTTGAAAAAAATGGAATTATAGTTTTTAGGGGTTTAGATATTAGTCCTAAAGAATTTAAAAATCTTGCTGACATATTTTCTTCAACTTATGCAAATGACGCAGCAAGAAGAGAAAAAACTAGTTATCACCAAAATGTAAACTCTGTTGATATAGGATCAAAAAAAATGTCCTTACATTCCGAGGCAAGCTTCTCCCCATCGTGGCCAGAAATTTTATGGTTTTTTTGTATTGATGCTCCTAAAAATAAAGGCGAGACAACAATTTGTGATGGTTTAAAACTTTGGAAAAATTTTAATAATCAAACAAAAGAATTTTTTTTAAAAAATCCTATTAAGTTTAACTTGTCTATACCAGTTCTAAACTCTAAAAAAAAAGATGGTAAAAAAAAATACTGGCCATTAAATAATATTGGAAGTTATAACAGCTATTTAGATTACAAAACTGGAAAACTCGAATTCGAACAAATAAAATTTGCAATAAACGAAAGCCGAATCCCAAACCAACTATGCTTTGCAAATCATGTTATGTATAAAGATACTGATGAGACAATTAAAAATTGGGGCTTATTAAATAATAAAAAACTTCCGAAAAACCTTTTAAATTATGTTGAGGAAGAAGCTGAAAAAATTACCGTTTATCATAAATGGAAAAAAAACGATATTATGATGTTAGATAACAAAAGATTTTTGCACGGACGAAACTCTTTTGAAAAAAAAGAGAAAAGAAAGATAATCAATATTCAAACATTAAAAGCAAACTTTTCATACGGTTCAACCTCAAATAAGTAGAAATTTAGTGTCGAATAATTTTTTTCATAAAGAACAATATCTCAGAAGCATTGGTATTAAATGTGGAAAGGGTTGTAGAGTTCACTCTACTGTTATCATTTCTAATCCAAAAAATTTAATTCTTGGAAGCAATGTTAGAATTGATGCATTTACGACTATTCTCTCTGTAAAAAAAATTCATATAAAAAACTACATACATGTTGGACCTTATGTTGTGTTACATTCTGGTGGAGGCGAAATCAAATTAGAAAATTTTTGTGGAATAAGCGCTGGTGTAAAAATATATACGCATGTAGACGATTATACAGGTAAAGAATTTTACAGTCCTTTTAACGCCGTTTCAAAAAAAAATGGCAAACGTTCATCTATACAAATAAAAAAATATGTAATTTTAGCTCCTAATGTAATTGTTGTTCCTGGTGCAAAATTTGGTGAAGGTACAGTTATAGGTGCTCAATCTGTGGTTTATTCTAAAATGAGTCCATGGACAACCTATTTTGGTTTACCTTTAAAAAAAATTTCTAAAAGACAAAAATCTTTTATAAAAAAAATAAAATTAAAAAATATCAAATAATTATAAAAAAAATAAGAGAAACTAAAATGAATGATTTAGATGCATTTAAAAAAGTTTGGGGATTAGAATTAGATAAAAAGAACAAAGGTTTTTCAAATCTAATTAAAAAAATAGAAAGAGAAAAAAAATTTTCAATGTCATCAAGGTTGCAAAAAAAAGCGTTAAAAATTTTTGTTGAATATATAAATTCAAAAAAAATTCCAGGAGATTTTGTTGAATGTGGAACTTATAAAGGTGCTAACATAGTGCTCTTACGATATTTAACTAAAAAAAAAATACATGTTTTTGATACATTTAGCGGAATGACAGAGTATAACAAGTCGGAATATAATCTGTTTGAGAAAAAATATGCTAAAGATTTGCTTGTTGGAGATAAACATATGAATAGATATTGGACGTATGCAACATTTAAAATGTTTAAACAATATTTATTAAAATTTAATTCATTTTCCAATCTAAACATAATCAAAGGAGATGTAAGAAAAACATTATTAAAGAAAAATAATATTAAAAAGATTTCACTTTTAATCTGTGACACAGATTTTTATGACTCTTCATTAGTTATTTTAAAAAAATTATATCAAAAGGTTTCTACAGGGGGAGTTATAATTTTTGATGATTATAGTATGTGGACTGGCCAAAAAAAAGCTGTAGATAAATTTTTTAAACATAAAAAAAATCTAATTTTTCCAATAGACGGTTCTGCGAGTTTTGCAATCAAACTCTAGATAAACTCAATAAATAATAAAAAATGAACTATATTTTTTCTATCGCTAAAATAGCGATTTCTTTACCCATATTATTAATACATATTTTAATAAATCTTTTTATTAGTTTAAAGATTGGAAAATTAGACACTAGCAGAATTGGAAATATATATATTGCTGATCTTTTCTTAATAAAAAAAAAAATAAAAAAAATCAATCAATTAGAAATTTGGGTAACCGATAGAAAAATATGCAATAGTCAAATGTACAAAATGTTAAATCGGCATTTTAAAATATTTAATTTCATGAGATTTTATTATGATTCCTTAAATTTTTTATCTTTGAAAAATAATTTTTTTTCTAAATACATATTAAGATTAGATCTTAATAAAGATTTTATTTATCACGATAAATTAAGTAATCAAATAAAGTTTTCAAAACAGGACTTTCATCAAGCCAAAATTTTAGCAGAAAATTTAAAAATACCTGATAATAGAAAAGTTATATGTATTTCTTGTAGAGATGATGCTTATTTAAAAAAAAGTAATTCTGATTTAGACTTTTCGTATCATAATTATAGAGACACAAATATTAATAGTTTTATACCAATTATTAAAAAATTAATAAAAAAAAAATATTTTGTCATTAGAGTTGGTAAAATATCAAAGACTAGACTTAAGATTAAAAGTAAGTACTTTTTAGATTATCCTTTCAGCAAATATAAAAATGACCTTTTAGATTTTTATTTCCCAAATATTTGTAGTTTGTGGATAGGGAGTAATAGCGGCTTAGATACCTTAGCCCATATGTTTAGAAAACCAACCATTGTAGTAAATTTAGCTCCCCTAGGAATACTTTCACACAATCTGAACAATAAGAAATTAATTTATCATTTCAAAAGTCATATTTTTAAAAAGTCAAAAAAATTACCGTTTTCAAAAATCTTTGAAAAAAAATTAGATATGCTGGAGGCTACAAATGATTTTAAAAAAAAAAATATTTCACTTAAACCAGCAACAGACAGGGAAATTAGTGAAATTTGTTGGGAAGGTTTGAATTACCACCTTAAAAGAAAAAAACTAAGCAGTTTAGATAAACGTAACCAAAAATTATTAAATACAAAAATCAATACATTATTTAAAATTAAGGGAAATATTATACGTTGCATGCTAAGTCCAATTTATCTAAAAAAAAACAAATGGATTTTAAGTAAATGATTGGATTTTTAACGCATATTTTGAAGAGAAAAAAAATATACATTTTTCATCCAAATTTAAAAATAGATATAATTATTTTTGGTAAAATTAATACTAATTTTTCTTTACAAAAGAAGATAAAATTTTTTGAGTTAAACGATCAAGTTTATATTTCGACATTATTAAAAGCTTTATTAATTTTTACCTTTGATTTAAAAAATAATCTAAAAGATATTTACTTTAAAGAAGTAATTAAAAAATTTTCACCCAAGATTGCTATTGGAGATGAGATTAATAATAACGTTTTTAAATTTAAAAAATATTTTCCAAATAAAATAGCTATTGGATTTCAAATTGTTAATAGGTCAAATATAACAACAAATAAAATAATTGATAAAAAATATTGTGATTATTTTTTATTATTTAATCAAAAATCAAAAAGATATTATAGAAATATTAAAGCTAAATTCTTTATTATTGGATCTTTAAAGAACAATGAAAAACCCCTTAAAAATAGAAAAAAAATTTTTGATATTATGTTTATTTCAGAGTATAGACCAAATGTTTTTGAAAGAATTAAGGCTCAAAATTCAGTTCAATTAAAAATCTTTAAAGGAATAAAAAAAAATTTTTATTATTTTAATGAAAAAATTTTAGAAATAATAAATGAAATAGTAAATGAGAATAAATTCAAATTTTCTATAGCTTTAGCATCAAATAGAATAGAGAAAAAGAAATCTAATTTTCAAGATAAAGAGGTAAATTTTTTCACAAAAAAAATAAATAATTTTAATATATACAATGAAAATTCTTATAGTCTGGCTCAAAAATCTGAATTAATTATTTCTATGTGGTCAACATTAGGAGCTGAACTTTATGCTCAAAGAAAAAAAGTTTTATTTATAGCACCCCCTTTTCATAAAAATATTTATTGGGATTTTTTTCCAAAAAAAAAATGGAATAAATTGGCAGCAAAATTTAAACAAAAAAGAAATAAAAAAAAAAATACTTAAAATTCTTAAATTTAAAAATCAACAATGGGAAAATTATTGTAAATCATCAAAATATGGAATGTTTTTTGATCCTAATAACCAAATATTAAAAAAAAATTATTTTTAAAGAACTCAATGCTATTAGAAAACGAAAAAATTAAAATTAGACCATTAATTTCAAGTGATGTTACAAAAGATTATTTTAACTGGTTTAAAGATAAATTAATAAAAAAATACGTAGTTAACACGACTTATAAAGATATTAACCATTTAAAAAAGTATGTTTTTGAAAATAGTAAAAAGAAAAATATTTTGTTTTTAGGAATTTTTACTAAAAAAAATAAACACATTGGTAATATTAAATTTGAAAAGATTAATATTAAAAAAAAATCTGCAGTTATGGGTATATTAATCGGAAATAAAAATTTTAGAAACAAAGGTTTAAGTGCCAGTGCATTAACAATGACAATGCAGTACTTAAATAAAAAAAAAAAAAATTAAATATTTTTTTCTTGGGGTTAATAAAAAAAACATTCAAGCAATTGAGTCTTATTACAAATCTGGTTTTAGAATATCGAAAGAAAAAAAAAATACTTTAATTATGATAAGAAATTATGATTTATTAAACTTGAGTAAATTTTCCTTAGGAACAGCACAGTTCGGAATGAACTACGGAGTAAATAATAAATTTGGAAAAGTTAAAATACATAATATTAAAAAAATAATTCAATATTCAAAAAAGATTGGTATTAGGTCAATCGATACCGCAACAACCTATGGTAATGCAGAAAAAATTTTAGGAAATATTGGTGTTAAAAACTTTAAAGTAACAACAAAGCTACCATATATTCCAGATAACAAAATTACCTTAATAGACAGAATAGTCAAAAATTCATTATCAAATTTAAAAATAAAAAAATTAAATTGTCTATTAATACATAGTTCAAAAAATTTGGAAAAAAAAACAAATCTTATAATAAAAAAAATGAAAAATTTAAAATTTAAAGGTCTGGTTAAAAATATTGGAATTTCTGTTACAAATACAAAAGATATATATAGAGTTCTAAAAAAATTTGATGTTGATGTAATCCAGATACCATATAATATTCTCGATAGAAGACTTGAACGAAAGTCACTGATAAATCTCATTAATAAAAAAAAAATTAAAGTTCAATCAAGATCAATCTTTCTTCAAGGTTTACTGTTTAAAAAGTATTCAGAAATACCTTTCAAAATCAAAAATAGGTCCAAACATTTAAAAAAAATTAAAAATTTCCTATCTCAAAATAATAATAAAAAGTTGGATCAAATGATCAATTTTGTCTATAAAAACAATCTACCTTACAACCACATTATTGGTGTAGATAATTTAAAACAATTAAATGAAATTTCTAAAATTCAAACTTCAAATTATTTAAAATTTAGAAGTATAGCAAGTAATGATGAAAATTTAATTAATCCTAGTTTATGGTAAGCCTTACAGAATGAAAAACCAATTTAAAAAAATTATTAATTATATATTAAAGAAAATAATAGATTTTTTATTTCGTTTTAATTTTGGAAGATATTTTTTAGAAATATTTAGTTCAAAAATTAATTCTCAATTTCAAATAATTGAATATAAAAATAAAAAATACAAATTTTACACCCCTAATAGGCTTAGTTATTTTAGAGCCCAAACTTTTTTAACTAAAGAACCCCTAACTATAAAATGGATTGAAAATTTTGATGAAGGATCAGTTTTCTGGGATATTGGTGCAAATATTGGACTTTATTCTTGCTTCGCTGCAAAAGAAAAAAATATAACTACATATTCCTTTGAACCATCGGTATTTAATTTGGATATGTTAGCTAAAAATATTTATGAAAATAATTTAAATAACAAAATTACAGTTATTCCACTAAGTCTTACAGATAAAATGAAAATTTCAGATTTCAATCTATCTATTCTTGAAAAGAGTGGTTCACAATCAACTTTTTCTGAAATTTACGGGGAGGATGGAAAAGAATTTATACCTAAATTAAAATATAAAACTTTAGGTGTAAATGGAAATGAAATGGTAAATAAATTTAATATTCAAAAACCTCATTATATCAAAATTGATGTTGATGGAATAGAATTTTTAATTTTAAAAGGTCTTTCAGAAATATTAGACAATGTAAAAAGTGTTTTAATTGAAGTTAATGAAACTTTTCAAAGCCAAAAAAATAATATAAAAGAACTTCTGGAAAGCCAAAACTTCATTTTGGATGAAAAAAAACAATCAGAAATTATGAAGATATCAAATCAAAGACTTAAAACTTATAATCAGATATGGAAAAAAATCAAAAAATGAATAAAAAATTGGCTTCAGAAATAAGGGATAATGGAGTCATAAAAATTGATAATTTTTTAAACAATGATGAAATTATAAAAATAAAAAAAATTGTCAAACATTATTCTGCTCCCAAAAATAGTCCAGACAGTTATTTTCCTACTAATTTTAATAAATTGGTATTAAAAATTTTAAAACTAAACTTTGTTAAATTTTTCCATAGCATTGAAATCTTAAAACTTGGTAGAAAAAAAAGACTTGATGATTTAGCAGATGAATTTTTTGGAAAAACAAGCAAGCTTTCTTTTATTGACGCTTACTATAGCAAAATTAGCAAGCAGGATGTCTTGCCTTGGCATACAGATCAAGCTTACCTAGGTAAAAAAGAGGTGACAAGCTTTAATGACCCTGACGGATTTTTTTTAAAAATATTTGTATATTTAACAGATGTGGGACCAGACGATGGCTGTATGAGTTATATTAAAGGCTCCCATAAAATTGGTTATGCAATAAGAAAAGGTATTTTCGAAAAAAATATTCCTTATCAACCATATTGGAGTATAAAAGATTTTAAAAAAATTATTTCAGATAATAAAAATTATTTTGAAAATTATTTTGAAAATTCTAAAATAATAGAGAATTTTTTCAATCAGACTGAAAATTTAGAAAAAGATAATAGCAAAGAAGTTTTCGGATATAGTGCCAAAGCAGGTAGCGCTATAGTTTTTGATGAAGGTGGTGTTCATAGGGGTTCAAGACCACAGAATACAGATAGAATGGTTTTACGATATTTATATTCTTCAAAAAATTAACATGAAACTAAAAAATGTTAAACTTATAATTTTGGATATTGATGGTGTATTAATTGATTCAAAAAAAATTATGTATTATTATAAAAAAAATAAAATTAAAAAAAATAATTGATAAAATTTTAAATGAATAAAAATAATATATTTATTGGCTTTGACTCAAAAGAACCAATAGCTAGTGATATCTGTGAATACTCTTTAAAAAAAAATTCAAAAGGTTTTTTTAATATTAATCACTTAAAATTAGATGATTTAAAAAAAAAAGGTATATATAAAAGAGATCATGATAAATTATCATCTACTGAATTTACTTTTTCGCGTTTTTTAGTTCCATATTTACAAAAATATAACGGTTGGGCGTTATTTTGTGACTCAGATTTTATATTTTTAGAAGATATAAATGATTTATTTTTTACAGCTGACAACAAATATGCTGTTATGTGTGTTCAGCATGATTATAACCCAGATGATCAAAAAAAAAAATTAGGTTCTAGCCAATTACTTTATCCAAGAAAAAACTGGAGCTCGTTAGTTTTATGGAATTGTTCTCACCCAAGTAATAAGATAGTAAATCCAGAATTAGTTAACACTCAAACAGGAAAATATTTACATAGATTCGGATGGCTTAAAGATGAGGAAATTGGAAAAATAAATCTTGAATGGAACTGGTTAGTAGGTTGGTATAAAGAACCGGATGATGGAAAACCAAAAGGTATACACTTTACAGAAGGTGGACCATGGTTAGGCGATGATTTTAAAAATGTTAAATATGGAGATATTTGGTTAAGATATTATGAAAATTTTAAAAGTCAAAATTCTTGAGATTTACTTAAGCTTAACTGAAATTTATGAAAAAAATCAAAACAATATGCA
>MDTB01004001.1_pt1 | contig 51896 bp, 44 predicted proteins | sample 811161 | NCBI WGS metagenome assembly MDTB01 (sample SAMN05326650, study PRJNA326480) | marine metagenome | isolation source: seawater | place: Mediterranean Sea | collected 2009
CCCGTCCAAGCCGTGCTCCATCCAGAGCACATGGCCAAAGCGTTGGACGCTTGGCTGGATGATCTGGTCGGGAAACACGCCGCGGGCGTTCACCATGAGTTGCTCGGCTACTCCTTGGGCGGCCGCATCGCGATGGCGCTGTTGGAATGCCAACCGGAACGGTGGATGGGGTTGACCCTTTTGGCCTCCGACGGATTCAAGAAAAACCTGATGTACCGCTTTGCGGTGGAAACCGCGGCAGGCCGCGCCACATGGGCGTGGGTCGACCGCCACGCGGAAGGCATTCGGGCCCTCATCCGGGGCTTGCGCAAGGTGCGCATCCTTCCAGCCCACTTGGAGCGCTTCGCCCTGCACCACACCGAGGACCACGCCATGCGCACGTTGGTGGCCAACACCTGGATGACACACCGGAAGTTTTGGCCCACTCAAGAGGGCATGCGTCGGGCTTGGGGCCACATGGCCCAGCGGGGCGGGCACGTGCACGTGGTCTTCGGAAACCAGGACGCCATCATCCCCAAGTCTTGGGGCCGTGGATGGGACCGGCTGGTCGACCACCCAAGGGTGCGGTTTTTGACCATTTCTTCTGGCCATGTCATGCACCACTCCACCCTTGTCCAATCGTTGAAACGCACTATCTTACCCTTCGATGACTGAATTCAGCACTTGGCACGACAGCTTAAGGCAAGACATGTTGCTGGGCCAAAAAAGGCTCGCCGTGTTGGTCGATCCTGAAAGCGTCCCTCGTGGAGATGGGTGGCTCGACTTGATCAACGCCATCCAGCGCAGCCAAGCCACAGATGTGTTCGTCGGAGGAAGCCTGGTGGGCGAAGGAAAAACCGAACCCGTCGTGCGTGCTTTGAAAGACGCTGTCCCCCATCCCGTGGTCCTGTTTCCTGGCGCGCCCAACCAAGTGGTTCAAGGCGCCGACGCCTTGCTGTACCTGAGCCTCATCTCTGGCCGGAACCCCGACCTGCTGATTGGTCGCCATGTGGAATCCGCGCCGAGGATTGTCAAGATGGGCATCCCCACGGTCGCCACGGGGTACATTTTGCTTGGAGATCCGCCACTGACTGCGGCTGCGTACATCTCTCACTCGCTTCCCATCCCCATGCACAAGCCGGAGCTCGCCGTGGCCACGGCGCAAGCCGGATGTTTGTTGGGCATGCAGTGCATCTTCATGGACGCCGGAAGCGGCGCAGGCACCCCGATTGCCACCGAGGTCATTTCAGCCGTTCGGGAGGCCGTGGACGTCCCCATCGTCGTGGGGGGAGGCATGACCTCCCAAACCGATTTGGATCGCGCTTGGGAGGCCGGTGCCACTTGCTGTGTGGTGGGCACAGCGATTGAAAAGGACCCCGAAGTCCTCGATCGCCTGGCCACCGATGCCTTTAGAATCCGACGGCAAGGGTGACAAACCCATGCCGTCCCGCCTGAGGGTACACGTAGTTTTCTGTCGTCTCAGACCCTGGGCCTCCGTAGCGGTAGCTGTAGGTCCAACCTGTGGCGCTGTAGACCGCATCCAACAGGTTGTTGCCAAACACCGATAAACTCACGTTCTGACCTGACGCCAGGGTGGTCTCTGCGCGCACCACCGCATCCATCGTGGTGAAGGCGTCCAACGCTCGGGCCTCGTTGCCCGTGTTGTCCAAGAACTGGCGCCCCACATGCTTGACAATGACGCTGAACGACAGACCGGAAAGCTCGCTGTCTTCAGGCGCTTCCAAGGTGGCCATACCCATGCCCACCACATTGGGCGACAGCGCCAAATCGATGTTCTCGTGGTTCACAATGTTCACGTAATCGAACGCGCCGTCGTAATCGTAAATGGTCTCCTGGAACAGGGCAATCTTGTTTTCCGAGATGGTGGCGTTGGCCTCAAAGCGCAGCTCAGGTGTTGCCTGGATGCCTGCTTCCAACTCCAAACCACGACGGTAGCTGTCCTTCACATTCACACGCACGACGTTTCCGACGTCGTTCAATTGGCCGGTGGCCGCAAGCTGGTCGGTGTACTGCATGTTGTACAACGTCGCGCCAAGCGTCCAGTTCTCGCCACGCACCTTGGCGCCCGCCTCCGCGTCCAACAAGCGTTCTGGTCGCAGCGGGGACTCTTGGGGAGAGTCCAAATAGTCGGAACGTGCCGGCTCACGGTGGGCCAACGCCACGGACACAAAGCCTTGCACGTTCTCCGAGGGGGTCAAGGTCAACCCCGCCTTGGGGTTGAAGAAGGTCAACTCGTCACGGACGTTGATTTCGCTGTAATCGTTGTCGCGTCCGGTCGTGCTGTAGTCGACGTGGCGGACTTGCGCTTCGGCGTGCCAACGCAACGCATCTTCCTCCCCGGACCACTTTCCGAACCCACTCACATCGAACTTCTCCCCGACACTTCGGTAGTATTCGTCGTCGGGCTCCACGCCCGCCGACATGTCCATCCAAATCAACCGACCAAAATGATCTCCAACGTAAGTCGAGGCTGAAATCCCGTAGACCTGCTCCATGGCCCCAGCGCGGTTGGACAAGGTCCAGGAGGTTCCCATCAAGGTGTTGTCCAACCACCGACGACGGACCAAGTCCGTGGTGAAGGCGGTGTCCGTGCCCATGATGAGTGGGGCGAGGCCGTAATCTGCCAAATCGTCTTTTTGGCGGAACTGCTCGTAAAACCCCGCGCCTGCGGTGCCGTAAAGCACGCCGCCAAAAGTCCAATCGCCAAACGTCTGATCCAGATGCACTTGCAGGTGGTCTTGGCGGTAGTCGTCCACCTCGTTCTCGTAGCGGTAGTAGTTGTGCTGTCCTCGACGCGCGATGAGGTCGTTCACGCGCACGGTGTCTGCGCCGTAGCTGTACTCTCCACTTCCAACGGCCCAAGCGCGGATCTCCTCTTCCGTGGATTCAGGGTTGGCGGCAATTTGAGGCACGCCGTACCACGCTTGATAGGTGCGCTCGTGACCCAAGGTTGTGGTCAACGACAAACGTCCCGTTTCCCAGCGCTTGGCCACCCGTCCATACAACGAGCTCAGATCGCTGGTGGCTCGGTCCACCCAACCGTCTGAAGTGATGCGCGATGCGCGGCCCTCGAAAGACCAACCGCCTTCCAACATGCCGGTGTTCCATGCAAGCGTCCGACGTTGGGTTCCGAACGACCCTCCGCCCAACACTGCGCGCACACCTGGCTTGGCCAAGGTGCCCAACGTGTTGACCGACACGGTCGCCCCAAAGGCCGCAGGGCCGTTGGTGCTGGTGCCCACGCCTCGCTGAATCTGCATGCCCGTCATGCTGCTGCCCAAATCAGGCAAATCCACCCAAAACACCCCTTGCGATTCGGCGTCGTTGAGTGGCACGCCGTTGATGGTCACATTGATGCGGCTTTGGTCTACCCCGCGAATGCGCAACGCCGTGTACCCCACGCCATGTCCCGCATCCGAAGTCACCACCGCGGAGGGAGTCAAGCGCAACAGAAAAGGCACATCTTGCGCCGCATCTTGGGCTTGAATGTCTTCCACGGACAAGTTGGTGACCGCAAATGGATCCTTGTCGTCCGCTTGCACCGCAGACACGGTGGCGGTCGACACGGCAAGGGTGTCGAGGTCAATCTGGGCGAAGGCGCCGAGGCTCAAGCCCAAAGAACAGAGCACGATCGCGCCACGGCGGAGGTGCGAAACGAATGAAATGGATTGTGTCATCGTGTTTGGTTTTAAACGTGACACAGGAGACCTAAGGGCCTCGATGGCCACCGCACAAGGCGGTGAATTCGCTTCCTTCCCGGCATGACCCGGGCAGGTTCGGAGGGTGTAATCTCAGCCTTTCGGCACCCCTGCGTCGGTGCAAATGTAGCTTATCTTCGGTTTCTCCAGCATGTCCTCGTCCCAAGCCTCTCTCCTCGAACAACAAGCGGCCATCCAAGCCGGCGGCGCCGCTGCAAGGGTCTTGCTCAAAGCCCTGCACAAGGGCGACGAAGAACTTAGCATCTCTGAAAAAGCCGACGGGTCCTTGGTCAGCTCCGCGGACTTGGCTTCGCAACACGCCATCCAGGCCTGCCTTGAGCGCACGAGTGTTCCCGTCTTGAGCGAGGAGGCAGCTGCCCCGCCCTTCCAAGAGCGTCGGGTCTGGTCCCGCTATTGGCTGGTCGACCCGCTGGACGGCACCGAGTCCTTTTTGAAAAACCGGTCCGGGTTTGCCGTGAACATCGCGTTGTGCGACGCCACCGGCCCCATCTTTGGCTTGGTCGCAGACCCACTGGCCAACCGGATGTACCTCGGCGGCATGGGGGTGCCCGTGCAAGTGACTCCGCTGGACGGGTCGACCGTCAAGCCCCTTCAACCCTCTCCCATCCAGAGGCCTTACCGACTTGTCACTTCTTGGGTGGAAGAAGCCCGCCTTCAGGATCTCGTTCCTCCCCACATCGACCCGGCCGACGTGGTGTCACGCCCTGTCAGTGGCGCACTGAAGTTTTGCCAACTCGCCACGGGCGACGCCGAAATCCATGCGAGGACTGGCCCCTACATGGAATGGGACTGCGCGGCCGGAGACGCCATCCTCCGCGGCATGGGCATCGACGTGGTGGACTTTCAAGGGCATCGGTTGAAGTACAACTCCGAGAGCTTGCGCGTCCAAGGGCTTCGCTGCTCAAGGGTTTAAACGGGCATCGCCGCTCAGCGGTAGAGCGCGTCGCGGTACGGACCGCCGTCAAATTCCGCCAGCATCTCGAGGTAATTCCTGTGGCGCGATTCGGCGATATCGCCTTCTTTCACCGCCTGAATGACGGCGCACCCCGGCTCCTTGTGGTGCACGCAATTGTGGAACTTGCATTCCGGGAGGCGTCGAAAGAACTCTGGGAAGTGGTGGTTCAGGGTGTCGCGCTCCAACGTGACCAACCCAAATCCTTTGATGCCCGGCGTGTCCACCAAAAACCCTCCGTCGGGGAGCGCGTGCATCTCGGCAAACGTCGTGGTGTGACGTCCCTTGTTGTGGGATTCACTGACTTCCGCCGTCTTCAGTCGAAGGCCAGGAATCAGCTCGTTGATCAAGGTGCTTTTGCCCACGCCAGAATGGCCTGAGAGCACATGGATTCCCGCCGCCAACTCGGCGCGAAGGGCGTCCAATCCCTCGCCGGAGTGCGCACTGACTTCCAGCCAACCGTAACCGGCGTCGCGGTAGACCGCCGCGAGCGTCTCGGCTTGGGCCTGACTTTCTGCATCCAACGCGTCGATCTTGTTCAAGACCACGGTGGTCGGGATGCCGTACGCCTCGGCGGTGACCAAAAACCGATCCATGAACCCTGTGCTGGTGCGAGGTGCGGCGAGCGTCACCACCAAGAAGGCGCGGTCCAAGTTGGCCGCCACCACATGGCTTTCGTGCGACAGGTTCACCGACTTGCGCACGATGCAATTCTTGCGGGCTTCGATGCGTCGAATGACACCTGTCCCGTCGTCTTCCACTTCAAAATCCACCAAGTCGCCCACCGCCACGGGGTTGGTGGAGCGGTAGCCTTTGAGTCGCAATTTGCCGGCCGGTCGACAAGACACGACCTCACCCTCTGGACCTTGCACGTCGTACCAAGATCCGGTGGTGCGCAACACCAAACCTTCAAGGAGGCTCAAGCGGTCAGGGATTTGAATTGGGCCTCCAACCCGCCTGGCGCATTCACCATGTCGGCCAAAGGCGCGTCGGCCACAATTTCACCCAGCCGGATCAACACCACCCGATCGCACATCGCCTCCACTTCCTGCATGATGTGGGTGCTGAGCACCACGGTCCTGTCTTTACCCAGGCTGCGAATGAGTGCGCGTATGTCCACCAATTGGTTGGGATCCAGACCCGACGTGGGTTCATCCAAGATGAGCACCTCCGGGTCGTGGAGCAGCGCTTGCGCAAGGCCCACGCGTTGCCGATACCCCTTGGACAACTGGCCAACGGTCTTGTGCTGCTCAGGGGTCAACCCGACCTCATAAATGACCGCTGCCACGCGGGCCTTTCGATCGGCCACTTTGTGAAGCCCCGCCACAAACAGCAGGTACTCCTGGACGTACATCTCTTCGTGCAACGGGTTGTGTTCAGGCAAATACCCCACGCGCTTTTTGGTTTCCAACGGAGCCTCCGCCACGTCAAACCCGCACACCTCCACCCGGCCCTCCGAGGGCGGCAAATACCCCGTGACCAAACGCATCAATGTGGACTTGCCCGCGCCGTTGGGGCCCAACAAGCCGACAACTTCGCCTTTGCCAATGCGCAATTCCAACCCGTTCAGGGCCAATTGCGTTCCGAAGCGCTTCTGCACGTTGTCAACCCAAATGGACATGGTGCGAAGTTACCCCCTGTCCGGAAGTTTGACGCACGAAAAAACCGCACCCCGAGAGGATGCGGTTTCTGCTGTTTCAAGGATGCCCGGGGCGATCACATCATGCCGCCCATGCCGCCGCCCATCGGTGGGCCGGCAGGTGCAGGTGTCTCCTCTGGAATGTCGGTGATGACGCACTCGGTGGTCAAGACCATGCCCGAGATGGAGACTGCGTTTTCCAAGGCCACGCGGGTGACTTTGGTCGGGTCGATGACGCCCGCCTCAAAGAGGTTTTCAAACACTTCCGTGCGGGCATTGTAGCCGAAGTCGCCTTCGCCTTCGCGCACCGCGTTCACGACCACCGCGCCCTCGCCGCCAGCGTTGGCCACGATTTGACGCAAAGGCTCTTCAATGGCGCGAAGCACAATCTTGATGCCTGTGGTTTCGTCCACGTTCTCGCCCTCCAACTCACCGAGCTTCGAGGCGATGCGGATGTATACGGTGCCACCTCCAGGCACGATGCCTTCCTCCACCGCAGCGCGGGTGGCGTGCAAGGCGTCGTCCACGCGGTCCTTCTTCTCTTTCATCTCCACCTCCGTGGCTGCACCCACGTAGAGCACCGCCACACCGCCGGCCAACTTGGCGAGACGCTCTTGGAGCTTTTCGCGATCGTAGTCCGAAGTGGTGGTTTCGATTTGGGCTTTGATCTGACCCACGCGGGCTTCGATGGCCGCCTTGTCGCCGGCGCCGTTCACCACAGTCGTGTTGTCTTTGTCGATGGTGATTTTCTCCGCCGTGCCCAAATCGGCAATGGTGGTGTTCTCCAACTTCAAGCCGGTCTCCTCAGAAATCACCTGTCCTCCTGTGAGGATGGCAATGTCTTGGAGCATGGCCTTGCGACGGTCGCCGAATCCGGGGGCCTTGACGGCCGCCACCTTGAGGGCGCCGCGGATTTTGTTGACCACCAACGTGGCCAGCGCCTCGCCGTCCACGTCTTCTGCGATGATCAACAACGGACGACCGCCTTGTGCCGTTTGCTCGAGCACAGGCAAGAGGTCCTTCATGTTGGAAATCTTCTTGTCGTAGATCAAGATGAAGGGATTCTCGAGCTCCGCTTCCATCTTGTCAGGGTTGGTCACGAAGTACGGAGAGAGATACCCCCGGTCAAACTGCATGCCTTCCACAGTCTTCACTTCGGTCTCGGTGCCTTTGGCTTCCTCCACAGTGATGACGCCTTCGTTGCCCACCACTTTCATGGCCTCTGCAATCAACGAACCGATGGTCTTGTCGTTGTTGGCAGAAATGGTGCCGACTTGCTCGATTTTGCTGTTGTCGCTGCCCACTTCACGGCTGATTTCGCGCAAACCAGACACGATGGCTTTCGCCGCCTTGTCCATGCCGCGCTTGAGGTCCATAGGGTTGGCGCCAGCCGCCACGTTGCGGAGGCCTTCGCCCACCAAGGCCTGAGCCAACACTGTGGCCGTGGTGGTGCCGTCGCCTGCCACGTCGGCGGTCTTGCTCGCAACCTCCTTCACCATCTGGGCTCCCATGTTCTCCACGGGGTTCTCCAGCTCGATTTCCTTCGCCACGGACACGCCGTCCTTGGTGACCGATGGGGCGCCAAATTTCTTGTCGATGACGACGTTGCGGCCCTTAGGACCCAAGGTCACTTTCACCGCATCCGCCAACGCATCCACGCCTGCCTTCAGGTTGGCCCGGGCGTCGCTGTCAAATTGAATGTCTTTTGCCATGATTTAGAATGTTCAGAGATTGGGGTTCAGAGGATGGCCAAAATGTCGGCCTCCCGCATGATCATGTAGTCTTTGCCTTCGAACTGCAACTCGGTGCCCGAGTACTTTCCGTAGAGCACGGTGTCGCCCTCCTTCACAGTGGTGGGCTCGTCTTTCTTGCCTGGCCCCACAGCCACGACGGTGCCGCGCTGGGGCTTTTCTTTGGCCGAATCCGGAATGATGATTCCGCTTGCGGTCTTTTCTTCTGCGGCTGCGGGCTCGACAAGCACACGGTCAGCCAAAGGTCGAATGTTGACAGACATGGTATTGAATTGTTTGGGTTGTTCTGTTTGTGGGTGCATGTGCACGCTGACCTATGGGCGATTTCCGTGCCAACCGCCAAAGTGCCACATGCCAATGACAAGGCTGTCATGTTCTGGGTTCAAAGCACGACACCCTGTCAGCGGGGCTGACAGGGTGTCGTGCTCACGCCGCGTGGGCGCATTCAAATAACGTGTGCAATCACTCAGCAACTTCGATGGGCGCTGCCGTGGGGGCGAAGCTTTCGTCCACACCCACGTCCAGAGATCCGTTGCCGGCGAAGCTGCCCACGAGGATGCAGAGCACGAACAAGGCCGCGGCCAAGTACCATGTGGCCTTTTCCAAGAAGTTGGTGGTGCGCTGCACGCCGCCGATTTGGCTTGCGCCCTGAAAACCGTTGGCAAGTCCTCCTCCCTTGGGGTTTTGGACCAAAATCACTGCCCCCAAGAGGAAGCACACAATCAAAATAACGACGGTCAAAAAAGTAGTCATGGTCTGAGATTCACGTGTTGCGCAGCTTTTTGAGCTGGGCCGCAAAATAAACACTTTTTTCCGGGTATTTCAAGGCCAACAGCTTATAAGCTTTGCGGGCACGGCCCATTTGGCCTTGCTGGGCGTAGAGTTTGGCCATGGTCTCGGTGACCAAACTTGGGTCTTCCAGAAGCCCCTGCTTCGCCCAATCTTCCGTGGATTCCAAGGCGTCACGAACCGGTCCAATCTTGACGTCCCCCTTGGCCAAGAACGCGTCAATCAGCGCGGCGGCGCCCCGTTCCGCGAGGTCGTCTTGGCCAAATCCCGTCTCGCGCGCGCGGTGCTGCAGCCAACGTCCAAACAACGAGGTCGGGGCCGCTTGGTGGGTCACAGCAGGCACCGGAATGCCCTCCGGAACTTCCTCTGATTCCTCCGATGTCGACTGGGACACTTCGTGCTCCAGCGTCGACGCGATGGCGGCCACCATGGCGTCGCGGGCATGGCCTTCCAATTCCTCGGGAGCCTCCTCTGCAGGCGTCGCCTCGGAAATGGGTTCCGGAGCAGGTTCGGGGACAGCGTCGACGTCGTGCCACACCAATTTGACCAGTTCTTCCTCGGACACCTCTGGCGCAGCAAGTACCTCTTGATGAATGTGCTGGGCAGCTTCAACCAGGGCCGACCCCATCAAGGCCTGGAACAACGCCCTGCGGGAAGGCACGTGTGCCCCGGCCGCCAGCAAGTCTTCGTTGCGGTTCAAATCCTCGGCCATGTGCGAAGCCTTCGCCAACCAGAGCCGCAGAACACCGCTGTAGGGATACCGCGCGACCAACGCGCGCAACGCAGACACGTCGGAGGCGATTGGCCCTTGCTTGACCCAGGTTTGAAATTGCGCCGCGTTCATCGAGGATCACCAATTTCCCAACGTGGCGTTGAACACATCCTGGGAGAGCAACTCGCCCAGCTCTTCGACAATCGCATCTTCTTGCGAAAAGACGTCCTGGTCGCTGGGCACGTCCACATAGCGCGTGAAGGAGCGTTCCATCGTCAACGACGGATCGCGATTGTTCACGTAGTTCAAGACCAGCTGGACCGACACGCGGTTGGCGCCGGCCGTTTCGTCGCCCTGCACATTGATCGGACGCACCTCCCAAGACACCACACGGGCGCTGAATTCCAACTCCCCGTTTTCCACCAAGCGCAGCGTGCTTTGACGCTGTACCCTGTCGCGCAGGGCCTCGGCCAAGGTCTGGGCGGCCGTGGCCGACACCAACGGGTGGGCGGGCTCAAAATCCTGCACAGAGAACGTCGTGGCGCCTGACGTTTGGGCTCCGTAGGGCGAGTACACCCCGCATCCCTGCGTCCCTGCAAGGACCCAAGCCGCCCACACGATGTGCAGGACAAGACGGTGGACAGACGCGCTCATTTCAGGTCGTATTCCTTGATTTTCCGGTACAGCGTGCGCTCGGAAATGCCCAACTCTTCTGCAGCGTGCTTCCGTTTGTTGCGGTGCTTCTCCAACGCACGACGAATCAACTCCCGCTCGGAATCCTGCAAAGAAAGAATCGCATCCTCCATCTGGACGTGATGCACGTCGCCGTCTGCGGTGTGCCCGGTGTATTCTGGCAGCGCACGCAATCCAGCCATAGGCGTGCCGCTGTCTTGGGCCATGTCCTGCTTGAACACGCGCTGGACCAACTCGGCCTCCTCTTGCCCGCCTTTCAGTCCGCCGTTCTTGATCATCGACAGCACGAGCTGCTTGAGGTCGTTCAAGTCCCCTTTCATGTCGAAGAGGACCTTGTACAAGATCTCCCGCTCGTTCATGCTGCTTGGATCGTTGTCGACGTCCACCGCGCTTGGCAACCGGCTGCGGTGCGTTTCAGGCAAGTACCCGAGCAGCGTGTCTGCATCGATGCGTCGCACCGTCTCAAGGATGCTCATTTGCTCCGTCACATTCTTCAATTGACGAATGTTTCCCGGCCAGGGGTAGTTGCCCAAAATTTCTATGGCTTCCTCGTCCAGGCTGAGTGGCGGCATACGGTATTGCTCGCTGAAGTCGGTGGTGAACTTGCGGAACAACAAATGGATGTCGCCCGCGCGCTGGCGGAGCGGAGGAAGGTGGACCGGGACCTGGCTGAGTCGGTAATACAGATCTTCCCTGAAACGACCCCGGTCGATGGCTTCGTCGAAATCCACATTGGTGGCGGCCACGACACGGACATCGGTTTTTTGGACTTTGGAGGACCCCACTTTCATGAATTCCCCGGTCTCCAAAACGCGGAGGAGTCGGACCTGGGTGGTCAGCGGCAACTCAGCCACTTCGTCCAGAAAAATGGTGCCCCCGTTGGCTTCTTCGAAGTAGCCCTTCCGTGTCTCGGTCGCCCCAGTGAAGGCGCCCTTTTCGTGACCAAACAATTCCGAATCGATGGTGCCTTCAGGAATGGCACCGCAATTTACCGCCACGTAGGGGCCGTGTTTTCGGGCGCTGAATTGGTGCACGATGCGCGGCATGACTTCCTTGCCTGTGCCGCTTTCGCCGAGCACAAGCACACTGATGTCGGTGGCCGCAACCTGGGCGGTGACGTTCAAGGCACGCTCCAGGGCAGGCGCGGTGCCCACAACCCCAAACCGGCGTTTCAACGACCCAACGTCCATGGCAATCAGCTTTGGGCGGGTTCGTCGGTGACTTCCCCCATCAGCGTCACGGCGGAACAATCCGTGGTCCGCACGTTCACATATTGACCCGGCTTCAGATCGCCTTTCGGAAAGACCACCACCGTGTTGTGGGTGGTGCGGCCAAAGAATTGGTCGTCCCGCTTCTTGCTCGTGCCCTCAATCAACACTCGGTGCACCTGCCCCACGAGGGCTTGGGTGCGCTCCTTGCCGTGGACCATTTGACGGGCGATGACTTCTTGCAATCGGGACCCCTTCAGCTCCTCGGGAATGTCGTCCTCGTACTTGCGCTCGGCCAGCGTCTTGGGACGTTCGCTGTATTTGAACATGAAGGCCATGTCGTAGCGCACTTCGTCCATCAAAGACAGCGTGGCTTGGTGTTCCTCTACTGTCTCGCCGCAGAAACCCGTGATGATGTCTGTGCTGATCGCACAGTCCGGCATAATGCGGCGGATGGCGGCGATGCGATCGAGGTACCATTCGCGGGTGTACCCCCGGTTCATGCGCTTCAGCATGTCGCTGTGGCCGCTTTGCACTGGAAGGTGGATGTATTTGCAGATGTTTTCGTGGCGAGACATGGCGTGCAACACGTCGTCGGTCATGTCCTTGGGGTGGGACGTACTGAACCGAACCCGAAGGTCGGGGTTGACTGCGGCCACGAGCTCCAGCAATTCAGCGAAGCGCACCACGGGTTGACCGTCGTCCTTCACCACCCCCTTGTTGTCGATGTTCCATTTGTAAGAGTCGACGTTTTGGCCCAAAAGCGTCACCTCGCGGTAGCCCTGGTCATACAACTCCTGGGCCTCCTGCACAATCGACTGGGGGTCTCGGCTGCGCTCGCGACCGCGGGTGAAGGGCACCACGCAGAACGAGCACATGTTGTCGCATCCCCGCATGATGCTGATGAAGGCGGTGACGCCGCCTTTGTCCAGGCGGACGGGGCTGATCTCGGCGTAGGTCTCTTCTCGGGAAAGCAAGACGTTGACGGCCTTTTGACCGCCCTCCACTTGGTCCACCAAGTTGGGCAAATCACGGTAAGCGTCGGGCCCCACCACGAGGTCCACCAACTTCTCTTCCTCGAGCAACTTGTCGCGCAGGCGCTCGGCCATGCATCCCAAGACGCCCACCACGAGGCTGGGTTTCTTCCGCTTGTTTGCCTTGAAATGAACAAGGCGGTTGCGCACCCGCTGCTCTGCATTGTCCCGAATGGCGCAGGTGTTCAACAAGACCAAATCCGCGTCGTCCGCTGTCCGGGTTGTTTGAAAACCGGCGTCGGCCAAGATGCTGGCCACGATTTCACTGTCGCTGAAATTCATTTGACAGCCGTAGCTCTCGAGGTACAATTTCCGCCCCGACGCTCCCGGTCCTTGGACCACGGTCGCTTCTCCTTGTCTCGTTTCCTCCAAGGGTTGATGTCCTTCTCGCATGGTGCAAATGTACGGCACTGCCAAATTGTCACCCCTTTAGGGGTACCCTCCAAATGCGTGTCGTTTGAGGTCCCGTGCGAACGATTCTCTCGGAAAGTTGTCTTTAATTTGCCCGCCCATACCCACTTCCATGGCCAAAAACCTCGTCATTGTAGAGTCGCCCGCCAAGGCGAAAACCATTGAAGGCTACCTCGGCAAAGACTTCGTAGTGAAGTCGTCGATGGGGCACATTAGGGACTTGGCCAAGGGCAACGAAAGCGTCGACATCGAGAACGATTTCGCCCCCAAGTACGAGGTCAGCGCCTCGAGCAAAAAGGTGGTGACCGAGCTGAAATCTCTGGCGAAGAAAGCCGAAATGGTATGGCTCGCGACGGATGAGGACCGGGAAGGAGAGGCCATCAGCTGGCACCTCATGGAGGCGCTCGGATTGCAAGCCGAGCAGACCAAGCGCATCGTGTTCTCCGAAATCACCAAGCCCGCCATCTTGAAAGCCATTGAATCGCCACGTCAAGTGGACATCGATTTGGTGAACGCCCAACAGGCGCGCCGTATTTTGGACCGACTCGTGGGATTCGACTTGAGCCCTGTGTTGTGGCGCAAGGTCAGGCCCAAATTGAGCGCGGGTCGGGTGCAAAGCGTCGGGGTCCGCATCATCGTGGACCGCGAGCGTGAAATCGATGCGCACACCGCTGAATCCACCTTTCGTGTTGTGGGCCACTTTGGCACTGGCAAATCGGCGGTGAAGGCGACGTGCAACAAGACCTTCAAAACCGAAGAAGACGCACAGGTCTTCCTGGCGGCCTGCCAAGGGGCAAGCCACATCGTCTCGTCCATCGAGACGAAGCCTTCCACGAAAAAGCCCACTGCGCCGTTCACGACATCCACTTTGCAACAAGAAGCGTCCCGGAAACTGGGCTTCAGCGTGTCACGCACCATGGGAGTCGCGCAACGCCTTTACGAGGCGGGTCGCATCACCTACATGCGCACCGACTCGACCAACTTGAGCGACTTGGCGTTGGAAGCCGCGAAGAAACAAATCACCAAGACGTTTGGCGTCGAGTACGCAGAAACCCGCTCCTTTGCCTCCAAATCCAAGGGAGCGCAAGAAGCACACGAAGCCATTCGGCCCACCGATTTGTCTGCCGCGTCTTTGGATGCGTCGCGTGAGGAGCAACGGTTGTACGACCTGATCTACAAGCGCACGTTGGCCTCCCAAATGGCCAACGCCAAACTCGACAAGACGGTGGCCAAAATCTCCGTGTCCAGCCGCGAAGAGTGGTTTGTCGCCCGAGGCGAAGTCATCACCTTCGAGGGCTTCTTGAAGCTGTACCTGGAAGGAACCGACGACGAAGACGGCGTGGACGAAACGACCAAGGACATGCTTCCTGCCATGACCGAAGGCCAGAAATTGATCCGCGACGCCATCGTGGCCACTCAACGGTTCAGCAAGCACCCTCCGCGGTACACAGAAGCGAGCCTGGTGAAGCGCCTCGAGGAATTGGGCATTGGCAGACCTTCCACCTACGCCTCCACCATCGACGTCATGCAAAAGCGCGGCTACGTGGTGAAAGAGGACCGCGACGGGGTCAAGAGGGAATATCGCGTGCTGACCCTAAACGGCGAAGGGCTCCAAGCCGCCTCAGAAGAAGAAAACGCGGGTCAAGAACGCGGCAAGCTCTTCCCCACCGACATCGGACTGGTGGTGAACGACTTCTTGCTTGAGCACTTCCCCAACATCCTGGACTACAACTTCACGGCTGACGTGGAGACTGAATTCGATGTCATCGCGCAAGGCCAGCTCGACTGGCGCGCCATGCTCAAGCGCTTTTACAAGCCTTTCAAGGTGACTGTGGAAAACACCATGGAAAACGCCGAACGTGCCTCTGGCGAGCGAATCCTCGGCGTCCATCCTGAATCAGGGGCGCAAATCCTGTGTCGCATCGGACGCTACGGCCCCATGGCCCAGATCGGCGGCCCCGACGACGAGGAAAAACAATTTGCTTCCCTCCTGCCCAGCCAAAGCATCGAAACCCTCACCCTCGAGGAAGCCCTTGACCTGTTCAAGTTGCCTCGCACCTTGGGCGAACACGACGGCAAGAAAGTGACGGCGGCCATTGGCCGGTTTGGCCCCTACGTGCGCTACGACGGCAAATTTGTGTCGCTGAAAGCGGCCGAAGAAGACGACCCCTACACGGTCACATTGGAGCGCGCGATGGAGTTGATCCAAGCCAAGTTGGAAGCCGACGCCAAAGCCTTGATCAAGGTGTTTGAAGAAGACGACACGGTCCGGGTGCTCAACGGACGTTACGGCCCTTACATCAAGGCTGGACGTGTCAACGCCACCATTCCCAAAGACGAAGAACCAAGCGGAGTGACCTGGGAGCGTGCCCAGGAATTGATCGAGGAGGCCAAAAAGCGCCCAAAGCGCGGCCGCCGCAAGAAATCCTGACCGCCACGCCAGGCTGCATTCACATCCCATTGTGAATGCTTGACCCGGGGACCCCGCTGTCAAGGCCGTTCAAGAAGGACCTTGCAGCACCATGCAAGACGGCTTTCTCGACGTGTTCGAGCCGGTCAATGTTCCCGACTTCTCCAATGCCGAGGGGGTGGCGCGCATTGCCGATCGAATCGAAGCACACAGGTTTGACGCCCGCCCCATGCTTGAGGGCGCGAGGGTGGCCATCTTCGGCGTCAACGACGGCCGCAGATCTGGCGACAACGAAGGTTGTGCTGCTGCGCCCGACGCCATTCGCGAATGGTTCTACCAACTCGTGCCACACAGCACTTGGAAGCCCACGGTTGACTTGGGCAACATCCGAGCTGGGGCTGAAGAGGCGGACACCTACGCGGCTGTGCAATCCGTCGTCGCTGAGTTGGTTCAAATGGGCATCGTCCCCATCGTCTTGGGTGGAGGGCACGACGTGACCATCCCACTGTACCGTGCGCTCGAGTCCGTCGGACGCCCCATGAACGTGGTCACCGTCGACCCTCGACTCGACTTCGGGGGAGACCCGGAGGTGGTCAGCGCCAGAAACTTCATGAACGAGGTGGTGATGCACGAGCCCAATTACCTGTTTGACTACAGCAACTTGGGCCACCAAGGATACCTGACCGACCCGGACACTTTGGAGCTCCTGGAACGGCTTCAATTCGAAGCCCCCCGCCTCGGCAGCATGCTCCACCACATGCCTTCGGTGGAACCCACTGTGCGCAACGCCGACCTCGTCACCATTGACATGGCGTCTGTTCGCGCGAGCGACCACCCGGCCTCAAGTCACGCGGGACCCAATGGGATGACCGCCGAGCACCTATGCCAACTGGCACGTTACGTCGGAATGAGCGACCGGTTGCTCGCCCTCGGATTTTTCGAGCACAACCCCGACTTGGACGACCGTGGACGCGGCGCTCAATTGGTGGCGCAAGGCGTATGGCATGCCTTGGACGGCGTGTTCAACCAGAAAGGCGACCACCCCAAATCTTCCACAGAGGACTACTTGCGCTACGTCGTGGACCTCCCAGGCGAGGCCCATGAAATCATCTTCTACAAGAGTCCCAGGAGCGACCGGTGGTGGATGGACGTCCCGGTCCCCTCGACAGGAGAAAATCGGGTTCCTGGCAGCCTGCTCACCCCATGCTCGTACGAGGAGTACGTGGAAGCGTCCAACGGCAACCTTCCCGACCGGTGGTGGCGAACCTATCAGAAGCTGGCATGACAGTGGACCTGACATCCTGCCTGCGCGCTCTGCGCAACGTCTTCAAGGCGCATCCGCATTGGGAAAATCCCTATATTAGCGAACTTCTGCACATTCGTGTGCTGATGCAACCTGCTGAAAATCAAAGGAATAACATGATTCGCAACCTTGCAGTCGTCATGGGTTTTGCCCTGCTCTTCACCGTGCAGGCCTCGGCCCAACAGGATCCTCAGTTGACCCAGTGGTTCAACGACCCCGCCGCCTTCAACATTGGTGCGGCAGGTGAAACCGACTTGACCCACGTCAACGCATGGTACCGCAACCAATGGATGGGCGTCAACGGAGCTCCCGTGACCACCATGCTGAACCTGCACACCCAAGTGGACTTTGTTCCTGGGGCGCTCGGTGTTCAATTGTACCAGGACGAAATAGGCCAGGAAAGCAACACCATGGTCAAGTTGGGTTACGCATACCACCTGTCTCCTCTGAGCAACGGTGCCCACGTCGGCATTGGACTGAATGTGTCCTTGTTTAGCAAGAGCTTCGACGCGAACTGGGTAGCCGTGGATGGCGTGGCCAACGACCCTGCCATTCCAGATGGCGGAGCGTCGGGCACGTCGACAGATGTTGACTTTGGGGTCTTCATGCGCAAAGGCAATGAATACTACGCAGGCATCTCCGCCACCCACTTGGCTGAGGTGGAGATGTCGTCGTTGAGCATTGTGCCCACGCGTCACTACTACCTCATGGGCGGGTACAACTACCCCTTGAGTGGAGACGACTTGGTGTTGCGCTCCAACGTGTTGGCCAAAACCGACCTGAATGCCACTGCGATTGACCTCAATGTCAACGTGCTGTACAACGACTTCGTGTGGGGAGGCTTGAGCTACCGGCACGGTGACGCCGTCGCCCCCATGGCTGGCATTCAGCACAGCGTGTCCAAAAAAGAAGGCATCACCGAGAGCACTCAGGTGTTCAAGTTGGGCTACTCCTTCGACGCGACCACGAGCGAACTCCGCACGTACAGCACAGGGTCCCATGAACTGTTCTTGTCGTACTGCTTCAAGTTCATCACGACCCCTGTCATCAACAAATACGCCAACCCACGCTTCCTTTAAGGACACACGAAACCATGTCCTTGAAGCGTTGTTGTCTTCCTAACCTCTGCAAGAAATACAATCCATGAAAAAGATCCTGATGATCCTTTTGGCACCCGTCATGTTGTCGGCGTGCTACATGGGGCCCCAGGGCGAATTGGTCGGCGTTCAAAAGCGCCAATACTGGGACCAATCGAACCCCTACGGGATGAATTACATCCACTTCGGCTCCTACACCATGGGTCCAAGTGACCAAGATGTCCCCTTCGCACTGAACACGCGCTCCAAGACGGTGACCATTCCTCCGTTCTACATGGACGTGCACGAAATTTCCAACAACGAATACCGCCAGTTCGTCCACTTTGTGCGCGACTCGCTGTTTCTTCAGACATTGGCGGACAACGACGACGACCGCTACTTTGTGGCTGAGAACGCCAAGGGTCAAGAACTTGACCGATTCATTGACAAAGGCTTCTTGCTCAACTGGGAAGAACCCGTGGATTGGGAAGACGAGGACGTGTTTGACCTGTTGTACGACGAGTTCTACCTTCAAGGGTCAGACCAGTTCTACAACCGCCGTGAACTGGACACGCGCAAGCTCAACTACCGTTACTACTGGGTGAACATGGACGCCGCCGCCCAAAAGAGCGGCCGCGACGAGGAATACGGACAGGTGAACGAGCTTAACCAGCTCCACTCGACCCGACGTCACAGCGACCGTGCCCAATTTGTCGTGGAAGAAATCATCAACATCTACCCCGACACCCTGGTGTGGATCCATGACGCGACCTACGCGTACAACGAACCCTACGCGGAGATGTACTTCTGGCACCCCGCCTTCGACGACTACCCTGTGGTCGGGGTGACTTGGGGTCAGGCGAAGGCATTCAACGCGTGGAGAACGCAGATCATGAACGAATGGAAGCAGAAGAACAACGAAACGTTCGTGCAGCGCTTCCGGTTGCCGTCTGAGGCTGAGTGGGAATACGCAGCCCGTGGCGGCCGCAACCTCGCCCCCTTTCCCTGGGGTGGACCGTACGCCCGGAACCCCCAAGGCTGTGTCTTGGCCAACTTCAAGCCCATGCGTGGGGACTACGTGGAGGACGCCAATGCGTACACTGCCCCAGTGGAATCGTACAGCCCCAACGACTACGGGTTGTACAACATGAGTGGCAACGTGGCAGAGTGGACCAACACCGCTTTCGACGAGACGGTGTACGACTTCTCGTGGGACTTGGCGCCTGAATACGTGTACCACGCAAAAGTGGACGACCCTCCTGCCCTCAAGCGCAAGGTCATTCGCGGCGGGTCATGGAAGGACATCGGCTACTACTGCCAGACCGGAACCCGCGCCTTTGAGTACAGCGACACTGCGAAAGCCTACATCGGCTTCCGTTCGGTCATGTCGTACCTCGGCCGTGGAAAATCAGGCTTGCCTGAAGAATGGAATTGACCTCATGTGCGTCCTGAAACCGCGCACTTCACAACAAACACAACCTGCACAGCGTTAAGCTGACATTGAAACCAATCTGAAAACCGCAACCATGAAACCAGGAAGCAAGCAGTGGAAAAACTTTATGGCCAAGCTCTACGGATGGGGCGCCGCCATTGTGATCATTGGAGCCCTCTTCAAAATCCAACACTGGGAAGGTGCTTCCTTGATGCTGATTTTGGGTTTGGGCACAGAAGCGTTCATCTTCTTCATGTCTGCCTTTGAAAAGCCGCACGAAGAACCCGATTGGTCGCTGGTTTATCCGCAGCTCGCCACTGGCGAAGGGGCTGAAAAGACCCCCACCCAACAACTGGACGACATGTTGGCCGATGCAAGCATCGACGCCACCATGATTGAAAAATTGGGCGATGGCATGCGTCACCTGGGTGAGCAGGCCACCAAAATGGGTGAAGTGGCGGATGCTTCCGTGGCCACCAAAGACTACAGCGATGCGTTGGTGAAAGCCTCCAATCGTGTGGACGCGTTGAGCAGCACCTACGAAGAGGTAAGCCAGGGGTTGAGCGGGTTGGTGAACGCCAGCACAGAAGGTGCCTCTGCAGGTGATGGCTTGTCCAAGATGAACGAGAACCTGAACTCGCTCAACAACATGTACGAAGGTCAGCTCGCCCAACTCGAAAAGAACAAGGAATTGTTTGAAGGCATGGGCGACCTCGTCCAGAACCTCAACGATTCCATAGAAGACACCAAGGTGTACAAGGAGAACATTTCCGAGTTGGCCAAGAACTTGGCTTCCCTCAACACCGTCTACGGCAACATGCTGAACGCCATGGGTGGCGGACGCAGCTAAGAACTGAAGCATGGCCGGAGGAAAAGAAACACCGCGTCAAAAGATGATCGGGATGATGTACCTCGTCCTGACCGCACTTTTGGCCTTGAACATCTCCAAGGAGGTCTTGAACGGCTTCGTGAAAGTGGAGAACAGCTTGCAGAACACGCAACACACCTTGAAGGGAAAGGTCTCGGAAACGTTGACCACCCTCGAAGTCAAGTATGCCCAGAACAAAGAGAAGGTCGGTCCATTCATGGACAAGGCACGTGAAGTCCGCGGACAGAGCGACGAACTCGTCAACTACATCACCCAACTGAAGGGGCGCTGCATGGCGACATCCGAGGGCAAGTACGACGACGGGGTGGCCAACGACTTCGCCGATTTCATCGGCAAGGACGCCAGCGGGATGGACACCACCATCAGCTTGTCTGCCATTCAAAAGAAGGACGAATATCAAGAACTGACGGCGTTCATGGTCGGCTCAGAGCCCCAGAATCCCAAGTTTGACCCGAACGACCCTTGGAGCGCCACCGGTTTGAAGAAAAACCTGGAAGCGTACCGCGACTACCTGAAGGAGATTCGTCTGACCGATTCGCAGGGCAACACACGTGAATTGCCTGAGTACATCAAAGTCCAGCTCGACGAACGATTCACGTTCGAAAACGAGATGGAAGACGGGAAAGAAGTGCTTTGGGAAGCGGCCAACTTCTTCGACGTGCCTTTGGCTGCCGTCATGCCGTTGATGTCCAAGATGATCATCGATGTGCAGGATGCACAAGAAGACGTGTTGTCTTGGTTGTTGGGCGGCATTGAAGCGAAGAGCTACAAGTTCACCAACCTCATGCCCTTGGTGGTGCCTGAGTCCAACTACATCCTGCGTGGGGATTCCATTCGCGCGGACGTGTTGCTCGCGGCGTACGACGCCACCAACGCCCCCGACATCTACGTGGACGGCAAGAAGTGGGACGGTCGCGACAGCAGCATGTTGGCCTACGAAGGATTGGAAACGTTGGGCATCGGGGCCGACGGCATGGGCAAGCTCCGCATCCCCACCAAGGGCATGCAACTGGGCGACATGACCTTCAAAGGACTCATCCGCTATCAAGGCCCGGACGGCAACATTGAACCATACGCCTTCATGACCCCCAACATCACCGTGGCAGAGCCCGCCCTTGTGGTCTCTCCCACCAAGATGAACGTGTTCTACCGTGGGGTACCCAACCCTGTGGAGGTGTCTGTGCCTGGTGTGCCTCAGGACAAAATCGACGTGCGCATCGACGGAGGACACTCCATCAAGCGTCAATCTGACGGCTCCTACGTGGTGGAGCCCAACAAGAGCAGCTCTGTGCGTGAAGCCAACATCACCGTGTCCGCGGAATTGCCCGACGGAAGCAAGAAGACGCTTCCCGCCAAGAAATTCCGTGTCAAGCGCATTCCTGATCCCGTGGCGTTCTGGACCGGGAAGAAGCCCACGGACAAGGGCATCACCAAAGCAGAGATCTTGTCGTTTGCTCCTGTGGCAGCGCGGATGGAAGGCTTTGACTTTGACGTGCAAGTGCGGGTGAAAAGCTTCACCATGCGCATCTCCAAAGACGGTTCGTTCTCGGACCTCCCCTCCGGAAACAACCGCATCACCCCCGACCAGCAAGAAGCGCTGAAGCGCGTTCGTCGGGGAAACATCCTCTACTTGGAAGACATTTTGGTGTCCATGCCTGACGGGACAGAACGCGATCTGCCCCCGATGAAGCTGAAGGTCACCGGATAACCTGATCAACATGAAGCAATTCCTGTCCATCTGCACCCTGACGGTGATGTTCCTCGGAGCATCCACCCAAGTTGCCTTGTCCCAATCGCCCAACGTTCTCGACGGGGCGTACGTCAAGGAGACCAATTTGACCAAACGGGTGGTTCCTTACCCCCACCTGCGTGAGGCCGACGTCATGTACAAGCGCCGCATTTGGCAGGAGATTGACCTTCGTCAGAAGTTCAACCATCCCTTCTACTTCCCGCTCGACCCAATCCAGGATCGCAAGAACTTGTTTGACGTCATCCGCGAAGCATTGTTGGTGGAGGGGTCGGTCGTGGCGTACAGTGCCGGTCCTCTTGGTGAAGACGACGAATTCACGTTCCCGCTTTCTGCCGACAGCATTCGCACCATCCTAAACCCCGTCACCCTGGTCAAGCAGTACGACGATTTCGGGGAGGTCATCGGCACCGTCCAGCAGAGCAACGAGCTGTCTTCGGACAAAATCACGCGCTACCGCATCAAGGAAGATTGGATCTGGGACCGCCAGCGCAGCGAGCGCTACGTGCGCATCCTCGGCATCGCCCCCATGATGGAAGACTTCGACGTCGACGGGAACAGCGTGGGCTTCCGCCCTCTCTTCTGGTTGTACTACCCTGAATGCCGCTACGTCTTCGCCAACAGCGAGGTCTACAACATGTTCAACGACGCCCAACGCCGGACGTTTGAGGACTTGTTCCAAAAGCGCTACTTCTCCAGCTATATCGTGAAGGAGGACAACGCGTTCAACCGCCAGATTGTCTCGTACGCACGCGGCCTTGACGCTTTGGCTGAATCCGAGCGCATCCAACAAGAGCTGTTCAACATCGAGCACGACATTTGGAATTACTGATTGGGAGCTATCCCATGGCAAGAGGGCATCACGCAAGTGGTGCCCTTTTTTGTTTCTGGCCTGATGAGGACGAACTTGCGTGCCCATGTTGCACTTGCTGTCGGTCGGGGTTCACTTTGGGGAACGCACGTTGTTTGAGGGGTTGGATTTGGCCATCGGGAACAAGGACCGCATCGGTCTGGTCGGGCGGAACGGCGCGGGCAAGTCCACCCTCTTGAAGGTCATCGCAGGACACCAAAAGGCCTCGACAGGATCCGTCAGCGCACCCAAGGACCACCGCATCGGCTACCTCCCTCAGGAGATGGAACACGACGAGGCCGCCACCGTCTTGGAAGTGGCCATGAAGGCCTTTGAGGAAATGCAGCTCCTGGAAATGCGACTGGAAAGCCTGACCAAAGAAGTGGCGGAGCGCACAGACTACGAAAGCGACAGCTACGGAAACCTGATTCAGGAGCTCAGCGACGCCAACGAACGTCTCGACGCGATTGGTGCCTCAAGCACCGAAGAACAGGCCCATCGAATTCTCCAAGGCTTGGGATTCAAAGTGGAAGACATGGGGCGCACGATGTCTGAATTCAGCGGCGGGTGGAAAATGCGCGTCGAGCTGGCGAAGCTCCTCCTGATGCAACCCGACTTGTTGCTGCTCGACGAGCCAACAAACCACCTTGACATCGAGAGCATCCAGTGGCTGGAAACCTTCCTCATTCACCACCCTGGGGCCATCTTGCTCATCTCGCACGACCGCGTTTTTCTAGACACGCTTACCAAACGAACCGTGGAAATCGGAGGCGTCAAGCTTTACGACTTCAAGGGCCCCTATTCCAAGTACCAGGTCTGGCGAGAGGAAGAGCGCAACCGGCAAGAACAAGCGGCCAAGAACCAACAGAAGTACATCCAGGACACCGAGCAGCTCATCAACAAATTCAGGGCCAAGAAGAACAAGGCGGCCTTTGCACAGAGCTTGATCAAGAAGCTGGACAAATTGGAACGCGTGGAGGTGGACGCCGCAGAAAACGCCCAAATTCGATTTCGCTTTCCCCCTGCGCCCCGGTCCGGCAAGGTCATCTTCGAAGCCGAGACGCTCAAGAAGTGCTTTGGAGACTTGACCGTGTTTGAGGGGTTGGACTTCATCATGGCCCGTAAGGAAAAAGTGGCGGTGGTGGGCAAAAACGGTGCGGGGAAGACGACCCTCACGCGCATGTTGCTGCAGCAAGAGTCCTGCACGGCAGGCACCTTGAACGTCGGACACAACGTGGACATCGGCTACTACGCCCAGAACCAAACCGACGAGTTGGACGGCAACATGACCGTCCTGGAAACTCTGGAAGACGTGGCGGTTGGGGACGTCCGCAAGCAACTCCGCGGCCTCTTGGGCTCCTTCCTGTTCACGGGCGAAGACGTCGACAAGAAGGTGAAGGTGCTTTCGGGTGGGGAAAAAGCACGTCTGGCCTTGTGCAAGCTCCTCCTCCACCCGTACAATGTCTTGGTGCTGGACGAGCCGACCAACCACCTTGACCTCAAGAGCAAAGGAGTGCTGAAAGAGGCGCTGCAGTCGTTTGACGGCTCCTTGGTGGTGGTGTCCCACGACCGAGACTTCTTGAGCGACATGACCCAGTTGGTCTACGAAGTGACCCCCACCGGACTGAAGCAATACATCGGGGACATCAAGCAGTTCTTGCACGAAAAGCACGCAGCAAGCATTTCCGCGTACGAGGCCAACAAGGCGGTCAAGGTGTCGTCCAAGAAAGCCGGACAAGACTCTCAAGCATCCAAGTCCTCTCCCGACTCAGGTGGAGACAACTACAAAGCCCGCAAGGCCCGAGACAAGGCGCTTCGCAAGGCCAAAAACGCCGTGGAACGCTGCGAGAAAAAAGTCTCTGAACTCGAGGCCAAACTGGAAGAAAACAACACCGCAATGGCCGCGGTGGATCCCAGCGATCGAGCCAAAGTCACGGAAATGGCCTACGCTTTCGAAGCGCTCCAGACCGAAATGCAAGAGTCCATCAACTTGTGGGAAAAGGCCGTGGAAGAACACGACAGGCTTCAGACGGAAGCCGCGTCGATGTAGGTCTTCCATTTCGTGAGGACCTTCTGCATGTCCTCAGGCAAGTCCGACTGAAAATCCAGCCGCTCGCCAGTGCCAGGGTGGGTGAAGCCCAATGTCTTGGCATGCAGGGCTTGTCTCGGCAAGGCTTCAAACATGTTGCGCAGGAACGCATTGTACTTGCCCCCCGGCGCGCCCTTCACCGCCACGTTGCCCCCGTACACCGGGTCGCCAAACAAGGGATGTCCAATGTGCTGCATGTGCACCCGGATTTGGTGGGTCCGTCCCGTCTCCAACTTGCAATCCACCAACGTCACCGGCCCCAGGCGCTCGAGCACCCGGTAGTGTGTGACGGCGTGCTTGCCCTCTCGGCCATCCACGAATACCTGTTGCACCCTCCGGTCCCGGAAGCTGCGGCCCACGTGTCCTGTCACGGTGCCGTCCTCGGCCACGTCGCCCCACACCAACGCCCAATACCGACGGTTGACGGTCCGTTCAAAGAACTGCTCACTCAATTCCGTCAACGCCCGCTCGGTTTTGCCAAGGACCATCAATCCTGTGGTGTCCTTGTCCAACCGGTGGACCAACCCTGGCCTGGGCTCCGGGCTGCCTGGCAAACTTGGGAGACTCTGAAAGTGGTGCAACACGCCGTTCACCAACGTGCCTGAATAATTGCCATGCCCAGGGTGGACCACCAAATTCATGGGCTTGTTGATGACAAGCACGTGGTCGTCCTCGTGAATCACATCCAAGTCCATTGGTTCCGGGAGCAGTTCAAACTCGTACACCGGCTGAGGCAGCTCCACGGTCACGACGTCCTCGGGCTTGACCTTGTGGTTGCTCTTGACGGGCTCTCCATTCACACGAACGTACCCCGACTTGGCGGCCGATTGAAGTTTGTTCCGGGACAAGTGGGCCACCCGGTTGATGATGAACTTGTCCACACGAAGGGGCGCCTGTCCAGGGTCTGCCACCAAGCGGTGGTGCTCAAACAGCTCCTCGCCCTGCCCGTCATCGTGGGCGTCCCCCGCTTCACTCATGGCTTGGCGATCCAGCGTTGGGTGTGCACACCCCCGTTCTCATCAACCCCGCGCACCACAAACACCCCGGTGTGAGGGGCTTGCCATACGTGCCGTCCTTCACCTAACGTGCCCAACACGTCCACCATGCGGCCCGACATGTCCCACACGGAGACGCTCATCGTCAGCACGAGGTTCAAGGTCATCACGTCTTTTCCAGGGTTGGGGTGCACGTGAATGGACTGCCGGCGCTCCAGCGGGAGCTCAGCGACGTTGGTGACAACCTCCTTCCCTGCACGCAACACCGGGCGAATCATCAACGACCCTTGAATGGCCGACTGCTGCCAAGGCGAGGTCGGGAACTTGTACCAGAGGTGGTCGGCGTTGGTGTCGGTGTTCTTGTCGAGGCCCACGTGAATTCGCTCCTCGCCTTGCTGGACAAACCCCACAAAGACGGGGCCTTCTACAGCGATGGGTGCGTTGAACGGGTAGTACACGAATCCGTCGTGCTCACCTGTGAAATAGTCTGGCTCGTGCACGACGAATTGGGCTTGCAACGCTTCGCCTGGTTGACCGGGCACGTCAGGATTTTCCCCGCGCACTTTCAAGGTGAACGTCTCCCCCACCGCATCGTCAAAGAAGGGCGTGAAGTGCATCCACACCCCGTCAAGCGTGTCAGGCTGCTGGATGTCAAAACGCACCACGAGCTCTCCACCTTGGCCCTCCAAGGCATACGCCTTTTCGGCCGTGCCGTCGTCGTAGGCGTAGTAGTCCCGAAAGGTTTGAACGTGGACCAAGCTGTCGTTGTCAGGGACGCCAGTTTGGTTGGTGAGGTTGGCCGCCCCCACTTCGGTTTCCCAAAGGCTCACATGGAACACGGCAAACGAATCGCTCAACGAGGGGTTGAAAAGGTCTGTGAAGATTTGAAGGTCGTCGACGTAGTCGGTCTCGAAGAGGCCTTGAACGCTGTTGTTGACCACCGCCCCTGCTGCGGGTGCGTAGGAGTTGACATTGCCCAGCACATCCACACGCTGGACTTTGAGACCAATGTCCTGTTGGCTGTTGCTTGTCGACCCAAAACTGCGGTGCAACGTGGGCACCGAGGTGGCGGTGTACGCCGTGGGATCCACTTCGAAGTGCGGCCACGGAATGGCGGTCCATGGGTACGTCAGGAAACTGGTCGGCGGGGTCACGAAGGCCACCTCTTCGAATTCAGGTGCGGTGGTCATGGCGTCATCGTCGACGCGCACGTAATCGAGGTGCCACGTGTCGACGTTGCCTTCCAAGGACCCGTAGCTCCTGAACCGGAATTGAAAGTCGTTGTGGAAGAATTCGGGGGCGTCGATGTGGATGACCGCAGGGTGAAACAAGGTGTCATCGTCGATGCCTTCCGTGGACCACACCCAACGCCAAGGATCGCCCTCCGCGACGCTCGTCCGAAACTCCACAACGAGGGAATCCTCGCCGGCGTCTGCGCCGTTGGCGATGCCCCCACTTTGGTACCAAAACGACAGCGCCACGCTGTCTGCAGACGTGTAGCCCTCACCCAACAGCAAGCGACGCGAGGTCAGCGTGTCGGCATAACCTGCTGGGTTTACCGGCGTCAACGCATAAGGGTCGCCCCAAGCGTTCAAGCCGTCGAGGGTGGCGCATCCCACCGTGGGCGGCTGGTAGGCCAATGTCGTGGTGCGACGCACGGGGCCCGGTTCCCAACGCTTCAGGTTCACAGGACCTTCCTCGTAGGCCATGCTGGGCCACGCAAAGTCGTCCACGAAGGGCAGCGCCATCGGAAACAACATGTCCCCCCGCGCTTCGAGCGTGGCTCGGGACGGGGCGTCGACATGGACGTGGTGCAAGTCAGCCTCGACTTCAGCGTGCTGGGCGTACGTCATTCCGACACACCCACACAACATCCCCACGCAGAGCAACAATTTGTTCATGGCTTTGGAGAACGCAGGCGTGTTGAAAATCGTGTGCATGGTGAAGTCATCGTAGGTCAAAATACAAATCGACCGCGGTGCCTTCCGCCACATAGGGGGTTTCCGAAGGCACAATGTCTTGGCTGGCCACCACGGCGTTGGCTGAATCTTGGGCAGTCTGCACGTCGGGCGCGTAGCCCACGTGCCCCAAAGCGAGCTTTCGACGGGCGAGCACAGCAGTAGCATCTTGCAGGGACAGTCCAGAGAGCCACGGTACGCGGGCGTCGTCCGAGCCCAGCACCCCTGCAACAAGGACCATTTCTGAGCCTTTGGGCAAGCGCGTTTCGGAACCCAGCACCTTGCCCTTGTGCTCGAGACGGATGACTTTGCCGACCAACAACTGGTTGGGCTCCTCATCCATGGAGATTCGGAAGCCTCGGGTGGTCAAAATGCGCTCCACAAGCTTGGCGTCTTGTCCCTCTTGGTAAGACACCGCCTCGTCTGGGGGAGTGATGCGGTGAGTGGTCAGCAGGATGTTGCGACCCACCTTGACTGCACTGCCCGCAGGAGGGTGCTGCTCCACCACCGCGCCAGGGGTGCCTGTGGAGAGGTAAATGGAATCCTGCCATACGCCCTCCAACCCAAGGGTGGCCAGGGTGTCAAAGGCGTCCATTCGCGCCAATCCATAGAGTTCAGGAACCTCTCGCTGCGCAGAAGGTCGACTGTACAACTGCAGCATGAAAAACGTGCCGACCAAGACGACAACCCACGCGAGGACGACCCCGCCGGCGTGTTTGGCCAGCTCCTTCCACATCAGTCCTCGGTCAAGGTTTCCTCCAGGGCGTTGTCGAAGTACGCCCGCAACTCTTCGCAGAACCCAAAGTGCTTGTCGTCGACCACCAACTTGCCCTTGGTCACGTGGCCCAGCAATGTGGGCTTGATGCCGTGCACCTCGCAGACGTCCAAAAAGTCGTCTTGATCAGATTCCTTGAGGGACACCAACGCTCGACCTTGGCCTTCGCCGAAGAGGAATGCGTCCAAGCGTACTTCGTCGTCGGTGACAATGTCAAACCCAAGTCCCCTTGGCATGGCCATCTCCAACAACGTTACAAACAAGCCACCGTCGGCCACATCGTGGGACGCCACTGCCAAGTTCTTTTGGGCGACCTCCCGAAGGCAGGCGTGCAGATGCCCTTCGTGCTCGAGGTCGAAGTGCGGTGCCGGCGAGCGCTCGATGCCCACCACGTTCGCCAAGTACTCTGACGCGTTGATGCAGTCCGTGCTTGGGCCCAATTGGAAGATGAGCTCGCCTTTCTCATTAAAGTCCAGCCCTGTGTGGTGCTCGCGGTTGTCCATGACCCCAACCATGCCGATGGTCGGCGTCGGGAACACTGCTTGGGCGGTGCCATCAGGGTTGGCCGTCTGGTTGTAAAAACTTACGTTTCCGCCCGTCACAGGCGTGTTGAAATGGCGACAGGCTCGGGCCATGCCCTGGATGGCGCCGACAAATTGCCAGTAAACGTCGGGGTTGTAAGGGTTGCCGAAGTTCAAGCAGTTCGTGATGGCGGACGGCACGGCACCTGTGCAGCTGATGTTCCGGGCGGCTTCCGCCACGGCAATCGCGGTCCCCACCTCAGGGTCGGCCTCAACGTAGCGCGCGTTGCAATCGACGGTCAAGGCCAACGCCTTTTCCGTGCCCCGCACGGACACAACGCTGGCATCTGACGGCCGGTTGGTCGTGCGGTTGATGGTCCCGACCATGCTGTCGTACTGCTCCCAAACCCAACGCTTCGACGCGATGTTGGGGAGGCAAATCATCTTGTGGGCGATGTCCACGCATTCGTCGAGTGTGGGCATCGGCACGCTGGACGCATCGAAGGCCTGGGCCTCGGCATACCAAGCTGGCTGGGTGTATTCCCGCTCATAGACGGGCGCACCGCCACCCAACACGAGGGTGCTGCCTGGGACGTCCCCCACGAGCTCGCCGTTCATGTAGTAGCGAATGCGGTCGCCTTCGGTGACCTCGCCGATGTGCTCGGCATGCAAATCCCACTTCTCAAAAATCGCTTTGACCTCGTCCTCCAGCCCTTGGTGAACCACCACAAGCATGCGCTCTTGGGATTCGCTCAGCAAAATCTCGAACGGCTCCATGTCCTGCTGACGGAGCGGCACACGGTCGAGGTGAATGTCCATGCCCACTTCCCCTGCTGCGCTCATTTCCGAGGTGGAGCAAGTGATGCCCGCGGCGCCCATGTCTTGCATGCCGACCACCGCAGTGGTCTTGGACAATTCCAGTGTGGCCTCAAGGAGCAACTTTTCTTGGAATGGATCTCCCACCTGCACCGAAGGCAAATCATCGGCACTGTCTTCTGTGATGTCCTTGGACGCAAACGACGCGCCTTGGATGCCGTCCTTGCCGGTCGCCGACCCCACGATGTACACAGGGTTGCCAGGACCTGCAGCCGTGGCAGAAATGATTTTGTCGGCTTCCAAAATGCCCACCGACATCGCGTTGACGAGGGGGTTTACTTGGTAGCTCTTGTCGAAGAACACTTCGCCGCCCACAATGGGCACCCCGAAGCTGTTGCCGTAGTCTCCAATGCCCTTGACCACCCCTTCCAGCAACCACTTCGTGCGTGGGTTGCTGAGGTCGCCGAAGCGCAAGCTGTTCAACTGGGCGATGGGGCGCGCACCCATGGTGAAAATGTCGCGGTTGATGCCGCCGACCCCCGTCGCCGCGCCTTGGTAGGGCTCGATGGCAGAGGGGTGGTTGTGGCTCTCGATTTTGAACGCACAACCCAACCCGTCTCCAATGTCCACAATGCCGGCATTCTCCTCGCCTGCCTTCACGAGCATGTGGGGGCCTTCCTTCGGGAGGGTCTTCAACCACTTGATCGAGTTCTTGTACGAGCAGTGCTCGCTCCACATCACCGAGTAGACGCACATCTCCGTGAAATTGGGCGTGCGGCCAAGGATGGTTTTGATTTGGTCGAACTCCTCAGGGCGCAAGCCCATCTCTTGGGCTTGGTCGAGGGTTGCCGGTGCAATGGATGCCTTCATGTGTCGGTTTGGATCGAGGCCAAAAATACGCCTCTCCCTTGGCCTGCCGCCCCCCATCTCCATGCTTTTCGGGCATCTTTTCCACGTCTTGTCCCCGTATTTTGCAGCATGCGTGTGGTCGTGCAGCGGGCGAGTCAAGCCCAAGTGAAGGTGAACGGCGTTTCCAATGGGAGCATCGGGCGCGGATTGGTGGTTCTCGTGGGCATTGAAGACGCCGACACCGAGGCGGACGCCGATTGGCTAGCCGCCAAGCTCGTGCGTCTCCGAATCTTCACCGATGAAGAGGGCAAGATGAACGCGAGCGTCTTGGATGTGGCCGGCGGCATGCTCGTCGTCAGCCAATTCACCCTGCACGCCAAGACCAAAAAAGGCACGCGGCCGTCGTTCATCCGGGCGGCCCACCCCGACCACGCCGCCCCACTCTACGAACGTTTCGTCGCGGCGTGTTCGCGCGAACTGAGCCAAGACGTCGCGACCGGGGAGTTTGGCGCCGACATGCAAGTTGAATTGACCAACGACGGCCCTGTGACCATTTGGATGGACACCCAACACAAAGAATGATGGACCCCTTGACCTTCGCCGACCCGCAAGACAACGACCTCACCCTCCGCGAGGCCCAAAACGAGGTGCATCGCTGGATTCAAACGGTGGGGGTGCGCTACTTCAACGAACTCACCAACCTCGCCATCCTCACCGAAGAGGTGGGCGAGTTGGCACGCATCCTCGCCCGTCTGTACGGCGAACAAAGCGAAAAGCCGAGCGACGCCGGCCGGGACCTCGGCGACGAAATGGCCGACGTGCTTTGGGTGCTCATGGCCTTGGCCAATCAAACTGGCGTCGACCTGACCGCGGCGTTGGAGGCCAACGTGGCCAAAAAGACCCGGCGCGACCAAGACCGCCACAAGAACAACCCCAAGCTTCAACCATGATGCCCATCCACCCCACCCTTCGCGGCGCATGCGCCCTGCTTCTGCTGACGGCAGCCCTTGACGCCCAAGCCCAATCCTGGGGGGCTTCTTCCACCCAAGAACGGGAAACCGTCCACGCCGACCGCAACGCCATGATGGCTTTGTCTTGGACGAGCGGGTTGGACCTACACAACATCGGCCCAGGGGTCATGGGCGGCCGTGTGGTGGACCTCGCCGTGGTGGGCGACACCATCTACGTGGCCTACGCCACGGGCGGGCTTTGGAAGACGGTCAATCAAGGTGCTACCTTCGAGCCGTTGCTCGAAGCGACCACCATGCTTGGCGCGGTGGACGCGCACCCTTCCGGACGGATCTTGGTCGGTTCCGGCGAGGTGAATTCCTCGCGCAGCTCGTACGCCGGGGACGGCGTGTACCTCAGCAACGACGGAGGACTCACGTGGGCCCACGCCGGGCTCGCGGAAACCCACCACGTCGGCCGCGTATGCATCGACCCCAACCGTCCTGACCGCATGTGGGTGGCGGCCCTGGGCGAGTTGTACTCCAAGAACCAAGGTGGCGGCGTGTACCGCACGGAGGACGCCGGCGACACGTGGACCCGCGTTTTGACAGTCAAAGGGGACGGCAAATCGGTCGTGGGTGCAGTGGACCTCGTCGTCGACCCCGGCAACCCCGATCACCTCTACGCCGCCACCTGGGACCGCACCAGACGGGCCCATGAATTCACCGAGGCTGGGGCAGGTTCTGGCATTTGGGAGTCTCAAGACGGCGGCAACACCTGGATCCGAATTTCAAAGCTGAACGGTTTTCCCGAAGGCCCCGAGGCCGGCCGAATCGGCCTTGCACACCACGCAGGATCCAACACTTTGTACGCCCTGATCGACAATCAAGCCGCCAGGCCGAAGGACGAGGATGCTGCCGAAGAGGAAGGATTGACCCCAGCGTCGTTCCTGGATATGTCGGCAGAGGCATTCTTGGCACTGGACAACGACACCCTGCAGGCCTACTTGGACGAGAACGGGTTCCAACCCGCCGACAGCGCGGCGGCCGTCAAGACCGGTGTCCAGCGCGCCGAGCTCACGCCTCGGGCTCTGTACGACTACCTCTCCGACGGCAATGCGGCGTTGTTTGACACTGAAATCGTCGGTCCTGAGTTGTACGCCTTCCAGGACGGGACGTGGCGACGCACCCATGAAGATTGGCTGGACGACGTGTGGTACACCTACGGGTACTACTTCGGCACGGTGAGCGTCGACCCCTCGGACGAGAACTCGGTGTACATCGCGGGCGTGCCCCTGCTGAAGTCGACCGACGGAGGCCAAACGTTTGAGCACATCGGCGCCCCGAACGTCCACGTCGACCACCACAAGGTTTGGATCGACCCCAACAACCCTCGGCATGTGCTCAACGGCAACGACGGCGGCATGAACGTGTCCTGGGACGGCGGCGAATCCTGGATCAAATGCAACAGCCCCAGCGTGGGCCAGTTTTACGCTGTGGAAGTCGACGACGCTGAGCCTTACAACGTCTACGGGGGGCTTCAAGACAACGGCACGTGGAAAGGTCCGCACACGCACAAAGAAAACCCCGCTTGGCACCAAACAGGGCAACACCCCTACCGTGGCTTGGGCGGCGGTGACGGCATGCAAATCGAGGTCGACATCAGGAACGCGGACATCGTGTTCACGGGCTACCAGTTCGGTTGGTACCGCAGAACCAACTTGGCGACTGGTGAATCCACAAGCCTGCACCCCACCCACGACCTGGGCGAAACCCCACTTCGGTGGAATTGGCAGACGCCCATCCAGCTAAGTACGCACCAGCAAGACATCTTGTACATGGGGTCCAACAAGCTTCACCGCTCCATGGACCAAGGAGAAACCTGGGAAACCCTCAGCGGAGACTTGACCCGTGGCGGACTTGCTGGAAACGTGCCGTTCGGGACCTTGACCACCCTGGCAGAACACCCTGAACGGTTTGGCCAATTGGCGGTGGGCAGCGACGACGGCCTCGTACACGTGTCTACGGACGGGGGCCACGCCTGGAAACGACTGGACATGCCCATCCCCACGTCGCTGGGCAAAGGCGACGGCCTCAAGCACGCCTGGGTCACGGAAGTGATGTGGTCGCACCACGACGCCGACTTGCTCGTGGTGGCTCTCAACGGGTACAGGCACGACGCGCTTGACGCATGGGTGTTCGCGACGCGAAATGGCGGAAAAACGTGGGAACGGTGGGGCAAGGACTTGCCCTCGGAACCTGTCAACGCCCTGGTGGAAATGAAAGACCACCCTGGATGGTGGGTTGTGGGCACCGACGGCGGCGCCTACCTCACCACCAACGCCGGGGCATCGTTCAGCGCCCTGCACCGAGATTTACCTCGCGTGCCCGTGCACGACCTGGTCGTGCAAGAACGCGAAAACGACCTGATCGTCGGCACCCACGGACGAGGCATTTACCGCATGGACCTGTCCAGCCTGGACGACTTGACGTCCACCACGTTGGACACCCGACCCTTGGAATTCGTGAACGCGAAGGTGGAGGTCGCGCGACGGGAAGATTGGAACACCCGCGGATGGGCGTGGTCAGAACCCGAGGAACCCGTCGCGATGTGCTGGGTTTGGTCTCCGGTGGACGGCACCGCCCAAGTGCACCTCCGCACCATGCCAGCTTCCAAGGAAGACCAAGAGGGGGAAGGCGGACTAAGTGCAGACCAAATTCTCGACCAACTGAAAACTCAAGAAGGTCAGGTATACGACCGCGGGGAAGTCAGCTTGGTGCGGGGCATGCAACAGGTCTCCATCTCGCTGTTGGACGGCGAAAACCACATTCCTGCGGGGGCCTACCAGGTGACCCTGAAGGTGGACGACCTCGAGGCGCGCATTCGGCTCGAATGCGACACCGAATTGGTTGTGACGGAAGAGGAGATCAAGCCCTGAACCGAACGTCTTCCGGCACGTGGCAGACTGGAATGGGCTCCATCTTGTGCTTGTTTGCACGGTGGAACCGCCTGTACGTGGCCAAGACCTCCTGCTGCCGCCAGGGCAACCCGGCTTCCTCGTCTTCTGAACGTCCCTGGGATTCCCACCCCATGGCCCATTCCAGCTCGGGGTAGGTGGCGCCCAACTGGTCTTCGTCGGTGCGATCGTCTCCCCACAGGCCGTCGGTGGGCGCGGCCTGCTGAATCTCTTCGATAACACCAAGGTGGGCCGCCAGCGCATAGACTTCAGTTTTGTTCAAGTCGGCGATGGGCGAAAGATCCACACCGCCATCCCCGTATTTGGTGTAGAAGCCCACCCCAAAGTCTTCCACTTTGTTGCCCGTGCCAGCCACCAAGGACTTCGTCCGTTGGGCCAGCGCGTAAAGCGTGGTCATCCGCAGGCGCGCACGCGAGTTGGCCATGGCCAATCCGCGGCTGTCGTCTTGACCGTCGGGCAGGGCCTTGGCAAACGTGTCGTACACCTCCGTCAAAGACACCGTCGACCTCCGCACCCGAGGATGCTTGGCGCACAACGATTCAATGTGCTTCGATGCGCGGGACACCTGCTCCGGCGCTTGGTGGATCGGCATTTCCACGCACACCGCAGGGGCGCCGGTCAACGCGCACAAGGTGGAGGTGACTGCCGAATCAATGCCGCCCGACACACCTACAACCCAACCTTCCATGCCGGATTCCTCGAGGTAGGCTCGCAGCCAAGCCACGATATGCTCGGTGACCGCTTCAGGATTCATGGCTCGCGTCATGTCGACAAAGGTTTAAAAGACAATGCCCACGCTCAAGGCGAGGTAGCTGTCGTGGCCATCCAAGGCCGTGGTGAGCGCTTCTCCGGCATCGGAAAACCTTGGCACGCCGGTGCCGTCCACTTTGACCACGTCGAGTCCCTTGTGGGTGTTGAACAGGCTGTTGTTGTAGGTCAACCCCACCATCAACGAGGTCGCCCCTGCAATTTTCCGCTCCAGCCCAACCCCCACGATCAACGACGCGCGGAACAGGGTGGCGAAGTCGGTCGAAATGTTGTCCGGGGATGGAATCGCGGGGTTGGCCACAGGAGACCACGTGCCGTCCTCCTCGGTGTACCCGACGTAGCGGACTTCCTCTGCCGCGCGACGGGTGTTCAAGCCCAAGCCCGTGCCAAACCGACCGAAGTAGGTGGTGTACCCAATTTCCTTGGTGCGGAATTTGAAGGTCAGCGGCAGCTCCACGTATTGGTTGTTGTAGTCGCGGCTGACCCGACTCAAGGTTGAATCCGTGGTGGGCTCCCAGTATTCGATTTGGCTCCCTGTCCTGAACACATGCACCCCCGTGCCGACGGCGTACCTCTCGGAGAACATGATATCCGCCATGAACTGGTAGCCGAAGTGGGCGCGCCCTCCATTTGTCGTATGCTCAAAATCACGGGAGTTCATCCACGAGACGTTCGGGTCCATAGCCAGGCCCATTCGGAACCCATGGCCCTGTCCCCATGCCGAAGTCAACACCCCAATCCACAAGAGGGCCCACAGGCCAAGTTCTTTGCACATCTTTGTCTGAGTCATCGTTCCAACGATTTGTCCAAATCTACCATCTCCCTTCAGCCACACATGGTTTCCCAACGCATTTTGTTCCACCTGAGTGTGTGTGTTTTGACGGCCGCCGTCTGGGTGTCGTGCGCGTCGGACACCACCCGGATTCCCATCGAGGGCGTGCGCCTGCCTGCGGACCACCAGGTCGTCGATTGGATGGAAGTGCTTCATGATCTTCCAGAGGGCCAAAACCGTGCCAAGGCGTTGGCGCACATGAGGGAGGCCCACCCCGAATTCTGGCCCCTGTGGTGCCAGGGCATCCTTCAACTCGGGGACGCCCAAGACTCGGCCACGGTGGACGTATTGCGTCAATTTTTGACCGAGATGCGGCCAATGCTTGAAGCCATCGACTCCACTTCCGGACAAGCTGACGTCCTGCGCCGGGAAACCGAATTGCTGCTGGATGGCCTGAAAAGGCAACAGGTTCTGTTCCCTGAGGATCCAGTTCCAGACGTCGTCTGGATGCCCTCGGGATTCAACTTCGCGTTGTACCCCACCCCCACGTGCCTGGCCGTCGGACTGGACTGGTTCATGGGACCGACGCAGCCGCTTCTGCAAGAATTGCCCCCAAGCCAATTCCCCCAATACCGCCTGAATCGGATGAAGCCTGAATGGATGGCGTCGGACGCCATGAAAGGCTGGTTGCTCGTAACCCAACAGCACCGCATCCCGCCCGGGGCCAGGACGGCCGACCTCATGTTGTTTTGGGGCCAAATCCTGCAATTGACTTTGCTGTGCATGCCGGACGCCACGCCTGCGCAGATCTTAAACTGGACCTCGGAAGAATGGGCTTGGGCTGAAGCGAACGAGCGGGCCATTTGGGCGCAAGTGCAGCCTCAAGAGCGCATGTTCAACGACAACCCCAGGGAAGTCATGCGCTGGTTTCAAGAAGGTCCGTTCACCCGCGTGGGCGACATCCCCCAAGAAAGCCCAGACAAGCTGGGGGCCTACCTGGGATGGAAAATGGTGCAGGCCCACACCGCAGCGCATGGAGACCTTCCTGTGGATGGCTGGTTCACGGCCCAGGACCCGCAACCGTTCTTGCGCAACTACCGGCCCTGAGCGTACTTTCGCGGCATGGCCACATCCCGCATCACCGTTGACGTCACCACCGACGAAAACAAAGTCCCCGTCGCGATGAACTGGACCGCCGAAGACGGCGGCATTTCGCAACAAGCGGCCTCGGCCATGGTGTTGTCCATGTGGAACCCCAAAGAGCACGCGGCCATGCGCATGGACCTTTGGACCAAGGACATGAGCGTGGAGGAAATGCGGTCGTTTGTGGTGCAGACCATGATGACATTGGCCGACACGTATGAGCGTGCCACATCCGACAAGGACCACGCCACCGCCGTGCGCGGCTTCACCCAAGAATTCGCCAAGCGCATTGGCGTGCTGGAGGGCTGACCTGGATCAAGGCTGGTAGAGCCCGTTTGTTTGGGCCACAAAACGCAGCAGCAACTCCCGCCCTTCAGACGAATTGCTGCTGGTCACAAACACTGGAGGCATCTTGTGCCACTGCTTCAACATGACCTCTTCGTAGGCGGGCAAAAACGTCCCGCGCTCTGCCTTGTTCAGCTTGTCCACCTTGGTGAACACCAACACAAACGGAAGCCCCACGCTGCCCATCCAAGCCATGAATTCCAAGTCCACATTTTGGGCGGGAATGCGCGAATCCACGAGCATCATCACGCACATGAGATTCGGGCGGGTATCGAGGTAACGCTTGGTCACTTCCATCCACTTGGCCCGGTCCTTCTTGCTGACCTTGGCGTACCCAAATCCTGGCAAATCCACCAAATACCAAGTGCCATCGACGTCGAAGTGGTTGATCAACTGGGTTTTGCCTGGGGTGCTGGAGGTTTTGGCCAAACTCGTTCGCCCGACCAACATGTTCAGCAAGGAACTCTTCCCAACGTTGGAACGGCCAATGAACGCGTACTCTGGCCGGTCGGGATTGGGGGATTCAGACGGCTGGGCGCTGCTCTTGACGAACGTCGCTTCCTTGATGTCCCACCTGCGTTCTTGGTCAGGCATGTTTAGGAAATGCCTCGCGACTGGTACCAGTCGGCGAGGATGGTGTTGAAGGTGTCGGGGTGCTCCATCATCGGGGCGTGCCCGCACTCGTCGATCCAGAACAGGTCCGCATCTGGGAATCCTGTCACGAATTCCTCCGCCACTTCAGGCGGAGTGATGATGTCGTTCTTGCCCCAAATCAAACACACTGGCACGTCCATGCTCGGCAGGTCCTTGGCCATGTTGTGCCGGATGGCCGACTTCGCGATGCTCAAAATGCGGAGCACTTTGTTTCGGTTGTTGACCGCTTCGAAGCACTCGTCCACCAACTCCGGGGTCGCGTGCTTGGGGTCGTGGAAGGTCACCGCCACTTTCTCCTTGATGTAGCTCTTGTCTTCCCGGCGCGGGAAGCTGGATCCAAAGGCGTTCTCGTACAATCCGCTGCTCGCCGTCAACGTCAACGAGGCGACACGGTCGAGGTGGTCCCGGGTGTAGATCAAACCGACGTGGCCGCCCAAGCTGTTGCCGAGCAGGTGGACCTTCTCGAGGCCCAATTCATCCATGAAACCGGCGATGTGCTTCGCCATGTTTTTGGCGTTGGTCTCAAGCATGGGCAACTCGTAAATGGGCAGCATGGGGGTGATGACCCGGAAATGCTTGCTGAAATGCGCCCGCACCTCGGCGAAGTTGCTCAACGCCCCAAACAAGCCGTGAAGCAACACCAACGGCGTGCCCTCGCCTTCTTCCACGTAGCGATAAGGCCCGACTTCGAGAATGTTTGAATCCATGGGGACAAAAATGCACCACGCAAGCACCCCACCTCCCGCACGCCAAGCACAGCATCCACGTTGCGTTGTTCACATCGGCTGTTGACAACGTGTGAATAGCACATTTCCTCCACTTTCTGCCACTTCCCAAACCCCGCGCCATTCCTGGGCTTTTTCCAGACCAATGTCCAAACTTTATCCACAAAGTGGGAGAAAGTGTCAATGAGTGGGAGAAAGTGGGAGATTGAGCGTACTTTTGATTGACGGAAACGCCACCATGCTCAACCTGCTCGGAGAACACCCCTGTCGCATCGACGCCAAAGGCCGTCTGATGTTCCCCGCCAAACTGCGCAAGCAGCTTGACGGTGTGATTCATCATGGCCTGGTGGTGAATCGCGACATTTTCGAGGGGTGCTTGGTGCTTTACCCCAAGCCTGAGTGGGACAAAGTCAACGGCGAGATGGCCCGCTTGAGCCGGTACAACCGGAAGCACCAGCTGTTCCAGCGGAAATTCATGAAGGGCGCCACACACGTCGACGTCGACGGAGCAGGGCGCATCAACCTGCCCGCCGCCTTGTTAGAATACGCCGGGATTGACCCCAAGAACGCCAAGGAGGTGATCGTGTCCGGCTTGGGCGAGAAGGTGGAAATCTGGAACCAAGAAGCGTACAAGAAGCAAGTGATTCAAGACGAGGACGACCTCGACTTCGGAGACTTGGCAGAGGATGTGCGCAAAGACCTCGAAGGCAGCGACGAAGAATGAACCAGGCCTACCACGTCCCCGTCATGCTGAACGCCTCGCTTGAGGCCCTCAACCTTGGCGGCGACGGGGTGCAAGGCGGTTGTTGGATGGACGCCACATTCGGCGGCGGCGGGCACAGCCAAGCCATGCTGGACGCTGCCGGGCCGGATGCGCGCTTGTTCGGGTTCGACCAAGACCCCGACGCGCATGCAAACGACCTGGACGACCCCCGCTTCACACTGGTCGCGGCAAACTTTCGATTTGCCCCTCAATTCTTGCGCGCCCACAAAGGCCTTCCCCTGAAAGGTCTGCTGGCCGACTTGGGAGTCAGCTCCCACCAGTTCGACACGCCCGAGCGCGGATTTTCCTTGCGCCACGACGGCCCTTTGGACATGCGCATGAACACGTCGTCGGGCGAGCCGGCCAGCGCCTGGCTGGCGCGCGTCGAGGTTGGCGAATTGACCCAAGTGCTCCGACGCTACGGGGAGGTGGCCCGGCCAGACCGTTTGGCCCGCCGCATTGTGGAGGCACGCGAAACCCAACCTCTGACCACGACCCACGACTTGATTCGGGTGCTGTCCCCCACCGCCCCCCGCGGCAAGGAAAACAAGCACTACGCCCGCATTTTTCAGGCCATCCGAATCCACCTCAACGACGAACTGGGCGCCTTGGAAGACTTGCTGACGAATGCCATTGGCATGCTCGCCCCCGGCGCACGCCTGGCCATCATGAGCTACCACAGCCTGGAAGACCGTTTGGTCAAGCACTTCATGCGGTCTGGCAACTTCGACGACGACGTGAAGCGCGACATGAAAGGGCAGGTGCTTGCACCCTTCAAGCCGCTTGTGCGCAAAGCCATTGTGGCGACCGACGAAGAAATGGAGAACAACCCGCGCGCGCGGAGCGCACGCCTTCGCATGGCGGAACGAACCGAATGGATGCCATGAAGTTCTTCGACCGATTCCGCCGCATCCCAAAAGAGGCCGCCAAAGGCAACCGCACCTTGAACGCTTCCGAATTGCTCGCACGCGAATCCAAGGCGCAAGCTGAGGCCGCGAAGGCCGCGGCCGCAAGCAACCCGTCTGGCCCCAACCGACTGCGCACCTCGGAGGACTTCAGGGCTGAACAGCGGGAGCAAAAGAAGCAGCGGCAGCGCCAAAACCAAATTGGCAGTGTCCTCCGTGAGGTGCTCAGTGGAGAAGTCTTGGCGCGGGAAGCCTTGGTGCGCCAAGTGCCATTCATGCTCTACCTCTGCCTGCTCACCATCCTGTACCTCGGACTCGGCTATCAAGCAGAACGCATCCTCCGCGAGAAGCAGCACGTGACCGAACAACTCGAGGAAGCCGTCGCCGAGGAAAAAACCTTGCGATCCGACTTCGAGTCTCAACTCCAACAGAGCCGCCTAGCCACATCCACCGCCGAGCTCGGGCTGGAACAACCCACCACCCCTCCAACCCTGTTGCACGCCGACGATGAGTAAGATGCCCAACAGCGGACGCATTTGGCTCGTATTTGTGGGCTTAACCTTCGTGGGAATGGGGGTGTTCGGTCGCATTGTCTACATCCAAACGGTGGAGCACGACAAGTGGCAGGCCCGCGGAGAACAATTCTCGACCAGCGTGCGCACCATTGAGCCCGCGCGAGGCCAAATCCTGGCCGACGACGGCAGCCTCCTCGCCACCAGCGTGCCGGTGTATGACCTCAGATGGGACTCCAAATGCGAAGGCATGCGCTGGGACGACTACCACAGTACGGTGGACACCCTGTGCCAGTTGCTCGGCAAGGCCACTGACAAATCCAGCGAGGGCATCAGGCGCAAATTCGACAACGCCAGACAACGCGGACACCGCGGTGCCCTCATCGCCAGGAACATCCCGTTCACCGCCTACAAGGAACTGCGCGCACTCCCCTTCGTGCAATTGGGTCGGTACAAGAGCGGCTTGGTGTTCGAGCGTCGTGAAAATCGCCGGCGCCCCTTCGGCAAGCTCGCCGCGCGAACCGTGGGCATCGACCGCGAACAACAACGCGTCGGCATCGAACGCGCCTGGAACGAAGAACTCTCCGGCGTGGAAGGCCAACAACTCTCGCGCAAAGTGGCCGGCAACCAATGGATGCCCGTCACGGACGACTACCTCGTGGACCCGGTCGAAGGCCTGGACGTGATGACCACGCTGAACCTGCACCTGCAAGACGTGGCGACCACGGCATTGGAAAGGCAATTGCGCCAACACGACGCGGCGTGGGGCACTGTCATCGTGTGCGAAGTCCAAACCGGGCACATCCAAGCCATTTCCAACCTCACCCGACACGAATCAACCAACGGCACGGTCGAGTACTGGGAAGACTTCAACCACGCCATCGGAACCGCGGTCGAGCCGGGGTCCACCTTCAAGCTGGCCGCCCTTTTGGCCTGCATGGAAGAAGGCATGCTGCCCACGGACTCCGTGGACACCCAACAAGGCGAGATCAACTTCCATGGGAAGCGCATGCGCGACAGCAATTACAAGGACGGCGGCCACGGAGAAATCGACCTGCAAAAGGTCTTTGAGGTGAGCTCCAACATTGGCTCGGCGCTGGCAGTGAAGCAAACGTTCGAAAACAAGCCTTCCGCGTTCACCAAGCGACTTGAAGACCTCGGCGTGACCACCAAGACGGGCATCCGTTACGTGGGTGAAGCCAAACCCAAAGTCAAGACCGACCCCAGCGCGCGGGATTGGACGGGCATCACCCTGACCCAAATGGCCATTGGCTATGAATTGACGCAGACCCCGCTGCAAACCTTGACGCTGTACAACGCCATCGCCAACAACGCAAAGATGATGCGGCCGCAGCTCGTGCAGGCCGTGCAAAGCGGTGGTGAAACCGTGAAGACGTACGAGCCTTTTGTCTTGAACCCCCGCATTTGCAGCGCATCGACCCTCGCCGCGTGCAAGCAAATGATGGAAGCCGTGTGCGAAGAGGACGGCGAAGGCACCGCCAAGCGCCAGTTTAAAGGACGCCCCTACACCGTTGCCGGCAAAACAGGCACGGCACGGATTGCGACGGGCGACGGGTACGCCGAAGGACGCTACCGCGCCTCGTTCGCAGGCTATTTCCCCGCGGATGCGCCGCGCTACTCCTGCGTCGTGGTCATCGCGGACACCAAAAGTGGCCGGTACTACGGCAGCACCATCGCCGCTCCTGTTTTCCGAGACGTGGCCGACCTGATCTACGCCACAGATCCGGCGTTCCACACGTTGGACGACCGCGATTTGGCCGACGACAAATCGATGCCCGCTGCCAAAGACGGCGCCCGACATGCGCTGGCCGACGTCTACGCCGCCATCGGCATGACCCACACCGGGGAAACCGCCGCCGATTGGGTGAACGTCACCACAGGCGAGCAAGCCGCCACCCTGACCGCCCTCGAATTTCCTGAATCCGGCATCCCCGACGTCCGCGGCATGGGCTTGCGCGACGCCCTGTACCTGCTCGAGAACGCAGGGTTGAAAGTCAAATACAACGGCATCGGTACCGTCAAATCTCAATCCATCGCGCCGGGCACACAGCTGCGTCCCGAAGTCACCACCATCCAACTCCGACTCTCGTGAAATTGCTCTCCGACCTTCTCTACGATGCGCGCATCCTCGAAGTGCGAGGCACCACCCATGTCGCGGTAGAACACATTGCCCTGGACTCTCGAAAGGTTCAGCCGCTTGGTTTGTTCGTCGCCGTGCCAGGCGCAACAGTGGATGGGCACGACTACATCGACACGGCGATTGCATCCGGCGCCACCTGCGTGGTGTGCGAACGGATGCCTGAGGACACCCCCGACCACGTCACCGTGGTGCAAGTGAAGTCCAGCGCGGCCGCCCTTGGCCACATCGCCGCCGCATTCCACGACCATCCCTCCAGAGAGATGAAAGTCGTGGCCTTCACGGGCACCAACGGCAAGACCACCACCGTGAGCTTGCTTCACCAACTGTTCCGGCTCTTGGACCGCAAAGTGGGCATGCTCGGCACGGTGGAAAACCGGATCGTAGACCGTGTGGTACCCGCGACCCACACCACCCCTGACGCTCTGAGCCTTCAGGACTTGTTGCGCGAGATGGCCGACGAAGGGTGCACCCATGTGTTCATGGAGGCCAGCTCCCACGCCATCGTGCAAGAACGCATCGCAGGTATAGCCTTCACTGGGGCGGTGTTCACCAATATTTCTCACGACCACCTCGACTACCACGGCGACTTCAACGCATACATCCAAGCGAAGAAGCAGCTGTTTGACCGTTTGCCCTCCACGGCGTTCGCCTTGGTGAATGCCGACGACACCCACGCCGAGGACATGGTGGCCGACACGAAGGCCAAAGCTGTGACCATGGCCATCCAAGGGGTGGCCGACGAGCGGGCCCGGCTCGTGGAAAACCAAATCTCAGGTTTGGTCCTTCACCTCGACGGCCAGGAGCTCTACTCTCAGCTTGTGGGTGGATTCAACGCGAGCAACCTGTTGGCGGTCTACGTCGTGGCCAAGCAGCTCGGCACCGATCCCATCCACACGTTGACCCAAATGTCCTTGCTCCAGCCTCCTGCGGGTCGCTTCGAGCGCGTGCCCGCACGAGACGGCATCACCGCCATTGTGGATTACGCCCACACCCCTGACGCCCTTGACAACGTGCTTCGCACCATTGCCCACGTGCGCAGCGGTGGCGAAAACGTGATCACGGTCGTGGGTTGCGGCGGTGACCGCGACAAGGCCAAGCGGCCGGTAATGGCCTTGAGCGCGGTGAAGGGCTCCGACCGGGTCATCCTGACCAGCGACAACCCCCGAAGCGAAGACCCCAACGCCATCCTGCGCGACATGGAGGCCGGGCTTGACCCCATCGACCGACGCAAGTGCTTGAGCATCGTGGACCGCCGCGAGGCCATCCGCACCGCAGCCGCGCTGGCGGAACCCGGGGATGTGGTGTTGGTCGCCGGCAAGGGGCATGAAACCTACCAGGAAATCCATGGCGAGCGCTACCCCTTTGACGACCGCAAAGAATTGAAATCTGCCTTCCAACCCACCGCCTGAGCCGCCACCATGCTGTACCACCTTTTCACCACCCTCCGCGAGCTTTACGATTTGCCGGGCGCAGGCCTGTTCAACTTCGTCTCGTTCCGCGCGGCCATGAGCTTGCTCACGTCACTGGTGGTGGGCATCGCGTTTGGAAAGCGCATCATCGAGTGGCTGCAATTGAAGCAGGTTGGAGAGATCGTGCGCGACTTGGGCCTCGAAGGCCAAATGAACAAGCAAGGCACGCCCACCATGGGCGGCCTGATCATCCTGGGCGCCATCCTCTTGCCCACCCTGTTGTTTGCCGACTTGACCAACGTGTACACCCAATTGATGGTGCTGAGCACGGTCTGGCTCGGCGCCATCGGGTTTGTGGACGACTACATCAAGGTCTTTAAAAAGAACAAAGAAGGACTGGCCGGACGCTTCAAAGTCATCGGACAAGTCGGCATGGGCCTCATCCTGGGCGCGGCGATGATCTGGCACCCCGACATCGCCATCAAAGAAATGGCGACAGACGGAACCTGGACCACCATGCGCTCCACCGCCACGACCATTCCCTTCATCAAGGACAACCATTTCGACTACGCGTGGCTCTTGTCTTGGGCCATCGAGGACGCCGCCCAATACGTCTGGCTGGTGTTCATCCCCTTGGTCATCGTGGTCGTGACGGCCGTCAGCAACGGCGCCAACCTCACCGACGGCATCGACGGCCTCGCCACGGGCACCAGCGCCATTGTGGGGATGGCTTTGGCGGTGCTGGCGTACGTCAGCTCCAACACGCTCATCGCCGACTACCTGAGCATTATGTACATCCCGGGCTCGGAAGAACTCGTGGTGTTCATCGCGGCCTTCGTCGGGGCGTGCGTGGCCTTCTTGTGGTACAACGCCTTCCCCGCCCAGGTCTTTATGGGGGACACGGGGTCGCTGGCGCTAGGAGGGATCATCGCGACGTTCGCGATCGCCATCCGCAAGGAGCTCTTGATTCCTGTGCTCTGCGGCATCTTCTTGATTGAGAACCTGAGCGTCGTCATTCAAGTGGGTTGGTTCCGCCACACAAAGAAGAAATACGGCGAAGGCCGCAGGGTCTTCCTCATGGCGCCGCTCCACCACCACTACCAGAAACAAAACATGCCGGAATCCAAGATCACGGCGCGCTTCTGGATCGTCGGCATCCTGCTGGCCGTCGTCACCATCGTCACCCTCAAAGTCCGCTGAACTCAGTCTCATGAACCTCAAAGACCCCATCCTGATTTTGGGCGCCGGCGAAAGCGGCGTGGGCTCCGCCTTGCTGGCGAAGTCCGTGGGTGCGTGTGCGTACGTGAGCGACGCGGGGGACGGCCGCGGGCCAGGGCCGTCTGAATTGGAGGCCCACGGCATCGGCCACGAACTGGGAGGTCATCGCCCGGAGGCGTGGATCGACACCGAGGTGGTGGTCAAAAGCCCGGGCATCCCGGACGACGCCCCGATTGTGGACACCTGCCGCGCGCAAGGACGGGAGGTCATCAGCGACATCGAATACGCCAGCCGCATCTTTTCGACGCAAGGCCACACCACCCCGGTAGTGGCCGTCACAGGCGCCAACGGCAAGACGACGACCACGTCCATGATCGACCACGTCTTGCGTCACGAAGGGTGGGACGTGGATTTAGTAGGCAACATCGGCACGAGCTGGTCCCGCCGCTTGGCCGAGCGGCACGAGGCCGGCGACGCGCCTGCGCAAGCCACTGTAATCGAAGTCAGCAGCTTCCAGCTCGACGGCACCTCGACGTTCCGTCCGGACGTGGCTGTCCTGCTCAACATCACGCCGGACCATCTGGATCGGTACAGCAACGACATGGCGACGTATGCCGCCTCGAAGTGGCGCATCACGCAAGCCCAGCGCGAAGGCGACCATCTCATTTACAACGCGGACTGCGACTGGACCGGTCGCATGCTCCGCGACCGCGGCACGGCCGCCCAACTCCACCCCTTGTCTGCCGAGCGCCCTTTCGACGAAGTCGCCCGCGAAGGCCGGGGTGGTGGTTTGGACCCTCAAGACCCCAGAAAATTCAAACTCCAACATCTCAATTCATTCACCATGACCATTCAAAAATTGGCCGTGCAAGGGAAGCACAACCTGTTCAACTCCATGGCGGCCGGCATGACAGGGCGCATTCTGGACCTCCGCAAGGAAGGCATCCGCGAAAGCCTCCAGAGCTTCGAAGGCGTCGAGCACCGCCTCGAATACGTGTCTGAGGTGAACGGCATCACGTTCATCAACGACTCCAAGGCCACCAACGTCAACAGCGTGTGGTACGCCCTGGAGTGTGCCTCGTCTCCTGTGATTTGGATCGCCGGCGGCATCGACAAAGGCAACGACTACAGCACCTTGGTGCCCTTGGTCCAAGACAAAGTGAAGCACATGATCTGCATGGGCAACAACAACAAGCCCTTGCACGACGCGTTCGACGAGTTGGTTGAAAGCAGCCACGACGTGGGCTCGGCCGAGGAAGCCGTGGCTTTGGCGTACCACCTCGGCATGCCTGGCGACCAAGCGCTGCTGTCCCCCGCCTGCGCGAGCTTCGACTTGTTTGGCAGCTACGAGCAACGTGGCCGCGCCTTCAAAAACGCCGTCCGCGCCCTCTGACCCAAGTCGATGAACGAACTCATCGCAGGGATCCGTCAGCGGTTGGAGGGTGACCGCGTGCTCTGGGGCATTGCCCTGGTGCTGACCATGGCCTCGTTGGTCACGGTGTACAGCGCCATCAGCACGCTCGCGTACAAAGCCGACGGCAACAGCGCCAAATTCCTGTTCAAGCAGGTCGGGTTGTTGTCCTTGGGGTGGCTCGTCATGTTTGGCGTGCACCGCATCCATTTCAAATACTTCAGCAAACTCGCCAACCTGGTCATGGTGTTGGCGGTGGCCGCGCTCGTGTTCACGTTGCTCTTCGGCACGGACATCAACGACGCACGGCGCTGGATCAAGATTCCCTTCATTGGATTGACGGTGCAGACCTCAGACTTTGCCAAGCTCGCCCTGGTCATGTGGGTCGCAAGACAATTGCAAGTGCGTCGAGACAGGCTGCACGATTTTTGGCAAGGGGTGGCACCCATTTTGGCCGGCATCGGCCTGGTGTGCGCGCTCATTTTGCCCTCGGATTTCTCCACCGCCGCCATGCTCGGCGCCATCTGTTTTGCCATGCTGTTCGTTGGAGGACTGCCTTGGCTGCAGGTCGCCAGAGTGGTGGGCATCGCCGCCTCGGCGCTGGTGATGCTTTACGGAGTGGGCAAAGCGGCGCCTGATGCCCTGCCACGGTTTGGCACGTGGGCGAGTCGCATCGAGAGTTTTGCGGGCTTCGCTTCCGGCGAAGGTGGCGGCGAGTCCAGCGCAGAAGACTATCAAATTGAATTGGCCCAAATCGCCATCCACAAAGGGGGCATCCTGCCGTCAGGTCCAGCTTCCGGCACGTCGAGGAACTTCCTGCCCCACCCCTATTCCGACATGATCTACGCCTTCATCGTGGAGGAGTGGGGCGCGGTCGGAGGGCTCGGGCTGGTCCTGCTCTACTTGGCCTTGCTGTTCAGGGCATCCCAAACGGCGGTCCGCTGCGAATCGCTGTTCGCCCGCAACCTGGTGCTCGGCCTGGGGTTGACCATCGCGGTGCAAGCCCTCATCAACATGGGCGTGTCCGTCCGGCTGTTTCCCACCACCGGCCAACCGCTGCCCTTGGTGAGTTACGGGGGAACCTCGCTGCTGTTCACTTGCATGTCCATTGGCATGATGCTCGCCGTGTCCCGCGTTGTGGCGGGAGAGGGCGTGAAAACGCAAGGCAACGCGTTGAAGCGATGACCACACTCACCAACGTCATCGTCTCAGGAGGCGGCACAGGCGGCCACATCCATCCTGCGTTGGCGATTGCCGATGAAATCGTCCGCCGCAACCCCGAGGCGAACGTGCGCTTTGTCGGCGCCTTGGGCCGCATGGAAATGGACAAGGTTCCCGCCGCTGGCTACGACATTGACGGCCTGTGGATCACGGGCGTGAAGCGCAAGCTGACCAGCATCCGCAACCTCGTGTTCCCCTTCATGCTCCTGAGCAGCCTGTGGAAGGCACGACGCTTGTTGAAACAACACCAACCCCAGGTGGTGGTTGGCGTCGGTGGGTTCGCCAGCGGTCCCTTGTTGGACCAAGCCGTGCGCTTGGGCGTGCCCACCCTCATCCAAGAACAAAACAGTTTCCCCGGGGTGACGAACCGGCTCTTGGCCAAACGCGTTAGTCGCGTGTGTGCTGGCATGCCCGGCATGGAACGCTGGTTTCCCGCCGAGCGGCTGGTGGTCACGGGCAACCCCCTGCGACACCACGTCGTCCAACTTGTCCAGCCGCACGACGGGCAACACCAAGAAGCCTTGGACCACTTTGGGTTGAGGGACGACCTCCCTGTGGTGTTTGTCATGGGAGGAAGTTTGGGCGCCGTGTCCATGAACGACGCTGTAAAAGCCCTGCTGACCGCAAAACCCTCTGCACCGCAGCGTGGTTACCAACTCCTGTGGCAGTGCGGGGGACGACATGAAATGGAGGCCCAAACCTGGCTGAAGGCACACCCCTGTGATGGGGTTGTGTGCACCGGGTTTGTGGACCGCATGGACCTGGCTTATGGCACGGCTCGCCTGATCGCGTCCCGCGCAGGGGCGATGTCGGTGGCAGAATTGGCGTTGGTGGGCAAACCCGCCCTGCTCGTGCCGTCTCCACATGTGGCCGAAGACCACCAGACGCACAACGCCCGGAGCCTGACCGAACTCGGTGGCGCCGAGTTGTTGCCGGACCGCGAAGTGCGCGACAAACTGGGAGAGGCCGTCGCCCGGCTGCTTCACGACCCTGAAACGTGCTCAGCCATGGCCCAGGCCATGAAGAGCGCGGCCAAACCCCACGCCGCCGCCGCGGTTGTGGACGAACTCGAACGCCTGCTTGACTGATCCATGACCTTGGCCAAACACGTCTTCTTCCTTGGCTTGGGTGGCATCGGCATGAGCGCACTTGCCCGGCATTTGCACGGCCTGGGGCACGTGGTGGGCGGGTACGATTTGACCCCTTCTCCCCTCTTGGACCGCTTGAAGGCTGAGGGCATCTGGGTGGGTCACTCGGACGAACCCGAAGACCTACCTCCTTGGACTCAACATCTGGCGCTAACGCTCGTTTGGACCCCTGCCGTCCCCGTCGATTTCAAGCTCAAACGCCATTTCGAATCCATGGGCATTCAGGCCCTGAAGCGGGCCGAGCTGCTGGGAGCCATCACACGGGATCGTCCGACGCTGGGCGTCGCTGGAACCCACGGCAAAACCACCACGTCCAGCTGGTTGGCCGACATGCTCATGGCCCATCCTGCAGGATGCCACGCCTTCCTCGGCGGCATCGACGCGGCCACAGGCACCAACCTGCTGACCCGACCCGGCGCCGCATGGCACGTCGTGGAGGCCGACGAATTTGACCGAAGCTTTCACCAACTCCACCCCACCCACGCCGCAGTCACCAACTTGGACCCAGACCACTTGGACGTGTATGGCACAGAAGAGGCGTTCCGAGAGGCGTTTCATGCGTTTGGGGATCAAGTGACCCAAACGTTGATCGTGCCGCACGACCTCCCTTGGCCCTGCCAGAAAAGCCTTGAACGCTTCGCCGCGGTGGACCTCGGCGAGGACGTGCCTGAGGGGGTGGACCACCTGGCCACCCTCTGCCCGGAAATCAGGGAGGTCGTGTTCGAATTGCATCGCAACAATCCCAAGAACACATGCTCGTTCAAGGCCACGCCTGCCCTTCCCGGCAGGCACAACGCGGCCAACGCGCTCGTGGCTGCCGCCTTGGCATCGCACGCGAACGTGGAGGCCGACGTGCTGGCTCAAAGGGTGGCCCACTTTGGCGGCGTGAAGCGTCGGATGGAAGTGCATTTGGACACGCCAGAAGCGACGTACATCGACGATTACGCCCACCATCCTTCGGAGCTCGAAGCGCTGTTGTCCGCTTTGCGCAGCCGATGGCCCCACCGCCATGTGACCATGGTGTTTCAACCGCATTTGTATTCCAGAACGCGCGATTTCGGCGTTGAATTTGCGCAGGTGTTGGGCCAGGTTGACCGGCTCTTTTTGCTTCCCATTTACCCCGCCCGGGAGGCGCCTATTCCAGGGGTTGATGCACAATGGCTGTTTGATAACATCTCCAGCCCTGACAAGCATCTCGTTGCTTCAGATTCCATCTTCACTTCTTTGAAGGCATGTCCTGTGGACGTGCTGGTGACGGCAGGTGCAGGCGACATCGATCGCCTGGTTCCACAAGCCCTCCAGCACATGCAGGACCGCCGGAAGTGAAACCATGATCCTGCGCACACTCATCACCCTCAGCTTGATTGCCCTCCTTGGGGTGGTCTTGGGTTTCGCCTCGGCAGATGCGGCGGGGCGCCGGGTGCGCAAAGTCCAAATCGAAGTCAAAGACGAAGCTCGGGCCGGGTTCTTGGACCCAAGCCGGCTGGCCGACCAACTCGGCACAAACCGCCTTGAAGGGGAATTGCTGGCCGACGTGGACCTTCAATCGGTGGTCACACACCTCGAAGCTCTCGACGCCTGCGCCCAGGCTGAAGTCTATCCGCACATGGACGGTACCCTGCACATCGACGTGTGGCAACGTCGTCCCGTGATGCGCGTGCACATCGAAGATGGCGAGGACCATTACCTCGACCGCGATGGGCAGCGCATGGCCCTCGACCCGCACCACACGCCTCACCTTCCCGTCATGCACGTGACCGAACCCGAACAAGCCAACATTGGCTTGCAGTTCGTGAACGACACCCGACGGGACGCCTTTTGGAACAACCTCACCGACCAACTCTCTGTCAACGATCAAGGAGAATTGATATTGCACCCGCGCCTTGCGGGACATCACATTGTCTTGGGGGATGGCCGCGAGGCTGCGCACAAGAAGCGCAACCTGCTGACGTTCTACCGCGCCCATATCGAGCGTGGCAACCTGAGAAACTACAAACGCATTGACCTCACCTACCGCGACCAAGTGATCGCACAACGCTACCCATGATGGACAACACACACGCACAACCCTCTGGTGAAATCGTCGTCGGCCTCGACATCGGGACCACCAAAATCGCCTGCTTCATTGGGCGCAAGAACGAATTCGGCAAAATCGAATTGCTCGGCTTCGGACGCAGCGAGTCTGTGGGGGTATCCCG
>MDTB01110076.1_pt1 | contig 51895 bp, 40 predicted proteins | sample 811161 | NCBI WGS metagenome assembly MDTB01 (sample SAMN05326650, study PRJNA326480) | marine metagenome | isolation source: seawater | place: Mediterranean Sea | collected 2009
AACGAACAACGAATACCAAGGAGTGAAGAACATGGACGCCACATCAGCTCGAGACGCGAACAAAGATAAAGCTTTAGACGCAGCGCTATCACAGATTGAACGCCAATTTGGTAAGGGCGCAATGATGCGCTTGGGCGACACGCCTCAAGTGCGAATCCCCTCGATCTCGACTGGATCGCTTGGCCTGGATGTTGCGTTAGGGATTGGAGGGTTGCCCCGGGGACGAATTGTTGAAATCTACGGTCCGGAATCCTCAGGTAAGACGACGCTGACCTTGCAAGTGATTGCTGAGGCACAAAAAATTGGCGGTACCTGCGCGTTTATCGATGCTGAGCACGCGCTAGATCCTATCTACGCCCAGGATCTTGGGGTCGATATCGAAAACCTTTTGGTTTCTCAGCCGGACACCGGGGAGCAAGCCTTGGAGATTTGCGACATGGTGGTCCGATCAGGAGCGGTGGATGTTGTCATTGTTGATTCCGTTGCGGCGTTGACCCCGAAGGCCGAGATCGAAGGAGATATGGGAGACCATCATGTCGGTCTGCAAGCGAGATTGATGAGCCAGGCCCTGCGAAAAATGGCGGGTAATATTAAAAATTCTAATACGCTTGTTATCTTTATTAATCAGATCAGAATGAAGATTGGCGTCATGTTCGGGAGCCCCGAAACGACAACCGGCGGTAACGCACTCAAGTTCTACTCGTCAGTACGGCTTGATATTCGTCGTATCGGTGGTATCAAAGAAGGTGATGAGGTGGTGGGTAATGAGACCCGGGTCAAAGTCATTAAAAACAAGGTTGCTCCGCCATTTAAGCAAACTGAATTTCAAATTATGTATGGCAAGGGCATCTATCGATTGGGCGAGGTCGTCGACTTGGGCGTTCAGCTTGGCTTTGTTGACAAGGCAGGTGCTTGGTACAGCTACAAGGGCGACAAAATAGGTCAGGGTAAGAAAAACGCCTGCGAATTCTTGGCTGAACATGTGGAAATCGGTCAAGAAATAGAAGGCAGAATTCGAGCGCAGCTGCTCAACGAAGTAACAGACGGCGGCGAGGAGGTATCGGTCGCCGAAGAAGCTGAAATGAGTTAATCCCAGGACCCTCCTTTGGTTGATAAGCGCGAACTAGAACAACTTCGAAGCGCCATCCGCACCATCGAAAACGGTGCTAAAAATGCGCCCTCTGGAAGCGATGCCTCGATCGTAAATCGGGTTGACGGCAGTGCATCGGGCGGTCGCGAAGGGACGTTTAGTCTGTCAGATAATGCTGATAGTACAGGTTGTTTTAGCCAGGCAAGCCGCTTCAAAGAAAAACCAGACCAAAACCAAAAAAAACCCCAAAGAAGGGCTTTTAAGAAAGCTCAAAATCTAGCGAGCCCCGAGGCTAGAACACGCCATCGCAGGACGCTCGAAGAAGCGGGTGAGCTAGCCGAAGTTCAGCGCCTAGAGACTAACGCCTGGCTGGTCGATGACAAGTCTGAGCTTTCAGATGAGGGTTGCTCCGTCGATTCCGCTTTGAGCGACACCCATGAGGTCACGAGCGGAATGCTGCGTCAAGCTGCTTTATCTTTGCTGGCGCAAAGAGAGCAGTCTGAAGGTGAGTTACTGAGAAAGTTGGGGCGACGGTTTCCAGGTTTTGATTCTCTAAAAGCGGAAGTGATTGCTCAGTTGCAGTCGGATGGCTTACAAAGTGATGTTCGATTGGCTGAATCTTACGTGCGGTATCGGTCACAGCGGGGGCAAGGCCCGAACAAGATTCGAAACGAGTTGTCTCAAAAAGGTGTAGCCTCCTCGCTGATTACGGAATCTTTGAATGACGAATCGATAGATTGGGTGGCTTTAGCGCGTTTTGTTGTGGAAAAGCGGTTCGGCGAAAGTCTTGTCTCAAGCGATCTTGAACCCAAGGAGCGGGCGCGTCGCAGCCGATTTCTGCAGCAGCGCGGATTTCACTATGAACATATCTCAGCTGCTTTATAATGTGCAGAACAAAATTCAGCCAGAGGCAATAAATTTGTCAGGCTGATGGTAGATATGGGGAACCAAGATGAACAGCCAGGAGATTCGATCCGCCTACTTAGCTTTTTTTAAAGCGCAGGGCCATACGATTGTTGAGTCATCGTCATTGGTTCCAGACAACGATCCAACGTTGCTGTTTACCAATTCCGGGATGGTGCAGTTTAAAGAGGCTTTCGCTTTAAAAGAAAATCGAGGTTATACCCGAGCGGTGAGCAGTCAGCGGTGCATTCGTGCCGGTGGTAAGCACAATGATCTTGATAATGTCGGATATACCGCCCGACATCACACCTTTTTCGAAATGCTAGGAAATTTCAGTTTTGGTGATTACTTCAAGGCCGAAGCCATCCAATTTGCCTGGGATTTTCTGACTAAAGTCCTCGAGATTCCAAAAGACCGACTCTGGGTCACAATCCATGATAGTGATGACGAGGCCCACGCGATTTGGGTTGATGAGATTGGATTCGACCCTGATCGAATGTCGCGAATGGGCGATAAAGACAACTTTTGGACGATGGGCGATACCGGCCCTTGCGGCCCATGCTCAGAAATCTTTTATGATCATGGTGCTCATGTGCCTGGCGGACCTCCTGGCTCTGCTGACGACGATCTTGATCGTTTCGTGGAGATTTGGAATCTCGTTTTCACACAGTACGATCGGAGTGCCGACGGCACTTTAACCCCGCTACCGAGCCCTTGCGTTGATACGGGTATGGGCCTAGAGCGGCTTGCAGCGGTCATGCAAAAGGTTCACAACAACTACGACACCGATCTTTTTCAACCCATTATTCGACGCGCGGCGGAAGTGCTTGGCTGTCAGGATCCGAGCCACCCGTCGTTGAAAGTCATTGCAGATCACCTGAGGTCTTCGGTGTTTCTGATCAGCGATGGTGTCTTACCCTCTAACGAGGGTCGGGGTTATGTGATGCGGAGAATTATGCGCCGCGCGCTTCGACATGGACATGCCTTAGGTGCAAAGGAGCCTTTTTTCCACGTCCTGGTGCCTCTATTGATAGAGGAGATGGGAGCCGCCTATCCTATGCTGGTTAAAACGGCCGATCAGATCGAGAGAATCGTTTTGAAGGAGGAAACACAATTTGCTTTGACCCTAGACCAAGGCATGCGGTTGCTAGACGAAGCAATCAAGGATCTTTCAGACTCGGTGATTCCTGGAGGGGTCATTTTCAAACTCTATGATACTTATGGGTTTCCAGCAGATCTCACCGGTGATATCGCTCGCGAGCAGGGCTTAACGCTCGATGAGAAGGGTTTTGAGCAAGCGATGAACGATCAACGTGAACGCGCACGCGCTAGTAGCAAGTTTTCGGAGCACGTTGAGCTCGAGATGGAGCTCGATATTGAGACCCCCTTTGTCGGCTACGATCAATTGTCGGCGGATGCCGCCGTGATCGCGATTTATGTCTCTGGCGTTTCGGTAGATCAGTGGAATGGTGCAGAAGAGGCGCTGTTAGTCTTAGATCAAACGCCTTTTTACGCCGAAAGCGGGGGTCAGGTGGGTGATAGGGGCTCCTTGAAAGCTGCAAACGGCAGTATCGATGTTTTCGATACAACAAAAGCGGGCGCAGCCATTTTGCATCATTGCCAAATGGAACAGGGCTTGGTGAGGGTTGGTGATTTACTAAGCGCCGAGGTCGATCCGCAAACCCGAGGCCGAGCAGCACGGCATCATTCTGCGACCCACCTTCTTCATGCCGCCTTGAGGACGGTCTTAGGTGATCATGTAAATCAAAGGGGCTCTTTGGTCAATGCAGATCGTCTTCGATTCGATTTTTCGCATTTTGAAGCGGTGACAACGGCTGAGCTCACCGAGATTGAAGCACTTTGTAATGCAGAGATATTAAAAAATTCTGTCATCGAAACAGCAGCAATGGGCGTTGAAGCAGCCAAAGAGAAAGGCGCCATGGCGTTGTTCGGTGAAAAGTACACGGAGGTGGTGCGTGTGTTGACGATGGGCGAGGGCTTTTCAGTTGAGCTCTGCGGTGGTACGCATGCGCAGCGAACCGGTGATCTAGGACAACTGAAAATCATTTCGGAGCAAGGCATTGCTTCCGGCGTTCGTCGAATCGAGGCCGTCGTGGCTGATTCAGCACTGAATGTTATAGCTGAAACGGATGCGCTTGCGGATGGCTTGTCAGCGCTTCTGAAGGTAGATCGGTCGGGTGTTGTGCAGCGGTTGGAGTCCCTAATCGATGCTAATCGCCGCCTAGAAAAAGAAGTCGCTGCATTGCAAATGAAATTGGTCAGCGGTGAAACGATGGATACTGCAGACTCTGTCATAGATGTCGAGGGGGTCCAGGTCCTCATTAATCAAATTGATGGTGCTGACGCAAAAAGTTTGCCCGACGCGCTCGATCGGCTGAAGAACAAGCTCGGGAGCGGCGTGGTGGTCTTGGCAGCGGTTCAAGACCAAAAGATAGCCTTAATCGCAGGCGTGACGAAAGATCTCATAGATCGTGTTCAGGCCGGCGAACTTGTCAACCATGTGGCACAGCAGGTTGGCGGTAAAGGAGGAGGGCGTCCCGATATGGCGCGTGCCGGCGGAAACGATCCGGCAGCATTGCCCGGGGCTCTCGATTCCGTTCCCGCTTTTTTAGAAGCGAAACTGGCTTAACCTGACGCTCCATTTGATTTAGTTGTATTAGAGGAAATCCCATGGCGCGCTTAGTCATGAAATTTGGCGGAACATCAGTCGCAAATGCAGGGCTGATCGAAAAAATTGCCGATCGAGTGGTCAAATCAAGGGCACAGGGCCATGAAGTCATAGTGGTCGTCTCCGCGATGGGCCATGAGACTGATCGACTGGTCTCCCTTGCCGAGGAAGTTGACGCAGGCGGCGCGGATTCTGTGCGAGAACTAGATGTGTTGCTTTCAACCGGTGAGCAGGTGACCACCGCTCTGCTTGCAATGATGTTGGTCAAAAAAGGCATCACCGCCAAATCTTATCAGGGCCACCAGATTAAAATTTTGACGGATGATGCGCACGGTCGGGCAAGAGTGATGACTGTTGAAGAAGATCGTTTATTGGCTGATTTGGCAGAGCAGCGGGTGCCCGTTATCGCAGGATTTCAGGGTATCTCGCCGTCGGGTCGAGTGACCACTCTTGGCAGAGGGGGCTCTGATACCACTGCTGTCGCGGTTGCGTCCGCGCTGCAGGCGGATGAGTGTCAGATTTTTACGGATGTCGATGGCGTGTTCACCACGGATCCCCGGGTTGTTCCTGAAGCGCGCTGTATGTCGCGTATCACGTTTGAAGAAATGCTCGAGCTGGCCAGCTCGGGCTCGAAGGTGTTGCATACCCGAGCGGTGGAGTTAGCAAACAAAAATAAAGTCGCTCTGCGCGTACTCTCTAGTTTCAACGATGTAGCAGGAACCCTAATTACCTCTGAGGACCAGATTATGATGGAAGCGCCGCTTATTTCGGGTATCGCGTTCACCAAGGACGAAGCAAAGTTGACACTCCGAGGTGTTAAAGACCAGCCAGGAATCGCATCAAAGATTTTGGCGCCGATCAGCGACGCCAGTATCGAAGTCGATATGATTGTTCAAAACACCGGGGCTGACGGCAACACTGACTTTACGTTTACCGTACAGAGATCTGACTTTCAGACCGCGCATCAATTGTTGGCGGATGTGGCCCGGACGATTGAGGCGGCTGAGGTTTTGGGCGACGAGCGCATTGCGAAGCTATCCATCGTTGGAGTTGGGATGCGCTCCCACGCAGGGGTAGCTACCCAAATGTTCGAAATTCTTGCCAAAGAGTCCATTAACATTCAGGTTATTTCGACGTCGGAGATCAAAATCTCGGTGGTTATCGATGAGAAATATCTAGAGCTTGCCGCTCGAGCGTTACACGCCGGATTTGGTCTAGAGGTGGTAGCAGAAACCTGAGACTGACTTTTTGGGGCGGTTTGTTGCTTTAGCGCTCCATGAGGCTTGCGATCTAGGGCCTGCTAGTTCAGAGCTTTGGCGTTATCGAATGCAAGGTGCGGCCGACGCCCTCAAAGCAATGCAGATTAATCTTGGCGCCTGTCTGATTTGATTCGTGTAGCGGTGATCCATATTTAACCCAGCGATTGCTCTTTGTAAGCGGTGCTTTGGCAGCGTTTACAATTTCCTTAACAGGTCTGGGAGCTCGAATCATTGTGCAGTAGACTAATTGCTGCAGGGGCTTGTGATTGTGGTTTGCAAGCAGAAAAGGAGGGGGCTCGCGGCTTGTTTGAATGGGATAAGGTTGGGGATTTTTCCTGAGCGTGAAAGCGTGAATTGAACGCGCTAAGATCAAGACATCCACCGCAAGGATTCTAATCTGCATTGCGAAAGTGCCCAGCAGGAATCCATAGGAGATCATAGTGTTAATTTTGACCCGAAAGGTTGGCGAAACATTGGTGATAGGCGGAGAAATTGAAGTCACGGTTCTTGGCCAGAAGGGCAATCAAGTGAGATTGGGTGTTGAAGCACCAAAGGAAGTCTCGGTGCACCGACAAGAAATTCAAGAAAAAGTGATCGCCGAAAATGACGGTCCTGATCAAGGTGCTGGGCCCGCCTAAAACAAGTTTGAGTCACAGCCTCAAAGAACCGACGCTAACGGTTACGCGTAACCGCCCTTATCAGCGCCGGATACCCCTTAGTGATGGCCACCTCGCGATAGTACTGATGGTGGATGAGCAGCTGATGCAATTTGGGAAGCTGGTAGAGAGGGACAGATGGGAGAAGATGGTGCTCAAGGTGAAAACTAATCTGGTGAGGCGCAATAAATAGTCTTTCCCACCAAGAGGTTAAAACGGTGCGGGTGTTGTGTCTTGGGTCACTGCTCGTTGAATCAGGAACACCAGCATGTTCACCAACTTGACGCAGCCGAGTACTCAGCATGTGAGTCGTCATAAATGCGAGCACCCATAAACCGTAAAGCCAGGGTTGGCCAAGTAGGCTGAGTCCTCCCAAGAACACGAAATTAGTCATCAAGCCGCCTCTGACAACGCGTTTTGATTCCTCATCCAGAGCAGGATATCGGATGATTGATCGAGCGATCGACTTTAATCGCCGCCAACCGGTTTTCCCCGACAGGTCTCTCCAGACTTTTCTTTGGAAGCTGCTCTGCGAAACTGGGTAAGCGGCGTAATTTTTTAAGTCGGGATCATCAGCGGTTCCTGCATATTGATGATGCTTGAGGTGTCCCTCCATGTAGGTTTTCTTGCTTGAGAAGACCCAATAACCAGAAAGCCACCGACCCACAAAATCGTTCAAGGCCCGGGATTTGAAAAACGTTTGATGGCCAGTCTCGTGAACGATGATGCCGAGGCTCAGTTGACGACAGCCGATCAGGGCAACCGCCAGGAGCAGTGTCAGCGGGTTTGGGCTGAGTCCAGCGATGATCAATGCGCCGATAATGATCGACCAGTCTAAAAAGACGACTCGCCAAGCTTGCAGATCGCTCTTTGCGGTCACGGATGTTAGCTCTTGTGGCGTCAGAGGGTGCATGGGGGGAGTATAGTTGAGCCTCAATCCGGGTCAAGCTGAAGGGTGCTGAGGTGCTCCATTTTTGAATTGATCTTCAGTATCAGGGTCTCTACCATTTGACGGAGGAACCAAAAACAGGTTGCGCTGGGTTGATCAAACGAGCGTAGGAAACGAGCATAAGAAATGAGCGTCAAAGGGTGTTCTAAATGAAAACGATAGCGGTCATCGGTGGAGGCATATCGGGATTGACAGTGGCTTACTATCTGTCGGGTCGATGTGATGTTTCCGTATTTGAACGCAATGATTATCTCGGCGGACATACCCATACTCACGAGATCGAGGTGGATGAAACTACGGTGGCTGTGGATACCGGTTTTATCGTCTATAACGACCGCACTTATCCACATTTTATGGCGCTGCTCAACTCCCTTGAGGTTCGCGGGCAACCCACGGAAATGAGCTTCAGCCTTAAACGGCCGCACCTTGAGTACAACGGACATAATCTTCGGACGCTTTTCGCACAAAAGTCGAATGTCTTGAAGCCGAGCTTTTGGGGAATGCTGATGGATATTCTGCGTTTCAATCGCAGTGCCCGGACAATGGACGCCCATGAAACAATGTCTTTGCGGGACTATTGTTTGAGAGAAAACTTTGGCAAAGCGTTTATGGATGACTACCTGGTTCCGATGGCTGCAGCGATTTGGTCGACTGGGGATGCTGAGATTTTAGACTTTCCTGTGGGTATGTTGGCTCAGTTTTTTCTTCATCATGGATTGCTCGATCTCAAGGATCGTCCTCAATGGTATGTTGTTGAGGGTGGCTCGGCGCAGTATGTAAAAGCCATGGCGGGTCGGATCGGATCAGTTAGAACTTCAAGCGCTGTGACAAACGTTCGACGCGCACCCGATGGGGTCTATATAACCGTTGGATCCAAAATAGAAAGGTTTGATGAAGTGGTTTTTGCTTGTCACGCACCACAGTCCCGGTCGTTACTAGAAGACGCGACGGCAGCGGAATCTGAAATTCTTGGCGACATGCGGTGCAGCCGCAATACTGTTGCACTGCATCAGGACGCGAGCGTTATGCCGAAACATCAAGCGGTATGGGCTAGCTGGAACTACCATGCAACTCAGGGTTCGGCCCGGGCGGGACTCACCTACTACATGAATCGGCTCCAAAATTTTGAAACGACCCTTCCTGTTTTAGTGACGCTCAATGAAGTTGACTCGATTGATCCCGCGAGATTGATTAAGACGCTGAATTACGCCCATCCTATTTTTGATCAGAATATGCTGAAAGCCCAACGGCGACATGCTGAGATTTCAGGTCATCAACGAACGCATTATTGCGGCGCTTATTGGTTCAATGGCTTTCACGAGGACGGCGTGGTGAGTGCGTTGCGGGTGGTACGTGAGATTGAGGCGTCGTTATGAATGAAGCCCGAATTTACTGGGGAGAATTGCTGCATATGCGATCAGGGCCTGTGCTTCATCACTTTCGATACCCCCACGCCAGCTTTTACTGCGATATCGAAGAAATTGCAGCGCTCTGCGAGCAATCAAAACTGTTGTCGTATGAAGCGTTGAACCTCATCAGCTTTCATCGCGAGGACTTTTTGCCTTCGGCGTGTTCCTTAAAAGAGACGGTAGCGCAGCACATCCTCGACCATGACGGCCATGTCTTTACCGGCAGGATTTGCTTGTTGGCGAATTGGCGTTCTATGGGGCGGATTATGAACCCCATTGCGCTTTTTTACTGCTTTGAAGCGGACGTGCTGACCTACGTGGTTGTTGAGGTTCACAACACACCATGGGATGAGCGGCATGTTTATGTCGTGGCTTTGGCCCCGCAATCACAATCTCGCTCCGAAGTTGAAATAGAAGATAGGCTTGAGACAGAAAAGGCATTTCACGTCTCACCTTTTATGCCAATGGAGACACAATATCTATGGCAACTTCCGGTCCCCAGTCAGACCTGCCAGGTCGAGATTGCGGTGCGGCAACAGCAGACAATATTTTTCAGAGCGCGGCTTAACCTGAGTGCCGAATCTTTTTCTGCTCGATCGATCAAAACCTACTGTTTGCGTTACCCTTTGATGACGGGACGAACAATGCTTCACATTTATTGGCAAGCCTTAGTACTTTATCTCAAGCGGGTTCCATTTTTCTCTCACCCGAATCGAGGTAAAATGAGCTCATGAGCGACGCAGCGCCGACAAAAGATGCAACCCCAGAGCACCCGATTCCCAATGGTCTCTGGCGCCGGTTGCTATTGGCTCGTTTCGAGCAGATCAAAGTAGGGCGTCTTAAAGTATACGAAGGCAAGGATCTGATCCTAGACGCTGGCCAGGCTCCAGACGAAGAAGCGTTGTCGATTTATATTCAATCGTACAATGCTTATCGGGCGATGGGGCTCGGCGGTGCCCTAGGTGCATCGGAAGCTTACATGGACGGTGATTGGCGGTGTGATGATTTACTCGAAGTGTTGCAACTCTTTGTTAAAAACCGGGGTGTGGTGGCTTCGATGGACGCCGGCCTAGCGAAGTTTCAGGTTCCATTGCGCCGGTTTCAGCACTGGTTGAATAGGGACACTCTGGTTCAGAGTAAGCGCAACATAGCGGCCCACTATGATTTGGGTAACACGTTTTTTGAGCAATTTTTAGATCAAACGATGACTTACTCCTCAGGGTATTTTGTTGATCCTCAGCAAACGATGCTCGAGGGCTCAGAGCAAAAGTTAGATCTTATTTGTAAAAAAATGCAACTCAAATCCAGCGATCACATCTTAGAAATTGGTACAGGTTGGGGCGGATTTGCGCTTCATGCGGCAAAGCACTACGGGTGCAAAGTAACGACCACGACGATATCCCCGGCGCAGTTTGAGTGGGCAGCCGAGCGAGTGCGTGAGGCAAAGCTTGAGGATCGGATTGAGCTACTGCAGCTGGATTATCGGCGACTTGAAGGTCGCTTTGATAAAATTGTCTCAATTGAGATGATCGAAGCCGTTGGTCTCAAGTTCTTGCCCTTGTTCTTCGAAACCTGTGCGGGACTGCTGCGGCCAGGGGGCAGCATGCTGTTGCAAGCGATTACCATTGCGGAGCAGCGCTTTGAGGCAGCAAAACGATCGGTGGATTTTATTCAGCGGTATATTTTTCCGGGCGGCGCGTTGGCGAGCGTCAACGAGCTAGTGGGTCAAAGTGCGTCCGAGCAAGCTGGGTTCCGAGTGTATCAGTTAGAGGATATTACCGCGCATTATGCGTTGACAATGAGCAAGTGGCGAGAAGCCTTTGAAGCCAATCTAGACTCTGTCCGTGACTTGGGGCTTTCTGAGACCTTTATTAGAATGTGGCGTTACTATTTGTGCTATTGCGAAGCAGGATTTCGCCAGCGAGCGATTGGCTGTGTTCAACTTCAGCTCCATCTCCCCGAATTTAAGCTTGAGCTACCTTATTATGATTAGTCTTGTTGATTGGGCCGAAAAAGGCAGGATCCCCGATGGGTTGGTGCGATTGGGAATCAAAAGGTTGCTTTTGAAACGCCTGAAGCAGGATGCTGCCCAAGCACTTGAGCCAGGTAAAAGCGATTTTGTTGAGAAAATGCGGCGCAGCCCTCTAGCACTGGGCGCATCGGATGCGAATCATCAGCATTATGAAGTGCCAACTGAAGTTTTCGTGCGCATGTTGGGGCCGCACCTTAAATACAGCTGCGCCTACTACCCATCCCTGGACGCAACGCTTGCGGAGGCTGAATCCGCTATGCTGGCGCTCAGCTGCGAGCGGGCACAACTCATCGATGGTCAATCGATTCTAGAGCTTGGATGTGGATGGGGTTCTTTGACGCTCTATATGGCAGAGACTTTTCCAAGCAGCCGAATTACCGCAGTGAGTAACTCCAATTCACAGCGGGAGCACATCGAAAGACAGGCGGCGGCGAGAGGCTTTGACAATATTCAAGTCATCACCGCTGATATGAATGTTTTTGAGACCCCCGATCTGTTTGATCGAGTGGTTTCGATTGAGATGTTTGAGCATATGCGCAATTACGAACAATTGTTTCAGCGAATCTCAAGCTGGCTTAAGGCAGACGGACGCTTGTTCTTCCACATTTTTTGCCACCGTAACTTACCCTACTTTTTTGAAGACGATTCTAAAGATGATTGGATGGCGAGACATTTTTTCACCGGCGGGTTGATGCCTTCCTTCGACCTTCCCCAGCGATTCGAGGGTGCGTTGCGGCAACGTTCTAGCTGGAAGGTCAATGGTCAACATTATGCGAGAACTTGTGCGGATTGGTTGTCCAATTTGGACACCGAGCGTCGGCCTATTTTGGCTGCGCTTGCCGGTTCTGATAATCCTGAGTCTGAGTTGATTCTATGGCAACGCTGGCGAATGTTTGTGATGGCTTGTCAGGAGCTTTTCGCCCATCAAGGCGGAGAAACCTGGTTTGTTGGTCATTACCTTTTCGAGCAGAATGCTGCCCAATCGCTAGATTGAAATCTCGACTCCGACGTGGACTGCTCGGCCGCGGTTAGGTCGAGCGCCGTAAGGTTGCCGTGCAACCAAGTCGATCTGGTCTGTGACATTGTCAACTTTAAAGAGCAGTGTCAGAGATTCGTTGAACGCAAATTGACTGGATAAATCCAACGAAAACTGTGCTTCGGTCTGTTCAGAGGCTAGACAGCTGGCCCGAACGCAGACCGCATCCTGGTAGGTGAGGTCGACGTAGTGAGACCACTGAGCTGTCAGTAAACTCAGCCCGAGGTGCACTTGATGCCGGGGAAGGTAGGGTATGGGGTCGCCCCGATTAACGTCGCCAAAAAATGCAGTATCTGCAATGTTAGTATCGAAGCGACCATCGATTCGGGTGAAGTTGAGCGTCGCGCCGATAATTGATCCCCGCTGGGTGGCGATATCTTTGTGCAGCATGACTTCAAGTCCCCGAATGGTTGCTGCATCACCATTGAAACTATCCCCAGGCATACAATCGACACCTGACGACGCGGTGCACTGGCCCAGCAAATTATCGTAATCGCTAAAGAAGTAAATCGCCTCTAATTCGATGTCGCCAGCATGGCGAAGACCGAGTTCATAATTCATCGCGGTTTCCGGTCGAACCCCGGGCTGATTGCTTGGGGTCGTAAAACCTTTGTGCGCACCGCCGATCAATCGTGTTCGGTCTGTTATTGACCACAGTAATCCAATGCCCGGCAACGTAATGTTCGATTTATTTTCTCGCGTATCCCGAAGATTGCTGAGCTCGCGACTAGCAGGGTCAATGGCTCTTCCGGGCCGGGTTTCCCAACGCTGTCTGGACTGATCGATATTCTCGAAGCGAACGCCTGGGCTCAGTATCAATCGATCAAATTCGATGTTGTGCTGGATATAGGCTGCGATTGCTTTAGCGGTCTGCTTTCTATTCCCTGCGTTCCCCCAAACTCCGAGGTCATCAAGGTGTAATAGACCATCGGCTTGATGATAGGTGCTGTCTCGTTGAAGTCGATCTTCACCATCCTCGTGAAACCGAAGTCCGGCTTCAATGGATTGCTCAAAGCCCATGCTGCTGAAGTCATGCTGCAGGGCCAACTGCACCCCTCGGGAGAAGTACTCCCTAGCATTTGCGCGCATGAGTAGGCTTCCTATCGGGGTATCGAGTGCTCCTCTGAGGACCTGCTGCAAATCTGTAGCCTCGCCGGTCGTGTCTTGGTTAATTTGACCAATAACAGTGTTCCAAGACTGGCCCGAAAAGGTATCTGCAGCACTGCTGCCGTCAGCGTCGTAGCGCTCGGTTTTGAACCAGTTGCGCTTGTGGGTATTGTTATACACTGCCACATCTAAGCGCGTCGCTTCGGCGGGTTGATAGACATATCGAAGGACTTGCTGCTGGTGATCGGTATCGATGGTATCGAGCTCTGAGATTCCATACCGGTGGAGCGGAGCGTCTCTAAAATCTTGGTCGGTCAGCCCAAGATAACTTTGGTGGGATTGCTGCTCAGTTGTTTGGAGCTTGAGGCTGAGTTTATGTCGACCATCTTTAGATCCGAGCTCAAATTTTCCCGTGTAGTCGTCCAGGGTAAGGCCGGTGTCTTGCTGGCTGCCTCGAATCGCTTGGAACCCGTCGGAGCGCCAGAGATGCGATTCGAGCATAAATTTCCCTTGGGACCCAATATTTTGATGCAATGCAATTCTTGCTCGATGGGTCGCATCTGATCCAGTTTCAGCAAGGAAGTTAAGTTGTGGGTCTTGTGCAATCGGGGTGGAGACCAGATTTAAGGCACCGCCGATCGTGTAGGGTCCCTGGGAGATCGCGGCGGGTCCTTTAATCACCTCAACCGCATGCATGCGACCCATGGTTGGGAAGTAATAGGCCGAGGGCGCTGAGTAGGGTGCCGGCGCGATGAGAATGTTATCCTCAAGCAATGTGATGCGACTACTTCGCTCCGTTGCAACACCGCGAATACTGATATTAGGCCTGAGTCCGAAGCCATCCTCAATTTGGAGGGAGACCCCCGGAACTTCACGAAGTACTTTTTGGACATCGGTGTGATTAAATGCTCCGAGGCGTTCAGGACTGAGGAATCGCGCGGCTCCAGGAATTTGTTGAGCATTTTCGACCGATCCTATGATCGTGATTTCCTCAATGCTGGCGCTTGCTGGCTCGAGGTCCTTCTGGTCCTCGGCGAAACAAAGCCCGCTGCTCACCGCAAGGATGAGCACGGCTGTCCGAGAAAATGGTAAAAAAATCGACATAACGAAGCAGTGCCCTGTGAACGAGAATCTGAATGCTAATCTAAATAAGAATGATTATCAATTGCATTAAGGGTATTTGAGCGGTCAACCCGCTTTTGTGATTGGGCAATCGAAGCAATGATCCAACAAGTAGATCTATCGTGCGGCTTTTTCAGTGTGATTGACCGATTTCGCGTGGTTTACAGCTAAACCAACTTTGGAGATCTCATCGTTTTTCAGGCTAGGCTATTTTTCATTGGGAGGGGTTCAAAGCTAAAGCTCGGCCGAATGCCAACGCTTCGACGTGACCACAAAGGTGGGCCCGAAGATAGATCTTAAACTGGAGCAGTCAAAAAGGATGCGCTAGGCGGTAGACATCATAGGGACAGGGTTAAAAAGGCTCGTCTTCGCGCCCGATACCCGCTTTGAGAAGGGCCCGAAAACTTTGTTGCGCATCTCGATCACCCTTGACCACGTGAGCGATCTCAGTAGCGATCGGCATAGTGACGTCATAGCGGGCAGCAAGCTGTGTCACCGCTTGAGCGCTTTTGATGCCCTCGGCGACCATAAACATTTGCTCGGTGATCGCCTTGATGCTCTGGCCTTGACCGAGCGCGACCCCGACCTGATGGTTGCGGGATTGCTCACTGGTACAGGTCGCAACAAGGTCTCCCATTCCGGCCAGACCCGCAAAAGTCTCAGGCTTTGCTCCCATCGCGATACCCAACCGAGTCATTTCAGCAAGCCCGCGGGTAATGATCGCTGAACGGGTGTTACCCCCGGCGCCTAGGCCATCGCTCATACCCGCAGCGATGGCGATAATGTTTTTAAGGACGCCGCACAGCTCACAACCTAAAACATCGTTGTTGGTATAAACCCTAAACAGTGGCGAGTGAAAAATCGGTTGAAGGTCCTCTTGATCCTTGGGATTGGAGGTTGCTAGCACACTCGCCGCGGCAAACCCGGACATAATTTCTCGGGCGAGATTCGGTCCAGTTAAGACGCCTCGAGTGTGATTGGGGCAAACCGATGCTATGATCTCGGTCATTCGAGCTCCGCTTTTCAGTTCCAATCCCTTGCTGAGTGAAATAATGGCGGCTTCGCTGTTAAAGAAGCCGACAGCCTCGGTGAGAACATCTCGAAAATTTTGAGCCGGGATCGCGACAATAATCAGGGCCTTGTCGGTCACGGCTATTTCAAGATCCGAGGTGGCCTGGAGTCTAGGTGACAATTCGGATTGTCCCAGGTACTTCGTATTGAAGTGGTGCTGATTGATTTCATGAGCGATCGATTGATCCCTCGCCCAGAGGGTTACGTCATATTTACGGGCAAGGAGGTGGGCGACGGTGGTGCCCCAACTGCCAGCACCTAGAATACCTATTTTCATAGCGTTGCCATTGAGCAGGGCGAGGCGATATCGCGCAGCTCTTGAATTAACTCCCGGGGCGCCGTATTCGGAAGACTGATACAGTCGATGAGCCCACCAAAGTGATCCGAGATGCGATCCCTGATTTCATGAAAGGTTCCGACTGCCGCAAATTCATGGACGAGGTCGTCAGGAATCAGTCGAGTCATATCGTCCCAGCGTCCAGCTTTGGAGAGCGCGTTGAGCTCAAGGCCAAGCTCTTGAAGGCCATGAGCTTCAAGCACGGGCCAGTAGGCTGGCGTCGATCCGTAGAAACCGATGCGCTGGCGAACCCATTCAAACTGTTTTCCCACCGCATCGCTATTTGATCCCGTGACGACAAAGCCGCCACCTGATATTTCGAACGCACTTCGATCAAGGCCTCGTTTTTCGAGCTCTGCTTCGAGCCTCGGGATGATACTGTTGCGGAGATAAAGCTTTGTGCAAAAGGCGTGCAACATCACACCATCGCAATGCCGCGCTGCAATCCTCATCATTGCCGGGCCAACCGCAGCGATTTGCAACTTAGGAAGCTCACCTAGGAGTGGTTCGGGTGTGAAGTTCGGTGTCATCAGGCTGAATTGATAATGTTCTCCAGAATAGTTGAGCGGCGTTCCATCACGCCAACAAGTCCAAATCGCCTGAATTGATTCGACGTATTCTTTAAGGCGAGGCGCAGGCGCGGACCACGGGACGCTAAACCTTCTCTGATTATGCCCTTTAACTTGACTGCCTAAGCCCAAGACAAACCGACCCTCGCTCGCTGACTGTAGATCCCAGGCGAGACCTGCAGCGACCATCGGGCTTCTCGCAAAGGCAATGGCGACATTGGTTCTTAATTCGAGATGCTTGCTGTGCACCGCTGCGATGGCCAGGGGTAAAAAAGGATTATGACGGTTTTCTTGGGTCGAGATGCCCGAGAACCCTTGAGCATCGAGTGTTTCAGTTAATTCAGGCAGCTGGCGGAGTGACTCCGTGGGCACGCCCGTGAGAATTTTCATGACAGGTCTCAATGATTGGGTAAGCCTGATCATTCTCGCGCATGACCCCTGAGCTAGGCAATGCTTGTGTGATTAAGATCAAATAGGGGCGGGCTTGATATTAGTGTCGTCGATTAAAGCGGCAGGCCCATCAGGCCGATACAAAAATACAGGCCGAAAAAGGCGACTGCGATGAGGGTTTTATAGTCTGTGTAGAAAGGTTTTTGTTTCATGTTTTGAAGTTTATCGAAGCCTTAGGAATCAGAATAATAGTTTTATCGACTATGCTTAGATCCACTTAAGCGGTCGATCAGATTCAAGCATTCGCGGCTCCTTCTGGACGAGCGCTAAGCCGCTGGGTCTACGGGACGTAGGTTTTGATCAAAACTAAAGTCAATGGCGCAAGCAAACACCAAAGCCCGACCGCGTGCAGGAGGGTTCTCCATCGAATCGAACGGATCGCTTCCATCGATAACGTCAGGCCGATAAAGAACAATGCGAGGACGAGCAGTCCTTTGGACAAGATGCTCAATCCGCTGAGCAGTTGCGCAGGTAAGGCGATGAAAGAGCCAGCAAGGCTCGTCCCGATAAATAGAAAGACAAATGTGGGAATCCTGCCTCCGTTGCTTTTTGAGCGATACCAAAAACTCAAAATCACCACCGCGGGAACGAGCCACAAGGTTCGACCCAATTTTAACGTTGTAGCAACTTGCGCAGCCTCATCGCCGTAAATTTGTGCGGTAGCGACCACAGATGCCGTGTCGTGGATTGCGAGGGCTGCCCAAAGTCCAAATTGGGTTTGGTTGAGATCAAGGGCTTGTCCAATGGTAGGGAAAGAAAGCAGTGCGAAGGCATTGAGCAAGAAAATAATGCCCAGCACAGCCCCGGTTTGAGCGGGCTTAGCCCCGATAATCGGAGCCAATGTGACGACTGCAGTACCCCCGCAGATTGCTGTGCCCCCGGTAATCAATTGCCCCTCAGTCGCTGCCATGCGAAGCAGTCGCGCGCCCAAGAGGCCCAGAATAATCACAACGCCGATGTAGAGTGTCACGATCCATGCAAATTGAGTGGTCAGGGTCCAAAGTTGGCTGGCTTGGATGCCGAATCCCAGCAAAACGATGCCGCCTTGGAGTGCATAGCGGCTCACTGTGCTGATGTGAGGAAGATCAACCTGTTTTTGCCATAATGCGATGACAAGACCTGCTGCAAAAGCGACCGCAGGGTTGCTAATCCAAAGGACAGCGAGGACGACAATCGCCAGAAAACCGAGAAGTAGAGGACGTGGCATCATCGGGCAAAAGTCGCTAGGTTTAACCGCATTATTCCTGATTAGCCGGAGAAAAAATACGGTTATTGGGTATGAGGTCGTAATGGCTGCTCAGTCTCAGCAAAGTGGGCAGCAGAAACAAACTTAAGATGAGCAGCCAGATGATCGCGATGGTTAGGATGAGTCCGATCGAGGCGGCGCCTTGGTGTGGACTTAACACCAGTGATAAAAAAGTACCCAAGGTTGTTAATCCGCTGATCAAAATGGCTCGGCGGGTGGCAGGCTCAAACGCCTTGGCGCCTGTTGAGACAAAGCGATGGGTGATATGAATGCCAGAATCAACACCTAACCCAATGATTAAAGGCACTACCAAGATGTTGGCCATGTTAAGTGGCAGATCAAAGAGTGTACACATCGCAAAGGTGAGGATGAGGGTGAACGCGATCGGGATCAGGACCAGAACTGCGGTGAGCAGGTGCCGAAAGTAGATCAGTAAGCAAATCATAACCCCCACAAGGGTATACAGCGTTGCCGCTTGGAATGCCTCGACCACCACATCGCCAATACCCCACTCAACCGCACTGCGACCCGCGATATCTGGGGTGATTGTTTGGATTGAATGAATAAAACGATCGGTTGCTTGCTTTGAGTCCAGGGCTTCAGCGGGCTGAATCGAGACAAGGTGGGCGTTTGTTGAACTAATGAGCCGCTCCCGGAAGTGGGTCGGAATCTCCTCAATCGTAAAAGGTCTAGCGTCGAGTAAGGCTTGGAGCTCGTTCAGGGAATCAGCCATTTGAACACCCAACCCTGAGTTATAGTGTGCTAGGGCGTCTTGGTTTTGCTCAAAATATTGTGCGGTTTGTTGGATCTGGGCGGCCCGAGCCTGCTGTCTAGACGTCATCCCGGGCTGACTTTCCGTCAGATATTCGAGCGCCAGGTTGAATGGAATAGATTCATCCTCTATGACCTCGGAGTCCCAGAGCTCTTGATAGAGCCTTGCGACGGGTTCGATCATGGCTGCTTTTTGCCGCTGCGCAGTAGGAATGAGATCTTCTGGAATCCGAACGTCGCCAACCGGCGTCAGGGGAGTCAGTAGCGCCTTGAGCCGTCTCGCTTCTGCCGCGTTATCGGCGAGTACCGAAACGCTGTAATCAGTTTGCTGCGAGTCCCGCTGCAATCGAGTCAGTGCGGTCATCGCTTTAGAATCTGGGTCTCGCATGCTGAGGACGCTGTAATCGAACTTGAGTTGGCTCGCAAAGTAAACGGCCAGAGGAAGAATGACGAACAGGAGCCCGGCTGCAGCGCTTTGGAACTCAGAGGGAAGTTTTCTGTTTAACGAGAATTGAGGGAGTGCATTCGATCGGGCGGGCCAGCGATGTAAAATTGTTGGAATCATGAAGAGTGTGAGGATGAGCGCAAAGACCATACCCCCTGCCGAGATGAGTCCGAGTTCTCCCATCCCCGTGTAGGCAGTAGGAACAAATGACAAAAAAGCAATTGCCGAGGTAAACGTACATAAAATTAGAGCAGGCGCCATATCCTCAACGGCCGCTTGTAGCGAATCCGCGGTGATCGCTCCTTGTGCTTTGAGTCTTAGCGCAAAATGGACAGCGAAATCGACACCCAAGCCAAAAAACATCACAACAAAAAGCATTGAGAGTGTGTTGAAACTGCCAACAGCGAGTGTTGCAAACCCCAAGGTCAGACCGATGCCGGTTGCCAGGAGGGCAAAAATACTCATGATGACCCGAAAATCTCCAATCCCGAAAGTGAGGATCAATCCAAGCAAGAGTATCGAGACGAGGCCAGCAATTTCTATTCCGCTCAGGGCGGCGCCGATTTCTTCGTGGGCAAGTACAACTTCCCCGGTGAGCTCTACTTTGACAGTGCTCGGTATTGCGGTGTTTTCCAAAATTGATTCAAGGGTCTCAACGATTTGAGCGTTCGGTAAAGCCTCTTGCAGGTCTTGTTTGCCGTTGACCAATATCAGTTCAAAGAAATGAGCTTGATCTGGATCGACTAAAGGGTAGAAAGCCTGCCCTTTAGCTTCCCCTGTCGTGAGTCCCTCAGCAAGCCTCTCGACGGAGACGGGCAGGGGCAGACCGCTCCGGCTTGTCATCGTGTCGGCGATAATCAGCAATGCGTTGGCCAGATCCATTTGTTCGGTCATTCGAACAAGAGCGCCGAAATTATATTCTGTGCCCTCGAGCCAAAGCGCTAATTCATCTCTGGTCAGGAAGAACAGCCTGTTGTTTTGGACAAACGGGTCAACGCCGGGAGCAAAAATGCGTTCAAAAGCTTGGCTGTCATTCAGCGCACGGATGATGGCGCGTGTACTAGCCTGGGTAAGCGCGTGATCATCTCCGCGAACCACCAGGATCGCTGTCTGCAAATGCATTGGAAATGACTGCTTATAGCGCTCGTTGGCCTGATACCAAGTCTTGTCCTCGCCGGGCTCAATGAGCTGGCCTAAGTCAGAATTCAGTCTGCCCTCGACAAGGAAAAGCCCAAGACCAGACAGGCTCAGCAGAATGAGGCAACTGATAATTTTGAGGGGTTGGTTGATGATCAGCGCAGTCCATCGGTTGTAGAGGCTTGTGGCTTTAGACATTGTTAGGAGTCGCCGATCTGCGGGTTTTTGGGACTTGATCACTTAAGACCCTTTTGTAGATTTCAGCCAGCTGCTCGATGGATCGATCGTGATTCCGGGTGCGGGCGAAGGATCGATTCTGTGCTCCAATGTGTTCTCGGAGTGTTGGGTTTGAAAGCAGTCCATCAATGCGGCGGGCCACTGTCTCTGGGGTGGACTCTGAGAATTCAGCATCAGTATTTTGAACAAGTTCTGCCAACGCACTGGTTTTTGAGCGATTCAACAACGTTGGACAACCCGCCGCCATTGCCTCGAGGGCACTCATGCCTTCGAGTTCAATTTGGCTGCACTGTACGAATAAATCAGTGCTTCCGTAGAGCTGCATGAGTGTTTTGTCGTCAACGCGGCCAATATCTGCGGAAACCCCTTCTTTTTTCGCTAGCGTGCGAAGCGCTGCCGTCAAAGGCCCGGCGCCGGCCAAAGTGAGATGAATTTTATCTTTGTACTGTGATCGTCCAATGGCCTTAATCAGCAGATCCTGCTGCTTTTCACGGGCCATTCTACCGACGCTCAAAATTGAAAAACGATGATCGCAAGAGGGGGCCCTTTCAATGTCAAAGAATGCTTGGGTCACACCGTTTGATAAAACTTCGACCGGCCGGTCGAGCCCGCGTTCGACTAAGAGCCCTTTGGCGAACTCAGAGGGTGCGATGACCAAGTCAGAGGCTTGGTAGAAGACCTTAATAAAGAGTCGGTACAGCCATTCTGAGAGCATGCCCTCCGGGAGATTTAAATTTCTAAGGATGTTCTCTGGCTGGACGTGAAAGGAGCTCACAATAGGAATGCCCAGTCGTCGAGCGATGCCTATGGTTCGATAAGCCAGTAAAAATGGATACTGAATATGTAACAGTTCGCAACGATTGAGGTTGGTTATAATTTTTTCTCGGTGCGGGCGCGCGATGGGTGCCTGCATTTTGTCGATGATGCGATTGACCCCGGGGACCGAAATTTTCTTGAAGTTGACATAGTCGGAATCGCTGTCGTCTGGGGTGATGCCGAAGGTTTTGAATATCGTGAAATTAAATTGGGCCCTAAGCGCTGAGACAAATCGCCGGGTAGAAACCACCGTGCCATTAAAGGGGTAGTCCCACGGATCGATAATCAGCGCGATTCTTGGGCGATGATGTGTGGGCGGTATCGAGGGGGTTGCCAAGGGAGTCTCCAGCCGATCGCTAAAGGATGCGCTTAGCGTCAATGGCATTTGAGAACCGCGCAACCTTGAAGCGAATCTGAACCGCGGAAATCAAGACGGTGACCGGGCTTTGAGCGCAGTCACCGAGGAAGTCTGAGTTAAAGGGTGTTGTGGTTTTTTTGCGTCGTATCATCCCGAACTTCCCTGCAGTGAGCCCCAACGGCGCTGATCGAGAGAGATCATAATCAAGATGAGTAGGGTTTGGCCAGATCGCAGAAATGACGCAGAAAACAAGAAAGCTGGGTTAAGCCCTCTGAGAGGCTATCCAGAGATAGGGAGCATTGTAATTAAGACGCAGACCGGTCTTGGGCGTCTGGCCTATGCCAGACCTTCCCCTTCGCAAAACTAAAGTATCAGGTAGATCAGTCAGGTCGATGCTACGGCCCGATAGTGGCTGATAAGGTGCTCAGCTTCCCGCGCAACCGTGTAACGATCCAGGATGGTCTGCCGGGCGGCCCGACCCAGCTGTTCTCGAAAACCTTGATCATCGATAAGCTTTGCCAATGCGCTCCGGGTCTCTGTGATTGCTCCGGGTTCAACGATTAAACCATCGACGCCCGGATTGATGATATCTGGCCAAGCTCCCGCTCGGCTGGCAATGACAGGGCGTCCGGAGCTCATCGCCTCGAGCACGGTCAAGCCAAAACCTTCGTTGCGGCTGAGCGCTGTGACAATGGTCATCGCACGAAATAGGGAAGGCAGGGCATCAAAGGGTTGCTTACCGGTAAAAACCACCTGTTCCAAAACCTCTGACCCGGCGGCCTGCGCTTTGAGTTCGGCGACAAATTGGCGCTGGTCAGGCGTAATTTCTCCGACGATGACGAGGTCCCAGTCGGGGTGGGCTTTAAGAAGTGGTAATGCCGCTTCGATTAAGGTGTCGATGCCTTTTTGGGCTCGAACACGTCCAAAGATTCCGATGTGCTTCCGGTGGCTCAGTTGCTCGGAAGCCTCCCGTCCCGCAATTATTGATCGCGGTTGATAGCGCGCCGCATCTACGCCGTGGGGAATGAGGGTGTCAGGTTGCGCGGGGAGGTAGGATGCGGCTGCCGAACAGGTTGAGATGACGCTGTCCATTTGGCGCATTAACCAGCGGGTGAAACCAGAATGGTAGCGCTGCGCGGTTGAGGTGAACATTATTTTTAATCGGCAGTGAACCAGTTGCTTCAGAATCAGTGCTTGGATCATTTCGTCGTTGCGCCGTGCATGAAAAATGACGGTCTGGTTATCGGCTTCAGGGGTTCGTAGTGCTTTAACCAATTCGAAGAATCCAACCTGTGGTGCGGATTGAGGAAGGTGGTGAGCGCCGAGCACGACAATTCTCGCTAATTCAAGTTGGTGAGGAAGAACCTGTAGTAGCGTCGAGGTGATCCCTGAAAATCGGCGATTACTGTTGCCGAGCACGATTTCAGGTGGGTTTTGACCCGAGCTCGTCTTTGGGGTTGTATCCATGCTGGTGGCCAAAGGTTATAAACGGTGCGCAGTGATGTGTTTGTCGTTTGATGGATCGTAATAGCATCGTCGGTTCATTTGCGTACCGGTATTTAAAGATGTCGACGGGTGGGTTGCAAGGGTTGATGCGAGGTCAAGGATCGTAGATATTGCGGATCAGTATCTGGGACGCTTTCGAGATGCGTGGGGCGGGGACTAATTTGAGGAGGCAGTACTAATGACCAATGAGCTGATGCTTTATTACGCTCCGGGCGCTTGCTCCTTGGCAAGCCATATTGCTCTGAAGGAATCAGGCCTTCCCTTTGAAGCCCGGCCGGTGAACCTGTTTCAGGGTGATCAACGCGTCGAGTCTTTTTTGGCGCTGAACCCCAAGGGACGGATCCCATTGCTTTTGACCACCGCAGGTCCGATATCAGAAAGCCCCGCGATTTTAGAATACGTGGCGAGTATGGCGCCGGAGGCACGCCTTGCTCCCAGTGATCCCTACCTCGCCGCAAAAATGCGGTCTTTTAACTGTTACCTTTGTGCGACGGTGCATGTCGCGCATGCTCATGGTCCTCGCGGAATTCGCTGGGCCGACTCTGACTCGGCGTTGGAAGAGCTTAAATCCAAAGTTCCCCACACCATGCTGGCCGCATTTAGTATCATCGAAGACCAGCTGGCAGGGTCTGGGGGTGCGCAATCCGCCCGGGGTGAAGGGGCTTCCGAAATGGGGCCTTGGGTTCTGGGCGAGGACTATTCAGTATGCGATGCCTATCTTTATACGTTTGCACGATGGTTGGAGCTGGATCGGGTCGATACTTCGCGCCTGCCTCGTGTATTGGCGCATCGGCGCCTTATGGAAACAAGACCTGGGGTGCAATCGGTACTCAAGGCCGAGGGCATCGCCCCAATGGGCGATGTGGCCTAGGAAGTTTGCTCTAAGTTCAATTACGGTGGGACGACCATGAGGCTATCAAAATCTTACATTGACGTTGGATTAATGACGAACCAGCGAGAATCTATGCTGTTGTTCTGGGGCGAGGAAGTTGGCCTGACTTTTGACGAACAGCTCAAACTCGGCGGCGGTGTGCATCAACTTCGTCACGATCTAAACGGTTCTGTCTTCAAGCTTAATCATGCGCGGTCGGCTCTGACGGATGAGGAGCCGACTGGGTATCAAGGCTTGATGATCGCAGATGATTCTGTCGAAGAGCCGGTCACTCTTTTTGATCCTGATGGAAACCGGGTGACCTTGGTGCCAGTAGGCTATCAGGGAATTGATCAGATCGGCATCGAACTGTCAGTCCGCTCGCTGGCGGCCCATCAGCAGTTTTATCAAAAGGTGCTCAGCCTCGAGCAGGTTTCGGATCGGTGCTTTCTATGGGGCGACACCCTGCTATTTTTGACCGAGAACCCTCAGCAGCCTTATTGCACCGCTCGATCGGGCCTTGGGTATCGATATTTGACAGTGCAGGTTTATGACGTTGATTTTGAACACCGCAGCGCGATAGACCGCGGGGGTCAAGAAGGCCAGGCGCCGCAGACATTGGGTGAAACTGCTCGGATTTCTTTTATTCTTGATCCGGATGGCAACTGGATAGAGATCTCTCAGCGCGCCTCTTTAACGGGTGCGTTGCCAAAGGTCTAATGCCCCTTTGTCTTAAACATGATAAATCAGAGCGCCGAATGCGCAGGTGAACCAAATGAAAATTGATGCCTCTATGAGCGCAGATCTTGACGCTGCGGCCTCCGGCGCACGCCGTTTTGAAGCCCTCGGTTATGACGGACTAAAGATCGCAGAGCTTCAGCACGATCCGTTTTTGGCGCTGACCTTGGCTGCCGATGCCACAGACCGAATCGAGCTGATGACGTCAGTCGCAGTCGCGTTCGCCCGAAATCCGATGAGCACAGCGCAGCTGGCGCATGATCTCAATGCGTTCAGTCGCGGACGGTTTATTCTGGGTCTGGGTACCCAGGTCAAAGCGCATGTAACCCGGCGCTTCGGAATGCCATGGCATCATGGGCCGGACCAAATGCAAGAGTTTCTTGAAGCTTTGCATCACATTTTCGATCACTTCTATGAGGATGAGCCCCTTGAGTTTGAAGGGGATTATTATCGCCATACGTTGATGCCAAAAACATTTAAGCCGACCAATATTCATGCGGGCCGACCCCGGATCTTGCTATCAGCCACAGGGCCGAAAATGACGGTCGTCGCGGCGGAAAGTGCTGACGGTCTGATCATGCACCCGTTTTCCACCGAAGATTATATTCGCACGGTCAACATACCTGCGATCAATTCGGGCCTAGAACGCACTGAGCTTGATCGTTCTGAGTTCGAGATTGATCTTGCACCCCTTATTGTGACCGGCGATACCGATGAGGCCCTGGAGGCAGCGGCTGCTGCAGCACGGGGGCGGATTGCATTTTATGGGTCGACGCCGGGGTATCGAATGGTGCTTGAGCACCATGGTTGGGAAGATTTGCAAACAGAGCTTAACCGATTGATGAAGACGCGGCGGACCGACGAAATGCCAGCGTTGATCACCGATGAAATTTTGGCGAAGTTCGCGGTCATCGGTGCTCCCAGTGAGGTCGGCCCGGAATTAGTCCGGCGTTACGGTGACATTGTGGATCGAATGTCGATCCAACCTGAGGGGTTGAGTGATGCGTCTTTGAACGAGCTCATAGTTTCAGTAAAAACTGGCGTTGAGCAGCTTAAGGGGCGTTCAGCACTCCGATGAGGAGCCGATGGTTTTAAGATTGTTGGGTCTGATCTGAAGCGCTCTAAATCTTCAAAGAGGCTTTGAACTCAATAAGCTTTGGACTCAATAAGCATTGAACTCGAGAGGTTTTTATCGAAAGAGCTCTTCGAATCAAGGCGCGTTCAACCCAAATGACTGTGATATATAAGCGTGTTCAATTTAAGGCGATGTCGCATTAAAGGTTTTTCAATTTAAAGAAGGTTCGATTCACGATGCTTTCAACCAGAGCTGCTTTGAAGCGACCGCACTTTGAAGGTACCGAGCTTTGGAGGCGCTTAGCTTTGAAGGTGATAAGCTTTGAAGGGGCTAAGCTTTGAAAGAGTAAAGGCTAGAACCTCTAAATCTTCTAAATATTAAGCTTTCAAAATAATAAGCTTTTAAAACATTAAGCTTTTAAAACAATAAGCTTTCAAATTTAGCGCTTTCGAATACCGCTGTGTTTAAAATATTGCGTCTTCAAACGGATCCTAACAAGGCGCTACAGTCCATGATGTCTTGTTAGTCAGCGCGATCACAAGGACCTCGTTGAAGGGGCGCAGCGAGCAATCATACAGCCCCACCCCTGTGGCCTAGGCTCCGAGAAGCGATGCCGAGCCTTGGGCCATTGCATTCGGTTGGAAAGACGCGGATATTGGTCTTAAACCAAGCGTGACTGAACTGGGAAACCACATCAGTGCCGCCGAGGGGTTCGGCTGCTCGCCAGAGAGGGTACCGTGCTTGCAGACCGAGCACTGAGGGCCCCATGTCGAGGTTGGTTCGGGTTTAAAGGATAGGATTTAAACCAACCAGACTGAGACAGAGCCCATCTCGGATCAAAGTGCCTGATTGAATCTGAGGTGGTTGAGACGATTGAAGCGACAAAAACGAGACGATCAGATGAACACAAGGAGAAGCTAATGAAATCACCGATTTGTGAACAACTTGGGATTGAATTTCCGCTGGTGGCGTTTACCCATTGCCGGGATGTTGTGGTGGCTGTGTCAAAAGCCGGGGGCATGGGGGTTTTAGGCGCTGCAGGATACAGCGCAGAGCAGCTCGAAATCGAGTTGGCGTGGATTGATGCCCATATTGAAGGCAAGCCTTACGGCGTTGACTTAATTGTACCGACGACCATGACCAATAAAGATGAAAGATTGTCCCCATCGGAAGTCCAAGAGCTCGTGCCTGATACGCACAAATCTTTTGCTGCCGGAATCCTGGCGCTGCACAAAATCGATACCACCGATCTATATGCTCAGGCCCCGGCCAGTGGCGGAGGATTCTTGGGTGAAGGTCGAGCAGCCAACATCCTGGATGTTGCCTTTGCGCATCCCATTCGGATGATCGTGAATGCGCTGGGAGTCCCCCCTGCCTACATGCTGGAGCTTGGCAAGGCACATGGCGTGCCAGTGGGTGCTCTGGTGGGTGCCAAGCAACACGCGGTAAAGCAGGCAGAGGCAGGGGTTGATATTTTAATCGTCTCGGGCACCGAAGCAGGTGGCCACTGTGGTGAGGTCTCTACGATGGTGCTGGTTCCGGAAGTTGCCGAGGCGGTGGCTGGGTTTGAGGATGTCTCGATTCTTGCGGCTGGAGGGATCGTGACCGGTCGTCAAATGGCGGCAGCAATGGCGATGGGTGCCCATGGAGTTTGGACTGGTTCAGTCTGGCTAACGACCACCGAGGCTGAAACGCTTCCGATCATCAAAGAGAAGCTTCTGGCTGCTGGGTCGAGTCAAACCGTACGTTCAAAAAGCAGGACTGGAAAATATTCTCGTCAGGTGCGTTCTCCTTGGACGGATGCTTGGGAAGGCAGTGAAGATGCGCCAGATCCTTTACCCATGCCACTGCAGTCCTTGGTCAGCGAACCCGCTTTGGGTCGAGTTAATAAGCTTGCGGAATCGGGCCACGAAGGCGCGCGGCAATTGGCGACCTACTGGGTGGGGCAGGGCGTCGGACTGATGACGCAGTCAATCTCGGCGCGCCAGGTTGTATATGACTTTATGGAAGATTTTCTGGCCGCTAATGAGCGTTTACAAGGCTTTGTTGATGAAGGTTGATTCGCCGATTGCGACCTCTGTGGTCTTCGAGAATGAGGATGTTCGTGTTTGGGAGCAAACGGTGCCCCCCGGTGGGGAGATTCCCCGGCACGAGCACCATCATGATTATTATTTGATCAATGTCCGGGGCAGTGGGCCCATTGCGGTCATATTCCACGAGGGTTCTGGCGGTGAATTGGGTGAGCGCATTGTTTATGAGCCGGTGCCAGGGCGGGCCGACTTCGTTCCCAAAGGACACATTGAAACGGCAGTCAACCAGGGTGACGAGTATCGCGCGATCTTGGTTGAATTGAAGATTTAAGGTGTTGTGACTTGGGTGGATTGTCTCTGTGCATTGTGCTTAGAATGCATGGAAGTTAATAAAGATTCATAGAGACGGAGAATGATTCATGGCGCATGAACAACTGAATTTGACGAGCGATCAGCTACTCAGCACCACACGAGCGGTTCGTAAACGACTTGATTTTGATCGACCGGTGTCAATGGATACCGTCAAAGAATGTATGGAAATGGCGGTCCAAGCGCCCTCAGGATCAAATGCCCAAGGCTGGCAGTTTGTTTTCGTGACCGACCCTGACAAGCGTGCTCAGATCGGCGAATACTATCGGCAAGCTTTTGAGGTTTATAAGACCATGCCGGTTGCGATTCACAAATTACATGCCGAGAGCTCGGACACGAGTCTAACTGAGAGTCAGCAGCGGTCAGCGTCTTCTGCAGATTTTTTGGGTGAGAACATGGGTAAGGCACCCGTGCTTATGATCCCTTGCATTGCGGGTCGAACTGATAATGAGGCAGGAGCGAATGTTTTGTCCCAGACCGCTACCTTAGGCTCAGTGATTCCGGCGGCTTGGAGTTTTATGCTGGCGGCGCGGGCCCGGGGGATTGGGACTGCCTGGACAACGCTTCATCTGATGCATGAGAAGGCCATCGCAGATTTAATTGGGATCCCCTTCGATGATTACATGCAGGTTGCGTTGATCCCAATGGCCTACACCAAAGGCACTGAGTTTAAGCCCGCCTATCGTCCCCCGGTTGAAACGGTTATGCACGTCGATACTTGGTAGAACGGTATGATGGTTAGAACGGCGGTTCAGAGGATTGAGCAGCCGCTTCCAGCGTTCCGTTGGCACGATAGGAATCTCGAGCGCTGATTGTTGGGAACCAAAGGTCGACCGCAAAACAAACCCGAGCGCCGTGCAGGCTGTAAGGGTCTATCAAATTTGACTGAACCAGTGCCGCTCCTGGACGATTGCCGTTAGAGATTCTATATCGCCGCTAGAGGCCGTATGATACGGCTGTTGCAGTGAACGACAGGTGTATTCTGTGCTAATACCGTGGCGCCAAAGACCCTTTATGCTGCTCATACTCATGAGCATCGCGATGCCCGTTGCGTTTCATATTTGGTCGGCCTTACTCAATAATTTTGTGGTTGAGCGGGCAGGTTTCACTGGCATTGAAATCGGCATTCTTCAAAGCCTCCGTGAGGTACCGGGTTTTCTAGCGTTTACCACCGTGTTTGTGCTGCTTATTCTTAGAGAGCAGACCTTTGCAGTCTTGTCCTTAGCGCTGCTTGGGTTGGGGGTCGCGATGACCGGATTCTTCCCAACCGAATATGGGCTTTATTTCTCCACAGTTTTGATGAGCACAGGATTTCACTATTTTGAGGCGGTCAAGCAATCTTTAAGTTTGCAGTGGTTGAGTCAAGAGGAGGCCCCGCAGATGCTGGGACGGCTCATTGCGATCGGTTCGATGACCTCACTCACAGTCTACGGTCTCCTCTGGGTGTTCATAGAATGGTTCGAGTTCTCTTACCAACTGAATTTTTTGATCGCTGGCAGTGCCTGCTTGTGCCTTGCAATATTTATGGGGCTGGCGTTCCCAAATTTCCCAGCTAAGAGTGTCCAGCATAAGCAACTCATCCTAAGGCGGCGATACAGTTTGTATTACGTGCTGACGTTCCTTTCCGGTGCCCGGCGCCAAATATTCGTCGTCTTTGCAGCTTTTTTGATGGTTGAGAAGTTTGGGTATAGTGCCTCGGAGATTACGTTACTGTTTTTGATCAACTATGCATTCAACTGGTTCTTCGCTGAGCGCATTGGTATTTTGATTCGACACTGGGGTGAGCGTGCTGCCCTCTCGTTTGAGTATCTGGGATTGATTGGCGTGTTCGTTGCCTATGCGCTGGTGGAGACGCCTATTGTGGCGGCCGGACTGTACGTGATTGACCATATGTTCTTCGCGCTTGCGATCGCGATCAGTACTTATTTTCAAAAAATCGCGGATCCTCGTGACATGGCCAGCTCCGCCGGGGTCTCTTTCACGATTAATCACATTGCGGCTGTAGTGGTTCCGGGGTTGCTTGGGATGGTTTGGATGTATTCCTCATCGATGGTTTTTTATTTCGGGGCAGGTTTCGCGGTGATGTCGTTGCTTGCGGCCCAGTTGATTCCAAGGCACCCCGTAGAAGGTCATGAGGTTTTAAACCCGCTTGAAGGGTTTGCGCGGCAGGCATAGGTAGACTTAAGGCGCGCTCGCCGGGGCTAGAGGCTGTGACGCCAGGTCGGTTTATTGCACTGAATTTGATCGTGCATAGCCTGCGGGCTTAGGAGGGATCACACCGCGTTAATCCGGCTGTAAGCCAAGGTTTTAATTCTCCTCCCCAATCACCGGCGCTCAGAGAGATAAGAGCCAACGGGGACCCATAGCAACAGGCTTGCAAACCATGAGCAGATCGCGCTTGAATAGAGCGACTCAACGAGCGGAGGGCTGGTTGAGTCGCCAGTTATTCAAATTTTTGGGAGAAATAAAATGATCAGTTCAGGAGCTTTAGAAGATCGGTGTCTGATTCGCGAATTGGTTGAGTCTTATAACGATGCGGTCATGCGGTTCGACGGAGAAGCCTGGGGAGAAAACTGGACCGAAGATGCGGTCTGGCATTTGCCAGGTGCGGGCGATGTTTCCGGCCGTGACGCGATTGTGACGGTATGGCACGGCGCAATGAGCGCTTTTAGCTTTGTTGGATTTTTTGCGTCGGCAGGCCCGATTCATGTCTCGGGTGATACCGCGACAGCCACTTGGTACCAACAGGAATTTCTCCACGGTAAAGATGGCTCAGAGCGGAAAGTCACTGGCCGTTATGAGGACGATTACGTCAAGGTAGAAGGGCGATGGTATTTTAAGCGTCGCGTCTATGAAGTGCTCAATAGCCAAACCAGCTAACTGGGGAAATGGCCCGTTGCGTGCAGAACGCGGAGGTCACTGAATCAATCAATTGCAAGAGGGCAATGGCATGACAACAATACTGATTACAGGAACAAACAAGGGCGTTGGGTTAGAGCTGACAAAAATTTACGCAGCCAGAGGCGACACGGTCTACGCGGCCTGTCGAAACCCTGCTGAAGCAGGCGAATTAAAGGCGATTGAGGGCGACGTTAACGTCATCGAAGCGGTGGTTGGCGATTCAGCATCGGTATCAGCGATGGCTGCGGCGCTTGATGGGGTGGCTATTGATGTGGTGGTGAACAATGCTGGCATGGCTGGGCCTTCGTTTGATCAGCAAACCACCTATGCGATGGATTTTGAAGGTTGGGCAGAGACCTTCAATGTTAACAGTATGGGGCCGGTTAGGGTGATGCAGGCCTTACTTCCAAACTTGCGGTTAGGAACCCAGGCCAAGGTGGTCACAATCACCTCACAGATGGGTGCTCTATCTTTGGATATGGTCGCAGCACATGCCTATTGCGCGTCGAAGGCAGCGATCAATAAATTTATGCGAATGGCCAGTATCGACCTGAAAAAAGAAGACATTGCCGTCGGTTTGATTCATCCCGGATGGGTCCAGACGGATATGGGAGGTCCTCGGGCTGACTTAACACCGGCCGAGAGTGCGGCTGGGGTTGCAGCCGTCACGGATCAGCTCAGCCTTTCCAATACGGGTGGATTCTGGAAGTGGAACGGTGAGACTCACGATTGGTAAAGGTTTAAATCTTTCGGAGTAACGCTTCCGTGGGCGTTCATTACAAATGCCCTGTGTGTCAGGGTGCCTTGGAGTTAAACGATCATCGTCAGTGGGTTTGCGCGGACCTGCACAGTTTTGATATGGCCAAGCAAGGCTACGTTAATCTTCACTTAGCCCATCAACGGCGAAGTGCGGCGCCCGGGGATTCCCCGGAAATGCTCGCCAGCCGTGCCCGATTTTTAAATGCCGGGTCTTACGACTTCCTTGTGGATCAACTCGTCGCACAGCTTGCTGATGAATGGCTCCCGCAAGGTGCATTTTTAGATCAGGGCTGCGGGGAGGGGTTTTATCTAGATCGGATAACCCGCCAACTACCACAGATATCACCGATGCAGTGGTGGGGTATTGATATCTCCAAAGCCGCGGTCAAACGTGCGGCCCAGAGAGTGGGTCGTGCTCACTTGGCGGTTGCGGCCAGTCGCGCATTGCCCTTTTTTGATGCTGATTTTGATCGAATCATCTCTGTATTTGCGCCCTATGATTCCCAAGAAATGGCGCGTGTGCTCAAGCCTGGCGGTCAAGTGATTGTTGTTGGGCCGGACGCATTGCACCTCGATGGTTTAAAAAGGCTGATCTATGATCACAATCAGCCGCATCAGGGTAACTTTGGCCCGATGACTCAATCGCCATACTTTACCCTTCAAAGTGCGACCAAATTGCAAAAAGCAGTGGTTATCGAAGATTCAGAGATCGGTGATCTGCTAGCCATGACGCCCTACTTTTGGTCCGCCGGCAGGCAGGCACAAGCCACGGTGCACCGTCTTGAATCCCTCGAGACGCATTTGGCCTTTGATGTACGAGTCTATCGGCGATTGCCGATACCGATTGATTCGACCGAAACAGCAACGCCTCTGGTTCTCTAGCATTGCGGCTGAATGTTTTGAGCGCCCTCAGCTGCTTGTAATAAAAAGCCCTCAGGGGGATAAAGAGCCCTCAGCTGTTTTTAGTAAAGAGCCCTTAACTCTTTTTTCGTAGAGCCTCAGCGGCCTCTGTTTGAATTCGATCCCAGCGATAGTTTCAGAAAAATTTCAAAGACCAGAGCATGCTACAAACCATAGGGCTGGAGGGATGGGTCGCAACGATCTCTTTCTTAGATGCAGAACATCTTGTTCAGAGCCCTGTTCGTCGTATTTTGTAGTTAAATTACTTAATAGATGGAAAATTTAACACTATAGGCCTAATATGCGTTGTTTTATTTCATAAATAAGGTCGATGAGATGCCTCCAATCCACTCTGCGGTACTTTCGGTGACTGATGCGATACGAACTCGAAGTCGGCCCCATCGTGAACAATATCTCGAAGATCTTTGGAATCGAAAAGCTGATCATCCTCGTCGAGAAGATCTGGGCTGCGGTAATCTCGCGCATGGCATCGCCGCCTGCGGCGTTTCGGACAAGCAACAACTGAAGCTGATGCAAAGTGCCAATATCGCAATCGTTACCGCGCACAACGATATGTTGTCGGCACATCAGCCGTATGCCGCCTATCCGGATTTGATTAAACAATCCTTGCAAGAGATGGGATGTACCGGACAAATTGCGGCGGGTGTCCCAGCGATGTGTGATGGTGTCACTCAGGGGCGACCGGGGATGGAGCTGAGCTTGCTCAGTCGTGATTTGATTGCACAATGCACTGCGGTCGGTCTCTCTCATGAGATGTTTGATGGTCTTTTGGCACTAGGTATCTGCGATAAGATTGTTCCTGGACTGCTCATCGGCGCCCTGAGCTTTGGTCATTTACCGGCGATCTTTGTTCCCGCAGGTCCTATGTCATCGGGATTAGAAAATAAAGAAAAGCAGCGGATACGCCAACAGTTTGCCCGTGGCGAAATTGATCGGGCACAATTGCTGGAAGCGGAATTAGCGTCTTATCACGGGCCCGGTACCTGCACCTTTTATGGGACGGCCAACAGCAATCAAATCGTCCTTGAGGCCATGGGATTACAGTTGCCCGGCAGCTCTTTTGTCCACCCGACGGACAGCCTTCGAGACCCTTTAACCCGAGAAGCGAGCCATCAAATTGCGCGCATTACAGCGCTGGGAGACGACTTCCGGCCCATCGGCGAGATTGTTGATGAGCGGGCGATGGTGAACGCAATTGTTGCTCTGCTTGCAACCGGAGGGTCCACCAATCACACGATCCACCTGATCGCGATCGCTCGCGCAGCAGGGTTGATTGTAAATTGGGATGACTTTTCCGAGCTGTCCCAGATCGTGCCCTTGGTTTCTAGGGTTTATCCCTCTGGAGAGGCGGATATCAATCATTTTCATGCAGCAGGCGGGACAGGTTATCTTTTCCGTACCTTGCTTGACGGGGGATACCTTCAAGGTGAGGCGCGAACGGTCTGGGGGGATTCACTCTCTGGCTATACCCGCGAGCCCTGCCTTGACGATTCGGGTTTGCAGTGGCGGGAGTCGCCCCATCAATCTCTGGACTCCTCGGTACTCACGGATGTCGCATCACCTTTTTCCAAAGAGGGCGGTTTGCGCTTGCTGACCGGCAATCTAGGGCGAAGCATTATTAAAACCTCAGCAGTTCCTGAATCAAATTACCTCATTGAGGCGCCCGCGGTGGTGATCGAGCATCAAGATGACTTGGAGGCATTATTTTCTGCAGGGAATCTGAATCAAGACTGCGTTGTGGTCGTCCGTGGTCAGGGCCCCAAAGCCAACGGCATGCCCGAGCTTCACAAACTCACCCCCTTTTTAGGATCTCTCCAAGATCAGGGTTACCGGGTTGCGCTTGTGACAGACGGCCGTATGAGCGGCGCCTCGGGCAAGGTTCCCGCGGCCATCCATTTGACTCCTGAGGCCACTGACGGCGGTTTGATCGGCCGAGTTGAATCGGGGGATCTATTGCGGCTTGATGCGGTAGCCGGCGTGCTTGAATTGTTGGTGCCTGAGGAGGCCCTCGCTAACCGAAGGTCTTGGATTGCAGATCAGGCGCAATCCCCATCCTGCGGGCGTGGTTTGTTTCAATTGAATCGCAGTCAATTGAGCCAAGCGGAACAGGGTGCCAGTTTCCTTTTTGGAGAAGCGTAAATGAAGGATAGAACCTGGTGGTTGGTTGCCGATATTGGTGGGACCAACGCACGATTTTGGGCGGTTTCGCCGGGTTCCATCGAACCGGTCTGGCAAGGCTATTACTTAGTGAGTGAATACCCAGAATTTGGGGATGTCTTAACTCATGCATTACAAGACGTCGCAGTTGCCCTAGATGACGTGGTGCCCCCAGAAAAAGTTTGTTTTGCGGTTGCTTGCCCCACGAATCTTGACCGTTTTGTTTTTACAAACAGCCATTGGAATTTTTCCATGGGCGAAGTGGTTGATAAGACTGGCTGTCAATCGGTATCGGTCATTAATGATTTTGGATCAGTTGCGCGGGCGGTGATGAACCTTGAAGCCTCTGATCTCACCGCAATCGGTGACGGTCAGATATCCAGTGAGCACCCAAAAGTGGTTTTGGGTGCGGGAACCGGTCTGGGCGTTGCGGGGCTTGTTCCCAGCGCTTCTGGGTTCTCCGTGATTGAAAGTGAAGGTGGCCACGCAGATTACGCGCCTGTAGGGGATTTGCAGGTTGAGGTCAAACGTAAGCTTCGGTCCCAGTTCAATCGCGTCTGTATTGAGCGGGTGTTGTCGGGTCCGGGATTGATCAATGTCTCGAATGCGCTCGCAGCAATCAAACATCAATCTCCACGGTTTGAGACGCCCGCGGATATTGTTGCTGCGGCTTTGTCCGATCAAGATGAGCTTGCTCGTGACGTGCTTGAATTCTTTTGTGACGTAGCGGGCGCTGTCGCAGGTAATTTGGCACTGACATTCGGCGCGAAAGGTGGGGTGTACATTGTTGGCGGTGTGATCCCAAGGTTTTCAGATTTTTTCATCAAGAGCGGTTTTCGAAGTGCTTTCGAGGACAAGGGCCGCTTTCGGGATTACCTCACAAATATTCCCGTCTTTTTAGTGCAGCGACAAGACTTGGGCTTGATCGGTGCCGTCAGTTATCTCAAGGCCGAGGGTCAGTCATCATGAGCGAGATTTTTAGACAGCAGCCGATTGTTCCGGTTGTCACCCTTGAGAGAGTAAAAGACGCTGTACCTTTGGCCAGAGCCCTCGCTGAGGGCGGGATTCTGATCGCTGAAATTACGTTTAGAACCGCCGCTGCTGCTGCTGCCATCGAAGCCATCAGAATGGCGGTGCCTGAGGTGCTGGTGGGGGCAGGTACCGTTTTAACGCCGGCGTTAATGCGAACCGCTGAAGCCGCTGGGGCTCAGTTTCTGGTGTCTCCCGGCGCGACGTCTGAGCTGTTGTCACGCGTGCCCGCCGATCTGCCATTTGTACCTGGGGTTGCCTCGGTGAGCGAGATGATGGTCGCCAAGGACAACGGGTTTCTAACACAAAAGTTTTTTCCCGCTGAGGTGCTGGGCGGTGTCGACTTTTTGAAGGCCATCGCTGCTCCCTTGGCAGGGGTCTCTTTTTGCGCAACGGGTGGCATTGGACCCGAGAATCTGCAGCGCTATTTGTCCTTGCCCAATGTTGCGGCGGTGGGAGGTTCCTGGATGGTTCCTCAGGCACTGGTCGCGGCGGGTCATTGGGCCGAGATTGCTGCGCTCAGCGCCGAGGCGATGACGGCAGTCACAGGCGTGAAAAAACCATTTCTCAACCAACCTGCACACATGAGGGGAGAAGGCTAGATGTCCGAGAGCAATAATGATCTCGTTGTTTTTGGCGGGCTTGGCGATCTCGCAGGCCGCAAATTATTGCCTGCGCTGTACCAGATCGAGCGTGCGGGTCTCTTTGCGCAGAGTATCCGGGTCGCGATTGTCGCCAGAGAAGATATCGAAACCTCGGGTTTTCTGCGATACGCGGAGGAACGTTTGAAGGCGAGTTTGCCTGCTGAGGATTGGTCGGATGCTGTTTGGGCGCGATTGGGTCGCCGGTGTTCCTACCTCAAGATTGATTTTTCGAATCAAAAGCAATTCGAGGTACTGAGCGCCTGGACGTTACCCTCACGGGTGCTCATTTATTATTTGGCGACGCCGCCTAGTTTGTTTGGCGCTATCAGCCAACATCTTCAGGCTGCTGGTTGCCTCGATGACAATGCCCGGATCGTGTTGGAAAAACCGATTGGACATGATTTGGCCAGTTCCCAAGCGGTTAACGATACCGTCGGCCGCTATTTCTCAGAGCGTAATATCTATCGGATCGATCACTACTTGGGTAAGGAAACTGTGCAAAACCTGTTGGCGTTGAGATTTGCCAATCGTTTGATCAATTCCCAGTGGGACAATACCTGTATCGATCATGTGCAAATTACCGTGGCTGAGACCATTGGTATCGAAGGTCGCTGGGGATATTACGATCAAGTGGGCCAGTTGCGCGACATGATCCAAAATCATTTGCTGCAATTGCTGTGTATGGTGGCGATGGAGCCCCCGAACTCATTTGCAGCGGATGAAATCAGGGCCGAAAAGGTCAAGATTCTACGGGCACTGTCATCGATCGATCGTTCAAAAATTGAGGATCAAGCCATTCGAGGACAATATTCCGCTGGCTGGATTGAGGGTGAACCGGTGGTGGGCTACACCGAGGAGGTCGGTTGTTCGGATGCTGAGTCCGATACAGAGACTTTTGTTGCCATCAAGGCTCATATCGACAACTGGCGTTGGTCGGGTGTTCCGTTTTATCTTCGCACGGGCAAGCGCTTGGGAGAGAAAGTGACCCAGGTTGTGATCAGTTACAAGAATCATCCCCACGCGATCTTTCCAGATAGAAAAGACACAGGCATGAACCGATTGGTCATTCGGCTTCAACCCAATGAGGGCATCCAGCTTGAGATGGCTTCTAAAAAGCAAAGCCTTAAAGATCGCTTAAGTCTTGAAAAACGCACTCTGAATCTTGATTTTTTTGATGCGACCGGGGAGAGCAGAATCCCCGATGCTTATGAACGTCTTTTGCTTGAAGTTTTTAAGGGCGATCAATGGCTGTTCGTAAGCCGCGAAGAAATCGAAGCCTCTTGGATTTGGTGCGACCGTTTGATTGAGGCCTGGTATGAACAAAAGGTCAAGGTCCATGGATACAGTGCGGGTTCGTCTGGCCCGTCAAAGGCAGAAATGTTGATCGAACGAGACAACCGTGCCTGGTTCGAGGAGTGAGCTACTCCGTTGAGAATTTTGGATCCCGGGAGGCGTTAGATCGGGGGCTCTGCGCACGGGTTGAAGCGATACTCCAAGCGGCCATTGATGAGCGGGGTAGCGCGTTTTGTGTTGTCTCTGGCGGGTCAACGCCGCTCGGGTTTTTTCGTCAATTGAGCACCGCAAAACTCGATTTCTCGAAAGTGACCTTTGGACTCGTCGATGAGCGTTGGGTTAGTCCTGATCACGACGACAGTAACGAACGGGCTGTTCGTTCCCACCTTCTGCAAGGTGCTGCCAGTTCAGCGGAGTTTGTTCCGCTTTTTGGCGGTGGACCAGATGCGGCAGCCGATGCCGCTGCAGCGGATCAGACCTTCAAGACATTACCGACCTTCGATGTGGTGCTTTTGGGGCTTGGCCTAGATGCGCATACCGCGTCATTGTTTCCTGGTGCGGTGGGGCTCCAAGCAGCGTTAGAACCGGGGGGTTGTTCTGCTGTCGCGGCGCTCCAGCCCCCCGCAGCACCGCATACCCGTCTGACGCTGACGGTTGCGCGATTGATCAATACTCGTCACTTGTTTGTGCAGGCAACCTCCGCCGAAAAGCTTGAGGTGCTCAGTGCAGCGGCGGCCAGTGAGGACGCGTTGTCGATGCCGATCAGTTGGTTTTTAAATCAACAGTTGGTTCCATTACAGGTGTTCTGGGCGCCCTGAATTGAGAGGGTTAAAACAGCGTTTAAGTCTCGTGCTGCGCTCGAGTCGCTTGCAAACTTTCTTTGATCTTAGCCAGATGCCGAATGTGTGCCTGTCCCTGACGGAGACTGACCCCGGTTGCAATCACATCGAGCACGGTTAATTGGACCAAGCGCGATGTCATTGGCAAATACTCGTCAGTGTCTTCCGGGACATTAAGAGTAATGGCGTGGCTGCAGGCTGCCGCCAAGGGCGATTTGGGCGCTGTGAGGCCGACCACAGTGGCGCCTGAATCTCGCGCGATGGCTGCGGTGTCAAGGAGATCCTTTGTCCGGCCAGTATGAGAAATCATAATAAATAAATCTCCGAGACTGCCTGCGGCAGCCAGCATGCGCTGCATCAACGGATCATGGTGCGCTGAGACCGGCTTGTTAAATCGAAAAAATTTAAACGTTGCGTCGGATGCGACCGAGCCGGAATTCCCCAAGCCGAAAAAAAAGACCTGTTTGGCTTCGAGAAACTGATTGACCAACTGTTGCACGCTGTTTGTGTCAATGGTGTCTCGTACCCGGGTGAGTGCGTTCACGCTGGCATCAAATATTTTGGGAGTAAAAGTATCCACAGTGTCCTCAGCCGCGACCGCACTATTGACGAAGCGGGCATCGGAGGCAAGCGAGAGGGCTAACTGCATCTTGAAATCAGGAAACCCGGATGCGCCGAGCTTTTTGCAAAAACGGTTGATCGTGGGCTCGCTGACAGTAGAAAGCCGGGCGAGTTGCGCGATCGAGGATCGAGTCGCTGCTTCCGGGTTCGAAAGAATTGCAGTGACAACCTTACGCTCGGATTTGCTGAATCCCGCTTGAGTTTGCGTCAATTGAGCGATCATTTCTTGCGGCGTGTTCATACCGTTATCCGGCTTCCTTGGTGATTTTTTGTAAATAGATTACATTTTAATCGATTAAAGTCATTCGTTTCCAATTCATATGACCAAAATATGGGGATTTAAGGCCAGTAGGTGGCGTAATCGGCCAAAAAGACCCGTTAAAATTGTAATTTAACTACGTTTTGGCGGTTTGACTTGACGTATCCCTTGGCACCAGCGCTGCCTTTGTCAGCGAATCTTGATGAGACATGAAGGCTTGAGTCGCTCTACAAACACTTGGCCCACAAAAACGACACGGCAGTAAAACAGTCCGTGGCGAATGGCATCATGGCGCCCCAGAGCCTGGATCATACGGGATGACTGTCTCAGGATTGCGTGTTCAGGTCTGTGACGGTGATCGCCTTGGGGAGAAGCTTCTTCTAGAATCTCAAGCAGCCAATGCATCCTCTCAGCCTGCCTTCTTTCAAGATGTTGAAATCACTAAGCTGAAGGTAAACTTCGCGATTGATCAGCCGCCCTGCCGTCTCACCGCATATATCTACCTGTTCACCGTTTTAGGCTGGAGCTGTTGTGAGGGGCATCAGAAAATGCGGAGGTGAAAAATCTAGAGCCAACAGAGATATGGCGCTTACAACTCAGCTAGGGGAAGTTATGCAACAGCAAACGAGAGTTCGTTCAGGGGGCAAATTAGCCAACTTGTTTAAAAACAATGGTCTGGTTTCGGCGTTTACGCTGGCTGCGTTGCTGGTGCTTTCGGCCTGTGGGGGTGGTGGCAGCACGATCGTCGAGAACGATCTCTCTGATGCTGGGCCAGATGGCGTTGCACCGACTTTGGTCAGCGTCTCCATTAAAATGGCGAAAGACGCTAATGCGAAGCCCAATGGCGCAGTCAAACTTGGGCAAGCCGTACGAATAGATATTGAAGCGAGCGAAGCCTTGATGAAGCCTTCGATTACGATCGCAGGGGTGGCTGCTGATGAGATTGGAGGAAAAATCGGAGATTGGTACGCCATTCGTACTATGACTGATTTGGATATTGACGGAGAAGTCGCCTTTTCGATCTCGTATCAAGACATTTCGGGCGAAGCCGGTGAGATGGTGACAGCAACCACAGATGAAAGTGCGGTTCAATACTGCGCAGAAGGCTGTGCAACAGGCGGCGATGGTTCGTTGGCGGGTGACTGGCGTTTGGCCGGTGAAGGCGCGGCATCGGTAGGACCCTCTGCAGGGAGTGCTGAGTGGTGGTCATCAACAACGCAAAATGGCGGTGGCCCCAATGACCGGGCTTGTTGGTTTGACGATGTTTTCCAGTTCGGTGATGACGGAACCTTCCAAAATGTGATGGGTGGTGAGACTTGGGTTGAGGCCTGGCAAGGCGGAGCCGATGCTTGTGGCGTTCCTGTATCGCCCCATGATGGCGCAAGCACGGGAACCTACGCCTACGATGAAGATGCCGGGACATTGGTCATCAATGGTCGGGGCTCGCACTTAGGCTTAGCGAAAGCGGTCAATGGCCAAGAACTTGCCAATTCTGGCGATGCGCCGGATTCAATTACCTACGATGTCCTCACCCTCGACGGCGATAACATGACCGTGACCCTCGAGACAGCGCCTGGAGTTTGGTGGACGTTCAATCTCAAGCGTCCGCCTAAGTCACCCGTGTTAGGGAAATGGAAATTAGCCGGAGACGGCGCAGCGTCGGTTGGGCCGGTCGCCGAGAGCTCGGAATGGTGGGCATCGACTGCCGCCAATGGTGCTGGACCGGCTGAACGAGCCTGTTGGTTCGACGATGTTTATCAGTTCAACGCCGACGGGTCTTTTGAGAACGTTATGGGCGGTGAAACTTGGGTAGAAGGCTGGCAAGGCGGCGCAGACGCTTGCGGTGCCCCGGTTGCGCCACACGACGGTCTAGTCACTTCAATTTTCCAATACGACGAAGACGCGAGCACGCTTAAAATTTCAGGCAAAGGCGCGCACATTGGTTTGGCCAAAGCGGTCAATGGTGCTGAGCTTGCGGCACCGGGAGAGGCCCCAGAGGATGTGACCTACACGGTTACCACGCTTGATGGCGACAACATGACCGTAACGCTGGAAACCGCTGCAGGTGTTTGGTGGACATTTAGGTTGACCCGAACCTCTACTTCGCCCCTAGTTGGGAACTGGAAGTTGGCAGGAGATGGTGCTGCATCAGTAGGTCCTGCACCGGAAAGTGCCGAATGGTGGGCTTCAACAGCAGCCAATGGCGCTGGCCCGGATGAGCGAGCCTGCTGGTTCGATGATATTTATCACTTCAGCGGTTCAGGCGCGTTTAAGAATTTTGTGGGTCTCGACACTTGGGTGGAAGCCTGGCAGGGCGGCGGTGATGCTTGCGGCGCACCTGTTTCTCCGCATGATGGCAGCTCAGTAGGCAGCTTTGTCTATGACGATGATGCAGGGACACTGGTTGTCTCGGGTCGTGGATCTCATTTGGGTCTCGCTAAAGCGACCAATGGTGCGGAGATTGCTGCGCCAGGGGACGTTCCGGATGACATCACCTACACCGTGACGACTTTGGACGGAGACAACATGACGGTGACCCTCGAAACCGGTCCGGGTGTATGGTGGACGTTTAGGCTTACGAGAGTCAAACAATCAGCGCTAGCTGGTAAATGGAAGCTAGCAGGCGAAGGCGCTGCATCGGTGGGGCCCGTTGCAGAGAGTTCTGAATGGTGGGCCTCAACCTCCGCAAACGGCGCGGGGCCGAGTGATCGCGCATGCTGGTTTGATGATGTCTATAACTTCGACTCAGATGGTGCGTTTATGAACGACATGGGCGCAGAAACATGGGTGGAAGCATGGCAAGGTGGCGCCGATGCTTGTGCAACCCCTGTTTCCCCGCACGATGGTACAGCGGTGTCCGCCTTCGACTACAACGAGGATGCGGGTACGTTGACGATTCATGGACGCGGCGCGCATTTGGGTCTGGCTAAGGCGGTCAATGGTGCAGAGCTTGCGGCATCAGGGGACGCGCCTGAGACCGTGACCTATCAGGTTGCAACCTTAGATGGGGACAACATGACGGTCACCCTCGAGACGGCGGCGGGTGTTTGGTGGACCTTCCGTTTACAACGGGTCTCCAATTCTCCTTTTGCGGGCAACTGGAAGCTGGCCGGAGATGGCGCGGCATCGGTGGGTCCAGTAGCCGATAGCGCAGAGTGGTGGGCATCAACTGCGGCTAACGGTGCCGGTCCGGACGAGCGAGGCTGCTGGTTCGATGACGTCTACCACTTTGGCGCCGATGGCGGATTTAAGAATTTCATGGGCATGGAGACTTGGGTTGAAGCATGGCAAGGTGGTAGCGATGCGTGCGCTGCCCCTGTTTCGCCGCATGATGGAACTTCGATGGGAGCGTTCAGTTACGACGAAGTTGCAGGGACACTAATGATTGACGGTCGGGGATCCCACCTCGGTCTTGCCAAAGCGGTCAATGGTCAGGAGTTGGCGGCACCGGGTGATGCGCCTGATGATGTTACTTACTCCATCTCGACCTTAGACAGTGGCCTTGTCACCGTGACCCTTGAGACTGCTGCAGGTGTTTGGTGGACTTTCCGACTCATGAAAGAGTAACGACTAGAACACTGAGTTTAAAAAGGCCGTGCTTTTAGCACGGCTTTTTTTTATCTATTGTCTCTTGGTTAAACGATATCAGCCCTACCGATTGTTACAGTAGTACTGTAAAAAGGGACCGAGGTGAGTGAAGGTGGCGTCTTTAGATCGCTGCCGCATTTTCCGAGTCGCACCCAAAGCTCAGGGTTTCATCGGGCAATACCGCGCTAAAAAGTCCTCATGGTTGTGAAGTTGACCAACGAGGTGGGTCACTTTGTTCTCTTGATGGGCAAGAAACTGGGCCAATTCTTCCTCATCCATCATGTCGACAATCGGATGATAGCTTCGGGGTTTAAGGCCCTGCCCGAGCATGACTTGGGTCCAGCTGTTCTCACCAAAGACATCGCCCTCAGCCTGGAAAACACGCCCTGTCTCTTTGAATAGATCAAGTCGGTGCTTGAGGGATTCGGGAATACGCATGGTTTGGCAGTGCTTCCAGAATTCAGTATCTGTCCGTTCAGTCAGGTGATAGTGCATGATGATGAAATCGCGAATGAAGTGATATTCTTGGTTCATTTGCGCGTTGAACTCGTCTTGATCCGCTTGAGCGACACCGCCATAAGGAAACATTTGCATCAAGCGAATAATGCCCCGCTGAATGAGGTGAATACTTGTGGACTCCAGGGGCTCCAAAAACCCTGCAGCTAGGCCCAAGGCAATACAGTTGTTTTTCCACTGCGCGGATCTCTGTCCGGTTTGAAATGGTATGACCCGTGGCTCGATTAAAACATCACCAGATACATTGCTTAAAAGGGTGTGCGTTGCTTCATCGTCGCTTGCATGCTGGCTAGAAAAAACAAAGCCATTACCGGTTCGAGATTGTAGCGGGATGCGCCATTGCCAACCAAAGTCTTGCGCAATGGAGCGGGTGTAGGGTATTGGCGGTTCGGTCGATGAGGTCTGGACCGCCACGGCTCTGTCGCAGGGTAACCACTGAGACCAATCCTCGAAGGGTGAATGCAATGTTTTGTCGATAAGTAAACCCGTGAAGCCGCTGCAATCAATAAAGAGATCCCCCGAGATACTTTGACCCGAGGCCAGCTGAACAGACTCGATATCCCCGCTCAGGGTTTGCTTGACCGCTTCGACTTTGCCCTCTACGCGGTGCACACCGTTTTGTTGTGCCAAGGTTCGAAGGTATTTGGCATAGCGGGCGGCATCGATGTGGTAGGCATAGTTGAGCGCCTGTGGTTTTGGAAAACCAAATTTTCCGGCCTTTGCCGCGACCAATTCAGGAGAATAGTCGCCGTATGCTTTCGAAATTTGAAGTTGCTGTCCTTTGAGCCAGAAGTGTTGAAACCCTGCAGCCCAGCAGGATTGACCCGTATAGCCGAAAGCGTGAATGTAGGAATCGTTTTGAAGTCGCCAGTTTTCAAAACAGATGCCGAGTTTGATGCTGCCGTGAACCTCTGCTAAGAAATCGGCCTCGTCAATTTTTAGCAACTGATGGAGCGCAAAAAAAGTGGGTATTGTGGCCTCACCCACTCCAATGGTTCCGATTTCGTCAGACTCAATCAGTGTGACATTAAGATTTTTACCAATGAGGGCGGCAATGGATGCAGCGGCCATCCAACCCGCCGTACCACCGCCCACAATGACAACGTTTCTAATTGCATTCCTAGTCAAAATACTTCTACTCATCTCGTTAATTTAACTGATCTCTTAGCATCGCTTTTAGGCGTTGTGCCGTCTCGGGATCGATGGGATCAAGAATGCCTCTAGCCGCCTCTGGAATATGCGCAGTCGAGTCCGTATTAAAGTCAAAGACATAGTGATTCAAAAGGCCCCTCCAAATTTCTCGTTGATGCTCGGGTAGGTCCCTGAGCCCGAGCAGAGCATGCTGCAATACATTGAGCGGAGAACCGAGGAATTGTGACGATGAGCGCCACCAAAAATTGACCAAAACGTTGAGTGCTCCGGTCGCCTCAATATGGTGCCACCACATACTTGGGATAATGATTGCATCGCCTGGCTCGAGATCAGCGACCATAGCGTGCTCAAGAGCTGTATGGAATTTTGGGAATGCCTCCCAATCGGGCTGACTAAAATCAACCAGGCTGATGGGTTGGCCTGCAGGCGTAAAGTCTAGAGGGCCCACGTAGAGATTGTTAATCTGCTCTGGGGGAAACAACGTGACTCTGCGGTGCCCAGAAACGACGCACGCTAAGTTCGAAGGAAAATCAAAGTGTGCTGCAATACGACTCTGGTTTCCGATCCAGATGCTCGCAATCGGTTCCTTGTCAGGCAGTGACAAAGGATTATCCTCGGAAAATCCGGGTAGCCAATGGCCTAGATGTGTCGAGCCGATGTAGAGTCCAGGTGGCGGAGTCTCTGCGTTAAAGGTCATTAATTGATCCAGGGCACGGGTCAATGTTGTTCTGACCTGCTCAAAGTTAAAGCCAGTGATGCTGTCGTTGTAAAAAATTCGGCCTCCACACTCTGGGGGTGTAATCAGCGCGGTCAAGCGGTGACTTTGATCAAACTGGCAGAGATAGTCGATCAGTGACTGATTGGAATGCTCCGCCTTGTTGACAGCTGGCCAGGATGAAACAAGCCCTCGAATGACGATCGGCAAGGGGCTTTCCAACAGGGTGTCGTCTAAGTCAGAAGGCTGCCGAAGCGTTATTGCGTCGAAGTTGTTTCGCGATTCTGTCATTAGACGGACACCCTAGACAGCCCCAATGCGTTGGCGTGCGGAATGGGTTCGTGCGAGCAGATCGTTAAGCCGAGAGAAAGAAGCAATCGCCATATAAATGGGCTGTAAAAAACCTGCTTGATTCAATGTTTGTAGGGCTTCGCCGGATAGGTTGAAGAGGGTTTCCTCGGCAATCGTGTAAAAGCCTTCTAAAACTTTTGGCTCGCCCGCTGCCCGCGTCAAATCCACGGTCATAGGCTCTAATAATCCGTGGGCAATTAAGGCTTCAGAAAACTCGGCGCTGTGCTCCAGGCCTTCATGGATTCCCTTCATCATTGCGAGGATGCAGTCTAAAAATTGGGTCGGTACGCCGTCGCTGGTAAACAGAGCCTCACCGTGGCCATCGGTGATTCGAGGCGAGTCAAGGTCGATGGACAGCTTGGGTTGGGATGATTCACTGGGTCCAGGATTTGTGGGTTTTGCGATCAAAAATGGGTTCCGCTCAATGAGCTTTGGAACGTAATGGGCATCCCACCCCTCGTCGCCGAGGAATAAGTTCTCGCCTGTATCAAGACCTAATAGCGCCACCGGTATAAAAGCGGCTGTCTCAGAGTCCTTGATAAAAAAAATCGGATAGCACGACTGAATATCGCGAAATTCTAAAGGGTAGGTTAAAACCTGAGAGACGCCATCACCGAGCGCACTGCTGCGGCGCATATCAACGCAAAGGTCTTTGTGGTGGTCGGGTCGAAGAATTGTGTAATTGCTCATGACGTTATCTTAATCTTTTGGATTAGCGACGGGTTAAATTTTAGGAAAACCGTGTAGAGCAACCTTTTCAATCAAGGAACGGTTGTCAGGTAAGGCAGCAAGCAGTTGGCGGGTAATGCCCTCGTTTTCCTTAAAGAGTTCAACCGCCCGACGTTCCTGCTCCTTTGCCCGGCGCTTCAGTCGCTGCTCTGGTTGCGGAATAAACCCCATCCCGTAGAGCACATATTGGTAACTTGCAGATGGGAACAAGTCATCGGCGCGTTGAGTTTCATGGTGCCATGGGCCGCGATGAGTCCAATTTTCGAGTGCAGTTTGGAGGCTTTCTGGAATGGATGCGAGTGTTCGGTTTTGGGTCCAGTAGTCTGAATCCTTGCGCTCACTGAGGACATAATGAAGCTTCAGAAATTCTATGATGTGTTGCCAGCGATACTGGAACTTGTCGTTAAATTGATCTGCGGTACGCTTCATCGCGGATCTGTTGGCAGGCAGCTGCGTCGCAATCATGCTCGCAGAGAGCTCAACCATCACCAGTGCTGAGGCCTCGAGAGGCTCGATGAAGCCAGATGACATGCCCACGGCAACGCAGTTTCGATGCCAGAACTTTTCCCGGTAGCCTGGATCAAAACGAATTTCTCGGAAGACCGCGGAGTCTCCCGCCTGAGGAGAAACGGCGGTGGCGATGTAGTTTTTCAATTCGATTGCAGCTTGGCCTTGGTCCATAAACTGATCAGAAAAGACGCATCCAATCCCACGACGGGTCGGGAGTCCGATGTCCCAGATCCAGCCGGCTTTGTGAGCCGTTGAAAGTGTACAGGACTGGATAGGGTCATTCGGATCTTGGTAATCGATTTGCGCTGCGACCGCGGAATTGTTGAAGAGAATATGATCAACCCTATGAAAGGGGATGTTGTAATGATCTCCAATCAGTAGAGCCGCCGACCCACTGCAGTCGATAAACAGATCTCCATCAATCACATTGTGAGTATCGGTTTCGAGGGCTTTGATATCGCCGTTCTCGTGACTGGAGATTCCGGTGACGTTGGCGCTCACATGATGAACACCAAGACGCTGTACGCAGTGCTCTTGAAGCAATTCTGCGAACTTCCCGGCGTTCAAGTGATAACCATAATTTACATTGAACGCGTATTCAGGGGTGGTGATTTGTTTTGGCGCCAAAAAAGACTTTGACACAGCTGCCTGCGCACCTACCGCTTCGGCAAAAGGGGGGCGGTGGGCGTGGCTGAGCCAATGCCCTGCGAGGTCCAGTTCTTCATAACCCTGAGGTGGTGTAAAAGGGTGGACGTAGCCGGCGTCGCCTGCATTCTGCCAGTTTTGGAAAGCAGTTCCTTGTTTAAAGCTTGCGTCACACCGTGAGATGAATTCAGTCTCGGTGATACCAATCTTCTGAAGGGTTGTGCGCATCGACGGCCAGGTACCTTCTCCAACACCAATGGTGCTAATAGTGGGCGATTCGATGAGTGTAATCGTGAGCGGGATTCCTAACGTTTCGGGAGTGGACTCGGTCTCGTATTCGGCGGCAATAATCGCTGCGGTCAGCCAACCCGCGGAGCCGCCGCCGACAATAACGATCTTGTTGATGGAATCAGTCATAGGATGTTCAGATGATGACAGTTGTCCCGGTCTAGGTTCAATGCTTGTGGAGCAAAATCAGCAGTAACAATACTCGGCCAAAAAGACTGTAATGGTTTAAATGATCTAGGCCCTAAAAAGAGAAACCGCCCTCGAGGAGCGGTTTCTCTTTATCACACGCAAGCTGACGTTACTTGAACGTATAGCGAACTCCAAGATCGTATCTTGCACCGCCTTGAACCGCTTGCAGCACTTGGTCTTTGGTTAATCCATAGACGTGGACAGTCGATTCGGTAACATTTTGGCCTGAGAAGTAAACGGTTAAGTTCTCGGTCGCCTCATAGGTTATGCCGATGTCCAACTGGCCGTAGGCCTCAACATTGGTTGGGTTTGTTGTTGTTCCTTGGCCTTGACCAACACCCGCCAAGAAGTCATCCCGCCAATTGTAGGCGAGTCGAACTTGAATACCGTTCTTATCATAATAACCAATGAGGTTAGCGGAATCGCTGAGGCCATTTAAAACGAACTGTCCCTCCAAGGAGTTGGTGTTGTCATAGCCAATATCCGCATTGGCGAAGGTCGCATTCGCGACGAACCCAAAGCCTGTATCGCCGAAATTATGCTGTAAATTAATCTCGACACCGTCAACGGCGGCCTCTTTTTGGTTAATCGGCCGCGTCAGGGTCCAGAGAATTTCTGGATCGCCCTCTACTCCCAAGATGGTATCGCCGTCTACCGCTGGATTATCCTGGTAGTTGTCAAGAATGTATTGCCCAACCTCGGTGTAATTTTGAGGGTTAAGGCCGCTGTCAGCCACTGCTTGATTCCACAAGGCACCGCCAATGATGTTGGGAATGTTGAAGAGGGTGTCTTCTTCAAGCCCGCTACCGATGAAATTATCGACATCCTTTTCAAAATACCCGACAGAAAAGTAGCTGTTATCTGAATAGTACCATTCGAGAGAGACATCTATATTTTCAGATTGAATGGGCACGAGACCAGGGTTTCCAGCAGAAGCTTGGGCATTCACACCTGGGTAGTACTGCGTGCTGCTGGCCGTGAGCCCACCTTTAATCGCTTCGTAGCTAGGACGCGTGATCGTTTCGCTGTAAGAAGCTCGAAGTATGACGTCGTCAGTGATCTCGATGTCGAAGTCAAGGCTCGGGAGTATGAGTTCGTACTCGCCTTCAAAATCTTCGAAGCCTGAAATGGCATTGCCATCTGCATCCTGCGCTTCGGTGATGTACAGCTCGTTACCAGCCTTAGACCAGCGAGAACCATCATAGAGAATTGAAAGTGCCGCAGAGGTGACCTCGGTCTTTTCATAGCGCAGACCGGTGTGAAGGTTGGCAGGCATGCCGCTGATTTCTCCACTCCAGTTCAAACGAACATACGCAGCGTAGGTATCCTCGGTTGTTCGAATATCGTTTGGCCAGACAGTTGAAGCGCAGTAACCCGTTCCACAGTCTCCGAGCGCTTCATAATCATCACCGCTGGCGGCGTAGTCTGCTTCGCCTGCGGCCTGAAGATCCGCAAGGCTGGCGGAGAAAAATTCCGTTTGCAGCCGAGGATCATTGCCACCGGATAATTGATCGAACTGGCCCTCAATGCTTGATCGAACCACAATTGAGGAGAGGTCACCTGGGTCGGTAATCCCGCCCCAGTTGTTCAACTGGATGAAATTGGAGACGGCTCGGTTGCCCACCTCACTGACCTGAACACCAAAGTCGATGTTCGAAGTGTCAGAGATATCCCAAGTTCCGCTCAGTTTGGTTTGTTCGACATCCATTCGAGCGGCATCATTTCTGAAAACGCTACCCGTGATGATCATATCGCTGGAGTACATGGGCCGATTCGCTTCGCCGCCGGAATTGAGGTTGAGCTCCATGACGGGGAGTTCTTGACCGGTATGAATGGTCTGACCGACCTTGTTGAAACTTGCAATGGTGATCAGAGAACTTGTGCCATTGGGACCATTCGCGCCCGTCTCAGCAGATGAGTCGTGATAATCCAAAGCCAGGCTTAAAGTATCGGAGACATCCCACTCGATGTTGAAGCCGATGCTTTCGTTAAGGTTAACTCTTCCGTCTTCGCCGTTGCCCATGGCGAAGTCAGCGTTATCAACCACTTCACTGTAGTAAACAGGGCTTGAAATAGGACCAGCAGTCCACTCACTGGATTGAGAGACAGCAGCTGTATTCGAGAACCAAGCCGACAGGTCGCTATAGGATCGCTCGAGGGTAAATTCTGATCGAATGTAGTCCAGGGTCGCAACAACGTTATCGCTTGGGGCCCACTGGAGCACGAGCTGCCCGTTCGTTCGTTCGGTCTCGTATTCTGCAATGTTATAAGCCATCGACTGAGGTAGAGAATAAGATTCGTCCGCCGATTGAGGGCGGTTAATCTGATTTGCGTCATTGGCAACCTTGGCATCTCGAGAGCCATTCGGAAGGATGTCGTCACCCGGTCTTGTATACCAGCCGCCGATCGATGCCCCGTTCACGCCATTGTTGCGGCGTTGATTGGTTGCAGTGATCGCGAGGCCGAAGGTTCCGTCGGCAAATGTATCCATGTAGATACCTGAGAACTCGGGCGTGACTTCGTCGCCAGCGCGTGTAGAAGTGTCGCTTACCGCTTTGACTGCAAAGCTTGCGGCTGGCTGACCGGATAGTGGTTTCGGTGTAGAGATATTGATTGTAGATCCAACGCCGCCGGAAGGAACATCGGCACGTCCGGTCTTGTAGACTTGAACGCCAGCAACGCCTTCAGAGGCCAGATCGCCGAAATCGAAAGAACGACTAGCACCATTGTGGGTTGGCATTTGGCGACCGTTTAGGGTGACCAAATTATACTCGGGGCCAAAGCCTCGGACCGTAACTTGACTGCCTTCACCCCGGTCTCGTGAAATCGAAACACCTGTCACCCGCTGTAGTGATTCAGCAAGATTAGCATCGGGAAATTTACCCATTTCCTCGGCCGAGATAGCATCAACGACTCCCATCGCGTCGCGCTTGATGTCCATCGATCTCTGGAGACTGCCTCGTATACCAGTGACGACAACTTCCTCAATCATGGCTTCGGCGCCAGGATTTTCTTCAGCAAGTGCTGGCGTGATGTGGCCTGCAATGGCTAATGCGACACTGCTTGATAGTAGTTTTCGTTTGAATACCATAGTGTTTAAACCCCCTAAGTCGAGCTTTTCTCATTGCGAGATCGTGTTGTTTCGATGCGTCGTCCCCGGGCATCTCTCCATACAAAATCGTACCTTTTGGGCGATTTAAAGACATTGTTTTTGAGACTAACAGGACTTTTATGCGATAACAGGGACAATCCAGCCACAATTATGATCACTCGGTAGCGGAAGGCTTATTTCGAGCGCCCGCGGTTTCCTTTCGTTGCTTGGCTTCACCTTCGAGATGAAATTGAGCGCAGGGTTTGAAACCTTGGTTGGGATGGAGAACAGGCGAGATCGATGCCCTCCATCGATCTATCTGGGAGCCGTCGATTGCTACATCAACCCGTTAGCTCATCGATGCTGAGTAGGAGGCTAGGCTGACGCGGTCCTTTTAAAAGCGATCAGCCAATAGCCAAT
>MDTB01208007.1_pt1 | contig 51888 bp, 37 predicted proteins | sample 811161 | NCBI WGS metagenome assembly MDTB01 (sample SAMN05326650, study PRJNA326480) | marine metagenome | isolation source: seawater | place: Mediterranean Sea | collected 2009
TCATTATTTTTTTCATACTCAGTTATAAATTTTGGTGCAATCACCATTACATCATCTCTCAAACCCATCCCACTCACCACAGAATTCATTTTATCAAAATAATCATTTCCGTTTCTAGTGTTGCCATGAACCGAAATTATTGCACCTCTTACCAGTGATAATGAATCGATGTGAAAAGAGGAGTAAAATTCAAATGTCCCGCCTTTTGCATAAAGAAGACTAGTGCAATCCTCACTGGAGTAGAGACAAGGGTATTCAACGGGCTGATCATCGCTACCCGATACATCAGTAACATTAACAGGCTCGTCACAGGCCATCCAAGTTAGAAAGAGGCACACCAAGGCAATTAGATTACTCGAGGGCTTCATCAACTCTGTACTTAAAAGATATTTATCTTAATAGGAGTAGTTTTTTCTGAAATGAAAGATTACCAACCTCAAGCTTGTAAAAATACATACCTGAAGCGACATCTTGACCCATTTGATTTTTCCCTGACCATTGTACAACATGAGTTCCTGAATGGACATCAAGATCCATCAAGGTGATAACCTCCTGGCCTTTAATATTAAAGATTTTAAGTACCGCCCTATCTTGAGCTGAAAGAGAAAAAGATATCTCTGTTTTTGGGTTAAACGGATTTGGATAATTCTGATCCAGAGTAATCTCTTGCGGCAGTATTTCTTCAGAAATGCTAGCCAGAGCACAGAAATAGTTGTGATTTCCGCAAAAAATAAGTGCGTCCGTTGATGCATCTGAATCTTCTGGCATATCCCCAGCAGATGGGCTTAAGGCGCATTGAATAGGGGTCCATTCACCTAATTCTGAAGTGGTTGAATCACAAGACTCATTTACGCACCCTCTTGAACTATTCCAATCCCCTCCATTTCCACCACAAACATCCATGTTTCTCGTGAGTATGTAGTATCTGGTAGCCTCTGATACTCCACTAACATCCCAGGCTGATCCTGGATCATTGTCTGAATATCCTATTGCATCAAGCGTAATACTCATTTTTAGCCAAGCAGTTGTATCATTTGCTAGCAATTCTGGTAAATATTCTATGTTTGTGATTTTGATTCCATCATCTCCATTGTGCTTTAAAAATTCATCAGGCTCTACTAAATCTGCACAATCTTGCAGGCTTTGGTCAGAGGAAGAGCGAGTTACCACATAAGTTGTTCTTGGAGGTAATATACCATCTAAACGGATCCAGCTAGTTTCCATCCAGTGGCTGCCATTTTGTGTTCGACGCAAAATATAGTTCGATAGGTCAATGGGCTCATCCTTGGGGTTATACAATTCAAGAGCAGCGTTGTAGGTAGGACTGCTTCTATATCCAATGTACCAGTCGCTTATAAAAAGGTCTAGATAGGTTTCTTCATCATTTGTGGGGTTTTCACCAATAAAAGCATAGAGCATAAAAGGCCCGTTATTAGATCCTTGCTCAAAATTGCCATCGGTTGCGTGTACATCCCAGTAAAGCGCTGCTTCTTGAATATCTTGATCAATAAATACATCGTAAAGGTCTTGGATTGGTATGTCTAAGCTATTGATTTCTGTGCTTATTGTATCTATTGGGTCTGATAAATTTTCCATGAAACTTATAATATAGGTGTAGGTCACCTCTTCACCATCAGGGTCATTAGACATGCTCCATTCTATATTCGCTGATCCATTGAGATTTGTTGTTGGATCCATGTAGACTAGAGTATAATCCTCAGGGCCAACTAGTGAAAACTCTCCAGGCGGTTGATTTAATCCTCCTTGAGAATCTGTAGCTATTTCTAAAATGAATGGTCCGTTGCTTGACCCTGTTGTATCGTAAATATCCGTTACAGAAACATCCCAAAAGCATACCACTGTATTACTGGACCCAAGTAAATCATAAATAGATTGAAAACCAACTGACAATTCTAAAACATTTGTGGTATTATCTGTAAACAGGGTATCACCCGTAGGTGTATAAAGGCTAAATTCGTAATACAAATCATGTCCATCAGAATCGTATGATTCTGACCATTGGATGACTAAACTTTCATCAATATTATCACTGTTTATATTTAAGGCTGAATTGGTTACAGGACTCTCAAGAGCAAACTCTCCTGGGGCACTATTTGGAGCACTCAAGCAAAAATATTGATGCCCGCCGCAAACAACCTCCATATCTGACGTTGCATCCTGTATCTCAGGCTCTGGATAATTGGTACCGTTAGCATCAGACTCTGCGCAGTTTATTACCTCCCACTCACTAGTAGCGGAGGATGTCTCGGTACAATCATCATCAATACAACCTCTTGAAGCGTCCCAATCTCCACCATTACCACCACAAATATCAAATTTCCTTTGAAGTATGTGATATCTTGTTGCCTCAGAGGTTCCTGAAACATCCCAATAACTACCATCATCAATGTTCCCTACAGCATCAAGCAATGTGCCATTTTCAATCCATGCAGTCGTGTCATCACCAAGTCCTCCAATATAAAACACACCAAATGCATCATTGCCATTGTGCTTGAGAAATGCATCAGGATCAATATAGCCAGCAGCCTCACCTCCTTCATAGGTTCGGTTTGCGCAGTTTCGTAGAGCTTCATGCGTTGCATTTCTGGTAATTGAAAATGTTTCTCCAGGTGGGATAATACCAGGTATTCTTATGAAATGATCTGGCGATGATGATAGCCATCCTGAACCGTTTTGGGTTCTTCTAAAAAGGTAGTCAGCTAGGTTTACAGTATCTTCCTTGGGGTTATATAATTCAACTAAGTTATTATAGACTCCATCACCACGCCAGCCAATATACCAGTCGCTCACAAACACATCAACTATCTGAGAAAAAGACATAGATGTTAATAAAAAAGCTTTTACAAGGTTGAGGTAGGTTTTCATTTTATGACTCCATTAAACTTTTTAACCATATAAATTTTATCTAACCTAATTTATTAAAAATCACCGAACGAATGACATTTTTTTACTTTGATTTATTAAGTTTGTTTGAAGTGTATAAAAATACACACCAGATCTTGCATTAAACCCATCCTCGTTGGTACCATCCCAATCAACGTAAGTAGTGCCTTTTACTGAAACTCCTTCAAAGAGTAATTTTACCAGCCTGCCCTTAATATCTGTTATATAGATTCGCATATAATCACCGGGAGGGGTATCAAATGTTATTCGAGTACTTGAATTAAATGGATTTGGAAAGTTTTCCCCAAGATTAAATTTTCCAGAGGTTAGTTCAGTGTCAGTGGCTAAATCTTGATTTATAACGATTGTAAACTCCTGATTAATTGCAGATTCATTTAGGGTAAACTGTGTGCAATTGATGGAATAATTTTCTTCTTCAAAATTTGTAGGAACAAAGTAAAGATATGAAAGAATCTCTGTCCCACTGAAAGGTTCAGCACTCGCACCAGCTATTATTATAGATCCAGAATCCATTATGGTTGATTCCAAAGTAAATCCTTGTTCAACAATCTCTGATGAATAAATGGTACCAGATTGAAGGAAAGAATTATCATATTCTAATTCTATCAAGAAACTATAGACATTGGTAGCCTCAGCTAGGCTGATAGGGATCGTCAAAATCTCACCATCTGAGGCAATGATTGAATTTAGACTAGACAGAGTACCCTCCGCATAGAAGCTTTCCATTGATATTAACGGCAAGGTCTCTATTGTTCCACCTATGTGTTGTAAAAGGATACTACCATCGAAGGAGCTCACAGAATTATTTCTACTGACATCACCAACACCTTCCTGCAAATTTGTTAATACCTCCTCACCAACAAGGCTTCTCATAATTAAATCAACATCCCCAAGAGCAATCTGAGTATCAAAATCTGTATCTCCATATATCGTATCAACCTGAACTATTGATTGATATGCAATGGTATCACTTAGGCCAATTAAATCCGTAGATATAAGCTCGATATCGTAGTGTCCAGGAAGATCAAAAACAAAATTAATATCATCGTCAGATTGAACTAGCTCTCCATTTACATTCCAATCTAATTGCTGTACTGGGTATGTTCCCATTAACGTTTCATTAATCAGAGCAGAAGTTAAAGGATATAGTCCTGATGTTGTGGTTACTGAAAATTGCGCTTCCGGAAATATAATTGTTTCAAATTGGCTGCAGTTTGATAAGTCAAATACTGCTTTTTTAAAACAATTAGAATTAAAAATTTGATTGGTATCATGCCCAATTCCATTAAGAACTGCAATTTTATGATTATTTAAAATTTGGTGGCCAAAATATTTTCTCAAGTGATTATGATATAATATTGCTCTCTCATACCGATCATCGCCTTGCACCATTGCCCGGCAGTCAGTAGTGCCGCCATCATCTCCACCACCAATTAAATATTTAACATCTCGCCTATGGTACCTGGATATAATCGAGTCAATACCCGCTAGAGACATATACCCATTTAAATCCTGGAGACCATATTTATAGTCATCATATCCGTTACATGAATTAGGAGCCATCCAATTAATTGGATAAAGAAAATCACTTGGACGCAATTCATCAAAATAGAGATAACTGGAACCAGAGATAATTACATATCTAATTATCTCATCATAATCTTGATTTGAACCAGCAGAATATCGGTTTGTATACTGCCCTCCAGCAGACTTACCAACAACTACTATTTCTTGAAGATTATTCATTATTGGAGTACAATAGGAAATTATTGAATCAGTCACTGCAAATGAACTTATTTCAAAGTCTCTCGGGTGTTCAAGAGTTGAATGTGATCTGTTTCCAGATTGCCACGCTGTTGTACTAGACCAAAATGCTACAGTGTTATCTAGCTGCCAATAATTAAGATCTTCTGTAATTAAAAATTGTGGCACAAGAATCATGGTTTCAGCTAAAATATTATGATCAGATGCAACCTCATTAATGGCATCGAAATAATCATCTGCATTTCTATTTTGACCGTGGATTAAAATTATAATTCTGGAAATATCACTGCCTGGATTTTGAATATCTTTGTTAGAAAAAACTGGTATATTAATTACCTGACCATCTTTTTCAAATGAAAAGGATTGATCACCTACATTATCAACCTGAGAAAAAGAAAAATTTAGTAGAAAAAGGATAAATACAGCTTTTAATGTTCTGATATTTGACAAATTATAATGTGATTTAGCTTATTAACTATTTAAGATAGAGGACTCTAATAATAATCACTTAATCAATTAATTGTTACAAAAAAAGGGGCAGCTTAAGCCCCTTTTATGTAATAATTATGTTTATCCTAAATATCTGCGAAGATTCTTGCTCCTTGAACGGTGTCTTAAACGTTGGATCGCTTTTTCCTTGATCTGCCTAACTCTCTCTCTTGTCAGGTCAAATTCTTCACCGATTTCATTCAAAGTCATTGCACTATCTCTATTGATGCCAAAGTACATTTCTAATACCACTCTTTCCCGTTCTGACAAAGTCTCTAGAGCCCCATTAACCTCTTCGCTCATGGACTCCATCATAATCTTTGCCTCTGGCTCTTCAGCTTCAGAGTCTTCGATGATATCAAGAAGACTGCTGTTCTCGCCCTCCTGAAATGGTGAATTTAAGGAGCTGTGTCTCCTTGAGTATTGCATAGCCATAAGTACTTCATCGCCGCTCATTTCTAATTGAGCCCCGATTTCATCACCTTTTGGTTGGCGCTCTACCTCGGCCTCTAATTTCTCAGCTGCTCTGGTAATCTTTGTAATAGTACCTACCCTATTCAGTGGCAAACGAATCAATCTTGACTGCTCCGCTAGAGCCTGCAGTATAGACTGACGAATCCACCATACTGCGTAAGATATAAACTTAAATCCCCGAGTATGATCAAAGCGTTTTGCTGCCTTTATGAGACCCATGTTTCCCTCATTTATAATATCTGCAAGAGAGAGTCCATTACCTTGATATTTTTTTGCTACAGAAACCACAAAACGAAGATTCGCCTCGACAAGCTCTTTCATAGCTCTTTCATCGTTATTTTGTATTCTGATTGCTAGTTCCACCTCACGCTCTGGAGGAAGTGGATTAAATCTGCCAATCTCTGCAAGGTACATACTGATACTACCGCTTGATACCTTACTGGGCTTACCTTTTTTCTTTGGAGCTTCTTTTTTAGGGGCTTCTTTCGCTGCCTCTATGGATTTTTCTTTTTCTTCAGTTTTTTTGGTTTTGGCCAATGGATAACTCCCTATTGAATAAAGTTTCGGTCTTGGATAAGGCCGGCAAATTTAATTCAAAAATTCTACTTAATAAACAAAATCTTCTGAGTTTCTTGCAAACTGCTCATTACCACATTAATAAAATAAGTTCCCGATGGAAGTCTGGAATCTGGGTTCCACTGGACTGTTACTTCATCAGTAAATGGTGTTGAAACATAAAATTGATCAACCATTGTCCCCATAATTGAGAAAATAGATACACTGACTGATCCAGTACTATAGCCATTTAATTTGAAACTTACAGAGCTATTAAATGGATTTGGATATGCGCTCGACATTTGAAATTTAGTTGGAGGAATCGCAGGAATATCGTCAAGTTCACTCACAATAAAATCCCTGAAACGTAATAAAGTATCTGGGGCAATATAAATTAATTCCTCATGCGCAATGCTCTGCCACTGGTGATATTGGTCATTAATAGGTTGGGTCATGATTGCCGTAAACTCGGAATGCTCATTGACATACAAGCCAGATGAGCCTCCAAATACTAATAAAGAATAGCCATTGGAAAAGATAATGTTCAATTGACCAGCATTTACGCCTGCATTGACCAAGTCTGAAACGGTTGCCTTAAACCCTTCAATATTATCACCAAGCAGATTTATTTTTTTCATTACAAGGAGTAGAATCAATTCTGAGTCTACTACACTTTCCCAACCACTTCCACTCCACTCTCCGCCTCCAAAAGTTTGTGGAGGGTGTGTTTCTAACCATGATGAATCAATACCGCTATCTGTAATTAGATTTAGGAGTAAATCTTTATTCACAGTACCATTGTGCATAAGTGAAAAAACCATCTCTCCATTTTGAAAGATCCAGGGATGTGGATTGGGAATAGAGTTTGACCCTGATGTCGCTACTCTAAGATGGCCCATTCCAATGATCCCCCTTTCGTTACTTATGAGATCTTCAACCGTTTCCCAATAGAGCGAGGAATCATTTGGAGCAGTATAGGGAGATCTACAGATACTGGTTGTTTCATGGTGAGAGCTATCTTGATATCCCAATATAGACCAACCATCTAACATCATTGCTGATTGATAATAGAATGAATTTAATTCGCTTTGAATCATGGAACTGCTCTCTTCAGATAGATTACCAAAAGTGACTCCAGAAGAGGTACAGACCGCCCAAAGCTTACATGCTTCAATAGGTTGGATTAGAAAGGTAATTAAGAATGCATTTTTAAGAAAGAATCCAAGAAGACCTTTATCCCTCCAAATGGAAAAGATTTTTGAAATACTAATTCGCATTGGATTCGATATATTGATTAATATGCATTTCCAAAACATTCAGAGGGACGGCACCATCTCCGAGAACAACATCATGAAAGTCTCGTATGTTAAATCTTGCTCCTAATTCTTTTTCAGCGCGATTTCGAAGCTCTAAAATTTTTAATTCCCCAATTTTATAGGCAAGAGCCTGGCCTGGCCAAGAAATATATCGGTCAATCTCAATCTGGATATCATTTCTGGTTTTAGCAGTATTTTTTGACATATACTCAATTGCCTGTTCACGAGTCCAGCCGAATGCATGCATTCCAGTGTCAACAACAAGTCTACATGCGCGCCACATCTCATAGGTGAGTTGTCCAAATTTACTGTATGGATCCTCATAAAATCCCATTTCCTCTGCCAATTTTTCTGAGTAGAGACCCCACCCCTCAATAAATGCGGTATAGCCACCATGCCGCCTGAACATAGGGATGTCTTCAAGCTCTTGGGCAAGAGAAATTTGAAGATGGTGCCCAGGAACGGCTTCGTGTATGGATAATGCCTCCATCTCATATTTTGGCCTCGTTTCAAGTTTATAAGTATTGGCCATGAAATATCCAGGTCTTCCAGCTTTTTGACTTCCGCTGTAATAATAAGCTGTTGGTGAGGCTGGTGCCTGATATTCTGGAATCGCTTTGACTCCATATGTAAGTCTGGGGAGCCTGCCAAAAAATCTAGGTAGCTGGGCATCTGCTTTTTTGCAAATGACCCTATACGCATCTAAAAGTTTATCCTCAGTCTCAAAGTAGAACCTTGAATCAGATTTTAGGAAAGTTAGAAACTCATCGAAACTTCCCTCAAAATCTGCGCGTTTGATCACCTCTTTCATTTCATCTTTAATTCTTTGGACCTCTTTGAGACCAATATTGTGGATCTCTCTGGCCTTTAGTTCTGTTGTTGTATAGCTTTTTATAAGGTATTGGTAGTAGTCATTACCGTTCGGAAAATCAGCGCACGCTATTGTCTCCCTGCAGTTAGGAAGATAATGTTCTGTGAAAAACATATAAAGGTTTTCATAAGCTAAAAAAACATCATTCTTCAAAACAGCCTTTAATTCTTCAGATAATCTTCCCTGTTCAACTAGTGGTATAGACTCATGAAAATCAATGAATGGCCTAAATAATGGTGAATCTTCTACTTGTCTATGAAACTGAGTTTTAATCTGTTCAGGCACAGCATCTAGAACAATTCGTGGAGGAACCCAGCCAGACTCTATGCCTCTTTTCATTAGATCAATAGTCTGGTCAACTTTTGTAGGGAAAGCACGCATTCTTGAAATATAATTTTCATAATCAGTAACTGACTTAAATGGCATGTAGTCGGAAATACCCGCAAAACCAATTTGGATACCACCCATTTGAGAAATGGGCATTAGGTAGGATAGATACACGTTTCCTTCTATTCCAAAAAGAATACTATTTAAGAAAAGATCATAGTTGAGTTGATCATCTAATGAAAGTGAGCTTCGGTTAATTTCCTTTATTTTCTCTAAAAGCTTAGTTGCCTTTTCTTGGCGATTAATAATAGCCTTATAGGATGCATCGTTTAATTTGTCATTGAAACGATTATCTCCTAATCGAGTTGCCCACTCTGGATACTTCTCTGCATTACTTTTCCATTCCTCATCAAGAATGGAGTGAAATTTCTTAGTTTCTGAGTTCATTGTATGTTCAGTCTCTATGTTTAATCTCGTGGTACAACACATGAATATAAATACAGTAATAATGTAAAAAGTTCTGACCATAATTAAAATTGCAGGCTGAATGAATATCCCTGAATATCACTGAAAATACCAAAGCTTGTTACTACATAATTTACTTCTATCATTGGACCTCGTGGAATACGGTATCGGACACCTCCTCCAAATGATAGACCTTGCTCCGGACCATTGCCGTCCTCACCCTTGAATTTTAACTCATAAAAGGTATGTGATTTCCCAATTCGTAGAAAAAACATATCCATCGCACTATACTCAAAACCAATATTAAGGTACTCAGGATTATTATTTGGGTGGATTGCATCGACAGCAATCAAACATTTCATGGTCTCAGAAAAAAGAAATTCTCTACTGATTCCAAATCTAAAAATGAGAGGAAGTGGCCACTTAGAGGTGCCAAGGCTTCCATCGATTCTATCATTATTGCCATAGATGTTCTCGTCAACATCAATGTCAACAAGAGTATTTACACCCTCCATTCGAAGTTTCCCACCAAAATTGGAAATACTCATTCCTATCCTCATATCTCTTTTTGTTATGAAGAGGGTTCCAATATCAACTGCAAGACCTTGGGCACTCATCTGCCATATAGATTCCTGAATAAATTTTGTTTTGAAACCAAAAGAGAATCGATCTGTTAATTTTTTCGCAAAAGCCAACCCGATTGCCAGATTTCCAGCATCAAATTTTTCACCGTATTCATTTGGCTCTGGATCCTGAACGGTTCTAACCATCATTTCATCCATGGTTAATGCAGTAAATGATGCTCCAATGGTTCCGAAGCCACCAAGCGGTACCACAGCAGTATTATGATAAAATTGGGTCTCAACCAGCCAGGGTGAATAAAAGGTTTGTATTTCAGGAGTGCTAACATTTGCCATTCCAGCAGGATTCCAATATAACGTGCTTGCATCATTGGCAACTGAAACATAAGCACTACCCATAGCCAGTGCCCTTGCCCCAGGTCCAATCTCTAAAAAAGCTCCAGATGTGGTTGCAACATTATTCTGACCATATAAATAAGAACAAAAAAGCCAGCCTATTAAGGACAATCTTTTCATTATTTTATCACCGCAAATTTTCCTGTATGCTCACCAATATCGGGAGCCTCTATGTGATAAAGATATACTCCATATGCAATCTCAAGATTATCATTTGATAAAAGATTCCATGACTCTGTACCATTTTCGTTCACATCATCATGATAAATGGTGTTAACCAAATATCCCGATAGAGTAAATATCTTTATGGTGCACTTATTCGGAAGGTTAATAAAGTCAATCTTTCTTGGGCCCCTTCCAGAGCTATACTGATGACGTGGCTCCCATGAAGCAGCAACCACATATGGGTTTGGTACAACCGCTATGTTTTGAAGCGAATTTGATGCCTCTACGTAATCAATTTTTGATGCTCTAGACCTAAAGCTAAATACATCCATAACAGAAAATGGGCGGTCAATTTCAATGTGGAATATGTCTCCAGCTACTGGATCTATAATTACTAGATCTGTTGTATCATAAATCGTGGTATCTGAATATATCGTATCCAATCCAGCATAAATCGTATCGTATATTGTGGTATCCGAAATAGCCAATGAATCTTGACCAAATCGAATTGAAATAAGTGGTCCATCTGCAACGGATCCATAGGGACGAATGGAGATCATTTCATCACGGTCCCAGTCACCATCCTGATTAAAATCAGATACTCGAAATGGTGGGATGTCATCATGGGTAACATTCTTGAGCCTAAATGGGACAATGGTTCCATATGAATCAACGGTCACAGAGTCTCCTAAATTTCCTTCAAACTGTAATTCAAAGTCTGCTGGATAAAATCTAGATACGCTCATCGCAAGTATACTGTAGTTACACTCACCAACAGTCCATCTGGTTGAATCTTCATTTAGATCATATTCAGTATTATTGACGATAACTCTCATTCCATCAAAAATTGGATTATCGGTCTCTCCATTGATTGTTTGTAATTGGTCAAGAAAAAGATAGCGATAACTCACCGCGAGCTCACCAGATGATAGTAATTGAGAGTTCATTATTTTAAAGGTTCCAGTTTCTGACATGATATCATAATCAGCTCCATAATCATAAGTAGTATTACCCTCAACATTAGTGACTAGAATAGGAAATGTTGTATCATAAACAGTACTATCATTCACTATTGATGATGTTGTAACCATCCTCGAATCAATTCTATCATGGGATGCTATCGCGGTGCTATCTGTGTTTATGCTTAAAATCTCTGTAATAAGTTCTTGGTTTCTGATACTGAAAACCAAATCCTCCGAATTGTCTAACGTATCAAAGACGACATGGTATTCCTTATCATCTCTTATTGCAAAAGGGTCAATGACATCAACGGTTATACTTCCAGAACCATAGCCTGAGAGGTGCTCAATAAATTGTTCTCCCTCTTGAACTGTATTGGGTGGTGTGTAACCTAATGCAGGTGAATTTGGCACGACTATCGCGGCATTTTCGCTCAAGCTCACCACATTACCCTTATAATCAAGGTCAAGAGTTACAGAGCACTCGCTCGGGGCTATTGGTATCAGGTTCTCACTTGAGGAGTACCCGTTTTCGAAAAAATCAATATCATACCCCTTGTCATATGCGGTCACTGCATAGTAATAGGTTTGCCCATTGATGACATCATTGGAATCAACAAAAATATATTCAAGGCCAGAGTCAGTCCCCATATCAAATTGTACACCATTGTATCCAATAGGATGTGGTCCATTGAGACCATTATCTAAGTCAAATATTGCTATGGGTTCTTTAAACGTAATATTTCCAAAAGCATCGGTGATGGTATACGAATCAATAAATCCAGGATCCGTACTTCTGTAAACTCTATAGCCTTCAAAATCAGTTCCATATATTGGATCAATTGATTTTTCTGAAAAACTATTCCAATAAAGAGTGACTTTATTATCCCCAGGTACTGCCGTCATGGTAGGTTTCAATGGTGGTTTTGCAAAGCTATAATCGTTATCGTATATGTTTTGCATGGTTGCTGTATTTCGAAGAATATCAGCCATGTTCTCTCCATACACCATTGCAATTGCAAATTTTTTCTTTTCGCCCGGCTGTAATGATATATAGCCTGAGCCATATAGAAATGTTTGATCTACGTTTTGCTGTGGTACCTGAAATACACCAGGAGATAACTGGCTCCACATTACCTCATCGTTGGACGGATATACGCTTGGATAGGGCGCCGAATAAAAACTAGTCAAGCCTATCTGATCTGATTCATCATTGTCTGTAATCTCAAAGTTAGGTTCGCCCAAATCAGGAACTCCATTCCCCTCTGTTCCATCCTCATCTGGCCCTGTATAATTGATATGGAAATCTGCTAATCCATCTGCTCCAATGTCATCTCGCTCAGGGTCCCAATCTCCATCGTTATCGATACCATCAAACTGGCTCTCATCAATCATTCCATCCCCATCATTGTCAATACCATCATGAGGATTTCCCGGTGATTCTAAAAAACTCCATCCAAAATAAGCAGGACGAAACCCTCCATAGGAGGAACTCCAATTATCATGATCCCACTGATAGACCATGTCATTTTCCGTATCAAACCAAGCATCGTCATCGCTAAAACTAGATGCCCCACCAATATCTGCATCCCCATACATGCCAAATACCACACTATCCAGAACGCTAGATCCAACATTAGTAATCCAATAGGTAACGATAATAATATCTTCAGCAGCAGGATGATTCCATTGATATCCACGTGCTTCCATCTCTATACCAAGTCCACGCCTGTGCTCATCAGGTGAAACAGTAGGATCTTCTGGAAGGTCATTTTGATCTGGCCAGAACTCAAACTCGCTATTATAGCGATCATCAACAACAAAATAGGATTCTTGGTCTGCCCTAACATACTTTCCGTATTGACCGTTCCACTCTCCATTCCAGTCCTCAGTCCTGTTTGGCCAGGAGTTTGGCCATGAATTTTCATTGTCGCTCATTGCGAGATTTTCCTGGTTTGGGTTTGCATAACCGGAAAGTGGCTCAAAACTCCAAGGAGTTCCCTCTGGCGAAGCATCAACAAGTCCGCTTATTCCATCAGACACTATATGTCTCCTAAATCCATTTGTATCCACAACACTCGCGGCAACTACAGGAGAAAATTCCCAAATATAGGAATGGCCTGATCCAATGGGGTAGACACCAGAAAAACTACTACTTTGATCTCCAATGGAACCGTGATTATAAAATCTACATAAGACTCGATTTCCAGAATGATCTCCGAATTTCCTATCATCTCTCCCCATGATTTTCGCTGCATTTTTTTCTCTCTTATAGAACTTTTTCTTTGGATAGTCCTGTGACATTATCAATGAAAGAGATAACAAAAGGGTCATAGTTGGTAGCAACCTCTTCATTGATTTATCTCCACGATATTGATAGTCCAATCTTTATCTGCCTTGGCGCTGAATAGTAAGATGGCACCACCAAAAATTCATCTAAAGTATTGAGCATTGGGCCACTATATTGTGGCGTATATGTGGGTATTAGCGAGTATGATGCCCTTCCGGTGTCGCCATATACAGTGAGCTCATTTCGAATATCAAAGAGATTGTAGACATTTACGTGAAAGGATAGGTGGATGGAACTAAAAAGAGTAACATTATGAAAAGCTCTCATATCAACGTTATATGTTGCAGGTCTTCGACCATTATTTTCAAAAGAAGTTCTCTGTCCATCTGCATTTGTGGTTGTGTAAGGAAATCCACTTCCATAATTAAATACAATGCTGGCACCTGATGATTTTGAAAGATGATATGTAGTAGTACCATTAATGGTGTGTCTCTGGTCCCAATCAAGCGGTATCAACATTTTTTCAGGCTCTATATCAGATTGTTCATCGTAAAATGCAGCAGTCGGGTCTGAAGCATTTCCCTCCGACACAGAATAGGTGTAATCAAGATTCCCAGAAAATTTTTGTGAGGACCGCTTCGAAAGAGCCAATGTCACTCCTTTGGAATTGGCATGGTCTTTGTTTACATACATCCCATAGCGATCTCCAGCGATAAACGAATTCTTGATCTCTGTGGAATTCAGATTTCTTATGTCTTTGTAGTATCCCGTTATTTCAAGTCCAATATCTCTTCCAAATTGCTGAGAGAACCCTACCTCATATTGTGTTGTTCGTTGTGGTTCCATATTGGCATTACCCATTGTCGAATTGACCCCAGATGCTGCAGGCACTTCAAACTCTGGGTTATCATAGATGTAACTAAAACTTGGATTCTGGAAAAAATGACCATAGGAAAAATGTAAATATCCTTTATCGGTAATTGGAAAAGCAAGGGCAAACCTAGGGCTAATTTGGGTCTTGGGATCTGCCTTTTTGAACCAGGGGTCTCCATTTGCATTTGATGATAACCTATCGCTATCAGACTTGAGATTTGAAAATTCCATCTCATCATCAGATATCTGACCATCACCATCAATATCTACCCACTTATTAATTGGCTTTAATGGAGAAAGATAATTAGGATCTTCAGAGTCATTCAAAACCCAAAATTGTGAATCAAAATAGTCATAGCGTACTCCCACATTTACTACCATATCATCGGCCTCCATCTTATCTTGAAGGTAAATAGAGAATTCAACTGGGTTTCGACCATCAAAGGAATTGCCAATCCAAGTTGTATTCCCGCCTTCAGTTGTTTGTGTTAATGAGAATGGATCTAAAGACTGGAAAGAGTCGTGGATTGTATTATCCTCAGGCTCTATTATGACGGGAGCGTAGCCAGTATAGGGTGCCTGCAGAACAGTGATATCATTAAACTTGATTTTTGTGCTCCTGTATTCAGCACCCATTTTAGCTTGGTGAACAGAGTTTAATTGGCTGGTCAATTCTGCCTTCAGGGTTCTAACATCGGACATACGATTGTAGATACCCATGTAATTTCCACCAACTTCAAAATTATTTCCCGTTGCATAATCATCGATTCTAGGATCTGTATCATACAGAGAAGTGTCAAGCATCGCGAAGCCCCAATCGGAGGCATAGTCAATATTATCTATGATCTGATAATAGTTAGGATTTTCACTCAGGTGGGTTCTGAAATGGTTAACTGCTTTAGAAAACATAATATTGGCAAAGGTTGATTGATTGAAAGACATATCTATCCTTGCAATATCTCCAACCCGAGTATTGAATGAGAAAGGTCTTCCATCAGGGTTCCATCGATACGCATGCGAATAGGCTTGAGATTTCGTGTCACTGTGCATGCGATTGTAGCCTATTCGAATTTTAGGTGTAATCCTCCAAGAGAGCTTCATCTGATAGGTGGACTGGTCACTCCAACTCATTGGCTCCCAATTAAAATCGCCATTGTTTCTTTTTAGCTTAATCAGCGATGCAAGACTATCCTGGTAATTTATGGGAGACCATAAACTATCGACCGGAACGAAATTATCTCCAAGCCCAACTTCTTGATCAATAATCCACATGTTCTGCTCGTCCGACCAGGAGTAGGAATTTGGGTGAAATACTCTTTCTCCAAACAAATAGCCATTGTTTCTTTTTTTACGGCCAGAAGCAAAGAAAGACATACGACCGGGAATTATTGGACCCTCGATATTTGCTTTCATATCTGATATATCGTTCCAATTTTCATTATCTGCTTTGGGAAAAATTGGATCTTTAGCTATGAAATAGTCCCCAATATTTCCAGATATGCTCCCAGAATACTTTTCGTAGTTTCCATCCTTAGTAACAATGTTAACAATTCCTGACATTGCCTGACCATACTCAGCGTTGAATGTCCCGCTTATAAACTGAAGTTCTTGAATAGAGTTATTCTCAATTTCCACTGCGATTCCAGAGTTATATGGGTCGGTTACTGTTATCCCATCCACCATGTAAGAGATTTCTCCCCCTCTGCCTCCTCGAACGTGTATCTCGCCTCCGGTTGTAACGACACCTGCCTGTAGTGATAACACATCTGTAAATTCCTCTACAGGAAGCATATCCACTTCTTCACTGCTAATGTTGGCCTGCGAATAGGTAACATCAGTCTGTATCATTGGTCGGTCTGCCTGAACGATTACCTCCTCTAAACCAACAGCACTCTGATTAAGCTGTCCATCAAGATTTGTCGTTAGATCAACTCTAATGCGTACGTCATTCATGATAAGTGTCTGATAGCCAATCATAGTAAATTTTACATTGTATGAACCGGGGGGAACCTGGAGCACATAGTAGCTACCATCAACATCAGTTGCAGCCCCAAGAGGAGTACCCACAATCATTACATTTGCACCAATTAATGGATCTCCTGTTTCCTTATCAGTTAATACTCCAGATAACTTACCGGTAGTACCAGGAAAAAGAGGTTGAATAAAAAGAAATGTGCATAGAATTGATATGAACTTATTGTTCAAACAGTTTCCAAATACTATGGAATAAAAATAATGCATTAGACCTAGGATTTATTTTACCAGTACTAGTTTTTTTATAGATTGATAACCTGGTGTCCTCATTTCATAAAAGTACATCCCTGATGGCAGCGGGGTGCCGTTATCATCTGTTCCTTTCCATGTGGTATTGTATGATCCAGTCTCCAGAGAACGTTTGACCAGTGTAGAAACTTTTTGCCCAACTAAATTAAAAATTGTAATGGTGACATGAGAATTTTCTGCAAGGTCAAATTTGATATTCGTCGATGGATTGAATGGATTAGGATAATTTTGATGAAGTTCAAATTTTGAGGGTGATATGTTTGGTTCCTCTACGCTGACCTCAATCCCAACTCCAACAGCAACCTCAGCAATGTTATTACCAGACTCAATTAATAATTCATCCTGAATTTGGAAATTATCACGAACTCCAAATGCCCCGATTTTGACAATCACTGAATCATTATCACCAGAATAACCAGAAACATTTCCTCTAAATGGAGAAACGGTTAGCCATGTATATTCATCTCCGACCTTGATTGCTATTCTGTCTATAGCAACGCCATATCCCCAATTACCTCCACAGTCCGAATACTCAAAACCAATTCTATAAGAACTGGAATTACGCACGTATGGCTCAAGATTATACATGAGTGATGCCCAGTACCATCCAGTTGAGATGGTTGAATCCATTGTAATCCAAGAGACTCCATCATCCGTGGAAACTTTTACTTTAAAATCCTCTGAGTAAGGGCCACCATCATCACACGAACCTGAAGGATTAGGGAAATATAGATCAAAAACCATGATCGACGGCTCGCCATCATTTTCAATTGAATTTGAATAGAGCATTGGATTTGCAGCATTCGCCGGATCTTCACCAGCAGCATCATCATTGTAAAGTGCAAAGTTTGTTGAACCATCCAATGGCTCTGTGAATAGTAAAAATTCTGAAGAATGACTAGCAGAGTCGCCAACTATCCATTCCTCATTGAGATTTGCGACATTTACAAAATCGCCAAGAGTGCCATCGTCAAATGTTGATAAGGAAAGATTCTGCGCCACATCAATATTTGAAAGTTCAATCGAACTGATTAAGAATTCAGCGTCAATACTATCATAGTTCGCTAACTGAAAGGAGCTTTCTTGATACTCTGCATCTTCTAATAAATCAAAGTTGATTGAGGTTGGGCTAACCTGAAAAGGGCCCATTGGAGTGGCGCAAACTTCTGACGATAATGAAGACTGGCCTTCTCCATATGCTGCTGCCACACTAAAGCAGTATTCAGTTCCATTATCTAGTCCATCTACAACATATTCCGTTTCATCATAGACGGTAGTTCCTATTTGAATACCATCCTGATAAATATTGTAATGAAAAAAGGTGACGAAAGGACCACCTTGTGCTTGCCCACCATGTACTCTAATATCATCAACAAACCAATCCTCCCCATAGCCAAGAGGACAGTAATAACGAAAGGAGAACATGATATTTTGACCTGCAAATTGTGATATATCAACAGTATTAAACCAGTAGTAGTCACCAACTGAATCGGGAATTGAAACATAGACAGTGTCCCACGACATCCCTCCATCTACTGATACTTCCAGAGTATTATTGCCCGTTGCATCATAAGGATAGTTGTATGCTTCAATAAATTCAATATATGCAGCAGTATATCCTGATAAGTTAGCTGAACCAATTAACCTACTATCAACCGGTGAAAACTGACCTGTGGTTGAGTCAATCCCTGAATATCCTGCAAAGGCTGAATAGTCATCATCCCCACCATCATCGCATGGATACATCCCCGTACCACATTCTGCTGGTGTACCATCTTCATACCTAAACCATCCACCAGAACAATCACCACAGATTGATGTGTCATTGACAACCGTCATTTGATTAGCGGCAGAAGCACATGATATAAAACACTCATCAAGCAAGACATCACCAAAGGAGAAAGTCTGTACCCAGTATAGCTCTACCCCGCCATCGTATGGAAAGGCCTCAAGAAACGCTGGCGGGGAAGTTTCTTGCGCTGTTAATAGAGAAAAAGAGGCTATGCCAAGTAGAATTTTTCTTAAAGACTTCATCTAAAAACTCCAAATAAATATAACATTTAATAAAGAAGAAAATACATCTTAAGGGTCAGATATCAAAACAGCTGCAGGCGGTTTTATATGAGGCACAAGTTGGGTTTTGTAGGGGTAATTAAATTATATTCATTGTATGATGATCAGGAAAATATCTTGAGATTATGCTACAGACTTTTTTAATCGTTTATCTATTGTTATCAAATTTGGTAGGTAATAATACAGGAAGACCTTCACCAATCATAGCTACAGATCCTTTCAAAATGAATGAGACTGCGAAAATAGGTGACAATCCATTCCCAACAAATCCAATGAGCGACAGAGCAAGAGGATATCTGCTACAAGGAAAGGCACAAACAGCAATTACAAATTATGGTAACTACATTGATATTGAGGTAAATCCTAACGGAGCTTGGGGAGAATATGCATACCTGTATGAAGTATCTTTCCTTGCAGGGATACCAGGCCATTCTAACTCTTCAAACTATTCCTGGAGTAATATTGAAAGCGTTACAGATGATGATGGATTTCCAATCTATGGAATTTGGGAATCTCAGAGCGCATATGATGCATGGTTTGAGAATGGTGACACAAATTTTGTGGGGATTATTTTTAACACAGAAAATGATTTTGGCCTTTGGGAACCTGATAGCATCTCAAAAAAGCTATCTATTAATGAACTTAATAACTTGAATCAGTGGGTTATTGACGATGAATCCAATAAGATACTTATAACAGTGATAGGTAACAATGATCCAAATCAATCCAGAACAAAAATAGGATTAATACATCCATGGGCACTGCGGCCGAAACTTATAAGTCGCGAAGACCAGTTTGATTATTTCGATTATGGTAATGATAAAGAAGAATGGACAGAGGACGATAACTATTTTTACTATGGAGCAAATACGGCTGAATCGTGCCTATCATTCTATTCTCCCACCTATAACACCGACTGGCATGCCTCTTCTATGGCAAGGACTAATACCCACAACACTGAGGTTGGTGCCGGTGATATGTTTGGCGATACTTATGTAACAGATCCTGCAGACACCTACCCACTGCTAGCGCATTCGGGTTACGGATCAACATGGCCCAAAAGAATGAACCCCATTACCAATTCAATTGAGCCTTTTTGGCCAGGCTGGTGGGCACAGGATTATAATATCAATCTACCTGGATGCTCCCAGTCCAGAAAAGATCCAGACTGCTGGGAGGATGTGCCTGGTAGGTTTATATCAGACATGGATGTGTACCTAGAGTTTGACGATCGCTGGGCACATAGGGGCAATCAGGTTAACACCAACAATGAGTATGAGCAAACAGGCTATGCAATGGGACTAAGAGTGATGTCAGAGGCGCACTCATATGGTGTCTCATATGCTGAGGACATTCTATTTGTAACGGTTAAAGTTAGAAATGAGAGCGGTGACTGGTGCGCTGAAGACGAATACGGTGTACCGGTTCTGGATGAAATTGGTAACCAGATTTGTGGAGAAGCTATGGTCATGCCGGATGGTACCAAGTTAAATCGTGGAAAAGGTTTTAATTACTCCGGGGTTAGCCTTGGATTTTGGAACGATGGTGTTATTTTAACCAGCGACAAGTATGGTAATTCAAATTATTGGTCGAGCGCTGATGATTATATGAAATATTACTGGGAGGTTTTTGAAGTAAATAATGAGAGAATGTTAATTAGCATGGCAATGATAGGTGATTACGATGGATATTCAGGAGTTGCTGGCTATGCAATGGACCCTAATACTCCCAGCCCTGGAAATGAATTTGGACTTGTAGCCACCCAATTACTGGATTCACCTCGTGCTACGGAGCCCGTTGACTTGGACAAAGATGGCGTGATAGATATATTCCCTGGTGAACCTCTAAAAATGACCGACTGGCACTGGCTTGATTGGTACCTAAGGCCTGGTGTGACCCATCCAGAAAGTCTTTCAGGCGATTGTTATGCAGGAACCCCGGGGTGCCCTCAAGCTAGAAATAAGGAGGAACTATTTTACAAACTTATGGTCGGAGATACCAGCAACCTAAGTGAAAATGAGCATGCCTGGCACTTTCATACTCAGGACCCCGACACTGACCTCCCATCAGATTTGAACCCTCATTTTGACTCGCTGGAGGGAATCGAGCAAGAGATGGTATTTCAAAGACCACCCGAAGGAGTTGACCCTCTTGTACTGATGTCATGTGGACCATTTGACCTACCAGTCGGTAGAGAGGTTCCATTCTCTTTCTGCATTATTTTTGGCCAGAATGAAGAGGATCTGATAAATAATGCTCGGTTTGCTCAGGTTATGTACAATTCCAGATACCAGGGATTTACTCCACCAACCAGACCGACTGTACACGGCACTGGTGAATTAGGAAGTGTCAGAATTTACTGGAATGATGATGCCGAATCGTCTAATGATGTGGTAACCGGTTATTCTGATTTCGAGGGGTACAAAATATATAAAAGCAGTGATGGTGGTGAAACCTGGGGAGGTCCAGATGAAATGATCTATGATACAGATGGAATATTTGTTGGATGGAGGCCCTATGCACAGTTTGACCTATCAGCAGAAAAGGACTCTCTCCACTGTGTTTATGAAAATAGCTATGACTGCGATCTGGAGCTATCACGGGGACACTCTGTAAGTGGTAAAGACCCGTATTTTCCTTGGTTCAGCTTGGGAGAGGATACTGGTTTTGAAATGATCCGACTTCAGGAACCATTTAACTTAGGTGACAATACTTATCAATATATGTACGAGGACAAAAACATTGTTAATGGTATTGAATACACCTACTCCGTAGTGGCCTATGATATGGGTGTAGAGCCACCATTTAAAACTAGTTACATTGACCTAGGAAATGGTCAATTTGAAACGATAGTTGACACCAATTATTCAAACCCAAACAAGTGGGCGGATCCTGAAGGTTATGCATCACTGGAAAATTCAAAAGGGACTACCATTCTTGATAGAAATTTCATACAGATTTATCCAGGTGTAAGCCCAAGAGTTGATCTAAATAGTGTTAAGGTGGTTCCAAACCCATATATGGCAGGATCTATGTACAATGAGTCGGAACATATGCGAAGGATACGATTTACAAATTTAACTAGTTCCTGTAAAATAAGCATCTACACACTGTCTGGAGAGCTAGTAAGCTTAGTTGAACACAATGATGAAAATTCTGGAAATGCATTTTGGGACCTTAGAACCGTTAATAATCAAGAAGCTGGACCTGGGCTCTATCTTTATCACATCAAATCTCAAAAAGAAAATGAAGATTCTTCCTTCATTGGTAAGTTTGCGATTGTAAGATAAAATGTTTTAAATTTGCTTCGACTAAATTAAAAATTATGCCATGAAAAAAATTGTCACAGCACTTCTTCTTATCTCGTTCAGTATTAGTCTAGCAAATTCCCTTGAAGGTAGTAAAGTTTCCAACTCACGAATCAAAATGCTTAATGGGAAATATGCAAGATTATCCAATTATTATGAAGATGGACCAGTGATTATAAACTTTTGGACTACCTGGTGACCAAACTGCGAGATGCAGGCTGCATATCTAAATCAATTAAATGATGGCTTTAATAACGCTGGGCTTAAAGTTCTAGGTGTAAATATAAACTCTCCTAAGATTTTAAATCAGGTAAGACCGTGGATAAATAAGCGAAAAATCGGCTATGATATATCTGTTGACCCAAGCGGGAAGTTATCAGATGAGTTTGATGTTAAAGGACTACCGACCTTGTTTATGGTTGATAAAAATGGCATAGTAATCCACAAGACTGCTGGTTTTGTTGATGGGGACGAAAGTAAATATCTTGACATGGTTACTCAATATCTTGATAGTGAAAATATCAAGTACGAAGAATTTAATTTTGAAAAAGAAAGTAAAGTAAAAAAGGATGCCATCCTTCAAATTGACTTTTAACTTCAAGTAGATTCAACTTCTGTATCCACAAGCATGTAGATTTTCCACTTTTTCCATTTCCTAAAAAATCTAAATATTCCAGAATATTTGTCTCTATAAAAATGATAGATGGATCTTTTTTGACTAATGAATTCATCATTACCCCCTAGCCTAGAATATGTAACATCTACTGTACAAATTCTTTCATCTATCCAATCATATCTCGGAGCGATATTTATTCTATCCAGTCTCGTTCTATGAAAATTTGAATTTGGAGACTCTTTCCATGCTGATAGAATTTGTTTTAATTCCTCCAATTCGTACACCATTATTGGCGGATTATTCCCAAAATGAAAGATTGTCCTATCTGGACCACCTCCGTAATAAAAATATTTAGCCATCTCATCAACATTCTTCTCATCAACTACTTTTAAATAAGCTTGAAAGATTTTTTCAACGTTGTCATAGTCATCAAATTTCTTTTCTTCAGAAAAAAGGCTGCTTGATAACGAAATAATTATGAGTAAATATTTTAACATATTTTTTTATTAAGGGTTGCTAACGAAAATTAATGAAGTTCTTTAATGAAGACTAACGTGCAAACAAAATTAAATTCTATAGCTAAAACATTTTATCAATGTAGGCTATTTGCTTAAACTTGCTGTGTAGATATTTGATATGAAGAAACAATAACATGAAACTTTTCATAAATACATTAATCACATTGTCACTACTATCTTTTTCAGTCGACAATTTACTGGCTAAAAAAATTGATAACTCTCGCATTAAAATGCTCAATGGAGAGTACGCAAAGTTATCTGATTTTCACTCTGACGGTCCTTTAATTATAAACTTTTGGACCACCTGGTGACCGTTCTGCGAGAGGCAGTTAGCCTATCTAGACCAGTTAAACTCTAATTTTAAGGAAACAGGACTTAGTGTTTTGGCCGTAAATGTTAATAAACCTAATATTTTAAAACAGGTAAGGCCATATATAAACAAACGAAAATATAAGTTCCCAGTATCTGTTGACCCTAGGTCCAAGCTTGCAAAAAAACTAGGTGTGATTGGTTACCCTGCACTTTATATAATTGATAAGGATGGAACCATTTTATACAAATCATCGGGATACGAAGAAGGAAAAGAAGATGAATATCTTGAAAGGTTAATTGATTATTTTAGTAGTGAGGGTATCACATACCAAAATTTCGAATATGAAAAGAGTAAAACAGTAGACTCAAAAGAAGCACGGGTGAAAGTTGATTTTTAAGTCAATTAATCAGCAACATCCAAATCTGATATCATATATATATTCCACTTTCTTGCCCATCTCGTAGTTAATGCCCAAATGAATTTAAGAGGCTTTGCATAGTACCCATTACCTTTCACAAAATGGTATAACGCCCTCTCAGTTCTTATTACCTCACCAGATTTAGATAGTCTCTCATAGGTTACATCTGCAACAGCAAGCATGTTGTTTACCAATCCTGTTTTCTCAATATCAACAGATTTGATTCTGGTAGCATGGAAGTTTGATCTATCAGAATTGTTCCATCTATTAAAAACTTCCTCAAATGCACTTTTTGATTTGATAGTGGTAACTTGTTGTGAACCAAAATGAAGATTTAAAGGGATGATAATATGCTCTAGCATACCCTCAACATTCTTCTCATCGACACAGGCAATATAGCTTTCGAGTACCGATAAAACTTTTCCTTCTTGCTTGAATGATTTCGTATCCTCACCTTGAACAATACTAGAAAAAATAACCAGAGTAAAAAGGATTGCTCTAGGCATAATTAATTATGCCTGAGTACGTGTAAAAACAGGCGAGGTAGGTGAAGAAATTGATGGATCATAAGAGTATCCACCAAGGTTAAAGGAGAGGATGTCTTTGCCTTCATTTATTTTATTTTGAATAATGTAGCGGGCCATCATACCTCTAGCTCGTTTTGCAAAAAAAGAAATCATTTTCAGTTTACCATTTTTGTATTCCTTAAACTGAGGGGTGATTACCTCGGCACTTAATGATGGACGATCGATAGAACGAAAATACTCAATAGAGGCACAATTAATCACAACATTATGTTGATGATTTTTTAATTCCTCACTTAATGAGCTGGAAAGGGTATCCCCCCAATATTCATAAAGATCTTTCCCAACTTTGTTTTTCAACCTTGTTCCCATCTCCAATCGATACGGCATCATTAAATCTAGTGGCCTGAGAATTCCATATAAACCGGATAGAATCCTGGTATGCTTCTGGGCAAAATCCATATCATTCTCATCCAGAGATTCTGCATCTAAACCTGTATAGGTATCTCCCAAGAAACAATAAGCAGATTCCATTGAAGACTCTGGTTTTAGTGAACTATTCCAATTTTGCATCCTTTCCCAGTTCAGGATAGCGAGATTTTCACTTATACCCATAAGCGACATTAAATCCCCCGGTTCCATGCCCTTTAATTGGCTAACTAACTCCGAAGATTGATCAAGAAATCTTGGAAGTCCATGGTTCTCTGTCTTCTTTATACACTCTTTAGACAGTTTTTTTGCTGGAGAAAGTACTGTTATCATATACCTAATTTAATATTATCATGGTACGATAAAAAAACATCACAATGTCTCTTTGATTACATCATTTAACCGGTTCACAAAGCCGGAAGGGTCTTCGAGCTTAACGCCTTCCTGAATAAGTGCCTGTTCGTATAACAAGTATGCAATATTATCAAATGACTTCTGTCTAGTCTTTTCCTTTAATTTCGATACAATGTCGTGGTTTGGATTTATTTCCAATATTGGCTTGATTTCGGGCATGTCCATCTGTCCCATAGAGCGCATCATCTCCTGCATCTGAGCAGTGGGATCATTCTCATCTGCCACAATGCATGAAGGAGAATCATTTAATCGTGAGGACACCTTTACATCTTTCACTTTATCACCTAATAACTTTTTCATTTTTTTCAAAACGGGTTTTAAGGATTTTTCCTCTTCTTTTTCTTTGTCCGCATCTTCATCAAAATCATCAGATGCACCACTTCTATTTACGGATTTGAGCTCTTTATCATCGTATTTTGGAACACCAGTTATAATAATTTCATCGATCTCATCATCTAAAATGAGAACCTCAATATCCTTTTTTGCATACATCTCCAAGAGAGGAGAATTTCTGAGGCTGACCTGATTTTGTCCTGTTATATAGTAGATTGATTTTTGATCTTGTCTCATTCGATCTACATACTCTCTAAGCGATACAAGTCCATCTTCTTTAGTTGACTTAAATCTGAGTAAATCTGTTAGTGCTTCCTTGTGTTCAAAATCTTGATAGACCCCTTCTTTAATTAAACGTCCATATTGCTCGTAAAATTCAAAATATCTATCCTTATCCCCTGCTATGGTTTTTAATCGATCTAAGATCTTTTTTACGGAGTTTGAACGAATTTTTGCCATGATTCGATTTTGCTGTAAGATCTCGCGACTAACATTTAATGGCAAGTCAGAGGAATCTATTACACCTTTGACAAACCTAAGCCAAGGTGGGAGCAGTTCCTTATCATCTTCTGTTATAAAAACCCTGTTTACGTAAAGCTTTACACCGGATTGATAATCTGCTCGAAATATATCTGGCGAAGCCTTCTTTGGCATGAAAAACAATATAGTGAACTCAAGATTTCCTTCAGCCCTGAAATGCACCCAGTCAAATGGATCTTCCATATCGTTTGAGAAGGACTTGTAAAATTCTTTGTATTCTTTGTCTTTTAACTCACTCTTTGATCTTGTCCAGAATGCCTTGGCATCATTCACCTGATCGGTTTTGATTTCACGACCCTTCTCTTTACCTTCATCATCATAGTCAACCTCAGAATAGGTTAAGAAAATGGGGAAATCTATATGATCAGAGTATTTTTTAATTAAACTTTCAATTTTCCATCTGCTAGCAAACTCTTTTCCCTCTTCATTTAGATAAAGCGTGATTGATGTGCCGTTATCTTTTTTCACATCTTTTTTGATCTCAAACCCTGATTCGCCATCACTCACCCATTTCCAGGACTCCTTATTACCGGCTTTTTTCGTGGCAACTTCAACTTTATCTGCAACCATAAAACTTGAATAGAATCCCACTCCAAATTGACCAATTAATTGTGAATCTTTCTTAGCATCCCCTGAAAGCTTTGATAGGAAGTTTTTTGTACCAGAACGAGCTATAGTTCCCAAATTATCTTGAAGCTCTTTTTTACTCATCCCGATTCCAGTATCTGTAATAGTAAGAGTAGGATTATCCCCATCTTGAAATTCGATGGATACTTTAGGGTCAAAAGAAAATGATTTGAAGTCATCTTTTGTGAGTGTAAGGTACCTCAATTTATCAAGTGCATCAGAGGAGTTGGATATAAGTTCTCTGAGGAATATTTCCTTGTGAGAATAAAGAGAATGAATAATTAGTTTAAGTAACTGACTTACTTCTGTTTGAAATGGTTGTTGGCTCAAGGTATTCTCCTGATAAAAATTTTATTTTGATTTAATAATTCTTTTGATTTCTGGCCGGGAAAATAAAAAAGTATCTAGTAGAAAATCCACATACAATAAAAACAATTTTTTATCTGCCTGTACCCTTAAGTGTGCCAAAAGATAAGAGATTTTTTAGACACCGCTTTTCACTCTTTCAAGTAAATCTTTTGTAGCTTTTATTCCACTCATTTCATCCATTACACTTCCCTCATACTCAATACCGACGTACCCACTATAGCCTGCATCTATAACAATATCCATCATCCTGAAAAAATCTGTTCGGGTTTCATTACCGTTAGAATCAAAATCATGACTCTTTGCGCTTACTGCCTTGGCGAACGGCATCAACTCCTTAACGCCTTTATAGCGATCGTACCATCGATCTCCTTCAATCCTGAAATTTCCAAAATCAGGTAAGGTTCCACACATTGGGTGATCTACTGCTTTCATCACAGATGCCAACCAAGCTCCATCAGAGGAAAGGCCGCCATGATTTTCAACGATTGTGTTCATACCGAGGTTAGCTCCAAACTCTGTCAGTTTCCTGAGCCCATCTGCTGCCAAACTTACCTGATTCTCATAAGAGCCAGTTTTGGTGTAGTCACCTGCTTCAAGACCATGAAGTGATTCAGTAAGGTACGCATTTACTCTAATTGAATGACATCCAAGATATTTTGCAGCCTCATGCCATTTGTAATGATTCTCAACTGCTTTTTGTCTCTTTTGATTATCAGGATCACCCAGACTTCCCTCATTATCGCACATAATCAGCAGGCTTTGGACTCCATGATCATCTGCCCTGGTTTTCATTTCTTTCAGATATGATCTGTCCTCGGCTTTTTCAAAAAAGAATGAGTTGACGTATTCAATTGCATCAATCCCAAAGCTTTCTTTTGATATTTTTGCAAAATCTAGGTGGTTCAACTCCCCTGAATATAAAGAACGATGTAGCGACCACTGCGCCAAAGATATTCCGAAGTCCACTGATTTTGGCTTACAGGAGATTAGTTTTGGAACGGACATGCCACCCGTCAGGATCAATGCCGTTTTTAAAAATTTTCTTCTTTCCAATCTAAATTATTATAACTTTTTTATTTTCACGTTTCGGTACCAGACTTCTCCGTGGTCACCCTGCAGGCCCACTTTTCCTGAGGAAGCCTTTGCAAAAAATGGCATGTCTCTAAACTTACTATTTGAGACCAACTTATTAAACTCCTCACTGCCATAATCATATTCCAATATTAACATTTCATTTAACCAATGCTGGACTTTACTATTTTTTGAAACAATTCGAACCTTATTATATTCACCTAATGGTTTTACAGCCTCTCTGATAGTAGGAATTAAATCATACAGCGCACCCGCAGATCTATTGTCTCTCAGTCCATCTTCATGATCAATATTATCTAAAACCTGCATTTCAGGAGCAGACTGCCAAATGAAATCTCCTTCCTCAGTAGCAAAGTAGAAAATACCGCTATTACCACCAGATTGTAATTTCCATTCAAGATGCAGCTCGAAATCTTTAAATGTCTCCGTTGATATAATATCAATCCCTCTTTCACCTGGAACAGTCTTAAGACTACCATCCTCTATTGCCCATGATCCCCAGGGAAACGTATCCATCTTATAGCCTCTTAAACCTGAAACACTTTGACCATCAAAAAGCACTAGCCATTCAGATTTACTGGTATCACATGATAAGAAGATTATGATGAGAATAAATGATGTTAATTTTTTCATGTTTTTTCCTATCGATTTTTTGGATTCCACTCACCTTTTGCTACTGCTGGAACAAAGTCATCCAAGCCTGGTGGTGGAAATTGAATTGTTTTATCCTGTTCAGCACTCATGTAGGCAGTCATCAATAGTTCAGTGACCGCAACCCCATCACTAAAATTCTCCTCAGGCCGTTTATTAGCAAGAAAACTCTCTACCATATGGCGGTTTTCTGCCGTATATCCGTAGGTGTCTGCTTCACTACTGACAACAGGCATCTCACCTGATTCTGCATTCTGTTTTTCAACAAGATCCTCGTCCTCTTTGCCCTGTACCTTTCTACTGAAAAAGACCTTGAGATCAGAGTCTAAGGTATTTACAAACATAGAATATTCAGGACCAAACAATTCCATGCTTAATCGAAGACCTGCACCAACAAAACACCAAGATGTAGTGGTCTCGACAACAAGATTATGACCTGAATCATCTTCGTACTCAATTAACGATCTTGCAAAATCTTCAGCAGGACGGTTTAAATAATCCGTTTTCCCATTACTATTTTGCCTTAGGACTTCAGCATACTCAGGTCGCTGCCACTTTAAACACGAAGCATATGCGTTTACACTTTTTGGTGTGAGGCTCTCCCTATTTTTACCAGGCTCAGTCAGCATGAAACGTGCTTCCTCAACGGAGTGACACATCATATCATTCAGGACACCTCCACCCTGTAATTCACCCTCCCAAAACCAAGGCATATGCGGGCCACTATGTTCCTCTGCAGCTCTAGCTAGATATGGACGGCCAGTTGCCTTTGCACCACGAGACCAAATAATTTCTTTTCCTCTAGTAACAGATGGAGCAAAAACCTGATTCTCAAGGTAGCCATCGAGGAGACCTACTTTTTGTGTTAATTCTAGCACCTTTTTTGCTTCTTTTACATTGCGCCCTAATGGCTTTTCACATGTTACCCCTATTAATTCACCCTTACCTGATTCAATGGCATTAACGATTTCCTCCATAATTTCAATTCTTGTAAAATTAGGAGCGCAGATCCATAAAGCATTAATGTTTGGATCTGAAACCATATCTGTCACTGAATTGAAAGCCATTGCATTGCCAACTCCTATCGTTCGAGCAAGAGATGCTGATTCCTCTGCAGATGACTTTGTCCTAGACATTACACCCAGTACATCACAGTCTCTAACTCCTATTAGAGATTGTATGTGGAATTTTGTAATAAATCCACCTCCAACAAATCCAATGCCAATTCTTTTTTGAATCATGTGTAGTATCCTTATCGCGTCTGTTCTTTAAATGAAAAGTAGAAAAAGGTTGTAGTAATCAAACCAATTGCAGAAAGTGTATACCAAAATATTGAGTAATCGAAAATGACTTGATCCGGTCCAGGGAAGCGATTCACAGAAGTATATTCATTCTGTAAATATCCTGATAGCCATCCTCCTATAACTGGGCCACCTCCTAAGATGATAATTCCAAACACTGTTTGTGCGGAATGCCGTACATCCTCCTCTGCAATCTTATCTACATAAACATAAGCAGCAGCAAAGAAAAAAGCATAACAAAATCCATGGAAAGCTTGGCTCATAATCATTACCCATACGGGTAAAATTTCTGTGCCAAATATTGCATACCTTAAAAAGTATGCTGCAATTCCAATGGTAATAACCTTTTTAAAGCCGAGCCTTTTTAAAAAGGTTCCAAGATACGCCATGGTTAATATTTCAGCAAATTGTCCAATCGTCATTGCAGGCCCAATCTGACTATCTGGTATACCGATGTGAGATAGGAAAGGCCCTGTTTGTAAAAAGTAAATTTGATGTATGATACTGACTGCCAAACTAGAGATGACAAGAATAGTAAATGATGAATGTTGAAACAATTGAAATGCTTTTTTAAATGCAAGCTTCTCTGTAGCGTCTTTTTTAGGCGGTGTATTTGGTAATAGAAAACAAAATGCACCATATAAGATGGATATCCCACCAGAAAATTTTAATGCATCAACCAGCCTTGCAGTGACATTTGGTACCTCCGCACCAGCGATAAATGGAGGCATTGTCTGAAATTGAAGATTAGTTTGGAGCCAAATCATTGGAAAGGCCCAGCTTGCTGCTATCCAGCCAATAGTTCCCCAAATACGAATTTTTGGAAAATCGTTCTCTTGATCATTTATGTGAGCAAAGGTAATAGAGTTTGAAAGAGCAAGGGTCGGCATGTAGAGCACGCTATAAATAATAGATAATAATAACCAAGATTCGTAGTCTGTTTGCAGCGCAGTATACCATTTCACGATGCCTCCAGCGGTTACAAGAAATGCTAGTATCTTCTCTGTACTAAAGTACCTGTCCGCGATTTGACCTGCAATAAATGGTGCGGCTATTGCACCTATAGAACCAGCAAGACCAAGAATCATACCAATCTGGGAGCCAGTAAAGCCAAGGCCTCCATCCGACACACTTGCAGATAAATATCTTGCCGTAACAGGCAACCAAGCACCCCATAATGCATACTGCAAAAACATCATGGCACCAAGTCTGGAGTTATTTGTCACAGGATGAGAATTTTAAGTATCAGATGAGTTTACGATTTATAGGGTCCCACTCTACTCTCTGGCCAGTCAAGTAAGATTCAGTTGCCATTGCACATGTAACCGCTTCTTCCAAAGCAACTTCAACATTACACTTTGGCTGTCCTCCACTCCTGATTGCATCAAGCCAGTCTTTTACATGAAGGTGAGACGGGTCAACTCTCTTGCCATCACGATATGCATAGAGCAGGCCCTTATTCGCAAAGTATTGACTAGTTGCAGAGGTCACTCCATCAATCTGTTTTGATCCAGGAGAATATTGGTAAATAGGATATTTTGCATTAATTAATCCATCTTCTATTCTTTCCTTGTATTGAGTGGACTCGTTATCTGCAATAACCCTAAAACCACCAACACTTCCTGCATTGGACATACCCCCCAAGACCATGGTCGCATCATGACCCATAATACGATTACCTCTTGAGCTATTACTTGATAAAGTAGCACTGTACAATACTGTAAGATCTTTGTCAGGATATTCCAATGTAGCATGCCAGACATCTGGAACGTCGCGACCATCTTTGTAGAAGTATATACCTCCAGAAGAGGATGCGTATTTCGGAATTCCCATACCCATGATCTGATTCAGTTGATCATAATCATGGGAAAAAAGATCGCCGGATAGTCCTGTTCCATAGTCGTACCAACACCTCCACCTGAAGTAACGTTTTAGTGCTTCTTCCCCAAATGGAATTTTATTTGGAGACGGCTCCTGAAAGGTATCCCAGTCGATCGTATTCTTATTTGCGTCTTTGTGTATACTCCAAACCCAGGCTCCCCATGGAGAATTTCTGTTAGTAGTCAGCTCAACTAGATTGATTGGTCCAAGTAATCCTTGATCAATAATTTGCTTAGCCTTGTCATTGGCCTCAACCTGCCTATTCTGATGCCCAAGCTGCAATTTTACACCTGTTTCATTAATCACGTCGTACACATCAATAGCCTCTTGAAAGGTTCTAGTAAGACCTTTCTCGCAGTAGACATGTTTACCAGCTTTTGCTGCATCAATTGTAATCCTTGAGTGCCAATGGTCTGGGGTGGCAACGATCACTGCATCAACGTCTCCCCTCGCAAGCATCTCTTTGTAGCTGCGGTATCGAATAGCAGTTTTTCTTGGTTTGCCTCCTGGTCTCAATTCATTCTTGGATGCATCTATCGCAAGCTCCGCATGGTTGTCAAAAAGATCGCAAACACCAACCAAAGAGCAATTCAGATCTTCCTGTTCCATAAACGTAGCATAGGCTTTATGAAGTTTATTCTCCCTGGAGGTTTCATATGCCCAATCTACCCAACCTTTTGTAGCAAAGCCGGCTCCTCGCACCAAGTGGGCTCCCCTACCTCCATAGCCAATGATTCCAATATTTAAATGTTTGCTATCTGAAAGTTTACTAACAACTGCAGGAGCTTTTTTCTCATTGATAAGATCTGTCAATAAGTTTTTTCGCTTTAAAGCATCTCTCCTCAATTTTGCCCAGAGGTTCACAAGAAAAAAGCCGAACACAGGAACCGTAGCGAGACCTTTTAAAAAGTCTCGTCTTTTTTGGTCCATATTTCCGTTGGGTTTCTCACTCATCAGCGGATTCCTTTATAGTTTCTATTTTAGTTTAGTAACAAATCGGTCAAGACCAATCAAATGACTGGTTGGAAAATGGTACAGTACAAAAAGTGCAAAAACCTCAATAAGATTCTTATTTACAATGATATAACTACCTTCGCCTGGCCTCGCATATTCGAGCCCAAGCAGCGGAGGTGCAAATAAATAATACATTGAAATAAGCGTCATACCACCAATTGCAGCTTGCTTTGAAAATATTCCTAGCAAGAGACAGGCGCCAATTATCGTTAAACCCCAGACATTAATTAAATCCGATATAGTCAAGAGTGTTGGATTTGAAACAATCATTTGTGCAATGCCGGAGAATATCCATTTTGAATCCAAGAGGTATGCTGCGGATGACCAGTATGGATTTATGAGTTTTGACACTCCCTCATACAAGATATGCCAACCTATTAAGACTCTCAAAATGATAAGACCATAAAACTGAGGACTGTTAAGAGATATTGAAGAACTAATTTTATAATTATTGTCTGTCAGCTTACTACTCCATTGATTCTTATTTTAGAAATTGACAAGGCACAAGAATAACTGTAATTGACTTTATAGTCAACTTTACTTTTTCAAAATAGCTTCAATTTTCTCAATGATTGTATCATCTAATTGATCTGAATATTTCAAACTTTCAATATTCTGAACCAGTTGATCTTCCTTGGATGCTCCTAATATCACGGTGCTAACGTTTTTATTTTTAAGACACCAGCATATAGCCATATTAACCAAGGGGATGCCTACTTCTTGAGAAAGAGAGTGTAGCTCACTTACTTTTTCATGTTTTTGTTTATAATCATCAGATTCAAAATTATCCTTTATAAATTTGTAATTATCCAAACTTGTGCGCGTATTATCTGGCATTCCGTCCATATACTTTCCTGTTAAAAGACCAGATGATAGTGGACTCCAAATAGTTGTACCAAGTCCTTCATTTGCAAACAGTGGAAGAAACTCCTCTTCCATTTTATTTCTTGCAAACATATTATACTCAGGCTGTTCCATCGATGGTGGTGTAAGGTTAAGCTCACGAGAAATTTTATAGGCTTCCTGCAACTCTGATGCTGACCACTCCGAGGTACCCCAGTAACATATTTTGCCTTGCATAATAAGAGTGTGCATTGCTCTAACAGTTTCTTCGATCGGCGTTTCTGGATCTGGCCTGTGGCAAAAGTATAAATCTAAATAATCTAAATGAAGCCTTCTTAGTGCATTATCGCAAGCATCAATTACATGTTTGTGGCTCAGTCCCTTCTGTGTTGGCAGCTCTCCGCCCCAAAAAACTTTACTAGAGATAATGAATGAGTCTCGGCTCCATCCAAGTTTCTTGATTGCGTCTCCCATAATCATCTCAGATCTACCAGATGCATAGGCCTCGGCGTTATCAAAAAAGTTAATTCCATTATCGTAGGCTAACTGCATCATGCTGGTTGCATCTTGAAGCTTTAGCTGGAATGAAAAGGTTACCCAAGAACCGTAAGATAGTTCACTTACCTTGAGCCCTGTTTTACCTAATCTTCTGTAATTCATTATTTCTCCAATTTATGTAAAAGTAAGTGCACAAAATTAATTAAAACCTAGTTTCATACACACCAAGTTTTGGGCAGATGTACGGAAAATTAATAGTAGCTATCTAAAAATTTTTATATGTAAAAATAAAAGTCTTAATGAAAAGGAATCTTATCACCTTTAAGTGAGCCATCAGTATTATACTCCTGCAACGTCTTAGAAAAGTAGTCTTTATATTCCTTCACAGTTCCATTATCATAGTATGTGACCTCGTAAAGATTTCTACCTTGGTTATCAAAATTCCATTCTTCTACTACAATGCCATTCATTCCATATCTAGACCATATTCCAACTTTGGTACCATTTTTATAAGCACCCTCTTCCTCCTTTATACCATCAGCGTACCACCTTGACCAAGCACCGTCTAGCTTTCCATATTTCTTATTAATCTCCATGAAGCCGTTGCTATCGTTTATAACTAGGTATTCTTTAATTCTTTTGCCTTCACTGTAGTAAATCTCCTTGATTTTCTTTCCTTTGGAGTTCCACTCAATATAATTGCCTGCACGCTTTCCATCTTCGTAAACACAACTGAAATTCTTTTTGCTAGAGCGATACCAGCCATTCCATTCCCCACTGCGTTTACCATCAGTATACTTACCTTCCTCAGCCTTGTTTCCATTCGCATACCAACGAGTCCATTGACCATCAAGTACACCATTCCGCTTGTGATATTCCGTGGTACCGCTTTCATCTCGCTGTATGTGGTATTCAGTCAAAACGGAACCCTCATTATATTCAATGCTCTTGATTAATCTACCTTGATCATCTAATTCCGTGTACAAGTCATCTGGCTTACCATCAGTATATTTACCTTGGTATTTCTTCTCACCATTAGCATGCCAACCAGTCCACAGCCCGCCTTTTTTTCCATATTTATAGACGCCTTCTTCCTTTTTCTTTCCATTTGCATACCACTTTATCCAAGAACCCGATAGTTGATTATTTCTACGATTAATTTCAACATAACTGTCACCATCATATTCAACTATATATTCTGAAATTGGGATACCCATATCATAGTCAATATCCTTAGTCAGGCGTCCTTGTCGATTCCACTCTGTATAGAGACCATGCTTTAGACTATTATGATAGTGCATCACGTATCTTTTCTGACCATTGTCATACCAGGCAGACCAAGGACTTTGTTTTTCACCTTCTTCGTATCTGCCAGATTCCTTTTTGGATCCATCCGGATACCATGTTGTCCACTCACCACTCCATGGGATATCATCCTTGTAGATAATCTTTGCAGTTTCATTCCCAGTCATGGAAAAGTAGATTGTAAGTCCCTCTCTTTTTCCACTATTAAAATGCACCTCTTCTTTTAAAATTCCATTTTCATCCCAGAACAACCATTTACCATCTTTAATGAGATTGCCATAGTCATCTATTCCATCGACTACACCATCAGCTAGTTTATGTCCATAGGGATGATAAGTGGTATACTGTCCACGCGGGGTTCCTTTGTCATAGTATTTTTTTGCAGATAAGAGTCCATCATTATCCCAATAGGTCCAGGGACCATCAAGCCTCCCTCCTCTTACCGCTCCATGAGCCTGGGTATATGCAGTAGACAATCCATCTATAGGACCAGTTACCAGAAAGACTCCATCAAGATGTTTGTATAGACCGATGTTTTTAAAGGTTTTGTAGTCAATTTTCTTTCCAAGACGCTTTTTGCCATCCCTATCCCAAAAAGACCAGTTGCCTTTTTCCATTCCATTCTTGGTGTAGTACCCTTCCTCAATCTTACGACCATCGCTATTCCAGTAGGTCCACAAACCACTGATTCCTTCCTGAGGAATAGATTCAATGAGCTCAGTCGAATTGTGTCCCTTACCATTCATGTAGCTACCGGCACAAAGCATTTTCCCATTCTCATAATAAAATTTCCAACGCCCGTACATTAGACCAAATCTATATGTACCATTTACCTTTTTTGAACCATTTGGCCACCATTCATAGTATTTACCCCAAGCAAGTCCATCAATATAATTCACCTGTTGAATAATGGTACCAGTTTCCTTTGATATTTCAAATGCAGCACCCGTAAAAGGAGTATTAGACTCTTTATAAAACCATAATCTGTCCTTAAAAATAAGATCGGTAACCGGAACCTTAATTCCAGCGGAAAGCGTGCTTAATGTAAAAAGGTACAACAGTATGTAATTCTTAAACATTTCCAAATCTAGCTAGGATGTCGCAATTGTCAAAATGTACAAATAGGTAACCTATTTGGTCTGAATTTCACTTAATTCATTTTTCAAAGTAGACAGAATATCTTGGTCTTTAAATGGCTGGGTTCCGATGAATGAATCATTATCCATTCCTGTCAATGCATGCGCTTCTCTTAGAATCTCAGATGCCTGATCATTGTCACCAATTTTCTTATACGTGAGCGCCATGTAAAAGAGATAATTCTTTTTTACCTTTACCTTTTTAAACGTCTGAAGTGCCTCTTTAGGATTATCTAACCAGTAGTGGCAAGTTGCTTCAGGACCAAATATTAAGTCGTGGGAAAAAGGATCAAGCCTTTTTGCTCGCTCTAATTCTTCAAGTGCCTTATCAAATTCAGCAAAATAAATGAGCATTATAGCATATCTTGATATGATAAATACATCACTAGGACACAATTCTCTCGCTTTTTCAAAATGATATTTTGCCATCTCATGGTCCCTTTCATGCCATAATTTTAGTGCACCCATAATACGATGAACCTCAGGCTCATTTGAGTCAAGCTCTAGTGCTAGTTTTATTGACTCAAATGCATTCTCAAATATTTTGGGGTCTGGACTCTCCTCCCAGTCTGCTAAATTACTTAAGGTACATGCCCTCCAAGCATGAGCACGTGCATAAGATGGCTCTACCTCAATTGCCTTTTCAAAAAGCTCTACAGCTTTTTGGGTATTTTCTTTCATTACATTGCCTTTCTTAGCATATTCTAGCCCCTGCAACACTAAATCATATGAGTCCATATTGTCAGGTCTTTTGGTTTTTATGTTATCAAGTGCATCTGCCTCAACTCTTCCAACAATCGTAGATACCATTTCCTCTGCAATCTTATCTTGAACATCAAATACCTCCTCAACCTTCAAATCAAAGTTATTTGACCATATTGATTTTTCATTATCAGTAGATACAAGATTGGCATTGATGCGCATTCTTGGCCCGAGTTTTCTTACACTACCATGAATAACATACCGTACTCCAAGTTCTTTACCAATCTCTTTAAATGATTTTGATTTCTCTTTATATGCAAAGCTTGCATGGCTGGAAATCACTACTAATTTGTTGTAACGAGAGAGCATGGACAGAAGATCCTCGGAAAAACCTTCACAAAAATATTCCTGCTCTTCATCGTTGCTTAGGTTTTTGAAAAACATAACAGCAACCGAACCTGGCTCAGCTTCCTTTACCACTGTTTCTATTGTCTCTGAGTCCTGATTAAATCGTGGAGTTCCCTTGTTATCTAAAACGTGAAAAGCTTTTACTGGAAATTCTATGTTTTTTAACTCTAGCTCTCCGGCATCTTCGAATGAGGCCATTATCTTACGATTTATCATATCAAACAGTGTTTGCGAAACACAAATTCCTGATGGTTTTGCCTCTGCCTCCAATCTTGCAGCAATATTTACAGCATCACCAAATAGGTTATCATCTGACACCATGACATCACCAATGTTAATACCGACACGAAAAGTCATTTGATCTGGTTCAGCGATACCCTGGTTCATAGTTTTCATTTTTGACTGAATGGCAATTGCCGCTTCAGACGCTTTTATTGGACTAGAAAATTCAGCAATAACGCTGTCACCAGCGCTGCCAAAAATGACTCCACCATTTTCATTGATAATGCCATCAATTACCAGTCGTCTTTCTTTAAGAATTTTTAAGGTATTCACCTCATCCTCACCCATCATCTTGCTGAAGCCAACGACATCTGAGGCAAAAATAGTTGTTAATTTTCTTTCCATGTGATTCCTTTAATTATTATATCGAGTATACTTGAGTTTCCCCTTCACGACCCTTTAAGCTTATTGCACCCTGAGATTTGGCTTCAGAATTAAGGTCCTTTGTAAGCGCAGTGTATATCTCCTTACTGAATGCTATGTCAGTACCAAATTCTTTGTTTGCCTGTTCCAATCTTGATGCTACGTTCACCACATCGCCTATGGCGCTGTACTGAAGCATACGCTCACTTCCAATATTACCTGCAATAATGCTTCCGGTGTGAATGCCAGTTCGGGCAGTAATTTTTTCGATGCCATGATTTGACCAATATCGTGATAATTCAGACTCATCCCATCTTGAATTCATTTCAACCAGTTTTCCTCTCATTTCCATAGCACATTTTATTGCCTGATTCTCATGATTATCCATTTCCTCAGGCGCTCCAAAAACAACCATGATACAGTCACCGATATAGTTTAAAATATGGCCACCATGTTGTTCAATGACATCATGCATCGCTGTGAAGTACTCATTTAAAAATTCTACCGCTACTTTTGGAGACATATGTTCAATTATGGTGGAGTATGAGGATATGTCTGTAAATGATAAGGTCACCCATTTATTCTCGCCACTTATGCTCCCATCTTCTTTTAACATTTTATCGGAGAGAACATCTCCAAAATACCTTTTGAGAGTTTTTTGCATTAGGTTTTTTGTTTGATCAATAGAAACCGTTTTAGCAAAGTTCAATCTGTTATTGTATTCAGTGTTGTATTTATTCCATACTAGTAGAATAAAGGGTATTGGGACCGAGAACATAAATAATTGAACTTTCAATTCTGAAATGGGAATTAAACCTATAATAGTAATTATTAGATACGATAGACAAATTAATGTATTAACCAGGTTTAATGGAAATAATATGCCAACAAACATAAATACAGTTGGCATGGAACTTAAAGCATCGATAGGGTTAAGCTGACCACTGTCTCCGGCAAGAAATCCCTGAATAATCATAAATGTATGAATCCCGCAAAACAAAACAGTTAAATAGATACTGTAATATTTACTTTTAAATGATTCAGTTCTAGTGATAAAGATAATAGCTAATCCAATGATTACAAAGAATCCTATTTGAATAGCTTTTAATCCTCCCATTCTTTGGTAGGCTTCAGAAAAATCAAGCAACATCACTAATGAAAGAAAAATAAGTCCAAAATTGAGTCCCTTTTTTATTCTAGACCACTCTTGGTCCAGGAACTGGTCCTCCATAACCGAGTTTTCAAACCTACACGTATATCGATCAATTCTTGGTATCTGCTCTGCATCCATATTTACACTACCTTGTTTGTTATATTGCTTAAAATTTTAATAAACTTGACCGCAAATATATAATGTTTTCATATAAAATTTTTCTAAATCATGTTTGAACTTTTTTATCATCCAATTTACACAGATGGAATTGACGAACGTTCTCGCTTTCCAAAAGAGAGATACAAGCTAACCAAAAAGGTTTTAGATAAATCAAAATCTAATATTCTATTTATTGAGCCTAAAATGGCAAACATTGAGGATATCTATATTGCGCACGAAAGGAAATATGTTGATTCATTTATTGCTGGAAGACTTTCGAATAAAGAAAAAAGGGAAATAGGTCTCCAACCATGGAACGATCAAATTGTTGACAGAACAAGGTACATTATGGGTGGAAGCTTGGGTGCACTGAAATCTGCAATTAATTCAAATGGCATCGCCGGAAATATGGCTGGAGGTACACACCATGCCTACCACTCCAAAGGATCAGGTTATTGTATATTTAATGATTTGGCAATTTGTGCAAGGGTTGCAAAAAGAGATTACAAAACAGTAAATAATGTTTTAATCATTGATCTTGATGTTCACCAGGGTGACGGTACCGCATCAATATTTTCAAATGATAATAGTATTTTCACTTTCTCTATGCACTGCGAATCAAACTTCCCCCTTAAAAAGATGGTAAGTGACCTTGATGTCCCACTTAAAAAGGGTGTAAGAGATGAAGAATACTTGAAAATCTTGAATGTAAATCTTGATAGACTAAGTCAAATACCAAGTGATGTCATTTTCTTTCAGGCGGGAGTAGACGTGCTCGATTCAGATGGCCTTGGTCACTTATCCATTAGTAAAAGTGGACTCATTGAACGAAATAAAATGGTGTTGGACTTTGCAAAAACACGTAACCTCCCACTTGTAGTTTTTATGGGAGGAGGATACTCAAAACCGATTGAACATACGGTTGATGCGTTTGTTGATCTATTTAAACAGTGCTCACTCTATCCACTACACTAAGCTAATGAAATAATATTAAAGAGAGTTAGCTGCTTCAATTCCTGAAATAATAGCTCCCTCGATACTTCCATTGGTCTGATGCTCTCCCGAGATAATTACATCACCATTTTGGGATGTTTGATTATCAAAATATCCCGGCAATTGCCTTAGAGTACCTCTATTTATATCGATGCATTTTAAAAACTTATAGTCACCTTTATCTCCACCATAATAATCCTTTAATCTTTTTAGCACTCCATTTATCAGGTCATCTTCAGATATTTTATCCTCTAGAACCGTAACAGAAAAAAGATGATCTCCATTTTCGGAATATGAAGATGAAATGCCAGTTAGAATTGCGACGTTATTAATAAGATCATCGCAAGGATAAAGATGAATATACTCTTCTCTTTCTGGACAAACTCGTGACGAGAGGTACAATGTTTTTGTCGAATTGTATTGTCCAAACAGCTCATTTACTAAACTTCTACTCTCCCCAGTTAAAACGATATTATTAGTACGCAACTTTTTACCATCGTCAAAAACAATATCTTTTTGTTCACCTATTTTGACAACTTTCTTTTCAAGTAAAATGTTTTTCCCATCAATATTTTTCAAAAGATTATCAGGAATACTCTGCATACCATTTTCAGGTAGTGAAGCTAAACCCGAGTTAAACCTGGAGAATACATATTTGAAAAATTTGGAAGAGGTTTCCAGTTTATTTTCAAGAAATATTCCTGCAAAAAATGGTCTAAAAAACATTTCAATCATTCGCTCAGAAAATCCCATCTCTAGAAGAAATTGATGCGTTGTCTTGTCTTGAGAATCATCCTGATTAATTTCGTATCCTCTGAGCAAGCTTTTAAGTTTTAGAATCCTAATCTTATCACCAAATGTTGATATATCTGAGAACAAGGTCCCAAATAACTGCCTAATATCTCTCAGAGGATCTGATATTATTTGAAAATCGGTACCATCATGTATCACCGCCCCTGGCTTAAAATAGTTTAAATTGACAGAGTCCATATCTAACAATGAATTAGTCACCTCATATGCGGTATTATAAACTTGAAAACCCAGATCAAATATGTAACCATCCTCTTTAAAAGAGCCTAGTCTTCCTCCTACTCTATTATTCTTTTCAATTAATAAGAACGGCTTATTATTTTTTTGACACTGAATTGCACAGGCCAAGCCAGATGGCCCAGCACCAATAATGACAGTATCAATATCTGAAGGTAATTCGCGCATTATGCACCGAACTTTACGAGCGCAATCAACAACAATAATCCAATTAACAGCATAAAAAATCCTGTTGACTGAGGCAATAGGAGATACTGTGAGGTATCAATCCACTGCCAAGATTGATCATCACGAAACCGAACGGTAGGATCTGGCCAAATATTTACTGGCGGATTCATGCCAAAAACCTTCTTGTAACTCTCAAGAGTTTTAGAATACCAGTCGTTGAACTTTTCGCTCTCTTGACTTCCTCCTTTTGTAGGGCCATGATGAGGCTCAAACGGCATGTGCTTGGCAAAGTCATCCCAATATTGACGAGTGTATATTAAATGTAAATGCCATACCTGATCTACTTCAATAGACGGGGTTACAGGATGATCTGATACGGCCATTAGATAAAGAAATTTTTTGTATTCCTCCATGACATCCAATGCAAACCAACGCGCCCACCTGTTTTCCCTGGCCAAACGCTTTGAAAAGGTAAGTGGATGACTGTTGTCATCAAATATAAGTCCCTCAATTCTTAACCAGATAGGATCGCTGGTGTAATCCATGAATTTATTTTTATCCTCCGCCGCATCCGCCACATCCGCTGCAGCCACCTCCGCCTCCACATCCACCACTATCACCCCCGGATGCGCTATCAAAACCTGAATCCAATCCATCAAAATAGTCAAAAGCACTAACAGAGTTAAAATCATTGGAAATAGAGTCAAGACTTCCCGCATCCTCAAGATGTAATTCATCTTTGCTACCGGAACCACCATCACCCCATAAAATAAACCCAGTGTCTTCATGTTTCTGCTTGTCGATGTCTTTCAACTTGCTCTCATAAGACTTTAGCATACCCATGTCATGTCCATCCAACAATATTAAATTTGCTCCACAGGCTGCCATGTATGCCTTAGCACGAGGCTGGTCATTTAGCACCCAATCATGAAGATTTTTCTTACCAGCAGAGAGTATTTCCCCAATTTTTTGATTTACATATTTACCGCTCTCGGTCAACTCTTTTTTGTTTTTGGAGAAAATATTAAAAAATTTCCTTTCCTCGATTATATTTAGCAAACCCGATTGAGCCTGGATATCAATCATCAAATCATAGAATCCATTGTAATCATATTGCTCAAATACTTTTTTTATGAATTCAACTAGCTCAATCTCATCCTCTTCATCTGCCATAACAGAGCACAATAACTTTTCATGAGCCTTAAGGTTCAGCTTACCAAATTGACTTCCTTTTGAAAGATAGGTTTTTTTTACAACCTGCTTAAAAACTGTCCCCTCAGTTTCTTCCCTCACTTCAGAGCTTAGAACATTTTTATATAGTAAGTTAATAAGACTATACTTCATGAGAGTTTTCCCATCTTTGTTTTCAATGTTCAATAGAAGGTATGACTCAGCTGGTGTTAATTCTAATTTATTCATTCTCTTATCCTCTTAGCCTCGACATGAAATGATCGTATTCCTCACCTAAATGGATGTAGCACCTGACCCATGGCCTTAGATGACCATTCTTATCTCGAATAAATCGCCAAACGTGGCCAGCCCCTTCAAGGTCGTCAGCAAGGAGAATTTGCCCTTTGCTAATGGTTGTCTGGTGGTCCTCGTCCATAACATCAACGTCACAACTTTTAAATTCCAAGTGGCCATCTAGGGTAACAACAAGTTGTCTCCTTGGTGCCGTATGGGCCAATTTAGGACCTTCACCATCACTCTGATCAGGAACTGGTGTAATAGCAAACTGCATTTTGATGTCGCCTGAGTTGTCATCAAGGACCTGGTTGACAAATAGGCTGGAGAAGTGCCCAACAGAGCCTAAGCCTGTTTTTGGTTCAAGCGGTATGAACTTACTTTGAAACCTGGTGTGTCCACTATCATCAGTGAACATATGTGTAATCGGGATACTTGATTCCATAACAATTCCTTAAATATTAATATATGTTTAAGTCAAATACTCATATTCAAAATCTACCCATCATGTAGCAAACAAAAAACCCCGTGAATACGGGGTTTTTCAAAAGTGCTAATAAATTCTATTTTAACAGAACCATTTTCTTAGTGTCCATCTTCCCACCTATATTAATTTGATAGAGATAAACGCCTGCAGAGACTTGCTGTCCTTTATCATTGGTAGCATTCCATTGTACTTTGCCATGCCCTGGTGTTCGGATACCGCGCTGCAACACCTTAATCTCCCGACCCATCATATCATAAATGGTGATATTGACAAACCCTTCATTTGGGAGGTAGTACCTGATTGTAGTAACTGGATTGAATGGGTTTGGATATGCAGGATGTACTTTGAAGTCTAATGCCGTGGTTTTTTCCAGAGATGTCGAGACTAAATCATAGGCAGTATAGTGCATGATCATTTCTTGATGAAAATCTTGTATTCCAGTAACTCCGAGCGCATAATTTCCAAGATCACTGTTTTCAAAGCAGTCGTCGTATGTTTCATAGTAGTAATAGTAGTATCCCCCTTCTTCACAAGGGTCTGTACTTTGACCAAAAACCAAAGTATCACCACTGAAAAAATATGCCATTGAGTCTACATGAGAAGAGTCAGAGTAATCATCATCATAAGTCGTTACGTATATAGAGTCATTTGACACACCCCAATTAAAATAGCTAGTGTCGATCATAGTGCCATAGTAGCCATCCTCTTCAATATTAATAGCAATTCCTGAACCATCATCATATATACTAAGATAATTCTGATTATCATCATTGAAAGCGCTGTCTAAAAGCATGGATGGAAGAGGTATCTCTGCCTCGACTCCTGCTATTAGTTCGTACATAACTGCACCAATGTTTCCATCAACATTAATTGAGTTAGTGCCATCATACGTTTCCATCAGCAGATTATCAAAATTGAATGAAAAATTTTCCATATCAATTGAAACCTGCTCGTTAGGAAACATGACCTGGTATTGTCCACCATAATAGCTAAGTGTAGAATCACTTAAATCTGCAGCATTAATGAAGTTTTCTTCAATTATTAGTAACATAGGATGCTCTACACCAATATCAACCCCAAACATTAATAAAAAAAGCGAGAAGATATCAAAGTTCGTAAAAGTCAGACCATCAAAATCATTGCTATCACCAAAACCATACCAACTTTGCTCTAACTCTTCGGCAACATAACTATAGGTTAGGTCAAGATCTGAATTATCAAGAAAACAACCTACGCTTGCTCCCTCCATCAGAACATACTCTGATACAAAAGAGTAAACTGCCATATGGTAGGGATCCTCTGGCCAATTAATTTCACAATTATCTAGGTCATCGCCTCCAAGGCCACCAGTGACAATACTAGGGTCAATATCTGAGTAGGCCAGTTCAAATTCAAGCATTAAATCAAAAGGGACCTGACCTTGCAACGTTGCTGCACTGTCAACGTAATCCTGTGCATGTTGCAGGGCACCTGCATTTCTGTTTCTCCGTCCGAAATCAAGTGGGTCTTCTATAATTAAATAGTTTAATTCCGTGGTGAATTCATCATTGGAGATAGTAATACCACCTTCCGCAGGATCCATTCCAGTCATACTTCCCATTGCAGGGGCAGTTTGATCCGTGTCTACAGTTATAAACATGTCCATACTCATTTTCTGCTGTTCCCAATTACCAATAAGATCAGATGGATCACGGTCTCTGCTATTCTCGGAGAAAACGGAAGGATTATTTGATTGTAATCTGTTCAAATCATCTATACTGTATACCTTATACTTATCCTGATAGTGTTTGAAAATTGCATCAATTGTATTTTTTTTGTTTCCTGATGCAAGGATTATTGAGAATGAAAACAACACCGTAAAGAGAATTTTCATTTGACTTCCTCCTAAATTAATTACCGGTTGGCAATGTTAATACAGTCACATGTCTTGCTAAATATACTAACGCATTACGAATGATTAATTATTCTCAATAGAGATAATTACGATTTAAATCTTTAGTCGAATGAAGCTTTTACTGGCTATTAGTGCAAGTATAATAATTAAAAAAGAGTAGAGCATTGATTTAAATAAACCAATAATGCCAATAGTTAAAAACATCGGTAGCTGAAATCCTGTTAGCGTGCGAACGCTGTAATAGAAGTATGGTATCAGATAACAGGTTAATGTTGCAGTCCCAGCAATACTTATGGGCGAATACCAGTTTAACTGCTTCTTTACATCCACAACCCAATGTAAAAAGATGAATAAAAAAATAGCAGTCGACATTGAAATCAATATCCAAGAAGGCGTACCAGCTATCTTACTGATGATAAAGTATTTTCTAAGAAAAAGACCTGAAAATAATGATAATAGTCCAACAAGTGATAAAACACCATATAATGTCCTTATATCATCCTTATATCTTATTAGAAAAAGTGAAGTAATAATGCCACCAAATGAAAGTGCCTGAAGTCCTCCACTGCCAGGAATCCAATCCGCTCTTTGCCAAGAAAAAATAGCATATGAAATGTCACTACTATCCATAAAGTTTAAAATCATGCAAATAAAAAAGGCAATGGACATTGCGACAATTGATTTTTTAAAAGCAAAGTAGGTCCATGCAGTTATGTTATAAACCCATCCTATAAGTCCGAGAATGCCCCACCAGTGTATACGGAATCCAACAGCATTACCATCATAGTCCTGTCCACGATAGATAAAAAACATGATAATAAGAACAGCAACACCCAAAAATGGAAGCAGTTTATAGAAAATATCATTTTTACCCTTAAGCCCAGAATAATCATTCCAAATCATAAAAAAAGCCAGAGTGGAGATTATTACAAATATTGGCTTTGATATGATTGATAGTTGGTGGTTATACATTTCCATATTCATATGAAACAAACCCATTACCAAAAGCGCAGTCGTCCTTAAAAGAATGTGCTTCCCAGTAGTAATATTATCTTCTCCTTTCAAAAAGCGGCTTTCAAAAGCAAAAGGAATTGAGAGCCCAATTGCAAAGAGAAACCAGGGGAAAATTAGATCAGAGAAACCAAGATAATCTTCACCTGATATTGCATGCTTTAACCATTTGGGAATTGAATTAAGAGTCCAAAAATCATTCACCCACAGCATGAGAAACATTGTTACTCCCCTAAAAACATCTATGGAGATTATCCTGTTCATGCTGCTCTGACGCGATCTAAAATCGACCTCGGAATTTTTCTTTTGGATATTTTTGGATATTTTTTTTCATTTTCTGCCTTATGGCATCTGAAATATCAATATTGTTACGTATGCAAAATGCAAACGCATAGATGATAACATCAGCAATTTCATCAATTGCATCATCTCTTTTTTCCCCAGACTCCATTACTTTTTTTGCTTCTTCAAGGGATAACCATTGAAAAATTTCCATCAACTCAGCAGCCTCGATAGATATGGACATGGATAAATTTTTAGGACTGTGAAACTGTTGCCAATCTCTTTCATCAGCAAAAGAATCAATCAATTCTTTTATTTCATTTAACGTTGTTTGTTTATCTGACATAATGAAATCTAATTATCAATTAATATCATCACCTATTGGATGTTCAAGAAAATTAATTTTAAAAAGTAAATGAACTCAGTAAAATGATTTTATTGAAACTTCGGTGGATATCTCTTATGCCAACCGGTACCCCTTTGGTAAGATCGAGCAACCGCTACCAGTTCACCATCCATGTAAAGATCACCTATAAAGCTGATACTCGTGGGCATTCCTTTATCATCAAAACCATTTGGAAGCACAATGCAAGGGTGACCCGTTAGATTGGTTCGAAGCAAATTATCACCATAGAATGATGGCACAAGGTATACATCTATCTTTTCAAATAAGGATGACATTTTCTGGTTTAAAAGGACTCTTGCTCGATTTGCCTGTATATATTCAACCGCTGGAACATATCTGGCTGATCGAAACACATTTGGCCAAGCACGTTTAACCTGGCGAACAAGTTGATCATCTTTATTACTTCTGGTCAATTCATCAAATGCAGCAGCAGCCTCAACATTAAGCAAAAAAGAAAGAGCGTTTGTGGGAAATTCAGGAAGCTCAATAGGAACTATATTAAACCCTAGCTCACGCAGGCGGTCGACTACGTTTCTATCGTTATCTGAGGTGGTTGAATCGTTGAAGCCACTTTCCACAAAACCAATTCTTAGGGATTTTAGTTCCTTTTTGACTGGCACCTGAAACGGAACATCAACCACAGAGTGATCTTCTCCATCTGTTCCCTTGATAATACTGTAAATCAAAGCACAATCATCCACAGATCGACACATTGGACCAATCTTATCCATTGACCAGCTGAGTGCCATTGCTCCAGACTTACTTACGGTACCAAACGTAGGCCTTAGACCAGTGACTCCATTAACGGTTGATGGTGAAACTATAGATCCCCAAGTCTCAGACCCCAGAGAGAAGGCTACAAGCCCTGCGGATGTTGCTGATCCTGGTCCAGCAGAACTTCCACTGGATCCAAGCTCCGGATTCCAAGGATTTCTTGTTTTGCCACCATACCAGTTGTCTCCCCATGCTAGCGCGCCCAAGGTTAACTTAGCTACCAATACAGCACCTGCCTCTTCAAGTTTTTTAATCACGGTTGCAGTAGATTTAATGAACTGATCTTTGTGGGTCATTGCGCCCCATGTAGTTTTATATCCTTCTACCACTAACAAATCCTTAGCACCATACGGTATTCCATGAAGAGGACCCAAGTACTTGCCATTTTTTATAGCCTCATCTGCTCTTTTTGCCTGCTCAATCGCTAACTCTTTTGTTAAAGTCACAACGCACTCCAGTTGGGGACCGAAACGTTCTAACCTAGAGAGATACATATTTGTTAGTTCCAGAGATGAAATCTGCCTTGTGCGTATCAAATGAGCTAACTGGCCTATGGTATAAAAAGCACAGTCCTCTATATTTTCTGGCCTTTTTGTTGGAAATTCCTGGAACAGAAACTTCTCTCTACCTTTCGGTATTACCTGTCCATTAATCAGTGGGTTGAAGTACAGTGGTAGTGGAATGTCATTTGAGATTTGAATCGTTCTTAGAGAATCGTATTGTGCTTTTAAGCGTTCAAGGGACTCCAATGCACTGTCACGCTCTGATTGAGTAAACTCTAGCCCAGAAAGACTCTCCATTCCCATAGCATCATTTTTGAGTTCATCGGCATCTGATGAACATGAGTATGCTACTATTAAAATAAGGACGAAACATATTTTGATCTTTGCTCTCATTATCTATTTTCCTTCTGGCATTGCTTTTATCCACTCCTGAATTAATCTTACCCCCTCATGGTGAACAAGCTTACGATTTAATTCAGGCATCATAACTCCTGGGTCTGTTGATGCAATTCGATATTCAAGGATTGAATATTCAGGTCTTCCAGGTACAATGTTGTATTTTCTATTTCCCGAACCTCGCCCAGCTGCAACTGGCGGTTTAAATACGCCTAATTTAGCTAGATCTTTTTCCTCAAGATTAAGGTATAAGCCTGAAGTCTCAGCAGGACCTCCACGCTGGTGACAGTGTGCACAATTGATATCTAACCATGCTCTCGCACGCTGGTCTATGGTTCCATCATGAGGATCTTCATAGTTAACAGTTCTTGGTAATGAACTCAAATCTTTAAAGGAATCGAGAATACCTTCTTCTACCCATTTGTGAAGTTGATTTTCACTTACCTGGTTGTAGACAAAGTCTATGTTCAGATTGCGTATTTTTGGTCCGATTGGTTGTTGAACATTATCTTTAACGTGGCAACTTTTACACTGATTCATATTTGGTACACTGTACAACACATTCATTGGCTTGCCATCACTGTGAATCCAGGAAACATCTTTCCTCCCGCCTGCCAAGGCCAATACCGCATCGGTCTGTTCTTCATTCCATATATAGGGTATGGCAACCCAGTCTGATGATGTTTTCTTTAAAAGGCGTGTCTCAATTAATTTACGTTCACCTTTTGATTCTCTAGCATCATTAAGGTAATAAAATGTTTTAATTAAAAACGTCCCAACTGGGAAAAATAGCTCGTTTTCTTCATTATGGGTGATGGTTTTATTAACTGGTACCTGTATGAATCTCAGTTTTTCTGAGTAATCTGAAAATAAAGGTGAGGCAATTTTATAGGGTAAAACCTTATTTATTGGAACATGGTCCTTTATAGGTTTCGCAAAAAATCCATAGTCTGATAAATTGGGAAAGGCATGATCAAGAACTGGATGTGCGGAAAAGATCTTGGAAATCATCATTGTTCCAATCCAAACATGAGTCCAATGCTTCATACTAATTTTCTATAGTTAAAACAACCTCTGGAAGAGGTTCTTGCGTACAGTTGCATTCATTATCATCTGTATTCAAGTCTGATAAAAATGGGCTGTACCAGGATTCAAAATTTTTTGATAGTTCTAGATTTAGATAGCTGGCATCCACATTATCCCTTAAACATAGCCTCCTTGTATCTGGCACAAGGCCATTTAGTCCAACATATCTTGGGTCGGGTATTCCATCATATATGATATCTGGTATGTCTCTAAAAAAGTGAAAGAAGAGTAAGAGGCCAATATCATGATCTAAGGTTGGAATCATGGTTGAACGGCGATATATGTTATCGTGTATGTATATCGAAGACGTGTATGGGTTGTATTCCGTGTCCTTGGTTTCTTCTTCCGTTATAAAGTAACTGACTATTGCTGTTCCAGCTGTTTTATTATCAATAATCGTATTTTGAAATACCTCAACCAATTCCGTTGCCATGATCATAACTCCGGTCCCTGCTGGAACCTTGGCAACTATATTTCCTTCAGGAGCAAAATTATCAAGGTTATTATTTTTTATTATGTTATCAAAAATTCGTACAAGTTTTCCTTCTTTAACGGGAAGATCAGGAAGATCAAAAACCAAAATCCCACCGGTGTTTCCGTGAACATTATTACCATAGACATCCGCTCTGGTAGAGTTTTCAATTTCAATACCTGCTACATTATCAAAAGCCTCAGAATATCTGACAATAATTCTCTCGGACTGGCCAACATAAATTCCAGCATCAGAAGCAGCTATCGCTACACAGTGTTCAATCAATACATTTTCGCATTGCACTGGATATAATCCATAGGCTCCATTGGTTGGTTTTGGCCCACCAAGCCATTGAGCTTTTACACGCCTGAAGGTTATTCCATTTACATATTGACACTTAATTGCATCACCTTTAGCATTCTGAACTGAGAAATCTTCAAGAGTGATATTTTTGCAATTTGTTATGCTTAAGCCTTGAGCACCCTCAACCTGTGTTGAGAAATCCAAAATAGTTCCATTGATTCCACTTCCTTTTATAACAACATTATTTTTTCCTTCCATTGAGAGAGTACCGAGGATGGAAAACATACCTGACTTAAGGTGAATCGTATCACCTGGTTCCGCCAAAATGAGTTTCAGTTGGAAATCACTCTCAAATTCGGCAAGCAAGATTGTAGAGAAGACGAAAGATATTAATATGGAACGAATCATTATCCGATAATCTAAATCTTCAATTACTTTACAGGCAAAGTGTCATTTAAGGCGATACAACCTGCATAAGGATACCGCAAAGCCACGCGGCGTAGGTGCCAATAGCATAGCCCATTACAGCAAGTAATACACCAACTGGAGCAAGAGAAGGATGAAAAGCTGAAGCAAGTATTGGTGCGGATGCAGCACCA